>JAABUK010000166.1_pt1 | contig 157820 bp, 110 predicted proteins | sample 5559141 | NCBI WGS metagenome assembly JAABUK01 (sample SAMN10711869, study PRJNA513367) | rock metagenome | isolation source: Antarctica rocks | place: Antarctica: Victoria Land, Pudding Butte nord | collected 2016-01-03
ATCGAATTCCGGCAGCGGCCCCAAGCCTTGCAGAAAGAGCAGAATCGCTTGCACGGCGTCTGTAAAGTTATCGCCGACGGGAGCGCAGCCCGGAATGTTGATGACCGGCAAACCCAGCATACTGCGGTAATCCTTGCCGAGAAAATCCATTACGCTCATCGAGCCGGTGACGTTGCCGTAAGCCGCCGGAATGCCGCCCCATGTCGCACATGTCCCGACGGCGATAACTGCCGCCGCGCCCGGCGCAAGCCTCTTTACCCACTCTGAGGTAGCTATTCTTTGACGATCCTCGCTCCCCGCCCAGAGCGGCAGCGAACCGCTGGCGGAGAACGGCTCGCCGCCTTCGGTTAATCGCTCGTCGGCAATCGAGCCTTCATAGGCGACGACATACGGAGCATCGAGTTTGCCTTGCACAGCCTTCTCCAGCGAGGCAGTGAAATGGTCGCCCGATTCGAGCGTCAGAACAGTGTGATGCAAAACGACGAGCGGGACGCCCGGAATTGAGCCGGTCAACAAATCTTCGAGCGCCGGTTCTGTCGCGCCGCTGACGGAGACAGTGCAGCCGTCGCAACTCATCCCGGCGAGCCAGAAGACATAGACACGCTCGAGCGGCCCAAGACTTATCATGCTCTTGCCTTGCGACTCGCAGATATCTTCGGCTAACTCTTCCATTGTGCGTCGCGCGACATTGCCGACTTGATCCGGCATTTCCTCCGTCGAAGATTGTCGCCGTTTATGACTTCCGGCTTCGCCGACATGTTTCTCCGGCATCTCTGGCATGATTTTCCTCCCGGGCTGCTGTGCCTGTCGCCACACTCTCTCTCCGCCTCATACATCAGGCGGCTGGTAACTCAACCTGAATGTCTCAGGCTTTTCTACTTCTTTGTCATCTTGCTTCCGATCTCACGAATCATTTGCAGGTGCATCTGGAGCGTCGGCAGAGTCTTCGTGGCAAACGCTTTCACGTCCGCGTCCGCGCCGGTTTTGGCTTCGTTATCAAAAGCCGCCACATCCTTTTCGTGGTCTTCAACCATCGCCTTGACGTATTCGCGGTCAAAATCTGCGCCCTTCAGCTTCGACAGTTTTGCCATCGTCTCTTTGTGCTTCGGCATCACGTCGGGCGGCAGCATGACTTTCTTTTGTTGCGCCACCTGCATCAATTCCTGATTCGCTTTCGAGTGGTCTTCAACCATTTTCTGCCCGAATGCTTTGACATCCTTACTCATTGCCTGGCTTGCCGCCATGCGTCCGAGTTCGACCTCCGCCATTCCGCCCGGAGCAGCGTTATTCATGAAGGCGAGGTCGCCACCCGTGACCACTGCGTCACCTTTATCACTCGGCGGTTTCGCCGGTTCGGTTTTCACTATCGGTGCGCTGTTTGCCGTGTTGCCACCGCCCGACTGATCGCCGCAAGCCGACAGCGACAAGGCGCACAAGCCAAGCGTCGCCAACAAAGCGGTTGTGTTTATTCGTCTGCTCATCTCTTCTCCTTAGCTTAGTGATTCATCTTGCGAGTCATCGCCGCAGCAATGCCTCGCCGACCGTGCCGACGTTGCGATCAGCATTCGTAAAGTGTGCGCCGACGGATTCGAGTCCGCCAGCGAGCGCCGTCAATCCGCCGTTGAGTTTATCCACTCCGGCGAGCATTTCGGTCTCTTTCTCAATCGCGCGCACGCCGAAGTTAATCTTCTCGATGTAGCCCCGCACAGATTGCAGTGCGCGCAAAACGAGAAAGAGCGCGACGACGAGTGCGAGCAGCAAAACTGCGCCCGCAAGCGCCGTCAGGATTGTCAGCAGCAACTCCATTTGATGGACTCCTCTCTGCGCATGTTGACGCGATACCGCTACCTTCTCATGCGCGCCGCGCGCAAGGCTTCGCCCGCCGTCCAGATCGCCGCGCCCAAGTTCATCAAGTCTTTCGCCAAGAACTGTCCCGGAAACGGCGACGGAAACGGGAAGCCATAGTTCGGCTGCCACACGCCCGGCGTCGTGAAGACAAACGACATCGTAATCAGAAACATGATGATCGCGCCGATGCTGCCGACGGCTGAAACGAACGGCGCAACGGGTCGCGTCGCAATCAGCACGCCCAACGTAATCTCAGTCGCGCCGATAAACGCCGCCGCCGTTCGCACACTCATCACGCTGTACATCCAAGACATCAGCGGCGAGTTGGCGACCAACCCTTGAATAGCTTCGGCTTCGTAGGCGGTAAACTTCAACGCCCCGACCCACAGCAGAATAATTACCAGCCCATAGCGGATAACCTTAGCGCCGACGCTCTCCAGCGTAAGCCCCAAGTCGCCCGTCGTTTCCATGCGATCCATTGTTGTAGCCATTTACGGTCTCCTTCCGGTGAGTGTGCGCCCAACCGAGCGCAATTTGTTACCAATTGATGCCGATCCCGATTCAATCGCGGCGGCGGCGGCGAGAAGTTTTCCCGCAACGCCCTTCGTCGCTTCGAGCTTCGAGATTAAAGCCGTATTTCTCTCAATGCCTTGCGCCGCCGTGAGCGTCGTCTTTGCGAGGTTCAGAATGTCTTGTTCGGTTCGTACGATAAGTTCCACCAGCTTCAGTATCCAAAGCGTAAGTGCGAGCGCGATGACGAGCGTGGCAGACCAGATAACGATGATTGCAGTTTCCATAATCCCCTCACTTCTGCGTTACCGAACCGATCCCCAAATGCGCCGCGACCCCGTTCAAACTCTCGTTCGTCTCAAACAAATTTTCATCCACCTGCTTCAGTCCGTCACGAACGGCGACGAGTCCGCCGTTGATTGTTTCGAGATGATTTTCGAGCGGCGCGGTGTTGAGCTGCGTCCGGCTGAGTTCGCCTTGCACCGCCGCGAGCGCGCTACCGATGCGCCAGAGATAAACGAAAATCGTGACAAGGCTCACGGCGAGCGCCAAGACCAGCACGACGAGGTAAATAACCGTCAGCCACGTTAGCAATCGCATCTCTTATTTCCTCACTCCGAGCGCGTTCGCCAGCATCGAGATTTTGTCGTCAATTGACGCGGCTCTCGAATTGATCGTCCCGGCAGTTTCCAGAATATCGCCCGCGACTTTGTTGGTCGTGTTCAGCATCCAGATCGAAACGGTATTGCCCGCGATGAGTTTGCCTGCTTGCCAAATATCAGCCGCGTGTTTATCCACGCGCCGCGCCGCCGCAATCAGCATGACGAGCAACGCGGCGACGATTAAAATTACAACCGCGCCTGCAATCAACGAGTAAGTCCAAAGCGTCGTCGTGTCCATGTTATCTAACATCTATATGCCCTCCTGCTTCGGTATTATTCCCGTCATTTCGCGTTGAAGAAAATCGGCGACGCGCGACAACTCTTCGACGATTGGAGCAGCCGCATCGTAATCAATGACCGCGCGCCCTGCTCTGTCGGCTTCGACAACATTTTCATCGAATGGAATCGTTGCGATTAATTGTAGATCGTGATTGCCGCAGTAAGCTTTGACGGCTTCTTCGTCTTGCGGGCTGCGTAGTTTGTTGGCGATGCCGTAAATGCGCTCGATGCCAAGCCCGCGCGCGAGCGGCACGGTTCGCCCGGCAGTCTCCATCGAGCGATAGTAAGGTTCGAGCACGACGAACAGCGCATCGACGTATCTGATTGTGCCGCGGCTCAAATGCTCTATGGATGCTTCCATATCCATGACCATCACATCATTCGAGTTGCTGACGATCTCGCCGACAATGCTGCGCACGGCAGCATGAGCCGCGCATAGTCAACCAGCGCCCGGATGATCCACGCCCGTCCCGATCAGCACCGTCACATTGTCGGGAGCCTTCAATCCGTACTCTCTGACAATCTCTGCCACAGGCACGGTCAGCACATGACGATTCGCGCCCGTTTCATCTGTGCGGCGTTCGACGACGGTGCGCGGAATATGCTTCGCTGCAATGCTATCGCTGACTCCCAAAGCTCGCATCAGATTCGGATTGGGATCGCCGTCAATAGCCAGCACAGGCAAACCGCGCCGCGCAAGAATGCGCGTCAGCGTCGCTGAAATTGTGGTTTTACCGGAGCCGCCCTTACCGCTAATGGCAATCTTCATAGACCTACTCCTCAAGGATGGAAAATCGAAATACGTTAAAGCTATCAGACCTCGGCAAATGCGCTTCAAGGCCGGGAAAGATTAGTGTGGAAATATCTATTACTTAAGGTCAGGGCAAATTACTTAAGGTCGGTGCAAAGCGCATGGGAAACGCCGACGCTGAATCTAATTTATGTTTGGACGACAAACGCCTTTGACGCGCGCATCTTCTCTCAAGTGCTTTCCGACGGCATCATACTCCCAAGACACCTTCGATGAAAAGAAAATGACCGGCTTCGATTTATCGAAGTGAAGAAACGAACAACGACTTGACTGCGCGAACAGTGTTGACTGAAACATCGACTCTCAGCATATTCTGGGCAACTGCTCGCCGACGAGCATATCGACGATGCGCGTGCCGCCGAAGCCCGTTCGCATCGCCACGATTCCCTGCGGCTCCGCCTTTACTTCGCCGATAATGCACGCGTCGCGCCCGTAAATGTTTTGCTTCATACGCGATATTATCGCTTCAGCGATGTCGGCTGACACAATCGCTATCAGTCTTCCTTCGTTGGCAACATACAGCGGATCGAGACCCAAAATCTCACACGCGCCCTTTACTTCTTCGCGCACGGGAATACGCTCTTCATAAATTTCTATATAGACTTCGGAACTGGCGGAGATTTCGTTGAGCGTCGTCGCCACGCCGCCGCGCGTCGGGTCGCGCAGAGTGTGAATGCCGTCCGGCTGTCCAAGGCGCATGGCCTCGTTTATCATGTCTCTCACCAACGAATTTAGCGGTGCGCTGTCGCTTTCAATATCCGTCTCAAGTTCGAGTTCGCCGCGCGCAATCATGATCGTCGTGCCGTGGTCTCCGATCATTCCGCTGACAATCACCGTGTCTCCCACCTCTGCGCGCGTGGCGGAGATGTTGATTGGCGACTCGATCACACCGATGCCTGACGTGTTGATGAAAATCTTATCCGCGCTCCCGCGCTGCACAACCTTCGTGTCGCCTGTGACGACTCGGACGCACGCTTCTTCCGCCGCCGCGCGCATCGAAGCGAGGATGCGTTTCAAATCTTCTATGGGGAAGCCTTCTTCGAGGATGAATCCGGCGGAGAGATAAAGAGGACGCGCGCCGCTCACGCACAAATCGTTGACCGTGCCGTTGACAGCGAGCTTTCCGATGTCCCCGCCGGGGAAAAAGATTGGATCGACAACGTATGAGTCTGTCGTGAAGGCGAGTTTCGTCGGGCCGCGCGCGAATGAATGACCGAGCGCAGATAAGTGATCGGGCGCAGCTTCGCCGTTTATTCCATTAATCTCAAAGACCGCTTGATCTTCGAGTTTTTCCAGCAAAGGATTTCGCAGATATTCGAGAAACAATCCTTCGACGAGTTCGTGCATCGCGCGCCCGCCGCTGCCGTGCGCGAGCGTGATGTGCGTATCCTTGAGTTTTGATTTTCTTCTACGCGCCCGTTCGACTCGTTCAAAGAGCGGCGACGATGTAAAGGCTTCAGTCATCTTGTACTCATTATCTCACGCTTTGTTTTTTGCGAGATGCGCGATAATTTGCAGGCAGTCCGTCGGCATTAAGCGTCCAATCGGGCCTGTGCTGTAAACGGCTTCGGCAACTTTGCCGTCCGCTCCGATGATGAATCCGGTCGCGTGCAAATACTCTTTCGCGGCAGAGAAGAACGCGCCCGTCTGCGCAGAGATGTCGCGCGCGTTCAAGCCGTAACCCACCGGATAGCTCAACTTCAATTCAGCGATGGTCTTCGACGCTTCCGCTTTGTCATCAACCGAGGCGGCGATGATCTTCGTTTGCTGTTCTGTGAATTCATTGAAATGCCCCTCGAAGTCAGCCAACTGCTGACGGCAAAATCCTCACCAGCGTCCCCTGTAAACAAGGAAGACAAGCCATCCATTTTTCGCGGCAGAGGGCAGCGCGAGCGTAGTGTCGTCCGTGAGTTGAAGTTCTAAATGCGGAAATTGATTTCCGTGATCGAGCCGCCGCGAAGCTGTGTGTGCCATATCAAACCTTTCCCTGCGAAATCAAATTTTTACAGTGTACGTTCGGCGATTTTCGACAATCGTCCGAAGTTATAATAAGCCGCGCACGCGCCCTCGCTCGATACCATGCATGAGCCTATCGGAGTCTCCGGCGTACACGCTGTGCCGAACACTTTACATTCCCATGGCTTCTTGACGCCCTTCAAAATCTCTCCGCACTGGCACGCCTTCGGATCGGCGATGCGGAGTCCCGGCACGCTGAATTTCAATTCCGCATCGAACGCGGCATACTTGCCGTTGAGCTTCATGCCGCTATGCGCGATGGAGCCAAGCCCGCGCCACTCGAAATAATCGCGCGGCTCGAAAACTTCAAACAACGCTTCGAGCGCCTTACGGTTGCCGTCGCGCAGCACCACTCGCGGATACTGATTCTCGACTTCTGCGCGGCCTTCAACGATCTGCTTGACGATCATATAAACCGACTGCAAAACATCGAGCGGCTCGAAGCCCGTTACGACGAGCGGCTTGCCGTATTCCTTCGGCACGAAATCGTAGCAGCGCGTTCCAATCACAGTGCTGACGTGGCCGGGGCCGACGAAGCCGTCAAGCTTCAAATCCGGCGAATCGAGCATCGCCTTCAGCGCCGGTATTATCATAATGTGATTGCAAAAGACGCTGAAGTTTTCGACGTCGTCCTTCGCCGCTTGCAAAATGGTCATCGCCGTCGAAGGTGCGGTGGTTTCAAAGCCCAATCCTAGAAAAACAACGTGCCGGTCTGGATTCTTCTTCGCAATCTTTAGCGCGTCGAGCGGCGAATAAACCATGCGCACATCCGCGCCCTTCGCCTTCGCATCGAGCAGATTGGTCTTCGAGCCGGGGACGCGCATCATATCGCCGAACGTCGTAAAAATAACATCGGGCTGCAAGGCTATCGAAATCGAATCGTCAACGCGCCCGAGAGGAATAACGCAGACGGGGCAACCCGGCCCGTGAATCATCGTGATGTTTGGCGGCAGCAAATCCTCTATGCCGTACTTGAAGATGGTGTGCGTATGCCCGCCGCACACTTCCATCAACTTGAGCGGCTCGTCGGTCAAGCGAGCAATCTGATCCGCGAGTTTATGCGCGATGTCGCTCTGCCTGTATTCGTCTATGAATTTCATTAATTGTCTCCTGTGTGGTCTTCGAGCAGAGACTTGTGTTCCATGAACGTATGCACTAAATCCCACGTCGTATGATAAAGCGCGACGTGGGATTCCTGTATGCGGTGAATGCTCGCAGTCGGAACGGTGAGACAGAAATCGAGTTTCCCGCCAGCGTGCATCGCAGCCATCTTGCCGCCGTCGCCTCCGGCGTAACCGATGGTGATGAGCTTCATTTGCCGCGCGGTCTCAAAGGCACGCACGATGTTTTCGGAATTGCCGCTTGTCGAAAGACCCAACAGCATATCGCCCTCGCGCCCCAAAGCGATTACTTGCCGCGAGAAGATGTCAGCAAAACTTACATCGTTAGCGACGGCTGTGACCATCGCCATGTCGTTGGTCAGGCAAATCGCTGGCAGCGCCTTGCGCCCTACCGTTATCGGGTGCATGAACTCGACGGCGATGTGTTGCCCGTCGGTTGCCGAGCCGCCGTTGCCGCAGACGAGTAGTTTGCCGCCGCGATGAAACGACTTTGCCATTGCCAAAGACTTGGCGAGAATCGCGTCGCCGTTATCTTCAAAGAACCGTGCGCGCACTTCGTCGCTTTCGCGCACTTTTTCAAGCAGCGAAAAGCGCAATTCTTTCGTCAACTCCGGCGATGACGACTTCTTATCTTCGTCATGAAGGAACGGATAAAAGGCGCGGGAAAAATCATCGGTCGTTTTGGTCATGCTACGAACTCCGTTCAAACAATGTTACTGCAAAGAGCTTTTGAACTGGTCAATCTCTGTCTCGTAGTCGCCAATCTCTTTGAGCAATCTAAGCGTCTCTTCGGCTTCCCGTTCATCAATCTTGCTCATTGCGAAACCGACATGAATCAGAACGTAGTCGCCGATATTTACTTCGCCGTCCTCGAACATTCCGATGTTGACGTTGCGTCTCACTCCACCAACATCAACCTTCGCAAGGTGATTTTCTCCGTCAACCATTTCGACAATTCTTCCCGGTATCGCCAGACACATAAACTTAAATCCTTCCTGCGCTGATGCGCGTGTGGGCTACTGCTGCTTGTCCGAGCGAGATGCCGCCGTCATTTGTCGGCACACGGCTGTGTGTAAAGACCTCGAAGCCATCGGACTTTAGAATCCGGCATGTCTGTTGAAGTAGAAGCATGTTTTGAAAGACGCCGCCTGACAAAACGACGCGCCGTAAGTGTCGCTCGTCTCTTATTCTGCGTGCAATCGAGGCTACCAGTTGCGCGACACCGAGATGGAACTTCCCCGATACGATCTGCGGAGGCACCCCGGCAAGTATATCTTCTACCGCATGGCGAATAACTGTTTCCGACTTTATCACACTTCCGTTTTCCAACGCCTCGAACCGATAGCCTTCGGAGCAGTTCCGGTCAGCGACGGCTTCTAGCTCTATCGCTCCTTGGCCTTCGTATGCAACAACGTCTCTTAACCGAAGCAGGCTCGATACGGCATCGAAAAGCCTGCCCATGCTCGATGTTTCGGGGCAGTTAATGCGGGTCGAGATCATGCGGCGAAGCGTCGCCCACGCGCGGGCATCCATGTTCTGAACGAAAGGCAGATTGAGCTTTACAAAGTCATCGCCGAACGCGCGTTGCAGATAAACGGCGGCCATGCGCCAAGGCTCAAGGATTGCTTTTGCGCCGCCCGGCATCGGGACATAATCGAGGTGCGCGATGCGTTCCGCGTCAAAGAAATCTGCGACGAAGAACTCGCCGCCCCACAGTTTGCCGTCCGTGCCGAAGCCAAGACCGTCGAATGCGACGCCGATTACTTCTCCGTCAATTCGATTATCGGCCATGCAGCTTGCGATGTGCGCGTGATGATGCTGAACCGCTATCTTCGTCGGAATGTCGTCGAGTGATTGCGCGTACTTCGTCGAGAGATATTCCGGGTGCAGATCATAAGCGACGGCTTCGGGTCGAAGATGAAACAATCGCTTGAAATGTTCGATGCCGCTGGTAAACGAGCGCAGCGTCTCCAAATTTTCCAGATCGCCGATGTGGTGGCTGACAAAAGCGTAATTGTCGCGCGTGAGGCAAAAAGTGTTTTTCAATTCCGCGCCGCAGGCGAGAATCTCCCGCGCAAATTTGAAGGAAGTCATAACGGGCGCAGGAGCGTAGCCACGCGAACGGCGCAAGATCATTTCGCGTCCTTCATGCACGCGCGTCACGGAATCATCCGCGCGCATATGAATACGCCTGTCGTGAAGCAGAAAGCAATCGGCAATGCCGCTCAAACGATTAAGCGCATCCTCGTTTTCGTAACTAATCGGTTCATCGGAGACGTTGCCGCTCGTGAAAACAAGCGGGCGGTCAAATTTTTCCAGCAGCACATGGTGCAACGGAGCGTATGGCAGCATAAAGCCGAGTTCGTTTGTTCGCGTGGCAACCGAGTGCGGAAGCGCGCAATCCGCTTGTTTTTCAAGCAGCACAATCGGCTTGCGCTCTGATGTAAGTAAAGCCTTCTCTGCTTCAGAGATGAAACAATATTTTTCGATGACATCGACGGAGCGCGCCATCAGCGCAAACGGCTTATCTTCCCTGTGCTTTCTTCGTCTCAATCGCTCGACGGCAGCGGCGTTCAGCGCATCACAGGCGAGATGAAATCCGCCGATGCCTTTGACGGCGACAATCCTTCCACTCAAAAGCAAATGCCGCACGCGTGCGATGATGTCCGTTTCAAATACTCCTTTAACGAGAGAGAGTCCCGGCCCGCAAAGCGCGCAAGCAATCGGCTCTGCATGAAAGCGGCGATCAAGCGGGTTCAAATATTCATCGCGGCACGCGTCGCACATCCCGAAATCCCGCATAGTGGTTTGCTCGCGGTCATACGGAACGCCTTCGATAATCGTGAAGCGCGGCCCGCAGTTGGTGCAGTTGATGAACGGGTAAAGATAGCGGCGATTCTTCGGGTCGAACAATTCACGAAGGCAATCGATGCAGGTCGCAATGTCCGGCGAAATCGACGCGAGAGGCCTTCCGCCTGAAGTGCTTTCGGCGATGCGGAAATCGCTGTAATTTACCGGCTCTAAATTTTCGCTGACATGAATCGACTCGATGCGGGAGAGCGGCGGCGAATTCGATTTGATTCCGTCAATGAACTCTTGAATATGAGACTGCTCGCCTTCGACATCGATCAAAACGCCCATCGCATCGTTGAGCACATGCCCTCTGATCGAATGCTTGGCTGCCAGCGAGAAAACAAACGGGCGAAACCCTACGCCCTGAACAATTCCCCGCACGGATATTTGCACACGCATCTTCACTAAATTACGAATTGTAAAACGCGAATTGCAGATTTACCATCTTTACTATAAATTCACTGTAAATTTACAGCTTCCGTTACCAAACCTTCGAGGAGAATTAAAATGATTACCGGAAAACGTTCTTACACTTTTGCGCTCGCTCTTTTGCTTTTCGTGATGTGCGCGACGCAATCCGCTTCGGCTCAAAATCAACCGCTGCGTCTGCCGCGCCCGAGCCAGAAGGCAAGCGTGATGCAGACCGTCGGCGTCACAGACATTAGAATCACCTACAGCCGTCCGGGTGTAAAGGGACGAAGAATTTTGGGGGACGCGCCGACATCCGTGGGGGCGAACGGGACGGCGACTTTGGACGGCATGACGATGGGCGGAGCAAGCGCGAAGGGTGTTCCGGTTGTGCCTTACGGCCATGTGTGGCGAACCGGCGCGAACGAAGCGACGGTGTTTGAAGTCAGCGACAATGTGCTGATTAACGGGCAGACGCTTCCGGCGGGACGCTACAGCCTGCATACCATTCCCGGCAGAGATGAGTGGGCGATCATCTTCAACAAGGATGACGGGCAGTGGGGCAGCTTCGAGTACGACGAAAAGAAGGACGCGCTTCGCGTCAAGGTGAAGCCGCAAATGGTTGCCGACAATCAGGAATGGCTGGGGTTCAGCTTCGAGCCGTTGACGGAAAACTCCGCGCAGATAAACCTTCGCTGGGAAAAAGTGCGCGTTCCGTTCACCGTCGAAGTAAAGGACGTGAACACATTGACCATTGAAAAAGCGCGCGCTGTAATCTCCGCCGCTAAGCCCGACGACTGGCAGACGCGTTTGCAGGCAGCAAACTTCGCCTATCAAAATAAGCTCAACACGGCAGAGACGAAGCAGTGGCTCGATCAGTCCATCAAGGTCAAAGAAACGTTCGGTAACGTCTCGCTGAAAGCGCGCGTGCTGGCCGACGAAGGCAAGAACGCAGAGGCCGCCGCCGCCGGTGAAAGAGCGATTCGACTCGGCAAGGAAAACAAAGCCAATCCGCAATCAATCGCCAACATGGAAAAACTCGTCGCCGGGTGGAAAGCGAAAGGGCGATAAGCAGTACGTCGGCAGGCCGCCGGCTGCTTCGCGCGAATTGCTGATTGGCTTTGAACGTGCATTCAAAGCCAATCAGCATTCGACAGTCCTTACTCGTAATGAGAATTTTGATTGCCGGTGTCGGTAACGTGCTGCGCGGCGACGATGGTTTCGGCGTCGCCGTCGCGCATTCCCTCAGCCAAAACAATCATCGCCCGAACGCAATCACGCTCTTTGAGGCGGGCATCGCAGGGATCTCTCTCGTGCAGGAATTGATGGACGGCTATGATGCTCTTATCATCGCCGATGCAGTTGAGCGTGGCGGCATACCGGGTACGGTTTATTTAATCGAGCCGGACATTCAAGACACCTCGAATACTAACCCGGCCGCGCTTCATTCCTCTTTAGCCGATGCTCATTACACGGAGCCTTCAAAAGTGCTGATGCTGGCGAAGGCTTTGGGAGTGCTGCCGCCAAAAGTGTTCATCATCGGCTGCCAGCCCGCAGGCTACGACGAACTCGGCGCGGAGTTGAGCGTCGAGGTGAAGAACGCAGTGCAAGTTGCCGTTCACCGGATCGAGTCGCTCATCGAGAACCTGAATCATCAAGAACAAGTATGAGATTCAGGCGACACCTACGCGCGCGCTCCTTCGTGCGACTTCTCGTCAGGCGCGCCGTTCAGTCCGTCTTCTTAATCCTCGTCTTAATCCTCGTCAACTTTCTTTTGATTCACCTCGCGCCCGGCGACCCGGTTCATCTGCTGGCGGGACAGAGCGGCGATGAGAAATACTACGAGTTCATTCGCGCCAAGTTCGGTCTCGACAAAGCGCTTGGCACGCAGCTCTGGATTTATCTTTCAAGCGTGCTGCGCGGTGATTTCGGTTACTCGCTCGGCTACCAGCAGCCGGTCATCAACGTCATCTTCGAGCGCATCCCCGCAACGCTCCTCTTGATGCTATGTGCCGTCTCACTGTCTTCCATTATAGGTGTGATACTCGGTGTCGAGGCCGCGCGGCGGGAAAACTCATTTTCTGATCGTGTGATAAATACTCTCGCGCTGTTAGGCCACTCCGTGCCTTCATTCTCTGTGGGGCATATGCTTCTCATCGTCTTTGCTCTCTACCTAGGCCTCTTCCCGTCGCAAAACATGGCGAGCGCGAATCAGGAATTAAGCGGCCTTAATTACTTGCTCGATGTCTTCAGCCATCTCGTGTTGCCAGCCGCGACACTCGCCATCGTGTACCTCGCGCAGATCATGCGATTGACGCGCACCGCCATGCTGAATGTGCTCGGTGAGGACTTCATCACAACGGCGCGCGCCAAAGGGGTGGGCGAAAATCGCGTGTTCTACGGCCACGCCTTACGCAACGCGCTCTTGCCCGTCGTGACGGTCGTGGGCAGCGATCTCGGTATGCTTTTAAGCGGGACGGTGCTGGTCGAAACAGTGTTCGCGTGGCCGGGTCTCGGCAGGCTGATGATTGACGCACTGGCGATGAGGGATTATCCGGTCTTGCTGGGCTTATTCCTTCTGATCTCGATCACCGTCGCCGTCGTGAATTTCATTACGGACATAATGTACTCGGTGCTCGATCCACGAATCAGCTACGGACGAATGAGAAGATGAATCGAACGTCGAACAGCGAACGCCCGCCGGAAGGGTACGAACTCTGGTGTAGCTTTAAGCGAAGCCCGACGGCGGTGGCAGGCCTCGTCGTGCTGGCGCTCTTTCTCTTCGCGGCTCTCTGCGCCGAACAGATCGCGCCGCGCGATCCGCAGAAGACATCCGACGACGCATTTCGACCACCCTCTTCGCAATTTTTGTTCGGCACGGACGATCTCGGTCGGGACGTTTTCAGCGGAGTCGTGCATGGCGCGAGAGTGTCCATCTCAATCGGTGTTATCGTCGCTTTGTTGAGCGGATTTTTCGGCGCGGTGGTCGGGCTGACGGCCGGGTACGCGGGCGGAGGCTACGACGATCTGTTGATGCGGCTCACGGAGCTTTTTCTCATCCCGCCGAGATTCTTTCTGGCGCTCATCACCGCCGCACTCTTCGGCTCGACCTTTTTTACACTGATCGCTGTGCTGAGTATTACCTACTGGCCGCTGACGGCGCGACTCGTCCGTGCGGAGGTCTTGTCACTTAAGGAGCGAAGTTTCGTTGAAGCCGCGCGTGCTATCGGAGCGAGCCACGCAAGAATACTGTTCCACGAAATCCTGCCTAACACACTCCCGCTCATCGTCACGAACATTACGCTGATGATCGGCGGCGTGATCCTCGTCGAAGCGGGACTGGAGTTCATCGGACTCGGCGACGCCAATCACATTAGTTGGGGCTATATGCTGCACAACGGCCAGCACTTCATACGCGACGCATGGTGGATAACCTTCTTCCCGACGCTCGCCATTTCACTGCTCGTGCTGGCACTGAACGCCGTCGGCGACGCTCTCAACCACGCGCTCGATCCCAAATCCGGTATCGAACATCTAGAGAAGCCCGCGTGACGTTCAGCCTCTACGTGTTCTCCTTTTTTTGAAAACCACGATGGTGGCGAGAGAGGCTAACAAGACAATGACGAGGAGCAGATAAAGACCGCGCCGGGCTGGTGACGTGGTTTGGTCGGCGTGAGCCGAACGCCCGCCGTCAGCCCACCAAGCATCCTGCGCGAAGTAGAGGTTAGATTTCGCGCTCCACATATACATCCCCTGCAATCCGGCTTTGTAAGCGGCACCCACGTTCGGCTCGTACAGCCAGAAGTACGGCAGATCACGGACTGTGATGTCCTGCACCTCGAAGTAGTAGGCGGCGCGCTTCTGTTTGTCCGGCTCCGAGGCGGCGAGCGCGAACAGTTCGTCCACCCGTGCGCTTCGGTAGCCCGCGCCGTTAGAGAAAGGTACAGGCCCGATGTTCGATGAAACGACTGTGCGTTTGACGCCGATGTCCGGGTCGGGGCCGTTCTCGAAGGAAGCGAACCCCAGATCAAAATCCTTCTTAATGTAAACAGCGTCAACCGCTGCGGCGAACTCCATTTGCTGTAGGTCAACTGCGATGCCTGCTTCCCTTAATTGGTCGCGGAGCGCCTCGGCCACCTTCGCATAAGAGGCCGCATGAACGAACTTCAAATGAAAGCGCACGCCGTCAGCGCCGCGCTTGTGCCCGGCTTCGTCGAGCAGTTGGTTGGCAAGCGCGACGTTGTGTTCATACTTCTGCACATTCGGGTTGTACGCCCAGCCGAGCAGGTGCGAGACAGGCCCCGTCGCAGGCGCGCCCATTCCGAGCAGCAGCTTATCGACCAGATAATCTTTATCAATCGCGTGGGCTATCGCCTGCCTGACGCGCAGATCGTCGAGGGGCGCGCGCGTGAGGTTAGGGATCAATGTTTCAACCGTTGCGAATCCTTCGCGGCCTTTGGTTGTGAGGACGACTCCGGGCGTCGTCTTCAGGCGGGCGACATCGAGCGGCGACGGGTTCAATAAATAATCCACCTCACCTTTCTCGAACGCGATGGTCGCCATGTAGGAGGCGGGCATGACCTTGTACACGATCCGATCCAGATACGGCTTGCCCGTTTTGAAATACCGCCCGTTGCGCGCCAATGTGATGTGATCGCCCTTTAGCCATTCCTGAAACTTGAAAGGCCCGCTTCCGACGGGGCGCGTGTTGTGCTGATTCGTGAGCGGGTCGGTGTTCTCGTACAGGTGCTTCGGCATCACGGGCGCGTTGGTCACGTCAATGAGTTGCAGGAAGGCGGCGTAGGGTCTGTCAAACTCGAAGACGACGGTATGCGGATCGGGCGTCTCGATGCGGCGCAGATTATCGCCAATCGAGGAGCGCGTGCGCGAGTGATATTTTAACAGCAACTGCTCGAAAGTAAATCGCACGTCTTCTGAAGTGACGGGCGCGCCGTCATGGAACTCGGCGGCGGGTGCGAGATGAAAAGTGTAAGTCCGGCCGTCGGGCGAGACTTCCCAGCGCTCAGCCAAATCGGGTATCGGGTTGAGGTTAAAATCGTATGCCACCAGCCCGCTAAAGATCGAACCGCAGATGAGTTGAACGCCGCCTTGAGTCGTAATGGCGGGATTCAGGCCGCCGGGATCGGAAGAGACCGCAACCACGACGCTGCCCCCATAGACAGAATCGTTAGCGCGGCTCGAGACCACACCGACAAATACGAGTGAGAGGAGCGCGGCGGTAAGGACAGCTTTGTTCTTCATCTTCCTTCTCATTAAGTGCCGGTGAGAGTTGAACGCTTTGCGATCAGCGCTTGCTGTCAATTCCTCGACTGACTTATCGGACAAAGTTTCCATCTGCTTATATTACCTGCATTGCTGATGATTCAAAGCTATGCGGCGGCGTCTTCGATCTTTGAGCTACCACCCGCCTCATCTTTGTGTGTGAGGCAGGCGTCAACACCGCCATGACCCGCCGCTACGCTCGCGCGCCGCGCGGAGAGCGCGCCCATGACAGCGCCCCGCGCAACTAGGGCGGGCGGACTTCACCCATCAGGGCGCTGGGCTTGGAGCGCGGGCTTTTGGCGACGATGACGGTGCAAGGTGCGGTTGACCTTCTGTGCTTCAACGCCTATGTCGAGCGCGTGCGCAGTCCACAGCTTCTTCGCGGCGATGTCTTGGTGCTCGATGACTTGGGAGGCGCAATGCGAGTTGTCTGGAATAAGTTGCTGAAGAGGGCGGAGCGCGGGTGCTGCGGCTGCCACCATATTCGCCCGACTACTCGCCCATCGAGAACTGCCGGTCAAAGATCAAGCCTACATTGCGTGCCGCCGAAGCCCGGATGCGCTTGCTATACGACAGAAGATGAAGCGCAAAGATTAATTGGCGGTGTTGGAGAGATCGCTCGCCGTTGACAAGTCGGCGATCAGGCATTTCAGTAACAAGCTCATTCGAGATACACGCACGCCGATGCCACACCGCGTTGTGCCGCCAAGCCGTTAATTCCCTTTCCGCTTCCTGCTGATCGTTCACAGTTCGCTCTGATTTATCTCTTTATAATCGGCAGAATAATCTGCGACGGATGCGCGCCGCCGTGATAAACCCGCTCGGTGGCTTTTTGAAAATCGGCATTGGTCGCCAGTTTATAGTTCGGCATGAATTTTTGCGGATTGCGTGCGATGAGCGGAAACCAAGTGCTCTGGATTTGCACCATGATGCGATGCCCACGCTTGAAGGTATGCACCATCCCCGGCATCACAAAAGAGATTTTCGCGGGCGTGTTCGGCTTCAAGGGTTCCGGCTTTTCAAAGCTGTTGCGGAAGCGCGCCGGAAAGGGTTCGCCGCGCAGCAGCATTTCGTAGCCGCCCGGCTGAAACACGCAGGCCGCCGAATCTGCGGGCGGTTTGACGCTTTCGGGATATTTATAATCGTCCGGGAAAACGTCAATCAGCTTAACGACAAAATCCGAATCCGTGCCGCTCGAAGCGATGAAAAGTTGCGGCCTGATGTCGCCCGCAACCGCGATGTCTTCGGTTAAAGGTTCGGTCTGGTAAACGAGTACGTCCGGGCGATCTGCGGCGAAGCGTTGGTCTTCGGTCATAAAATCGCGCGGGTAATTGAGCGTGATCTTCTGCGTGTACGGAACCGGATGCAGCGGGTCGCTGATGTATTCGTCATAGGCCGCGCGTTCCGCACCGGCGTCGAATTTCCCTAACGAAAGTTTGCCGTTCGCGGCAAGGTAAAGCGGCGTTGCGACGGAGTTTTTCGGCTCCCATCCGGCAAGGTCGCGCCACTCGTTCGCGCCCGTGTCGAAGACGTTGACTTCCTTGATCTGCGCGATGTCGCCTTTGTCTTTCAGGAAGTAATCGAAGAACGGCAGCTCGAAGCGTGCGCGGTAATACTCTCCGGTCTTCTGCGCAAAGTAAGCCGTGCCGAGCCATTCGCCGTCGGAACGCGCCCAGCCGCCGTGAAACCATGGGCCGACGACGAGTACGTTGAAGATGCCGGGATTCTGGCGTTCGATGTGCTGGTAAGTTTGAAGCGCGCCGAACAAATCTTCATTGTCATACCAGCCGCCGACGGTCATCACCGCCGCCTTGATGTTTTTTAGGTTCGGCAGGATATTGCGCTCCGCCCAGAATTGATCGTAGTTCGGATGCGCCACTAACTCGTCCCAGAATTTGATGCGCGTGCCGAGTTGCTTTTGATAGATGTCGCCGGAATTGCCCACGCCGCCCATTTCCAGATAAAACTTATAGCCGTCCTGCGTTCCCCATTTGAACGGTTTGAGATAATCCGTAGTCGAAGTCGGAACGGGGCGCGGTTGGCCGAACTCTGTAAAGAAGTTGTAGTTTTGTGCAAGGAACAGCGCGCCGTTGTGGTGCATATCGTCGCCGTGAAACCAATCGGAGACGGGCGCTTGCGGGCTAATGGCTTTGATCGCCGGATGGTTGTCAATGCCCGCCATCGAAGTGTAGAAGCCGGGATACGAGATGCCGTAAACCCCGACGCGCCCGTTGTTGGTCGGCAGATTTCTGACGAGCCACTCGACGGTGTCGTAAGTATCGGATGTTTCGTCAAACTGCTTTCCGGTTTTGTTCGTAATGTACGGGCGCACGTCCACGTATTCGCCTTCGCTCTCCCAACGCCCGCGCACATCCTGATAAACGAAGATGTAGCCTTCGCGCGCGAAAAGCTCGTCGGGGCCTAAAGACGTTTTGTATTTATCCGCGCCGTATGGCGAGACGGTGTACGGCGTGCGATTGAGCATCACCGGATATTTTTGCGAAACGTTTTTCGGCTCGTAGATCGAAGTGAAAAGTTTGATGCCGTCGCGCATCGGGATCATCACCTCGCGCTTGGTGTAGTTGGCTTTGATGTAATCGGCAAGCTGCTGTTGCTGCGGATTCAATTGCGCTTGCGCCAACAACGCAACCGGCGACACGACGAACAACAAAACGACCACCGCCGGATTCAAGAAACGATTCAGCTTCATAATTTCTCCGCTAGAACAATGGAAAGAGATTAGTTTTCAGCGCCCGCAGACGTTTGGGTGCTCGCCTTCAACTCGATCAATTGACCGGCGAACAGCGTGCTCGCGCCGCGCTCGATGGCGAGCTTATTGAAGGCGGCAACGTCCGTGACGAGAAGTTGATTCACGGTATTCAGATAACCTTGGAGTTGGTTGCGAACGTCCGCCATCTCCGCTCTCTGAAGTTCGCCCGGCGCTTGGCCGTAATCGGAGAGCACGTTTCTCATGACTCCCTGCAAGCGATCATGGAAACGCTCTAGGAAGTGCAAACGATCCGACGCGCCCGGCTGGACTTCGTTGTTATAAAGCGGCAGCTCCGCTTCTTCCAATTTCTTGCTTAACAGGCGAGCCTGATCGATCACGGGTTGATATGCCGCCTTTGCGTCCACGCCTTGACCTTCGCCGCCGAGAAGCTCTTGCAGCGAGGCGAGCTGTTTCTTCAAACTGTTGATGCGATTCAGTGCTTCCGCGAGCGCCGAGACTTCGTCGCGTAATTCCAAACCGGCCTGCACCTGTGCGCGGAAGGCGTTCACGTCCGTCTGCACGCGCGGGTCGAGTCCGACTTGCACCGTCTGCGTCTGCGTTCTTCCATTCGCCGTGACAGCCACTTTGTAAGTGCCCGGCATGACGGACGGGCCGGCGGAATTGTCTTCTTGAAAGTCCGCGTCCTCGCGCTCGGCTGCCGGTGACGGTGTAAAGTTCAGTTTCTTCGCGCCTTCGTAGCGCAAGTCCCAGTTGGTGCGGTTGAGGCCGCGCTTCGCCGGGCCGTAAAATGTTTTGATGGCCGCGCCCCGTTCGTCTGTGACGACGATTTTTACGGGCGTCTCTTTCTTCTTTTTCTGTTCGGCAGTGCTCTTGATTTCCGCTGGCAGATAGTAATCAACAATCGCGCCGCGCGGAGGATTCGGCGCGGCGAAACCGCCGAGGCTGAAGCCGCGTTTGTTCCACGTCAGCCAGTGATTTGTCGCGGGCGTGCTGAAGAGTTGGAAGCCGCTGTTAGCCGCTTGCGTGTTCATCTCTTCGAGCGGCGAGATGTTATCGAGCACAAAGAGTCCGCGCCCGTGCGTCGCAACAACGAGGTCGCGGCTCTTTTTGACGAACTTAATGTCATAGGTGGGCACGGTTGGAAAGTTGCTCTTGAGCGGCGTCCATCTCGCTCCATCATCAGTTGAATAGAAGAGGCCGGTCTCCGTTCCGACGACGAGAAAGCCGCGCCGGTTGGGATTCTCGCGGATTACTTTGGCGGGCTGATCGTTCGGCAGATTCTGCGTAATCGGCGTCCACGTCTTGCCGAAATCGTGCGTCTTAAAAACGTATGGCTTATCGTTGTCAACTTCGTGAAAGTCAACGGCGATGTAGGCGGTGTCCGCCGAAAACGGCGAGGCTTCAATCTGCTGCAAGCGTCCCCACTGCGGCAGATTCTTGATGTTGGCGGCGGCGTTCGTCCAATGCTCGCCGCCGTCGCGCGTCACCTGCACGAGGCCGTCATCGGTTCCGACCCAAATTGTTTTTGGATCAACGGGCGAAATGGCGAAAGAGAGAATCGTGTCGTAAGTCTCTGCGCCGCTCAAGTCGAGTTCGACTTGGCCGCCGCTGCTCTCCTGCTTCGTCTTGTCGTTGCGCGTTAAGTCGGGACTAATCGGCGTCCAGTGCGCGCCCGCGTCCGTTGACTTGAAGAGGACATTTCCGCCGAGATAAATTTCATCGGGGTTGGTGGCGGAAACAGCAATCGGAGAAGTCCAGTTGAAACGATATTTCAAATCGGCGGGCTTCAACGCGCCGACGCCACGCGAGTACGGACGAAGCGATCTCGCCAGACCATTTCTTTTATCCAGACGACGTATAAAACCGTTTTGCGAGTCGGCATAGATTATGTGCGAAGCGCCGGGCGCAGGCACGACGTACTCGCCGTCGCCGCCGACGACTGTGTACCAATCGTTATTGGTAATGCCGCCGAAACTCAAGCTGTTCGACGGGCCGCACCAACCGTTGTTGTCCTGCAAGCCACCACATAAATTGTACGGCGTCTCGTCGTCTGCGGCGACTTGATAGAACTGTTCTATCGGTAAGTTGTCCAGAAAACGCCAGCTACGCCCCGCATCGGCGGAAGTATAGACGCCGCCGTCGTTGCCCAAGATTGTGCGGTCAGGATTCTGCGGGTCAATCCACATCGAATGATTGTCTGGATGCACGCCGCGCCCGATGATGCGCGCGGTCTTGCCGCCGTCATCGGAAAGCAGTATGTCGAAAGAAAGGAAATAAACTTTCGACTCATCTCTGGGCGAAACCGTCAGTTGGCTGAAATAGAACGGGCGCGCATTAAGTAGGTGGTTGTTGCTCACTTCGCGCCAGTGATCGCCGTAATCCGTCGAATCCCACAGCACGCCCTTCTTCGCTTCGACGAGCGCGTAAACGTGGCGCGGGTTCGACGGCGCGACCGCAAGGCCGATGCGCCCCGTCGCGCCTTCCGGCAATCCGTCCGTTAATTTCTTCCATGTGCCGCCGCCGTCAATCGAACGATAAATGCCGCCGCTTGTGCCGCCGCTCTCGAGCTTCCAGGGAAAACGCTGCACCTGCCACATCCCCGCGTAGAGAATCAAAGGGTTGGTCGGGTCTATCACCAGCGAGCTGACGCCGGTGGTCTCGTTAATGTAGAGCGTCTTCGCCCATGTCTTGCCGCCGTCGGTGGTGCGAAAAACGCCGCGCTCCTGATTCTGTCCCCACGCGCGGCCAATCGCGCCGACGAAAACAATGTTCGGATTTTTGGGATCAACGATGATGGTGGAAATTTGCCCTGCGTCTTTCAAGCCCATGAAGCGCCAAGTATTGCCGCCGTCGGGCGACATATAAACGCCGCGCCCCGTAGAGATGTCGTTGCGTATATTGGCCTCGCCCGTGCCGACCCAGACGATGTTCGGATTCGACGGCGCAAGCGCAATCGCGCCGATGGATGCGACCGCTTCTTTTTCAAAGATCGCTTTCCATGAAAGTCCGCCGTCGCTTGTGCGAAAGACGCCGCCCGCCGCCGCGCCGATGTAATAAACGTTAGGTTGTCCGGGAATGCCAACCACGGATGTTACACGTCCGCCTCCGGCGGCTGGCCCCAGATTGCGGAACTTGAAATTCTCCAGCGGATCAAACGGCGTGTTTTGAGCCGGAGCATCCTTCTTCGACTGGGTAGATTGTTCTTCGACTCTCCCCGATTCCTGCGGTTCGGTGGTTTGCGCTTTGGCAATCGGAAAAACTCCGAAGAGCATTAGCATCGCCAAACCGATTAATGAATACTGCGACTTCATAAGGCAAACTCCTGTATGAGGATGGCTTATAGTAATGAGCCATCTGTCTGAATAGATGTGTTGATCGTCGTTCGGTTGACCGGACTGAAAAGGACTGAAGATTACCACTTCGCGGGTTGTCTCATCAACACCTCGAAAAGAACGCTAGTGGGTCAGTTTGCAGATCGAGCCTATGGAATTTACATATCAATGCTTCCTGAATTTGATATAGGCAGTCCAAGTTCCCTTCACTGTTTCACGAAGGCAGTAAAGCGCAATGGTAATTTTAAGCGACAGTGGTAAAGCTTGTACCCATCGCAAGATAGACGGGCGGCGCGCACGCTGGCTTCTCATGTGCCATGACCGTGTGGATAGAGACGAGTTTCTCACGCCTGAATTTATGGCGGACTTGCTCGGCGTTCGTCGCGCGGGCATCAGCGTGGCGGCAAAGCAATTATTGAATGAAGGTTTGATTGATTACCATCATGGACAATTTCGCATTCTCAATCGCAGAGGATTAGAAGAAAAGACCTGCGAGTGTTATCCGATAGTTAAAGAGGAATTCGACGGCCTGTATAGGGAAGCAGGCTAACGCAGCAGAATTTACGCCTTACACCTTCCAAAGCCGCCGACAGCTTGAGTTTTATCGATTGTAGCCGTGTCAGATGCGGAAACCGTGCCGAACTCTTTTTTTCCATTCCTGCGCCTGCCTTTCTATGTCACAGTTGAGTTGAACATATCTTCAGAGCCGTCTAAATTCAGGCGAGGTTAATCCGCATCCTTCTGCCGCTCATTCAAAAACTCATCTTTACTTTTTAATACTTATCTTTTCAAGTTTTATTTCGCGCCCTGCGGCTTCCGCAAAATAATTTATCGACCGAAGTGGAATAAGCCGCCGCCTCGCGGGTATCACCATTGTGAAGCGCAGATTTGCGCGAAGGACACGGCTGATATGGTTAGCTTGAAAGTGCGTAGCAGTGCGCGCGAACAGCAGTGGAATGATTTTGAAGCGGAAGCGATGCCGCACATGGCCGACTTGTTCCGCATCGCTATGTGGCTCATGCGCGACCACGCCGAAGCCGAAGACATCGTGCAGGAGACGTTCACGCAGGCGCTCGAATCCTTTCACCGCTACGAACAGGGAACGAACATCCGCGCGTGGCTGATGACGATCATGTATCGCGCTAAGAGTAAACGACAACGCAAAGCCGGGCGGCTGCGGCTGATGGACGACGCGGAGGAGCGCATGGCGGAGACCATCGCGTTCGAGCCGCCAATCGCGCAAGGATTGACCGACGACGAAGTGCTCGCCGCGCTCGAAAAATTGCCGCCGCAGTTCCGCGAAGTAATCGTGTTGTCGGATGTCGAAGAATTGTCTTACAAGGAAATCGCCGGAGTGATGCAGATTCCGATAGGCACGGTAATGTCGCGCCTCAACCGCGGGCGAAAATTGCTGCGCGCCGAACTCGCGGCTTGTGCCGGAACTCACGGCATAGGAATAAGAGCGAAGGCATCCGGCGGCGCGGGCTAGTTTGTAAAAGCGAGCTTTCCATCGCGGGTAACCAAAGAAATTCCGTTAAGAGGGTTATTAAAGATGCAATGCAAGGGATTTATAGAACGAATAGATTCTTACTTAAAGGATGAATTGCCGGTTGAAACGAATCACGACGTAATTCAACACCTCGAAGCATGTTCCGCGTGCCGCCGTGAACTCGCCGCGCGCCGAGAGATTCGCGCGCAGTTGCGCCGCGCCTTCGCTGCCGCACCCGATTTGCAAGTGCGCCCCGATTTTGCCTTTAAGCTACGGAACGAGATGAGGGCGCAGGCGCTCGGCAAACCGAAGCCCTCCTTTAATCTGTTCGCATACGCGATGCGCCCGCATTGGCTCACAGCGGCAGCAGCGGCGTGCCTCGTCGCTGCGGTTACCTTCGGCATCTTCGCGCTGCATTATCAAAACGGCGATAGCACCGGCGGCAAGCATCTCGCGCGTGTGGAAAAAGGCCATAGCGAAGACTATCGGGCGGCTGCAAACCAACGCGCGTTGAGCGGCGCGGCAGTGGAGTTGGCGGGCTTTGAAGCGACGGAGCGGGCAGTGGGCGACCACCGTAATTGCGCCGTCCATTACAATCTGCCGGAACCACCGATTACGCTTGAAGAAGCGGGGCGCAAATACGATGCGGCTTATACGGATTTGGCGCGGGCTGTGCGGTCTGGCGGCGACGCGCTCGCAAATCAAATCAAGTACGTCGAAGACCACTCATGCGTTTATAACGGGCAGCGATTCGCGCACGTCATTCTCGAATACAAGGAACACCGTGTTTCCCTGCTGGTGGCGGAAACCGACGGCAAGGCCAGAGACGCGCAGACCATATCATGTTCGCAGATGGACGGCTATCGAGTCTCATGTTTCGGGACGAAGCGGCATACTGTTTTCGTCGTCTCTGACTTGACGGAAGCCGACAATTTATCAATCGCGCGCAACCTCGCGCACGTCGTGTCGGCTCACATCGCGCGCGCGGAAGCGTGAAACCTCAACGGGGCGCGACAAAGCAGTCTATGCTTACCCCGCAGAGCATTACCCTTTGTGGCGCGCCGAACTGCCGTTGATGGACTTGCCTTACGCGATGTTCGGCGAGAACTTCACGACAACCGGACTCAATGAATCAACGGTCAATATCGGCGACGAGTTTCGCGTCGGTGCGGCGCGGGTCATCGTCGTGCAGCCGCGTATGCCGTGCTACAAACTCGGGCTAAGGTTCGGGCGCGCTGACATCATCAAGCGTTTTCACAGAGAGCCGTCGGACGGGTTTTTATCTGCCCGTGCTGGAAGAAGGCTCGGTCGGCGCGGGAGATGAGTTAGAGTTAATCAAACGCGGCGCGGGCGAAGTCACCATCGCCGACATCAACCGGCTTTTCTTTTGGGACAAGGATGATGCGGCAACACTACGCCGCGCCGTGCAGCTCGAAGCCTTGCCGGATTTTTTGAAGAGCCGTTTTCGGGAACAACTCGCGGAACTCGCATGACGACCCGCAGGTAAACAGCAATTCAACGCGCGCCGCCCTTCGTCATTCGCCAATCTCATCGTAAAGCTTACTGCACCTGTCGGGCGCGTTTGATGCCGTGGCTGCTCGCGTAGTCGGCTAGTTCGGCGCGCAATAACTTGCGCCCGCGACTAAGCCGCGACATCACCGTGCCGAGAGGAATCGACAGGGCGTCGGCGATTTCCTTATACGACTGATCTTCGACATCGGCGAGCATCACTATCTGACTGTAATGCGCCGGAATGCGCGCGAGCGCGGCGAGCACTTCTTCGTCCGTCAAGCCTTCGGGCGTCGGCTCTTCGTAAGCAAGCGTCTCGCTGATGCGTTCTTCCTCGCCGCTGACGGATTGAACGCGCGACAACTTGCGCCGCCGCTTGCTCTCTACATGCGACATGATCGTGACAAGCCACGCATGACAGTTTGTGTTCGGTTCAAAGCGATGAAAAGACTTCAATGCTTCAATCAGCGTTCCCTGCACGAGGTCTTCGGCGATGGCGCGGTCGCGCGCGCGCCACATAGCGATGCGGAAAAGGCTGTCCAGATGCGGCATCGCTTCCGCCTCGAAGCTTTCCCAGATGTTTACAGGCTCCGGTTCGGGCGCGGTTTGTCGAAAACTTTTAAGCATGGCGCAAGGCGAAAAGCTTCGCTGCCTAAACAAGCCGTTCACTTGATCGCTGATGTTACAAGCGCTGTGTGAAACTAATTTAAGGGTTCGATTATCTGTTAATTTCCCGTTTGCTTCATCTTTGCGAGGTCTTCAATGCAGCGGGTGACGAGCGCCGTCCAGCCTGTCTGGTGGCTCGCGCCCAAGCCCTGTCCCGTGTCGCCGTGAAAGTATTCATAAAACAGCGTGAGGCCGCGCCAATGCGGATCACGCGCAAATCGTTCGTCGAGACCGTGCCATGCGCATCGCCCGTTCTCGTCTGGAAGAAAGAGGCTGGCAAGGCGCGAGTTCAGTTCGGCGGCGACTTCCGCGAGGTTCAGCAATCGCCCGGAACCCCTTGGGCATTCGACCCGGAGGCTGTCTCCGTAAAAGTGGTGATAACGCCCGAGCGATTCGATCAAAGTAACGCTGCTCGTCGAAGATGCCTGTGTCGGTCAGTTCAAATTCCGGTTCGTTCTTTCCGCGCCGCTTGTTTTCTTCGATTAGTTGTTGGTAAGGAAACTCGCTTTGCGGATATTTGTAGAGAGCACGCATATAGGAATGCGTCGGCGTCGAGTCCAGATAGAAGTAGCACTCTTTAACGTCTTCGCCGTGATTGCCTTCGTTGTTGGTGAGACCGAACAAACGCTCTTTCAAAATCGGATCGCGCCCGTTCCACAAAGCGAGCGCAAAGCAGAGACGACATTCACGGTCTGTGATTCCGAGCAATCCGTCTTCGCCCCAGCGAAAGGCGCGCGAACGCGCTTGGTCGTGCGGAAAATAGTTCCAGCAATCGCCGTTTGCCGAATAATCCTCGCGCACCGTTCCCCACTGCGGCTCGCTCAAATAAGGCCCCCAACGCTTCCAGTTGTATTCGCGCTGCGAGTCTTCCGCGAGCCTTTGCCGCTCGACATTCGCAGCCTTCCCTTCCGCAACCTTCCTTACGGTTCTCGTAGTCATTTGTTATCTCTTAGCTCCCTCTTCCGAAAGAACATTTGAGTCGTCTTTGTTTGTCACTTATAGCCGTTTGCGATTGCACGTGTCCTATCAAATAAATCGTAGGGGCAGCGGATTGTTCCTGCCCGTTAGATTGAATGCCGTTCAATCTGCGGGAAATCCGCTTGTGGTTGCCCCTGCTATTTGTTTCTCGTCTCAATGCCAACTATTTCAGAGCAGCGCATCCAGTTGCGCGGCGTAGTCTGCGGGCAGTTCGTTGCCTGTGTAGCGCACGACGCCGTCCTTGTTCAAGAAGATGATGGTCGGTGTACCCTGCACTTTGTAAGCCTTCGCAATGCTCGCGTCCGCGTCGCGCGCGACGGCGTACTTGATGCCGAAGTCGCGTATGCCGCCCGCCGTGCGCGCTTCGCTGTCCTGTATGTCGATGCCGAGCACGCGCACGCCGCGCGGTTCATACTTCGCCGCGAGGTCATTAATGTGCGGCGCTTCCTCTTTGCAGAACGGACACCACGCCGTCCAGAACACGATCACGGCGGGCTTGCCGCGCAAACTGTCGAGCGAGACTTCAGCGCCGTTTGTCTGCGCCAACTTAAACTCCGGCGCGAGATTGCCGACAGATGTGCCGCGCGCCGCTGTTGCGGTGTCGATTGCCGCCGTCTGCTTCGTTGTCGCGTCGGCTGCTGTTTGCGTCGTCGTGCTCGTTGCTGTAGTGCTTGTCGCGCGGTTGTTCGCCGCGCAGCCAATCAAACCGATCAAGGCTGCGAACAACGCGCAGCCCAGCACGATTGTTTTTGCTTTACTCATGAGTCTTTCTCCTTATCATCTTTCTTTTTCTTTTTCTTCTTCTTCTCCTGCGCGCGATACTCGCTCGTGAGCATCCCGGCGAAACCCCAGTTTTCCTGTTTGATTTCATCAATGATGATGTGTATATGTTCCGGCTTCTTGCCGAGCACATTCACGAGCGTGCCAGTGATTTCTTCGACGATCCGCCTTTTTTGATCTTCGGTCACGTCGTCTTTCGTAATGCGGACGTTAACGTATGGCATCTGTTTTCTGTCTCCCTTTTAATTTGCGCCGCTGCCGTTAAACCAATCGCTTGCCCGCTTCGAGCAGTAGATATTCCGCCAGCAAAAGCATCACGACGCCGAAGCCCTTCTTAACTTTCTCCATCCACGCGCCCGAACGCGGGAGCGCGGCGAGCGCGCCGCTGAACGTGCCGAGCGCGATCATCAGCGCGCCCATGCCGAACGCGAACGTAAAGAGTATCGTCGTGCCGAAGAAGACATTGGCCTGCGCGCCGACGTAAGCCAACGCTGCGCCGAGCGCCGGAGCCGTGCAGGGGCCGACGACGAGGCCGGACGCCGCGCCGATCAGCACCGCCGAAAGATAGCCGTTGCCTTTACGCTCCGGATTCCAGCTCGAAAGAAATTGCGGCGTCGGCAAGGTGAATACGTCGAGCATCGAGAGCGCAAGCAAGAGCACGATGTTGCCCACCGCGATGTACGTCCATGGACTCGCCGCCCAAATGCCGAACAGCGTTCCCGTCAGGGAAGCGAACGCGCCGAGCGCGGCATAAACGATTGCCATTCCCGTGACGAACAGCACGGAGAGCTTGAAGCCGCGCGCGCTGATGCCGCGCGCTCCCGCATCGTCGGCATTCATACGCGCAGTCTGCCCGCCGATGAAGCCGAGTTGAATCGGAATGATTGGATAAACGCACGGCGTAAAGCTGATGAGCAGTCCGGCTAAAAAAGCTGCCGGATACGCGAGCAGCGAACCCGCTCTCAAATATTCTTGAAGGTTGGCAGCGATGCCGTTCATCGTCTTTATCCTTTGCGTCGAGTATTAAAAGAAATTGGAGCGCGGCGTGTTTCACGCTTGCCCGATTTTCAAGCAAGCGGAATGCGGCGTGCCATCGCGCCGCCGCGCTCCACTGAAGACGGCACGCCCCCTTTGCCGCCTTCGATAGTGTTGCGCGTATCAGCCTTTGGCAATTGCCGCGTCGAAGGCGCGCGTGTAAGTTTCGCGCTCGAAGCTGCCCTTAGGATTCGTGCTGTAATGAGTTTGGAACAGCACCTTACCGCCTTTGCCGACGACGGCGACGAGCGATGATTTCTTTTTGTTGGTTTCAAAAAAATTGCCGATGCCGAGTCGCTGCGCGGTCTTGGCGGCCTGCGCCGTCGTTTCTTCGTTCGTCACATCGAGTTCAACAAAATTGAGACGGTCGCCGTACTGCTGTTTGAGGTCGGCAAGTATCGGCGCAAGTTTTTTGCACGCGCCGCACCAGTCTGCGTGCAGGAGGACGACTGTCTGTTTGGCGCTTTTCTTTTTGACCGCAGAGTTCCGCGCATTCGTCGTCATGAACGGCGTAAGCAAAGCGACAAAAGCCAGCGCGACGATTGCCAAACGAATTGTTTTGATTTTCATATCTTTTCCTTTAGGTCTGCTTGAATTATGCATTGCTGCTTAATTGATAATTGACGGCAGTGCCAGTCAAACTTTTTTCATCACTGACGATTTATAATTCGCTTTCGCGCGAATTTCCTTGACCCACTGCGATCAGTTAATCGAACTGCTATGGTGATGCTTGACGCAGGCGGATTTATTCCCGACATAGTAGAAAAGTAAAAAAAATTGCGCTCAGAAATTCTTATAGTTTCAGGCGCGCTTTACAGGATCGGGTTTCATCGCGCTACTGATGTATTGATGAACCGGCGGGAATTAAAAACGGAGAAAGAGGTATCGAACGTGCGTATGCGGAAGCGCTGACAGCTAACTATGAATACTTTAGCCCTTTCCGACGGGGACAATAATGCTGAATACTGCTTGCTTGATTATTGCTTGAGCCGAAGCGCACATCTGCTACTTACGCCGGAAGGATTATGATGACAGTTATAAGGGACAATGTAAGACCGAGCACTTGGCAGATACCGTAATTGAATGGCGAAGTTGTTTATTCGTGCTGTAGCATTTTTTAAGAAGGCACTACTTTACTCAAGTAGAAAGCCTGCTGACAGCTACCTGATATGCAATCAGGAAAACACAGTATTGTTTCGCTGTAGGCATGTAAGAATAAACGATTGGACGGCTTAGAGACTTGAGGGCAGTATGAAGTCTTATGGCAACTAACGACAGCACTATCTTAGCAGGCCGACTCTCAGGGCAAGTGCTAAAGAAAATCGAGGTGCTCAACGACTACTGATTTGACTGGAAAGCTTATCACCCTGACACGAGGGTTTACACACTCGGTGACCGGTAGAAGCGATACTCGGTTTAGTGAAAGTTGTCGCGCGTGTATGCAGCAATAGAGCAGTAATGATCGCCGTAAGGCACTTCCCCGTTGTCTCTTTGCGTTGCGCTATGTGAAAGCGCAGATGCTTTAATGATTGACAACGCCTTTGCCTTCAAAAATGGTCAGCACGCGCAATTCGTTAACTAACCAGCGGCGAGGTGTGAACGAGCACGCAGAAGATCAGCAGTGCTCTGTAAATACGTTTCACAATTTGATTATCAACTTATTCTGCGCCGAAAAATTTATCCGGCACGTATATCCGAAAGTTAATCGGGCTGTGAACTCTTCGGCAAAGCTTTTACGGCTTCGACGCGAAAATCCGATTCGCTTCTTCCAACGTTTCCTTAGACCCCACGTCGTACCAGATGCCCGGCACACGCCAAGTATAGAAAGGCGTGCGTTCGTACATCCACTGGACGAGGCGTCCCGGTTGATCCGGGTTGTTTCCCTCCGCCACATACTGCTCTATGAGCGATAGCGCGGACTTCGGGTAATAGTAAAGCGCAATTCCCGTCAAAGTGCTTTTGGGATGCTGCGGCTTCTCCTCAAAGAACGTAATACGCCCGTCGCCGTCGGTTTCAATCGCATTGTACTTTTTGATTTCATCTAGATTACCCACGTCATAAACAGCCAGCACAGGCGCGTTCTTTTGGCGGCAGAGAGAGGCAAAATCTTTCAGGCTTTGACTGAAAAGATTATCGCCCGCAACCACCATCAGCTCGTCTTCGATTTTCTCCTTCGTCAACACGAGGCGCAAATCACCAATCGCGCCCAGCTTGTTCGTATCATCTGTCGAGCCGTCGTTGACGATTGTGATAGCTCGTTTGCTGTCATTAACGCGATACGCTTCCGACCAACGCTGAAAGTGACCGGCGAATTTGTTGTTAGTGACGATGTAGATGTGATCTATATCGTTAATGGTTGTTAAGTTGTCCAGCACATGCTCGAGCATAGGCTTTCCCGCGACGGTCAGCAGCGGCTTCGGTTGATTGAGCGTGAGCGGGTACAAACGCGTGGCATAGCCTGCCGCCAGAACGATTAACTTCATTTGATTTTTCCTGTTCGCTTATCTTCGCCGGAAGGTTTAGGTATCGGGGTATTAATCGACACAGGCGCGCCGAAGTCCGGTGTGCCGTCGGCTTTCCACGTAAATCGCTGCGCGCGCGGCGAGCGAAATCTGCCGCAGCCCTGATGTGGTTCGCTATTGGCATGATACAAAATCCAATCCTCTTTGCCATCGGGAGATTTGAAGAACGAATTATGCCCTGTTCCGTAAGCGTGTGCGGCGGGCGATGACTGAAAGACGGGCTGCGTTGATTTCTTCCACGAAGCCGCATCGAGCAGATTGCTGTCAATTGAAGTGGTCAGCATTCCAAGCGCGTAATACTCCGTCCAGCAACCGCTCGCAGAATAAACCAGAAACAGCTTGTCTCCATGCGTCAGGATTTCCGGCCCCTCGTTGACGTCAACGTGCGGCGGCTCCGCCGGATTTTTTCTGTTATCGAGATCGCCGACCTTTTCCCATGGAAGTTCTGGAGTTGACAGCCTGACACGCTCGCCTTCGATTGTCCATGGATTTTTCATGCGCGCAATGTAGATGCTTTGCGTGCCGTTGGTGTCGCCCTCCCAGCCAGACCAGATTAAATAAAGTTGTCCTTTATGCTCGAACACGGAGCCATCAATCGCCCACTTGTTTGTCGCATCGGCGAGTTTGCCCTTCATCACCCAAGTTCCCTGCAAAGGGTCTGGCGAATTATTTTCGAGTACCCATAAGCGATGAGTTTGATTGGTGCTGGCATCGGCGGCAAAGTATATGTACCACTTCCCGCGCAAGTAATGAAGTTCGGGCGCCCAGATGTCCTTCGAGTAAGGAGCGTTGGCGGGCGGCGTCCAAACAATTTTCTTCTCTGCCTTCTTCAACTCGGCGAGGCTGCGCGTTTTCCAGATCACCAGATTATCGCCCGTCGTATTCATGTAATAATAAAAGCCGTCCTTGTAAATAGACCACGGATCGGCGCCCGACGACAGCAAAGGGTTTGTGAAAACGCTTTTAGCTGTGGAACTGTTACGACTGGCGGCGCTCGGCTTGTCCTGCCCTTGAACGCTTACCAGCAATGCGCAGATTAAGAGCAGCGTGGAAGTCGCTTTCATCCACGCGCTTCGACTTTTTATTCGCATACGTTCTTTTATCTTATAACCATCTGTGGTAGCGCGCGTCTTACCCATTTAATTGTAGGGGCAGCGACTTGTCCCTGCCCGCTTCCCAAAATGTTATTCAATCTGCGGGCAACCACAAGGGTTGCCCCTACACGTAAGCTACGATTAGTAAGCGAATGCCTGATAGACTTCCGTTTGTTCCGTGCTGTTGAGATCATCGACAATCGGATTAAAGCGCAACAAACGGCGTGCGCGCGGCGAAAGGGTTTCGAGGGCGGCGCGCGGAATGCGTATGGAGACTTCAGGACGGAAAAGCCAGCGGCGGCTATAGCCGATGACGCACATCGGGCGCGGCACGTCCGTCCGGTTCGGTGTCCCGCGATGCAGCCCGCGCACATCGCGTATCATCACATCGCCGAGCTTCAAAGTGATTGCTTCCAACTTCGCTTCGCCCGTTTCAAGACGGCGCATTCCTTCCGCCTTCGTCAGCATGTGCGTGCCGCGCGCCACTTCAAATGGGCCGTTCTCCTGCGTCACATCAATGAGCGGGAAATTGACGGCGAGTTGAAAGGGCGGCGTCTCCTGCGCAATCTCAGGAAAGAGCGGCGGCGCGTCTCTGTGTATGTCTTGATAATCGGAACCTAAGAGCGGCGTGTCTGTTGCGAGTTGCGGCATCACAGCATCTTCGCCGACCAACTTCTCGACAATTGCCAGCACGTCATCGTCTTCGTAAATCGTCGGATCAGCGAAAGGCTCTGCAAACGGCAGCGTCACATAGTAACGCTCGCTTCCGCGATTGAGCAGATGGCCTTCGCGCTCGATATGCGCGTGCAGCAAAGGCGTGAAAGCAGCGCGCCAAACTTCCAATGTTGTTTTTGAAAAGTGATCTCGCAACACGCAGTAGCCGTCCGCGAGCGCTGCCTGCGCAAACGATTCGAGTTCCTTATCGCTGTATTTGTTGCCCTTCATTTCAATCAACTTCCAATCAAAACTTTCTTTTCACTACCAAAGCAATTTCACTCATTATTTACGCGCGCCCAAGCGATTTTGCACGACGACGACTGCCAGCAGAAAAATGCCGCGCAAGACCCACTGCCACCATGAACTAATCGTGCCTTCGAGGTTGAAGAGATTAAAGATTACTCCGAGCAGCAGCACGCCGATCACGGTCGAACCGACGCCGCCCTGCCCGCCCGTCAAAAGCGTGCCGCCGACAACCACCGCCGCAATCGCATCGAGTTCCCAACCCGTTCCGGCGACGGGCTGGCCTGCGCCGAGCCTTGAAGCGAGGATGACGCCCGCCAGACCCGCGAGTGCGCCCGATAGCGCGTAAACGCCGAGCGTTGTGCGGGCAACGTTGAGTCCCATCAAGCGCGCCGCTTCTTCGTTATCGCCGAGCGCATAAATGTGTCGCCCGAAGCGCGTGTGATTGAGCATCACCCATCCTGCGACGAAGGCTATGGCGGCGATTAAAACAGGCACGGGAACAAATCCGACATGCCCGCGCCCGAGCCATGTAAAGCTTTGCGAAAGCTTATCGACGCGCACGGATTCCTCGCCTGTCGAAGCGAGCGCCAGTCCGCGCGCCGCAATCATCATCGCCAGCGTGACGATAAAAGGTTGAATGCGCGCTTTAACAATAACGACGCCATTGACCATACCGAGCAGCGCCGTTAGCCCGACAGCCGCAAGCACGGCGACGAACATTCCGCGCCCCGCGAGATTCGCCGCGACAACGCCCGCGACGGCAAGCAACGACCCGACCGAAAGATCGATGCCGCCGGTTAGGATGACAAACGTCATGCCGAGCGCGACCAGCCCGAGCATACTGTTTTGCCGTAAAACGTTCAGCAGATTTTCCGGCGTCAAAAAAGCTTCGTAGCGCGCCGTCGCAAATGCGGCAACGATCAAGAGCGCGACGAGCGCTCCCTGCCGCTGCAAAAAGGAAGTAAATTTCGCGCGAGCAGTGCGTCCGCGCGTCGATTCGATTTCGTCAATCGTTGTTGTCGCCTGACTCATAACTTCCTTTCGCTTCAAGCTATCTCAAGCCATCTTCGGACGCTGCACATAAACCGCGATGAGAATAATTGCCGCCTTCAACACAAGCGACCATGAGAAAGGAATCAGCAGCATATTAAAGCTCGTCGTTATCACTTGCATGATGAGCGCACCGATCAAGGTTCCGACGATGGTTGCGCGCCCGCCCGTCAAAGGCGTGCCGCCGACGATGACGGCAGCGATGGCATCGAGTTCGATATTGACTCCGATCTTCGCTCCGTCGCTTGCGCCGAGCCGCGCCGTTTCAATTAATCCGGCAAGCCCCGCAAGCAAGCCGCTAAGAGCGTACACCATGATCTTCGTGCGATGTGTCTTGATGCCTGCGAGACGCGCCGCCGCTTCGTTGCCGCCGGTGGCGACCACATAACGCCCGAAGTTCGTCGCGCGCATTACGAAGATTGCCAAAGCGACGACGAGCGCCATTATCACAACCTGAACAGGCACGGGGCCGACGTAGCCTTTGCCCAGATACTCGAACGTCGGATTGGTGAACGGAATCAACTGCCCGCCCGCGATCACCTGCGCCACGCCGCGCCCTGTGATAAGCAGCGCGAGCGTCGCAATGATCGGCTGAATTTTGAAGCCGGAGATGAGCGCGCCGTTGAACGCCCCGACCATGAGCGCAACCAAGAGCGCGACTAAAATCGCAAATCCGACTCCGCGATCAAGCTGTGTCGCGGCGAGCGCAGAAGCAATCGCCATCACGGAGCCGACTGAAAGATCGATGCCGCGCGTTGCTATCACCAGTGTCATGCCGACGGCGACAAGCACGGTTGTCGAAACTTGTAACAGTATGTTCCAGAGGTTGCCTGCCGTCGCAAAGTTCGGCGTGAACAAAGCGTTGCCGACGATGAGCAGTACGAGTGCGAGCAGCGCGCCGTAAGTCGGGCCAAGACCGGCCAGACGCGAGAGAGGGCTAACACTCGATTCAGACGACGAAGGAACATCTGTAGCCGCGTTTTGCATACGCTCAATCTCCTCGACCCTATGCGCCCGTCTGCATGGCGGGAGTTGTTTCAATGATGCTTGCGTCATTCGCCGAGCCTTCGGCCATCGCGTGAATAATTGACTGCTGCGAAATTTCACTGCCGCGCAATTCCGCGACGCGCTGGCCGTCGCGCATCACGATGACGCGCGCACAGCCTTCGACTAATTCTTCCAACTCCGATGAAATCATCAGCACGCCCAAGCCGTCTTCGGCGAGTTCGTTAATGAGCGACTGAATCTCGCCCTTCGCGCCGATGTCTATGCCGCGCGTCGGCTCATCTAAAATCAAGAACTTCGGATTTTTGCAGAGCCAGCGCGCGAGCAAGACCTTTTGCTGATTGCCGCCTGAAAGCTCACGAATCTTTTGGTCTGCGCTCGCCGCTTTGATACGCAATCGCTGCATGAAGCGCGTGACGATTTCATTCTGGCGCGCGCGCGAAACGATGCCCAACTTTGAAAGCGCAGGCAGCGCGGCTAAAGTTAAATTCTCACGCACAGATAGTTCAGGGATAATGCCTTCCGCTTTGCGGTCTTCGGAGATGAACGCGAGTCCTGCGTCAATGGCATCATTCGGCCCGCGCAAATCGAGTTGTGTGTTTTCCAGATAAACCGTACCCGACTCAACGCGGTCTGCACCGAAGATAGCGCGCGCGGTTTCCGTGCGGCCGGAGCCGAGCAGCCCTGCGATGCCGACAATCTCGCCGCGCCCTGCTTCCAGCGTCACGCCGTTTAACTTGCGCCCGCGCTTCAAATTTTCAGCGCGCAGGAGCGGCGCAAACTCCGGCGCAGCCTCGTGATGTTTGAAGGCAGTTGCGCCTTTGCGCTGCAACTCATCGCGCTGCTTGCCGAGCATTAAGCAAACGAGATCGAGCCGTTCCAACTTCGCAAGCTCGTATGTGCCGACTAACTTGCCGTCGCGCAGAACTGTCGCGCGGTCACAAATCGTGTAGAGTTCGTCGAAGCGATGGCTGATATAAACGACGCCGACGCCTTCTGCTTTAAGGCGTCGAATTACGTCGTAAAGAATCCCGACTTCACGCTCGGTCAGGGAACTCGTCGGTTCATCGAGGACAACGACTTTTGCATTGAACGAGACTCCGCGCGCGATGGCGACCATCTGCCGCAGCGCAATGTTCAAGTCGCCGAGCGTGGCGCGCGGATCAATATCGAGGCCGAGACGTTCGAGCAACGCGCCCGCGTCACGGTTCATGCGCTGCCAATCAATCATTCCCATGCGGCGCGGCTCGCGTCCAAGGAATATATTTTCCGCCACCGTGCGAAACGCAAGCAGGTTGACTTCCTGATAAACGGCGACGACGCCCGCCGCCTGCGCCGCCTCGGGCGTGCGAAAGTTGACGGCACGCCATTCCAACTCAATCGTTCCGCTATCGAGCGTGTACGCGCCCGTCATTATTTTAATGAGCGTGGATTTGCCCGCGCCGTTTTCACCGACGAGCGCATGAACTTCGCCGCGCGCCAGAGAGAAATCGACTCCGGCAAGCGCGACGACGCCCGAAAACGTTTTCGTAATCTTCCCCATGCGGAGAACCGGATCGGATGTGCTCATAAGAGTTACACGCGTTCGCCCGAAGGTTGACGGACAACAATTGCGAAGGTGAAAGCGGCGGCGCTCCTTTGCGCCTCGCGCTGCTATCTAACGTGCCGCTATCTAATATGCTTCATTCAAGAATTGCTGCGCGTTGCTGGCATCGAACAAGCGATCTTCGAGCATGATCTTGGTCGGCGGCTTTTCGCCGCGCAGATATTTCTCCAGCGTGTCGAAGGCGAGCGGGCCAAAGCGCGGGTTGGATTCGATGGTGACGTTCATATCGCCCGCGATAATTGCCTTGAGCGCGTCCTTTTCGCCGTCAACCGAGACGATCAAAACGTCTGTGCCCGGCTTCATTCCGGCAGCCTTTAGAGCCTGAATCGCGCCAATCGCCATTTCGTCGTTGTGCGCATAAACGGCTGAAATCTCTTTGCCCTTCGCTTGAATAATGTTCTGCATGACGCTTTGCGCCTTGGCGCGCGAAAAGTCACCGTCCTGCGAAGCGATGACGTGCATCTCCGTGTGCTTGCCGATTTCATTCATGAAGCCTTGCTTGCGGTCACGCGCAACGGATGCACCGGCGGTTCCCGTCAACTCGACAATGTTCGCTTTGCCATTCGATTTCTGCGCGAGCCATTCACCGGCGCGGCGCCCCTGTTCAATAAAGTTTGAGCCGATAAACGCGACGTAGTCTTCGCCCGCTTTGCCCGCCGCTTCGCGGTCAATCAGAAAGACGGGAATCTTCGCTTCCTTTGCGGCTTGGAGCGCCGGAGCGAGTCCTTCAAATTCCTTCGGCGCGAGAAAAATCGCGTCAACGTGGCGTGCAATTAAATCTTCGACGTCGGAGACCTGTTTTGAAGTCTGCTTTTGTGCATCGGTCACGACAAGATTGAAGCTGGCGGCGCGTTTGCTTGCTTCCTCTTTCATGCTATTGGTTTCGGCGATGCGCCACGGGCCGTCGTTTTCCATTTGCGAAAAGCCGATTGTTTTTCGTCCGCCGCTTGCACTGTCCGCGCTTTGTCCGGCAGGCTTTCTGGCGCAGCCCGCAAGAACAAAAGACAAAGCGGCAAGGACAATCAGCATTGCCGCCACAGATGAAGTTCGCGTACTAAAAAGAGATTTCATGTTTTATCTTCTCCGGTAAATTTTAAGGTTAAAACTTTGTTCACTTATTTCAGCGAAGGCGCGACGGCGTGATACGCAGCCACTCGAACTTCGCAACTGCATCCGCCGCGCCGCCTGCTGTCAACGCGACACGCACGGCGCGATCCCAAGGCGGCAAGTATGCTCCCTCTGTTGCTTCGCCGATGTTCGTCCAAGCGCGCCCGTCGGAACTCGCCGCAAAGCTAAACTGCTTGCCGCCCATTGCAGTCATTCTTAAATATACGAGCGGCGATGCCGGAGCATTGATTTCGGCAAGTGTCTTTTGCTCTTTTTTTTCGCGGCGATAAACTAAAACCTTACCGTCGCCGACAGCAACGCCGAGCGCATTTTCTCCGTCTCCATAAGCCGCAAGCCCCGCGCGCGCGCCCTGTTTCAAGCCGCGCACCTCAACCGCCGTTGTTGCCGCGTAATCGCCGACCGTCGTCGTGTGCGCCAGCACTGCGCCGAGCATATCAGCGGCATTTGCGTTCGCCGGTTGCAGCAACAACGCGCCGCCGCTTCTCGTTTTTTGTAGATGAAAGACAGGCTCGTTTGATTGCGGCCATTGCCAACTCGTCAGCAAGCGGGAAGCCTTGAAGTCGTCGAAAAAGGAATAATCTGCGTTTTGTTCCGGCACGCCGAGCGGCGAAGCGGCACGCGTGCTCGGCCCCTTGCCATCATTAATCGTCGGCCAATTATCCGCGCTCCAACGCACTTCATCGAGCATTGCTTGGCGTCCGGGATAAACGGAATCGCGCGCGTTGTAAGCATGGTAAAACAGAAATGTGCGTCCATGCTGATCCGTCACGATGCTGCCGTGACCCGGACATTTCCAAGTCTCGTTGCCCGCCAGAATCGGGTTCGCTGAATTCTTTTCCCAAGGCCCGAGTAGATTACGCGCGCGCGCCACGCCGAGCGCATAATTGCATTCGCGCCCGCAACAAGCGTTGCCGGAATAAAAAAGATAAAAGTAATCGCCGCGCCACAGCACATACGGGCCTTCGATTAATTGCGCTTCCCACTTGGCATCGTTGCGCAGTATCTCTTGCTTTTCGCCGACGAGCTTTGTGCCGTCATCCGACAATTTCTGCGCCCAGAGCGGCGTTGGTTGATTGCGACTATTGCCGTCTTCCTTCCAGATAAGATAGCGCTCGCCCTTTTCATTCGTCACAGGGACAGGATCAATCGCTCCTGCGTCCTGACACACAAGCGGGCCGTGATCCGTGTATGGGCCAGCGGGACGCGCACTGGTAGCGACGGCGACGCACAGCGGGCCGTCCTTTTTGTGACCGACGTAATAAACGAAAAAGCGCCCGCGATGCTCTGCGATTTCCGGCGCCCAGTAATTCCCCGTAGACCATTCGGGGCGCTCCTGAAACACTGCGCCGACAATTTCCCAATTAACCAGATCGCGCGAATGCAGAAGGGGAAACTCCGGTGCCCATTCGGATGTAGTGGAGGTCGCCCAGTAGTCTGCACCGACGCGAATAATCGAAGGGTCTGGATAATCGCCCGCGATGGCCGGATTGCTGAAGACGGCTCTTGCCTGCGGTTTCGAGTTCGCTTGCGCGGCACGTCTTCTGTGCGATTGCTGCGCAGATGAATTGTTCAGGAGGCAGAGGCCGAGCACTGCGACGGCGACGAATGCGCGAATCGCTTTTGGTGTATTTCGCATCAGCATAAATTTAATTTTCATAGCAAACTTTGAGACGCATTCCAAATTCATTCTTACGGCAAAGCGAGTTTCGGCGCGAAATCACTTCCCGACGCATAGCGAATCATCGAGTCGAGCAAGCGCGTCGGGTATGGATCGCTTCCGTATGCGTTAAAGCGAAACGTCGTGACGAAAGCCTTGCCTTCGCCAACGCGCATTTGCATTGCGAGCGCGGCATTATTATTCAGCCAGCCGTAGAAGATGCCTGACATAACGTCTGCATAATCTTCCGCGCGCACGTTCTGAATAACGTACTGCGGCACGGTGGCGGCGGATTCAAAACCCAACAAGGGAGCGAAGGCGACATCGCGGAACGGCGCGGCGTCTCGCTTGATCCAATTAAAGTTCGTTACCCAGTTGCCGTCCAGATCAGACCCGGCGCGCGGCGTCACTTTGAAAGGAAGACGCGCGGGCAAAGCGTCCTTCGAGTTTGCCAGCACAATCACACGCCCGCCGCCGCGCAGATGACGCTCCACCGCATCATCGTAAACCGTCGCAATCATTAACTTCTTGCTGCCCGCATCGCTGATATTAGCGTCGGCTGAAACATTGTAACCGGCGGAAGCCAACTTCCCTGCCAAAGCAAGGCTACCCGCCGGATCGTGGACGATGAGCGCAGTCTTTTGCGCGAGCGAAAGTTTAGGAAAGACGAAAAGATCGTAACTGTTTTCTGCGATAAGGGAGTTATCGCGCGCGCGCGCTTCGATGAAGAATTGTTCGCGGCGCGGCTTGTCCACATTCGGCGCGACGAACGAAACGGGCGCAAGCGTTTCGACGCGCGTGCGATTAATTGATTTGCCGACTTCAAAATGTCCGCTTGCGCCCGATGTTATTTTCCAAGACACGCGCGCGCCGCTTAATTCTTTATTGCTGTAATGTGAAAGCAGAGTTTCAATCGTGACTCGTTCGCCGCTCGTGTAATTAATTTTAGGCATTCGCGCAAGCAACACGTCAGGCTGCTGAATCTTCGCTAAATCGGCGGTATAGATTTTCGGATCGTGCCTAGATTGTGATTGTCGATTCGTTCGCCGCGCCCGTCTGTTATCAACCATGCCTCGAAAGTTTTTGCGCTCGTCAATATCCATTCGATGCGATTGCGCCCGGAACCGTCGAAGAGAACTGTCAAAACGGCGTTGCCGGGTTGCTGTACGCTCTGGCTGATTTCAGGCAGAGGCGCTCCCACTTTGGCGATTTTTGCTTCGAGAATAAAATGGTCTGCGACAAACGTTTGCTTGCTGCGCACTCCGGCGCGCGATGCCGCCACGCCGCGCATACGCAACTGTCCTTCCTCGACTTTCAGCTTGCCGCCGCTGCCGCCCTCGAAGGTAAAGCGTTCCCACTTCATTGCATCCAGAGCTTTGCCGTCAAATTCATCCTTCCATTCGTCAACGGCGGGCGCCGCGGCGGCGGCTGTTTGCGTTGTCTTGGAGGAAGCACCGGACAATTGCTGCGCTAAAAGTGGAACAGCGTTGCCGCCGCAGATGAGCATCGAGGCAATCGTCAAGCGTAAAAGATTCTGCATGATTAAAACTCCTTTGTGTAGCTAAAAACGAACGTTGGCGAGCCGCCGCACAATTTCGCGCCGCCCGCTCTGCGCCTGCTCTTTTTCTGCGTCGCTCAAGCGTTTGAAGACAGCGAACTCGGTTTGCGATTCGGGTGTGCGTTTGAGCCGCGTGTAAGCGCGCCCGAGTTGGTAATGCGCCTCGGCCAGATTAGGTTCGGAAGCGACTGCAAGCTCGAGTTGATTCACCGCTTCACTCATTCGTTCAGCGCGCAGATAAAGCTTGGCGAGCGCCAGCCGTGCTGAAGCGAGCGATGGATCAATCGCCAGCGCTCGCGCTAAATGCTTTTCCGCACGCGTCGCATCGGTTGTGCTTTGCTTGAGCAGCGCATCGGCGACGAGGTAATGCACGACGGACATCGTATCGTCAATTGAAAGCGCCTGTTCGTAAAGCGCAATGGCTTCGTCGTATTGCCCGCGATCAGCATACGTGACGCCCAGATAAGCGGAAGCTGGAGCAAACTTCGTGTCGAGTTGGCGCGCATGTTCAAAAGCTCTCGCCGCTTCATTCATTTTGTTCTGCGCTGACTCTGCCACCCCGAGCGCGAACCACAAGCGCGAGGAGCGCGGAAATTCCTGCAATGCTTCCTGAAGACGTATGACGGCTGCCGCAGGTGCCTTCGTGTCTGTCAAAAGCATCGCATAGCGAAAGCGGTAGGCTTCGGATTTCGGATCATGCGCAATCGCCAAACGCATCACCGGAATAGAGTTTTCAGGCCGCCCGAAAGCTTCATAAACGTCTGCCAGCGTCGCATAAATTATCGCTGCATCGAGTCCGCGCGCGACTGCCGCTTCAAGCGTGCGCCCCGCCGCCGGAATATTTTTACGCGCAAGATATGCGCGCGCCAGCAACACAATGGCTTCGACGTTAGCTGAATCAAAAGCGACGGCTGCCCTTAGTTCTTCAATCGCTTCGTCGTTGAGTCCCGCCGCGAGCAGCGCGCTTCCTAATTGAGTGCGCGCGCCGGGAGCAGTAGCCGCTGCGGTTGCGGTGTTTGTCGAACCGTAAAACTGCGCGGCATACGCGCGGTATTTGGCGGCGGCGACATCTTTATCATCCAGTCGTAGGCTAATGAGAACGAGGGCGCGCGCAATCTCCGCATCGGGCGCAATAATCGCGCGAGCACGCTCGAACAAGCTGCGTGCGGCGCGCAAGTTTGCCGTCGTGTTGCCCGCAAAACGAATTTGCGCGAGATTGACGAGCGCGCTCGATTGATTCGCATCGAGGCGCAGGGACGCTTCAAACTCTGCGGCGGCACGGTCGGCGCGGTTAAGCCGCACGAGTATCGCCCCGAAATTGTTGCGCGCAGAAGGCGAATTCGGATCGAGACGAACGGCGGCGGCGAAGTGGCTCTCGGCTTCTGAAAGCGCGCCGCGATAATCGGCAGCGCAAAGGCGTTGCGGTTAATGACGACGACTCCCGGAACCACCGTTTGCGGCGCTCTCGGGTCTGGCCTGACAAGGTTGTTTGAACTGTTGCCGGTCAAAATCGGCTGGCCTGTCAGGTTAAGCCGCCGGATTGCCGAAAACTTGCGCGAAGGCACTCTGCTATAAAGTGTATAATGACATTACTCGCCAGCGTTAAATAGTTTTAGCAAATCCCCTCGTTTTTCAATTGGGATGCGGATTCCGAAGGAGCGACGATTAATGCAGCTACGTTTCTGGGGAACAAGAGGCTCCATTGCGACGCCGGGGCCAACCACACTTCATTACGGCGGGAACACTTCGTGCGTCGAGATAACGACAAGCGCAGGGGAGACACTGATATTCGACTGCGGCACGGGCGTAAGGCTGCTCGGCGCAGAGTTATTGGCGAAGGCGACGAAGGCAATCAGCGCATCCTTGCTGCTCGGCCATACGCATTGGGATCACATACAGGGATTTCCTTTTTTTGCGCCAGCCTTTATTCCCGGCAATAAGATAGATGTCTATGCCCCCAAGGGAGGGCAGCGCTCTCTACAAGAAATTCTCACAGGCCAGATGGAGTTCGCATACTTTCCAGTCGAACTGTCGCAACTGCCTGCCATCATCGACTATCATGATCTGGATGAAGGCACCCACACCATCGCCAATACGAGAATCTCCACACAATTTCTACACCATCCCGCTTTAACTCTGGGTTATAGAATAGAGTGCGACGGCGTAGTGGTCGTTTACATAACCGATCACGAACCGTTTGCCGCAACGCTCTGGCGCAGCGGCGCTGAACCGGGACACGTCGATTCGATTTTGCATGAAGGTGATCGCCGCCATGCAAGGTTTATGGCGGATGCCGATTTAGTCGTACACGACGCGCAATATACGCCCGAAGAATACAGCGCGAAAAAGAACTGGGGGCATAGCCCGTATGATTATGTGGTCGAGATTGCAGCGGCAGCGGGCGTGCGCCGACTGGCTTTAACACACCATGATCCCACACATAACGACGCCTTTCTAACAGAGCTTGAAGAAAAGGCGCGCGAGGTAGCCCGTCGTTGCGGTTCTGATATAGATGTTTTCTGTGCTTATGAGGGATACACGGCTGTTATCGAGCCGAACAATGAACGGCAGCCGAAGCCTGTGACTGTCGTTGTTCCTACCGGCGTGATTCCTTCTGCATTGCACATTCTCGTCGTGGACGATGACTATGCTTTGCGTTTGATGACGAAAAGCGTGCTGCTGCGTCAGGGTTATAAACTTTCCGAGGGAGCCGACGGAGAAGAAGCGCTTCGACTCATCAGTAAGGAAATACCGGATTTGCTGGTGCTCGATTTTATGATGCCGCAACTCAATGGCTTGGAGGTGCTGAAGGCTTTGCGCGCAGATGCTAAGACAGCGCACATACCCGTGCTGATGCTGACCGGCATGGACGATGAGAACAGCATCCGCCAAGCCTTCAACGCAGGGGCAACGGATTATTTAGCGAAGCCCTTTACAAGCCCGCAATTAACCGCGCGCGTCCATGCCTGCCTCACCCGCGTTGCCAAGCCGTAATTGCCCTAGTGCGCTGTAATTTAAGTTATTTGAATTGCCTCCGGCACAAGCATGGAGGATACACATCAAGAAGGAGTGCGGCTTTAGCCAAAAGAGTTCGGCTAAAGCCGATCAATCTGTGCCACTGATGTCCACTCGTCTGTTGCTAGTGACAATTGATTAAATCCAACAACTTTCATTACTCTGCACTTGGCTGATAAACGAAAATAATACTCGCAATAGAGAGTTGCGGAGAGGCACAAAGCAAAATTTATACTCAATGTAGAGAGGGCAAAGTCGCCGTGTGTATTTCACTCCGCGCTTCTATAGCAGCAGCATTTCCACACGGTGCGCGTGAACCATTTCTTCACAGGGCGACCAAGCGAAGACTGTGAAACGTCCGTCCTGCGATGCGACCAAAGCAATCGAGTCATGCTGATCCTGCACGAATTGCGCCGCCGATAAATGGCGCGTTCCTCCGAGTTCGACGGGATGGACAATCGAAGGCGTGCCGCCGATGACCGGCTCCGTCAAACTCACCTGCTCGACTCGCGCGCCGCCCTCCCGCCGCCCGATCTTCGCCCCGAATGCGAATAGTTCATAGCGATCACTGATGATAGCCGCTCCGTCCACGGCAGTTACGCCGCCGATTGCGCTGACGGCCTGACGAAGTGTCGCTATCCATTCGCGCCGATCCCGCTCGTCCTCGTCTATCCGTAGGAGTTCGGTCACTTCGGAGAACGCAGGCATCACCGAATACGGAACAGGCCACAGGATAGATTCGCGCCACGTCCCGGAGCCATGAGGCACGACGAGCAGAGACCCGCCGCGCCCGTGCGCGCGCATGGAGACAGCTAGTTCTACGAGCACGTTGATGGAGTCTGCGTTAGAGTCGTCGGGCGCAGATAACCCGAAGCCGAGAAGCGATGTGAGAAGCGACGGGCAATCGGGCAAGCTCGCGCCCTGTTCGTCAACCACTTTAATTTGGTCGCCTTTGAGCACCACGACGTTGACGAACTTACCGGGGTCTTGCCCGCGATTGTATTTGATTACCAGCAAGCCGGGTTCGACAACTTCCAGCACGAAGCAGAGGCTGGGAGTGGCGCGTGTAGTTCCCCATACGATGAGGTCGTCTTTGTCGCGCCAGACGCCGAGATGTATTCCGGGGCGCTCGACGGCAGGAGCCAAACGCGAGAGCGCGAAGGGATCGAGCGGCAGCTTTGTCTCGAAGGTCAGCGGCTGCAACGCTTGTTCGGGCGGAAGAAAGGCGAGCGAAATCTTCGGCGAGTAACCTTCTTCTCTTCGCAGGCTTGCCCAGAACGCCGCGTTGATAATCGCTTCAATCGCTTGCGAGTCTGGTTCGGGAGCCAAATCCTTTTGTCCCTGCTGGCGCGCTTCCGCCAGATGGCGGGCGAAGTGCGCTTGCGTCGTGGCCGCTATCGCGCGCGCGGCAGGGTAAGCTAATTCTCTCATGCCTTAACGACCTCGACTATCATACTCGGCACACGACAACCTTCGTGTTTCGCTTTAACAAACATGCCGCGTTTAGCTTTATATTTCATGCGACGACAACCTTGATTTTAATTTAGACTTCTCTCTAATCACATTTCACATCGAGCGCCGACGACTTAAACGCGCAAGGTATCGGCTCGCCAGTTTTTAATTGCGCGCTTGATTTCGTTGCCCTTTGTGAGCTTCCCGTCCAAGACTTGCTGAACAAGCGCGGGCAGTTCGCCGTCCGAAGCAAAACGCAGCGCCACGATTTGTTTAGGCGGCAAGGCAGCGGCACTTCGGGCAAGAATGGGAGGAAGAAGCTGCTGGTAGCGAATTCGCTCTTCGAGCCTGATAAGACGGTCTTGCACACGCAGCGCGTTGATGCGAGCCATAGCATTCAGGACGAACAACCCGACTGCGAGCACCAACAACCATACATGATCGAAATCGCGGAGCCTGTATAACTGCACGGCGGCGAAAATGAAATTGAGCAGAAAGAGCGGCATCAAAAAGAAATGAAACGGCGGATGCCAGCGTGTATGATTCTGGTAACTTTGCGGAGTCTCTGCCACAGTTATTTCCCTCCGATTGAAAAATCACGCAATCGTTTTAGACAAGAGCTATTTCTGATTAAAGCCGGATGTAAGACCGCGCGGGCGGTGGTTCACTTGCTTCCGGCTACAAAGCGGACACACTTTTCGGCGCGGCCTTTGACGGGGCGGGCGCGGGCGTGAAATCTTCGCCGGGATTGATGAATTGGTCGCGCTCGAATTTATATTGCTTATCATAGAGCTGCTTGTACCGCCCGTTTGCCGCAAGCAATTCGTCGTGCGTGCCTCGCTCGATAATCTCTCCGCCTTCCAGCACCAGAATCTGATCCGCGCTGCGAATCGTCGAGAGCCTGTGCGCGATGACGAAGGTCGTGCGCCCGCGCCGGAGCGAGCGCAAGCCGTCTTGGATAAGAGCCTCGCTTTCGCTGTCGAGACTCGAAGTAGCTTCATCTAGAATCAGCAGTTTCGGGTCGGCCAGAATTGCGCGCGCAATGGCGATGCGCTGGCGCTGTCCGCCAGACAATTTCACGCCCCGCTCGCCAACCACCGTGTCGTATTTCTGCTCGAAGCCTTCGATAAATTCTTCGCAGTGCGCGATGCGGCTGACCGCCCGAATTTCTTCGCGCGTGGCGTGCGGATTGGAAAACGCGATGTTGTCCGCAATCGTTCCGTCGAACAGAAAGTTATCTTGCATGACGACGCCAAGGTACGAACGAAAATCGCGCAGCCGCAGCGTTTGCAGTTCCCTGCCGTCAACTTTGATTGTGCCGGAAAGCGGACGATTGAAATTCATCACGAGACTAATGAGCGTGCTTTTACCGGAACCGCTCGAACCGACGAGCGCCGTCGTAGAGCCTGCGTGCGCCATTAGCGAGACATCCTTAAGAACCGGAACGCCTTCGTCGTACTCGAACCACACATGCTCGAACTCGATGCCGCCCTGCATCGTCGGCAGCGGCGCGCGCCGCGCGTCTTCTTCGTCTTCAGTCGTCATGTTCATTACTTCGCGTATGCGGTCAAGGCCAGCGAAGGCTTCTGTTATCTGCGTGCCGATGGACGCGAACTGAATCAGCGGCAGCGCCATCAAACTCGTGAAGAAGACGTACATGAAGAGATCGCCGAGAGTCATCGCGCCCGCCACAACCGCCCGCCCGCCGACCAGAATCATCACCACGCCGACTGCGCCGATGACGACGGAAGAAAAGGCTGTCGTGGCTGAAACGCCGGTCATCGATTTGGCGATGTTGCGAAACAGCTTGTGCGCGCCGCGCGCGAAAATTAATTCCTCGCGCTTTTCCGCTGTGTAGGCTTTGATGATGCGTATGCCGCCAAGGGATTCGGCGAGCCGCCCCGTGAGCGTCGCAGTAATCTCCCCGCGCTCACGGAACAACGGCCTGAGGCGCGTGAAGGCGAAGGCCAGCGCGCCGCCGAAGACGGCGAGCACCAGAATCGTGATCGAAGTCAGACGCCAGTTGAGCCAGAACATCACGCAGAGCGCGACGACGGCGGTGATGATGCTTCCGACTAACTGCACCAGTCCCGTGCCGACTAAATTGCGTATGCCTTCGGCGTCATTCATGATACGGGAGATGAGTTTGCCGGTCTGCGTCGAATCGAAATAGCTGACCGGCAGCCGCGCAATCTGCGCCTGCACCTTCTTGCGCATCTCCGTGATCGCGCGTTGCGCCGCGACGCCTAAGATTTGCGATAGAGCGAACGACGTGACGGCTTGGATTATCGTTGCCGCGCCCGCCGCGAGCGCAATCTTCCATAACAAGTCCGTGCGCTGCTTGCCGATTACTTGATCTATGAGGTACTTGGTCGAGGCGGGCAGCACCAGCCCCATCCCTTGATTGATAATCATCAAGACCCCGCCCAGCGCGAGGCGACGGCGGTGCGCCCAAATCAACTCGCGTGCATCGCTCCACGCGGCAGACCAGCGTATTTTCTTCTCTTTTTGTTCAGCCATCAGTGGTTTTTGTATGCCCGTCGTCGTTCGCATAACTTAAACGAACAAGCCCGCCGGTGTCCGTGCTTAACCATAGATTGATACGCGCGATCTTTATAAGGTTTATCGGACAACTTTGCGGCAGGCCGTCACGCATCGCACGGCTCCCGGCGACGTAAATGCCGAAGACAGCGCGGCGGACACTCTGCCCTCTTCCAGCGCATATTTTTCCCGTCCTAAAATCATCGTTGAGCCGAGCATTTTTTGCATCGACAGCCTACCGGCTCGATGTGTTCGTCAAAGTAGTCTTTGCCGTAGTCAATGGTAATTTCTTCGCCCGCACGGATAATTTTCTTCGACCAAATCCATATCCTTTTGCCGGTAACGAAGGCTTCCGCATTCGGGCGGCACGAATGATTAATATAGCGGGCGATATTGCTCCGCGCGCTACCGTCGATGGCATATTCCTCGTCTATTTCAAACAAGTATTTGCCGCCCTTTCTTTTAACTTCTGCGGCATCTATCACGGGGCCGACGTATTCAATGAGCCGTTTTCGCGGCGCGATAGCTTGCAAGGTAAACAAGCCTAAGCCTGTCTGTGTGCGTTTCAGAGCGTAATTTTGTAATGGCATTAGTATTCAATTTATAGAGCGCAGCGCCGGATAAAGCGATTGGTAAGATTTGTAAAGTGCATCCAACAACTGCGATGCTTCAGGATTAATTTCGACGCGCTCGCTGACGCGTACAACCTGCGCACAGGCTTCATCAATGCTCGGCCATACGCCCGAACCGACGCCTGCGAGCAACGCCGCGCCGTATGCCGCGCCTTCTTCCGCTTCGGCTATTTCGATTGTTTGCCCGTACACGTCTGCTTGAATTTGTCGCCACAAAGCGGAGCGCGCGCCGCCGCCGCCGAGACGTATAGTTTCGACTGGAACATTCATCTCCGCGAAAATCGTCAACGTGTCGCGCAAGGAAAAGGCGACGCCTTCGAGAATCGCGCGCACAACATGAGCGCGCGTATGGCTGGCAGCCAAGCCGACAAGGGCGGCGCGCGCGCGCGGGTCTAGGTGCGGCGTGCGCTCGCCCATCAAATAAGGCAGCCACATCACACCGTCGGCACCTACGGGCGCGAGCGCGGCTTCTGCGGTGAGAGATTCATATGGATCACTGCCCTCTTCCGACTTCGCCGCGCCGAAGCGATCACGAAACCAGCGCAAGGAAAGACCCGCCGCCTGCGTGACTCCCATCACATGCCAGCGATTCGGTATCGCGTGACAGAACGTATGCACGCGCCCGCGCAAGTCGAGCGCCGGACGATCCGTCGCAGCAAACACGACGCCCGACGTGCCGATGGTCGCGCTCACTGCGCCCGGCCGCACGATGCCCAAGCCAACCGCGCCCGCCGCTTGATCGCCAGCCCCCGCAACAATTGGCGTCCCTTCAATCAATCCTGTCGCGTTTGCGCCTGCGCTCGAAACACGCGCGCATATTTCTTGCGACTCGAATAACTCGGGCAATAGGCTGCGGTCAATTTCCGCGTAATCGAGCATCTCGCTCGACCAAGTTCGCAGCCGTACATCGAGCAGCAGCGTGCCGGAAGCGTCCGCAACGTCCGTCGCCCGCTCGCCCGTTAATTTCAAGCGCACGTAATCCTTCGGCAATAACACGCTGCGCACGCGCGCCCAAGTTTCCGGCTCGTGTTCCTTAACCCATAACAACTTCGGCAGCGTGAAGTTTGCCAGCGCCGGATTTGAAACGAGTTCGATAAGACGCTCCGCGCCGATTCGTTCGGTCAACGCGCGGCACTGCTCATCGGTGCGCACGTCGCACCAGATAATCGACGGGCGCAACAATTCATTTCGTTCATCTAAAAGCGTCGCGCCGTGCATCTGCCCGGACAGCCCGACGCATTCGATGTCTGCCGCGCGAACAAAACCCTGCGCCAGCAATGCGCGCACGGCCTCGCAGGATGCGCGCCACCAATCGCCTGCATCCTGCTCCGCCCAACCAGTCTGCGGCGAAGCGAACGCGGCGTGTTCGATGGTCGCAGAAGCAGTGACGCTTCCCGCTTCGTCAACGATAATCGCGCGCGTGCCGCCCGTGCCGACATCAATGCCGAGTAAGCTCATAAGGTTCGTGAAGTTAGTTTGATGGAAAGATTAAGTGCTCTGCGTGCGCGCCGCGTGCAGCGATTATGCTGAACAAACGAGCGTCATGCAGGCAATCAATTTCATATAAAACATTTGCCCGAATGTCCATCGACAATTTATCCAAAGAGCTTTTCACTCATACAAGAAGCTGTTTGACCTCGTCGCATCGTTTGCATTTTTTGCCGCAGAGACGGCCATAATGCGAAGCTTCGGATTATTCGGCAGCACGAGCGTCGTCGCGCCCTTCGGTATCTCCAATTCGTACTTGAAGAGATTAGTAAAGATGTACGGCTCGTTGCCGTTTGGCGAGTGCCTGTGCGTGCCGACCCATGCGACTTCATCGCGCTTGATGAACGCAGGGCGCAGATTTTCCAATCCGTCGATGCGATTGTCAGCCGCGAGGCGCATCACCATCTGATTCTGAATGTGTTCCAAAGACCACTTTTCTCCCGCCAATACTTCGGCTGGCGCAAACACTTCACGCGCAATGTAATCATCCTTCAGCCGTGTATCCCATTGACCGAGCACGCCGCTCCATTCCTGTATCTTGAGTGTGAAGGTTTGCGTTGCGCCGCTGCGCTTTGTGAAACCGAAGCTCGCATCCGTATCACCATTAACTGCGGCAGCGATGAAATACAAACGTTTATAGTCGCCCTTCGGCAAAGCAATGCGCTGCCCCTCACAACTCAAGACGTTTTTTGCGCCGCTTGCCGTCTCTCCCATCTTGAAGTCGATGCCGTCGAGCGCGAGCGTGGACGGTAAAAGCTCTGCGGCGATGGTGCGCCCTTTGCCGTCAAAATCGCCGTCTTGACGATTAAGGTCGGTTGACACGCCGTCCAGATTGTAAGGCAGCACGAGTGCCGTGCTTTGCGGCGCGCTGATTCTTTGTGAAGCGCGTTGCAGCTTAATTGCGAATGATCGCGGTTGATATGCGCTCAGATCGAAGATGAGTTTTCCGTCTTTAATCTTCGGCAGATTAATGGAAGATATGTCTTCTTCCGCAGCGTTTATTTCTCTTACAGACTTCACATCTCCGGCGAGCGAAGCGACGACGTTGCGCGCCGGTTGCCCGTAGAGTTCCTGCACGCGCAGCACGATTTCATTTGTGTCTTCCGCCTTTTTGAATGCGCGCACAGCGACTTGATTCGCGTTGCTTGCGACATTCAATATTGAAAACGAGGCGCCGAGTCGTCCGCCGTGCGCTTCGGTTTGAAAGGCACGAAGCGACTGGTTAAGGCGCGCGGCGCGAAACGGAATTTCGCCCGCACGCCAATCGCGCTCATGTCCCGCGATTGAATACGTGAATTTATGGTGCCCTATGTCGTTGGTTCCTTGATACACGTATCTCTTATCGACTTCGGGCGTGCGCAGCAGCGTCAGACGCAAAGTGTTATCCGCAGGCTTGTCCCAACCGTACTTGCTATCGTTCAAAATGCTCGCGCCGAACGTTCCGCTTGCATCCGTAATGTCAGCCCATTGCTGAGCCGGAACTTCATAGAGGTTCGGCTTGCTGTTGCCGCGCTCGATTGTTCCCAATCCCAGATCGAAAGTCGCTTGCGGATTTGCGGCACGCAAAGGAAAGGATGCCTTGACGAGCGTACCGGGCGTTTTCCAATCAACGCGCGAATCGAAATCAACGCGGTCGCCGCCCTCCGTCAAGCTGATGCGCTGCACAAAAGCAGAGCCTTTATATTGCCGCGTCACTTCAATGGAAACACGCAACGCGCCCTGCTCTGTGATTTTGAGTGTCGGATTATTCAAGCGCGCGGCGGGCGGTTTGCCGACAACATCCCACTCGACTTCCCACGCAGGCCACTCGACGGATTTATCATCGAAGAGTTCGACGCCCGCCGGAGCTTGCAAGAGTTCGTTTTTGGCTTCCTTGTCGTAGATGCTCGACACATCGCCGTCGGCATTTAGCTTAACCAGATAGCGCGCATTTTCCAGACTGTTTTCCGTGACATGCAAACTGCTCGATGCTTGCGTCGCAGTGCTCGAAGGCTGAACGTCATAAACCTTAAAACCCGTCGCGGGAACATCCGCCATAATCAAAATCCGCGCGGTGTTGTTTTCAACTGAAATAATTTGCGACAAAACTTCCGCGCGGCTCACTGTGTCAAACACGCGCAGGAAAGCGGGCGCAGCCGAATCGAATTTGATTGTCGCCTCGACGGGTTCGCGGCGCGGCGCGGCAATCGGATTATAAACAACGAGCGGCACGCCTTGTGCGCGCGTGTCCATGCCGCCTGCGATTGAATTGATGCCGCCCGTCATCACGTTGGCAAATTGATTAAGTGAAATCAATTCATCGTTCCACGAAAAAAGGTAAGCCTGCGGAATAGCCGTGCCTGTCAAATCGTCGTGAAATTGATGAAAAAGAAAACGAGTCCATGCCTCGCGCAGGCGTTCGCGCGGGTAGGCAGCGCCGCCGAGCCATTCGGCAGCGACTGAGGCGCGTTCGGCGGCGTCCGCGAGTTGCTCGTTGTTGCGATTCCACTTCTTCATCGCCGCCTGCGACGTGTAGCAGCCGACGCCGTGCGTTTTCATCACAAGCTCGCCTTTATAAAGAGGCAAACCCGCGACATCCTGCGGCGATAAATCCTTCACGAGTTGATCGGCTGAAGTGTTCCGAATGCGCAATGTTCCTTGCGGCTCGTTCAATCCCTTCTCGACCCACGAAACAGAAGTCTCATCCGGCGCGCCGCCTTGATCGCCGACGCCGAAGTAACGAAAGCCGACACGCTTTTTGTCGCCGATGTCCGTCAACTCGCCGCCCCAGTAAGTGTTCGTCGTCGGATTAGACCTGACCTTTGCAACGTAGTTTCCGCCGCGCAGCGAAGCGATTAAAGTCGAGCCGTCCACGCCCTGCCAGCGCCCGACGGCGAACGGCGAAGGAATCGCGCCGCCCCACGTCAGTTTCTGCGTCGAGAACGAGCGAAAGCCGGAATGCGCGGCGATTGACGGCAAAGCGTAGCCGAAGCCGAAGCAATCCGGTAGGTAAATATCTTCGCTCGCGTGTCCGAACTCGCGCTTGAAAAATCTTTTGCCGTAGAGCGCCTGCCGCATTAAGGATTCCGGCGAAGGAATGTTCGTATCAACTGCGTCGATCCATGATCCGGCAAGTTTCCATCTGCCGTTTGCCACAAACCTTTGCAGCGTCGGCCATGCTTCCGGGTGATGCTCCTTGAAGAACATGTAATGAATCACGCCTTCAAAGTTGAACTTGTAATCCGGGAACTGCGCGAACAATTTGAAGTTGTCGAAAAACGTGCGCGGAACCCACTGGCGAATCGTATCCTGCACAGTCCAGTTCCACTGCGTATCGATGTGCGAGTTAGCGACCATATACACGACGGAGCCGCTGATGGGTTGAGTCTGTTCGGCGCGAACATCACTGCTTCCGAAACCGAAGGAAAAGTTATTTGCTTGCCGCCCAAAGTTGAAGATGCCTTCCCGCCCGACATTTTTTGCGGCATAACGGAAATCGTTTTCCGCAGGAGACTGAAATCTAAAAGCCGTGCTTCGATCATCGGCAATTTGTTGTAACGCAAGTCGGGATGAATTGTCTTGCGCGCGCACGATGTCCGTCATCAGCGTCAACGCGATAAGGGCGCAACTCACAAACATTGAAACTAATTTTCTTATGTGCATCTCTTTGCTCTGCCAAGTGTCTTATGTTTTATTAACTTGCTGATGTCACCGAACAATCTCGAATGATTTCTTCAAGCGATTATCCGTCGATGAACTGCCGACAGTGATTTCAAACTCGCCCGGCTCGACTGCCCATTTCATGTTGCGATCCAGCAGCATCAAATCTTCCGGCTGCAAGGTGAACGTGACGATGCGTTTCTCGTCCGGCTGCAAATGTACACGCTCGAAGCCGCGCAGTTGCTTATCATAAACAATCACGCTGCTCACCTTGTCGCTGATGTATAACTGCACGACTTCATCGCCCGCGCGCGCGCCTGTGTTGCGAACATCGACGCTGACCGTAATGTTGCCAGCCGGTCTTTGCTTCTCCGGCGATACCTTCAAGTTGCTGTACGCGAATGTGGTGTAGCTCAAACCGTATCCGAACGGGTACAACGCTCCTTGAACTTGCGCGCGGCCTTCGCCGTTGAAGCCCTTTTTAGGTTCGTCTGCCTGCGAGCCGGGTTTGTATGGAAAATTGAATGGAATCTGCCCGACGGTTTTGGGAAATGTAACGGAAAGTTTTCCGCCCGGATTATACGCGCCGAATAAAACCTCTGCGATAGCCTGCCCGCCGAACTCTCCCGGAAACCACGCTTCGACGATGGACGGAACATAGCGGTTCGCCCAGTTGACGGTCAAAGGACGCCCATTGATGAGCACGAGAATCGTCGGCTTGCCCGTCGCTTGTACGGCGCGCAGCAAGTCTAATTGATGACCGGGCAGTTCAAGCGAAGTGCGCGAGCGCGTCTCGCCGACGGTATCGTTGTCTTCGCCCAACACGACGACGACCGTATCGACTGTTTTCGCCAAAGCAACAGCTTCATCAATCATTTTTTGCTCGCCCGCGTCCGGCGGTTCCGGCAAGATTTCGCTTTCAGGGTAATGCTTATCGACAAGCTCACAACCCTTCGCATACTTGACTTCGATGTTCGGCGCGACGAAACGCTCGATGCCTTCGAGCGCGGAAACGACATTGATGTTTGAAGGGCCGTAACGACTAATGGAATGATTGACTTCGGCGGCGTTAGGCCCCGTGACGAGAATGGATTTAATCCGGTTTTTATCGAGCGGCAAAGTGTTGTCGGCATTCTTCAGCAGCACAAGCGATTCACGCGATGCCTGCAACGAAGTCGCCAGCGCATCGGGCGTTCGTACCTGTGCATTAGTGCGCTTGGCATCGACGTAGGGAGCATCGAACAAGCCGAGCCAAAGCTTGACGCGCAAGACATCGCGCACGCGCTCATCGAGCGTTCGCATCGACACGCCGCCCTCACGCACCAGCTCGCGCAGCGGCAGAATGTAAACATCCGGCTGGCTGAAATCCGTGCGAATGTCGAGGCCTGCTTCGACGACTTGCCGCACGGCTTCCTTGTAATCTGCGGCGACGTGATGCTTTTCATTGACAAACTCGACGGCGCGGCTATCGGAGACAACGTAGCCGCGAAAGCCCCACTGCTCGCGCAGAATTTCAGTTAAAAAATAGTGGCTCGCGGTGACAGGCACGCCGTCGTAATCGTTGTAGGAACTCATCACGCCGAGCGCGCCCGCATCTCGAATCGCCGCGCGAAACGGCATCAAATACATTTCCTGCATTTCGCGGAAGGCGATGTGCGGGTCTGTGCGCGCGTTGCCGTCGCGCCCGCCTTTGGGCGCGCTGTACACGGCGAAATGTTTGACGGTGGAAACCACATGTTCGTCTTGCAGCCCGCGCACCATTTCCTTGCCGAGCGCAGCAACCAAGTACGGGTCTTCGCCGTAAGTCTCGACTGTTCTGCCCCAACGCGGGTCGCGCGCGATGTCTAAAATCGGCGAGTAAATATTGGTGTAGCCGAGAGCGCGGGCTTCGCGCCCGACGATATGCCCGATGCGGTTGATGAGAGTTTTATTCCAAGTGCTGCCGGTGTTGATCTGGCCGGGAAATGCCGTCGCGCGGTCATGCGTCAAGCCGTGCAAGCCTTCGTTGGTAAAGTCCACGGGAATGCCGAGCCGTGTTTGCTCTATGAACCAACGCTGCACTGTGTTAATGGCTTCGGCATGTCTTTCATACGGAAAGGAATACTGCGTTTTCGCCTGCGGATTGTAAGCGAGGCCGTTCAAGTGTTCGTCTATGTTGCCGATGCCGTCCTTCCAGATGCGCGTTCTCCATTCGGGCGTCGGCAGTTCGTCCTTCAACACGCGCCCGAAGCCGTAGAGCGTCGCAAGCTGGCATGTTTTCTCGTCAACGGTCATCTGCGCGAGCAAATCGTCGATGCGCTTTTCCGTCGGCGCAGACATATCTTCGTAAATGTCCTTGCGCCCGTTCTTATTAAAGTCGATCCAGCCCGAATGATAAATACTGTTCGTTGTTTGCGGCGGCGGAAGGATAAAAGCAGAGTGAACAAGAAGCAAAGAAATTGCGAGAAGTGTTTTCATGCGAGCTTTACCAATTCGACTTCTGCGGGCGAAGATGATTGCGCCTGAAGATTCAGGCAGCCTGCGTTGCGCGGCCTGTGGCGCAAGCCATTACTTTTTCCGGCGTCGCCGTGCGGCGTGTGAACTCGCCCGTGACGCGCCCTTCATGCAAGACGAGCACGCGATCCGACATGCCTAAGACTTCCGGCAATTCGGAGGACACGAGCACGATGGCAAGCCCTTGTTTGGCGAGTTGGTTGATCTGCGCGTAAATCTCCTGCTTCGCGCCGACATCGATGCCGCGCGTCGGCTCATCCAAAAACAGAACGCGCGGATTCGTCAAGAGCCATTTCGCCAGCACGACCTTTTGCTGGTTGCCGCCGGAGAGCGTGCCTGCGACTGTAAAAATAGAGTTGGCTTTAACGCGCAACTCCTTCATCGAGCGATTGCCAGCCGCCGCTTCCCGTTCGGCGTTTGTGACGAAGCGCCCGGAGATGCGCGCGAGGCCCGCGAGCGTCATGTTGTTCAGAATCGTTTGCTCCAGCAGAAGCCCGAAGCGTTTGCGGTCTTCCGTCACGAAGCCGAGTCCGTGCTTAATCGCTTCCGCCGGATTCTCTATCCGCACAGGCTTTCCCTCAACCATTACTTCGCCCGTCACGCGCCCCGCGTGCGCGCCGAAAATCGCCAGCAACAAATCGCTGCGCCCCGCGCCCATCAATCCCGCGATGCCCAAGACTTCACCGCGCCTCACTGCAAAGCTAACATCACTCACCAACTTCTTGCCCGCAACAGATGTGTCGCTCACCGAAAAGCGGCGCGCTTCAAACATTACTTCGCCCTGCGCATGATCCACCGTCGGGAAAATATCGCCGACTTCGCGCCCGACCATTCGCGCAATCACAGTCGCTTCATCGAGCGCGCTTGTTTGCTCTGTCCCGATTGTGCGCCCGTCGCGCAAGACAGTGATGCGGTCAGACATGCGAAATACTTCATTCAGCTTGTGCGAGATATAAATCATGCCGACGCCGCGCGCGCGCAACTTGTCTAGTATGCCGAAAAGCGTTTCGACTTCCGTATCGGTCAACGCGGCAGTCGGCTCATCTAAAACGAGTATGCGCGCATCTTGTGAAAGAGCTTTGGCGATTTCGACGAGCTGCTGCTGGCCTATGCCTAAATTGCGAACAAGCGTGCGCGGATTGAGTGGGAGACGCAGATCGTCCAGCAGCTTTTGCGCGCGACTGTAAAGTTCCTGTCCGCGAACGACGCCGAAGCGACGCGGCTCACGCCCCAAAAAGATATTCTCGCCGATGGTCATGTCCTTAACGAGCGCGAGTTCCTGAAAGATAACGGCGATGCCAACTTCTTCAGCCTCGCGCACATTGCGAAAGCGTTTGGCTGTGCCGTCAATCGAAATCTCGCCGCCGTATTCCGGGTGCGGATAAACGCCGCCCAAAATTTTCATCAAGGTGGATTTACCCGCGCCGTTTTCGCCGACCAGCGCGTGCAGTTCGCCCTTGTACAAATCGAACGTCACGCCGTCCAGCGCGCGCACGCCCGGAAACGTCTTGGTGATGCCCCGCATCTCCAGAATCGGAGACTTCGCCGATGAATTCAGTTGTTCATTAACCATAATTTCATTCACACAAGAATTATCACAAAGCGATTTTGCTTAATCGACGCCGAGCAAAATATCCATCGTTAATTGATCGAGCCGCTCATACCGCAAGCCTTGTGAAGCCAGCGCCGCGCGATCAAAGTTTGAGGCAAGAAGCGACGCGGCTGCTTTTCTTTCATACTTATGAAACGGCGCGGCGCTTTCGTTTTTCTCCTTCATCTCCGCCAGCAAACCCTTTATTTCAGGATGGGCATTCCAGCGCGCGGCCTTTTCCTTCAACACTAAATAAGTGCGCATACAGCCGCGCGCGAAATCCTTGACGCCTTCGTAATCTTCCGTCCGGTAGGCGTGCGCGTCGAAGTGGCGCGAATTGTCGTAGCCGACGTCCTCTAGGAATTTTACGAGCCAGAAAGCAGCCTTCGGGTTAGCCGCACCGAAGCGAAAATCCTGATCGTAACGACCCGGCACTTGATCGTTGAGGTCTATGTGAAAAAGCTTTCCTGCTTCCCAAGCCTGCGCGACAGCGTGCGTCATGTTCAAGCCTGCCATGTGCTCATGCGCGACTTCCGGGTTGACGCCGACCATTTCCGCATGATCGAGCGTTGAAATCAAAGCGAGATACGCGCCCGTCGTCGGCATGTAGATGTCTGCGCGCGGCTCGTTCGGTTTGGCTTCGAGCGCAAACTTGTAACCATAGTTTTGGCTCAATGAATGTTCGCACAAATAGTCTATGGCTTCGCGCAATCTTTTAATGGCTTCATCTGGACGACGGCAGCCATCCGTTTCCGTTCCCTCGCGCCCGCCCCACAGCACGAAAATTTTCGCGCCTAGTTCCGCGCCGAGTTCCATTGCGCGCATCGTCTTTTGCAAAGCGTAGAGGCGCACCTGCGGATCGTTTGCGGTGAATGCTCCGTCACGAAAAACCGGATCGTAAAAAAGATTGACCGTCGCCATCGGCACAGTAATCCCGTTATCTTCACAGGCCGTCTTAAACTCGCGCACGATGCGTTCGCGCGTCGAAGCGTCGGCGTCAATCGGCACAAGATCGTTGTCGTGAAAATTGACGCCCCATGCTCCGACTTCTGCGAGAAGGCGCACGGCGTCAACAGGCGAAAGCGGCGGGCGCACGGCATCGCCAAAGGGGTCGCGCCCGCGATTGCCGACTGTCCATAAACCGAAACTGAATTTGTGCTCGGCGCGCGGCGCATGGTTATCGTTAGGCATCATTCAACTCCCTGCTCGAAAGATTTCTGCAACTCTCGTAATACAATTTTTCAATGAAACTCGCTCATCATCGAGTTTGTTCAGGCGGGCTACAAAGACTTTGCGGCGAGATTAAGCTCCGCCGTGTTATCAGTCAAGCGGAACTTAAATGCGCTGTAAGTTTTGCGTCGATTTACTTGATAACGATAGGCGTTCGCAAGGCGATTTTGCCGCGCAATTCGATTTGTTCGGATGAGCGTCCGACTAACACATCGAAGTCGCCCGCATCGGCGCGCCAGTTTTTCGCGTTCGTATCGTAATAAGATAAGGCGCGCTCGTTGAGCGTTATCTTTACGCGCTTTGCTTCTCCGGCACGCAAATTCACCTTCATAAAGCCTTTTAATTCCTTCGCGGGTCTGGGAACATTCGCGTGCTTGTCGCCGACGTAAACTTGCGCGACTTCCGATCCTTCACGCTTGCCAGTGTTCTTCACATCGAAAGAGATTTCGTATTGTGTTACGGCAGATGTCGCGCCCGATTCTTTGCCTGCCACGGGCTTGATGCTCAAATTGTCATACTTGAACGTGGTGTAGGACAATCCGTAGCCGAAGGGAAAAAGCGGCTTCGTGTTGTTGCGTTCGTAGCCGCGATAGCCGACGAAGAGTCCTTCCTTGTACACGATGCGGTTCGTGCCTGCTTCCGGATAATAACTATCATGCACAGGGTTATCTTCCCATCGGCGTTCAAACGTCGCGGGCAAGCGTCCCGATGGATTCACTTCGCCGAAGATCGTTTCCGCGAGCGCCGTGCCGCCTTCCTGTCCCGGATACCACGCTTCGATCAATGCCGGAGCGCGCTCGATCCAAGCATTCATATCGACTGCGCCGCCTGACGTAACGACGACAATTGTATTCTTGTTCGACGCGATCATCTCGCGTATCAATTCGTCTTGCCCTGCGGGAAGACGAAACGTGCGGTCAGCGCCTTCTGCTTCAGTCGTCGGGTCAAAGCCGACGGCGACGACAACGACATCCGCTTGCGCCGCCAACTTCTTCGCGTCCGCATCGACCATGCTTCCCTGACGCATGATGCCGAGCTGCATACGCGTGCCGAGCCTGCCGGATCGTTTATTGCCGCGCTGTTCCAACACGATTTTGTGCGCCGCCGGATCGAGCGAAAGCGTCACCAATCCGTTGAGCGCTCTGGAGACAGCCCAGTTGTCTATCACGAGTTTGTCATCCACAAAGAGACGATAAAAGCCGCCGTCTTCTCCGGTTGACGAAGCGAAAACTTCAAACTGCCCGGCTGTCTTCGGAATGTAATAGCCTGTCCAACGTGATGACAGAGTTTGCTCCGGGAACGAACGCGCTTGTCTTCCGAAATTAATGTGCGGCTCTGTGCGCATCGCCGCAGGAGTTCCCTCCAACTCCATGTTGGTGAAATATTCCGCGCGCAACCCTGCTTCACCATTTGTTGCCGTCGTCGAAAAATCCGTCGCTTCCGCCATGTCGCTCAAAGGACGCAGCCCGCGATGGTAGTACACGTTTGAATTCGCAGGGAGAGCGTTACCGATGCCTTCCAAGAAACTGACTGATGTAAACGGCTCGACGCGCGCGCTGCCGCCGCCCGCAGGCACGGACGGATAAGCGTCGGGGCCGATGACGGCGACGGATTTGATTCTTCTTTTATCGAGCGGCAAAAGATTTTTGTCGTTCTTCAGCAGCACAAGACTTTCTCGCGCGGCATCGAGCGCCACGCGGCGACCCTGTTTATTAAGTCGCGGAATCGTCAGGTCTGTTTGATCGCGGTCTAACCATCCGAAGCGCGCCGCAGTGCGCAGAATGCGCCGCACTTTATCGTCAATCGTGGCGACGGAAACCACGCCCTGCTCAATCGCCGGAAGCAGTGTTTTTCGATTCAAAAACTTGCCCGAAGGCATCTCCAAATCCACGCCGCCATTAGCCGCCGCAATCGCATCATACGTCGCGTTCCAGTCCGACATCATGATGCCGTCAAAGTTCCATTCCTTCTTCGCCAAGTCCGTATTCAAAGCAGCGTTCTGCGTCATGTGCGCGCCGTTCGTTAAGTTGTAGGCGTCCATAATCGCGCCGACGTGCGCTTCCTTGACGGCGGCCTCAAACGCGGGCAAATAAATTTCGTGCATCGTGCGCTCGTCGATAACGGAGTCCGTGTTGTGGCGATTGAACTCGGAATTATTGCCGATGAAATGCTTGACGGTCGCGCAAACATTCTGGCTCTGCACGCCCTTGATGTAATCGACAGCCATGCGCGAAGCGAGAAACGGGTCTTCGCCGAAGTATTCAAAGTTACGCCCATTCATCGGCGCGCGGTAAATGTTGACGCCGGGGCCGAGCAGAAAATGCACGCCTTTGGCACGCGCATCGCGCCCTAGTTCCGTGCCGACGCGCTCCGCTAAAGCAGGATTCCATGTCGCCGCCAAAGCGATGCCTCCGACAAGCGCCGTCGCAGGCCCGAAGTTACGAACGCCAACCGGCCCATCGGCCATTTTCATGCGCGGCACGTTGAGTCGCGGAACGGCGCGTATAAAAAAATCGTCCGCGCCTCCGAGCAAGTCGATTTTTTCCTCGATGGTCATTTGCTTCAAAAGCGCATCGACGCGGCGCTCGACTTCACTAGAGGCAGCGGGAGCCGTGAGCGCGTGTGATTGCGCTGATACAGAAGCGAAGACGCTGACGAGAAGCGATAAAACGATAAACATGGAAAGTATGTTTCGCATAGATTTCAAAAGTTCGGGTTTATTATTCGAGGTTCTTAATTGCTGTGTTTGCGTTGGCGCGAAAGACGAGTTGCAGTTTTCTATAAGGCGCACGCGTTTCTTCGAGAAAAATATCTAGCTCTCTGTAATTATCGCGCGCGCGTTTTGTCTTGCCGACAACGAGTTCGTATGTCTCATCGTGCGCGGAGCGCAAAGTCTTCGCCACCTTCATGCCTTGCGATAATAGCCCGCCTTCCTTGAAGACGAGACCCAATCGGGACGGCGCGATTATTTCTCGCCCGTCGTAAAGAACGGCATAAGCGGGCGCTTCCGTTTGGTCAAGCGCGAAGCCGATTTCAACTCGATTATTCGGCGAGCGTAGCTTCAACGAACCTTCGACGGCTTGAGAAAAAGCTGTTGTCGCCGTCGTTCCGAGCAGGAACACGAGGCAGGCAGCGCGTAGGATTTTTTGCATTGATTTTCAGATTGTTTGCGAATCGGCTTTGCCGGAGAATGATGGCGAATACGGCCTTCTCGATTCTTCGTCAAACTTAGTAGAAGGAGATTATGTATGAATGTGAAATCCGTCAAGAGTTTTTGACTTGGCGTTTTGCTTCTCGATTAAATGTACCGGGATACAGCGTGAACAGTTAGTGTTATGATTGACGAACCGCACAGGCATTCCATACACGCAACTGAAAATTTAATATTCGGACGGATCGCTCGATTATGACTAAAGACGTTATTGCAGGCATCGACATCGGCGGAACTAAAATCGCTCTCGCTCTCGCTGACACAAACGGCCAAATGCTTTCGCTCTTTCGCTTTCCCACCAAAGTCGAGCGTGGGCCGCATCGCATTATCGAGAACGCGATCAGCGAAATAGAGCGCATGACGGAAGAGGCCAACGGAACTTTGCGCGGCATCGGAGTCGGCTGCGGCGGGCCGCTCGACAGGCAGCGCGGCTTGATTCTCTCGCCGCCGAATCTTCCCCAGTGGGATAAATTTCCAATCATCGATCTTCTCGAAAAGCGATTCGGAGTTTCCGCTGTTTTGGATAACGACGCGAACGCTGCAGCAATGGGCGAGCACCAATACGGCGCGGGTCTAGGGTTGCGCAATCTGGTTTATTTCACGATCTCGACGGGCATCGGCGGCGGCGTAATAATCAACGGCGAGATCCTGCACGGCGTCGCCGACGGCGCGGGCGAAGTCGGGCATATGACTGTGCTGCCAAACGGCCCACTGTGCGGGTGCGGCGCGCGCGGCTGCATGGAAGCAGTCTGCTCCGGCACGAGCATCGCACGCCGCGCACGCGAACGACTGCTGACCAACGCGCAAAGCTCGATGGCAAGCAAGGTGAGCGCGGCGCATGAAGTGACGGCGCAAATCGTCGCTGAAGCGGCGCGCGAAGGCGATGCGCTGGCCTGCGAAATATGGAACGAAACGATTTACTATCTCTCAATCGGCGTCGGCAACATTATCAGCGCGCTCGCCCCCGAAGCCGTTATCTTGGGCGGCGGAGTGACGGCAGTGGGCGAACAACTTTTCGCGCCGCTGCGTTTGCAAGTTCAAAGCCTCGTGAAAATGGTTCCCGCCGAAAAAATAACTATTTTGCAGGCCGCGCTCGGCGGCGACAGCGGCATTTACGGCGCTTTGATTCTCGGCCAACGTGCCTTGAAGAACTAAGGACGCAGCGCAACTTAATCCTGAAAATATTACTGCAAAAAGTTTCGGCTAATCGTCTGCAAAAGTTCAGAGCTTCGACATTCTTCGATGAAGGGAAATTCAAACAGATGAGGCATTCGTCTCGCCGGGCATCTTCCTACTTGCACGCAATCATCGCCTTCTTAATAGCGTTCGCATTCTTGCCACTGTGCGCCCGCCGCGCCGCCGCGCAGTCCGCGCACAAATCCCCCAACGCATCGAACACGCTTCAGCAAAGAAGATTGCCGGGAAGCAAAACCGATTGGTGGAAGCACGCTGTTTTTTATGAGATTTACCCGCGCAGCTTTAAGGATTCAAACGGCGACGGCATCGGCGACCTCAACGGCATTACATCGAAGCTCGATTACCTTGCAGGTCTAGGCATAGACGCCATCTGGATTACTCCCTTTTATCCGTCGCCGCAAATTGATTTCGGCTACGATGTGAGCGACTACGAAAAGATAGATTCTCAATTCGGCACGTTGGCGGACTTTGATCGTCTCGTCGCGCAAGCTCATCGACGCCGCATCAGAATCATCATTGATTACGTGCTGAATCACACGTCCGACCAGCATCCTTTTTTTGTTTCTGCTAGATCATCGCGCACTTCGCCTTACAGGGATTGGTATATCTGGCACGATCCCGTTAACGGCGGCGCGCCGAACAACTGGTCATCATCCTTCGGCCCGACGGCGTGGACGCTGGACGAGAAAACGAATCAATACTATTACCACCGTTTCTATAAGGAACAGCCAGACCTCAACTGGCACAATCCGGCGGTTGAAAAGCGCATGTTTCAGACCGTGCGTTTCTGGATGAATCGCGGCGTGGACGGATTCAGGCTCGATGCCGTCAACTATCTTTTTGAAGACCCTCGTCTGCATGACAATCCCGTGCTGCCGGAGTTGAGACCGGGCAGCACAACCGAACATCTGCAAGATTTGAAATACAACCGCGACTTGCCGGAACTACACGATGTGATGCTTCGCCTGCGCCGCTTCACGGACAAGTATGATCCGAATCGCGTGCTCATCGGCGAGGCTTATGTGCCGCAATGGGAAAAGCTGATGAGCTACTACGGGACAGCGGACAACGAGCTTCAATTGCCCTTCAACTTTTTCTTGGTGATGGGAAAGGTTCGCACAAGCCTCGATGCTTCGGCCTTTCGCGCGGTCATCGCTCAATCGGAAAAGTATTTGCAAGGGCGCTGGACGACTTATGTTTTGAGTAATCACGACATTCCGCGCGCCTTTGATCGTTACGGCGACGGGCAACACGATGACGACATCGCCAAGCTGCTTGCCACGATGCTGCTGACTCTGCGCGGCTCGCCATTTCTTTACTACGGAGAGGAAATCGGCATGGTCACAACCGAGCCGAAGACGATTGACGAAGTGCGCGATCCCGTCGGCAAGCGTTACTGGCCTGCCAATAAAGGGCGCGACGGCGAACGCACGCCTATGCAGTGGGATGCAACCACGCAAGCAGGCTTTACGACGGGACAGCCTTGGCTCAACGTTCCGGCGAGCGCGTCGCAGCGTAACGTCGCGCGGCAAGCCAGCGATGCGTCTTCCGTTCTCAATTTCTATCAACGAATGATCCAACTGCGCCGCCGGAGTCCGGCGCTGCTCGACGGCAATTTCGCCAGCATCGGCGATGACCCGAACATCTTCGCTTATCGCCGCAGCACTCCCGCGCAAACGATGATCGTCGCGCTCAATATGTCGAACGAGAGCCGCAGTCTTTTGTTAGACAAGAACACTCTCGACAAAGCAGAGAGCGTGCGCGCGGTGTTGAGCAATCAAAAAATTTCCGGGAATCAAATCATTAAGGACGCTTTACGTCTCGCGCCTTTTGAAGCGGTTATCTTGGATGCGCGGCGCGCACAGCGATGAAAAGCATCAGCCCGCAAATTGAAAACATCGCCTTACAGACTTTAAGCAGGAGAGAATAAATGCGCTTGCCCTGTGCGAGATACAAATTCATCGTCACCAAACGTACAACACAAAAATTGACGGCATTGCTCTGTCTCTCTTTGTTGTCGCTCGCGGCTTTGCCCGCCAACGCGCAGGTTTCTTCGCCGAGCGCCACGCAGCCGGATTATCTGAATCATCGCTTGCCCGTCGAAAGAAGAGTCGATGATTTAGTCAGACGTTTGACGCTGGATGAAAAAATCTCGCAAATGATGAACAAGTCTGCCGCCATCGGCAGGCTAGGGATTCCCGCATACGACTGGTGGAATGAAGCGCTGCACGGCGTCGCTTACGCAGGCACGGCAACCGTGTTCCCGCAGGCCATCGGATTGGGCGCGACTTGGGACGCCGCTTTGCTCAAGGACGTGGCGGGAGCCATCTCCGACGAAGCCCGCGCGAAATATAACGACGCGATAAGGCGCGATTTCAGAAAAAGATTTTACGGATTGTCGTTCTGGTCTCCGAACATCAATATCTTCCGCGATCCGCGTTGGGGACGCGGGCAGGAAACTTACGGCGAAGACCCTTACCTGACATCTAGACTCGGCGTTGCCTTCGTCAAGGGAATGCAGGGCGACGATCCACGCTATTTGAAAACAATCGCTTCGCCCAAGCACTACGCCGTGCATAGCGGCCCCGAATCGGAGCGCCACGTTTTCGACGCCAAGCCGTCCGAAAGAGATTTCAGGGAAACGTATCTGCCAGCCTTCCGCGCGACGATCATGGAAGGCAAAGCCGCTTCCATTATGTGCGCCTACAACAGCATCGACGGCGAGCCTGTCTGCGCCAGCAAACGAATGATGACAGACATTCTGCGCAACGAATGGGACTTCAAAGGCTACGTCGTTTCAGACTGCGATGCCGTCGCCGACATCTACAAAAACCATCACTTCACAAAGACGGAACAGGAAGCCGCCGCCGTCGCCGTCAAAGCTGGCACTGATTTAACTTGCGGTTACGAATACAAAGCGCTCGTTCCGGCGGTCAAAGCGGGGCTGATCGGCGAGACTGAAATCGACACGGCGGTAAAGCGGCTTTTCGCAGCGAGATTTCGCTTGGGCATGTTCGATCCACCGGAAATGAATCCCTATTCGCGCATCCCGCTCGAAGCGAATGACTCGCCCGCTCACCGCGCATTAGCGGCGCGCGCCGCGAGAGAGTCTATCGTTCTGTTGAAGAATGAAAACAATCTTTTGCCGCTCGATAAAGCCGCCAAGAAAATCGCCGTCATCGGGCCAAACGCCGATTCGCTTGAAGTGCTTTTGGGTAATTACAACGGCGTGCCGTCGAAATGGGTCACGCTTCTCGAAGGCATCAAACGCAAAGTCTCGCCCGGCACGAAAATTCTAGACGCGCTCGGCACAACGCTGACGAGCGATGTCGTCGTGCCTGTTCCGGCTTCAGCACTGTTTTCTCCCGACGCGAAAAAAGCGCAAGGACTCAGAGGCGAGTATTTCAACAACAAGGATTTGCAGGGCGCGCCCGTCGTCACACGAACGGACAGGCAACTAGATTTCGATTGGTTCACGAACAGCCCCGTGCCGCAACTGCCCGTTGACAATTTCTCCGTAAGGTGGACGGGCAAGATTGTTCCGCCCGTATCTGGAACATATCAACTCGGCGCAAGAGCCGACGACGGCGTGCGCATCTACATCGACGATCAATTATTCATAGACGCATGGCGTGACGGCGGCGCGAAGACCGTCACTAAGCCGATTGAATTACAAGCAGGGCGCGAATATAAAATCCGCATCGAATACTACGACCGTTACGCGTCTGCTTCGGCAAAATTGATTTGGAGTCCGCCGCAGCTCGCCAAAACTCTTTTCGATGAAGCCATCGCAAAAGCGAAGGAGGCGGATGTAGTCGTCATGGCACTGGGGCTTTCGCCGTCGCTCGAAGGCGAAGAAATGGACGTTAAAACGGAAGGCTTTAGCGGCGGCGACCGAACGACGCTGGATTTGCCGAAAATTCAAGAGGAAATGTTAAAGGCAGTTCAGGCGACAGGGAAACCCGTTGTGTTGGTTTTGCTGAACGGCAGCGCGCTCGCCGTTAATTGGGCAAACGATCATGTCGGGGCAATCGTCGAAGCGTGGTATCCGGGCGAAGAAGGCGGCACGGCCATCGCAGATGTTTTGTTCGGCGATTACAATCCGGGCGGACGGCTGCCCGTCACATTCTACAAATCCGTCGCACAGTTGCCTGCCTTTGAAAGCTACGACATGGCGGGCAAAACCTATCGCTACTTCAAGGGCGAGCCGCTTTATCCGTTCGGCTATGGCCTCAGCTACACGAAATTCAAATACGGCAATTTGAAAATGAGCGCAAAGAAATTGAAGCCGAATGAAAACATCGAAATCAGCGTTGACGTGCAAAATGTTGGTACGAAAAACGGCGACGAAGTCGCGCAGCTTTATCTGACAGACACGGCAGCGACAGTTCCCGTGCCGATTAGATCACTGCGCGGCGTTCAAAGAATTTCCTTAAAGGCGGGTGAAAGAAAACGCGTCTCCTTTGCTTTGACCGCGAGAGATTTGACTATCATTGACGATAGAGGCAAGCGCGTCCACGAACCCGGAGAATTCAAGATTTCCGTCGGCGGCAAGCAACCGGGATTTACGGGGCGCGCCGACGCCAATACGACGGAAGTTGTGAGCGGCAGTTTCGTCGTCACCGGAAAAACAACGGAAATTCCTTAAAGCTTTGTGAGCAACTGACAGTTAAAAACATTATGCGTAAAAAACTTTGTGCAATCCTTCTGGTCTGGGTTTTAGCGCCCGTCAACACATTCGCCGCGTGGTCATCTTCTTCACGAATCTACGGTGATGAAGCGGCGCGATCAAAGCGCACGGGCAATCTTACCCAGTACGTTCATCCTTTTATCGGAACGGCGAACTCTCCGCTTCCCGATTATCTGGGCGGGAACGGCAGCGGCAATACGTTTCCCGGCGCAACTATGCCCTTCGGTATGATTCAGTGGAGTCCGGATACAGACAAAGGCTTCGGCAAGGATGAGCGCGGCAGCTATCTTTACGCAGACACGATGATTCGCGGATTCAGCCTGACGCATTTGAGCGGGCCGGGCTGTCCTGTCTTCGGCGATGTGCCGATTATGCCCGTCGCTGGAAAGATCGGTTCCTCGCCTTCGGCAGACCCGAATGCTTACATGGCAAAGTTTTCGCACGCGAATGAAAAAGCCTCTCCCGGCTCCTACGAAGTCGCGCTTGAAACAGGCGTCAACGTCAAGCTCGCGGTTACGCAGCGAACGGGCTACGGAGTCTTCACTTATCCCGCTTCGTCAGATGCCGCGATGCTCATCAACATCGGGCGCAATGCTTCGGGTGTAACCGACGCGGAAGCTTCGATAAACGGAAACAAGCAAGTTACGGGTTCCGTCACGAGCGGAGGCTTTTGCGGAGCGCGCAACAAATACAAACTCTATTTCGTCGCAGAATTCGATCAACCGTTTAAGTCCTTCGGCACATGGCAGGACGCGAACCTTGCTCCCAACGCGCGATCAATCAAGGGCGCGAAATCCGGCGCGTATGTTTCGTTCGACACGACGACTAACAGAACAGTGCAGATGCGAGTCGGGCTTTCTTACGTGAGCACGCGCAATGCGCTCTCCAATTTGCAGGCGGAAAATTCAGCATGGAATTTCGCGGACGTGCAGCGTCGCGGCAGCGAGCGTTGGAACGAGGCTTTGCGGCGTCTCGAAGTAAAAGGCGGAACAGATTCAGAAAAGCATGTCTTTTACACGGCGCTTTATCACACGCTGCTTCATCCGAACGTCTTCGGCGATGCGAACGGCGAATACATGGGCTTCGATGATCGCGCGCATGTCGATAAAGCGCACACGCAATATACGAACTTCTCCGGCTGGGACATCTATCGCTCCGAGATACCCTTGATCGCGTTTTTGTTTCCGCGAGAAGCGAGCGACATGATGCAGTCGCTCGTGTCGGACGCGGCGCAGGGCGGAGGGCTTCCGATCTGGCCTGTCGCCAACGATGAAAGCGGCGCGATGTACGGCGATCCGGCGGTTCCGAGCATCGCTAGTTCTTATGCTTTCGGCGCAAGAAACTTCGACGATAAAGCGGCGCTCAAGATGATGATTAAAGGAGCGACAGACCCGGAAGCAAAATCGAAAAGCTACCCGCAGCGCAAAGGGCTGCGCGAGTATTTGCAGTACGGATATATTCCGATGGACGCGAAGGATTTGTGGGGTTCGCCGTCAATCGCGCAGGAATACATGATTGCGGATTTCTCGCTCGCGCAGTTTGCCAAAGTTCATGGCGACGCCGCGACGCACAAGGAAATGATGCGCCGCTCGCAATTCTGGACGAGAATTTTCGATCCCGAAAACAAATACATTCGCGGGCGTTATGCGGACGGCACATGGCTTCCCGGCTTCGATTTCAAGGCGCAAGTCTATGACAAAAAACTTCCTTGGAAGCCGGAAAGCCATAAGAGCTATGTCGAAGGCAACGCGACGCAATACACTTGGATGATTCCGCATAACATGCGCGCGGTCTTTGATCGCATCGGCGGCAACGAAGCGGTCATCAAGCGTCTCGACAGTTTCTTTACAGAATTAAATGCGGGGCCTAATCGCCCGTACTTTTTCATCGGCAACGAGCCTGTCTTCGCCGTGCCGTGGGCATATAATTTCGCGGGCGCGCCTTGGAAAACTCAAGCGATTACACGCCGCGCGTTGACGGAGCTTTTCACGGACACGCCCGGCGGCATTCCCGGCAACGACGATCTCGGCGCAACGTCATCATGGATAGTGTTTGCGGCTATCGGTCTTTATCCGGCGATTCCCGGCGTCGGAGGATTCTCGATCAACAGCCCTCTCTTCCCGGAGATTACCGTGCGCTTGAAAAACGGAAAAAAGCAGTTGAAAATAACGGGAGCGAATGCTTCTGCGACGACGCCCTACACGCAAGAGCTTCGCTTGAACAACAAGCAGTACAACAACACTTGGCTTCCCTTTGAAGCGATTGAAAACGGCGCAACGCTCCAATTCACGCTCGGCAGCACGCCGAATACAAAATGGGCGACGCAGCCCGCAGCCGCGCCGCCGTCCTTCGCCGAAGGAATGGAAAGCGAAGCTCATGCCGCACAGTAGTTTCGCAAACTCGAAATTGTTTGTAGTCCCCTAATGCTGCAAGTCAAGGATTTCACAGAACAAGCGGTTGCAGATGAATGCCCAATCGCTTGTTCTGTGAAATCCTTGATTACATATGCCCTTCCTCTTTGTACTTCAAAGATTGCAAACTTTCATCGCCATAGACAGATAAGGTTTTTCTACCTTCGAGCCATGCAGGGCTTCGCTCCGCACTCAACCACTCTCTTACCTTCGGCAATCCTTCAGCTAAAAGAAGGCGCTTAACTTCTGCTTTCCGTTCACGCAAAACCGGATACACAATAATTTCCCAAGAATCCGTGTAGAAGCCATGAGCGACGAAACTCTTTGGACTATATTGAGATTCCCGGAAATGCATATGATTAACTTTCAAAACAGGATACAAGTCCTTTCCTTCCTTCGCCGCCCAAACACCGTGAAAAGACAATTCAAGCGTTTCAAGCTGCGGCACAGACGATAATGCTTGCGTGAGCAACTCTGCGCCCAAAGGATAAGAATGTGTTTGCGGTATTTTGGATTTGTGTGATGTTGGAATCATAGAAATCGCATAATTATTTCTTATTCACAGAGAGCGTTTTCACGCGTGTTTTCCAATCAAAGGGCGACATGGATGAAAGTTGCGGCGCTTCCGTTGCGGCGATGACTAATTGCTTGATGCTTGGAAGCATTGGAAACTCTACTTCAGCTTTGGACTTTGCGACGCGCGCGATGACAATTAGTTTTTCATCATGCCACGCTGCCGGTGGAGCGACTCCCGCCGTTAAATATTGCAGCGCTTCCAAACCAATTGCGCTTATCTCCGCCAAGTCTTTGGCAACCTGTTCGGCGTCGCGCAGGACGGGAGATTTATCCGCCAGCACATAAATCGCCGGATGCACACGCTGCCATTCAAAAAGCGCATCGCGGATACCGTCACGATCAACGCGAAAGCGCGGCGCATCGCTTAGTAAGGCTTCGACCATTGCGGTGAATTCCCGCGCCGTGCGGCTATCGGCTCCGGCGGCGTCCACAAGGCGCGTGAGCGGCGTCAACTGTGTGATCGGATGAATATTCTCGCGCTTATTAAACTTCAGCGGCTCGACGACGTTCGCCAGAATCTCTAATTGACGGAATCCTTCATCAGCGCTGCCGCCCGCCATGCGCCGCAGCATCCGGTCACGATACGCTTCATGCGTTAAGCCGAGTTCTTCGAGCTGCGCGCTGACGACGGCGAGACGGCGATACATATCGTCCACGTTCGTTATGTTGCGCGGTGACCAAAAGCGTTCGGCAATGGCGGCCATGCGCGGCCAGATGCGCGCGTCGATGTTTTCCTGACTAACATATTCGCCCCACATGCAGGCCTCGCCGCCTAAGATACGCGCTTCTTCTTGCGCTGTCAGTCCGCTATCGGAGCGAATGGGATCGACTGTGTAAAGAGTGGCGGCGGGCAGCAAGTGATCCAGATAATATCCGCTGGAGAGAATGCCCGTATAACCTTTGCGCGCTCCTTCTGCGAGAGATTTTTGCCCGCGCCAAGATTGAATCACGATGTCCTTCGGCAAATCAGGGTGCAGTATCTCATCCCAGCCCACAATCTTTTTGCCGTGCTTCTGAAGTATGCGCGAGACGCGTACATTGAAATAAGCTTGCAGCGCTTGCTTATCCTTCAAGCCGTTCCTCGACATAAAGGCTTGAATCTGCGGATTGAGCCGCCAGTGCTTGCCCGTCACTTCGTCGCCGCCGATGTGCAGATAAGCATCGGGGAAAAGCGCCGACATTTCGCCTAAGAATGTATTCAAGAATTTATAAGTTTCTTCGCGCGTCGGGTTCATCGCCGGATCGAAGACGCCGTATTTGCGTTCGATTTGATAAGGGCCGGGAGCGCTGGCGAGTTCCGGGTATCCGACAAACCATGCGGTTGAATGACCGGGAATGTCGAATTCTGGAATAACGCGTATGCCGCGATCACGCGCGTAAGCGATGATTTCACGAATCTCATTTTGCGTGTAATAAAGCCCGTCGGAACCCATTCCATGAAGCTTCGGAAATTTGCGGCTCTCGATTCTGAAGCCTTGATTTTCCGTCAAATGCAGATGCAGCACGTTGAGCTTGACCGACGCCATGCCGTCCAGATTGCGCTTGATAACTTCCAACGGCTGCCAGTGTCGGCAGACATCTATCAGCAAGCCGCGCCAAGGGAAGCGCGGCTTATCCTGAATCGAAGCGAACGGAATGTAATAGCCGCTCCGGTCACCTTCGAGAAGTTGCAGAAAAGTTTCCAATCCATGCAGCGCGCCGACAACGGTGGGCGCGCTCAAGACGGCTTGCTTATCGGATACCTCGAGCGAATAGGACTCGTCTTCGCTGACGGACTGAATCGTTTCGCCTGCCGTCCGGCACTCTATAACAAGATTGGCAGCCACCGGATCAATCGCGGCATTGCGCGCAATATCTAATCCGGTTCGCTCTCTCAATCTTTTTAAGGCGCGCTCGATGCCGCCCTGCAAACGCGCATCGTCATGGCCTTTGACGGCGAAAGTGAACGAGCTATCAATCGAAAGCCTGCCCTGCATAAAGCGCATGGACATCGGCACGGGCATCAACTGATGCGTGTTTATAATTTCCGCCTGTGATTGTTTTTCCTGCGCGGAAGCATTGGATAAGCACAACAGAAATAAGGCAATGAGGAAGATTTTTTTATCTTTCATCTTGTTTTTCTAATCCGTAAAATCGCGTTCTTTGAAACTTGAAATCGGTAGGCGTGCGCGTCGTGTTTCGTGTTATGTTTATACCATAGTCTTCCGCTCAAATGTATCGAGCGCCCTGCGGCGAAATGCTCGTCCGAAACTCTTTTGCGAACATGGATAAGGATAGCTAATGATGTTCAAACGATCTTTGTTTTTCTTGCTGGCGTGCTTAATCGCTGTAAACTTTGCGCGTGTCAATGCCGAGCCTGTTTCGACTGCGGCGGGGTCGGGCAAAGCCGCGCGGACAGTTGTGCGCGATCAATCCGCTGCGCCGATTAGCGTCACGCTCGTCAAGGGCGCGCCGCAGGTAAAAACCACTGTCGGCCCTGTTCTCTCCGGCATGAAATTGCGGCTGCACTTCGCTGACAACTCAACGCTCGTCGGCGATTTCGAGTTACTGAAGCAAAACGAAGAAACGGTTAAAGCAAGCGCATTCGAGCGTTTGCGCTATCGCTTGATTCCCGCTTCATCCTCGCAGCCTGTTTCTAAAGCGATGGTCAACGCGGTGCTTGAAATGCGGCATTATCATCAGCCGGATGTCATCGTCGCATCCTTAGAATATGACGGGCCTGCGCTTGCCGCGACGGACGGCATTCAACTCATCATGACTTTGGACGGCTTCGCGCGCGGCATGGCTTTGAAGCAATTAAAGCTTTACTGGACATCGCCTGTTTTCGTTTCCGATCATAGGCTTTTATCTCCCGCCAATCAGTTGTTGTTGTGGAAGCAAATACAGGGCGACGATTATCACTTGATTGTTCCGCTGGCGGGCGACGGCATGGTTGGAACAATCGGAGTTTCGGAGATAGATTACCGCTACGAGTTTCGCGTTTCGTCTTCGAGCCAAGACCCCGCTTTCGCGCCGCATCGCATTCCTTTATTCGCTTATTCAACGTCGAACAATCCGTATCAATTGCCGCGCGATGTTTACCGAACAGCCTTCGCCGCAAGCGAGCAATATGGAAAGCTACGCTGGGAGAAAAGTTACCCGGAAGTTTTCCGTTCGCTCGGCTGGTGCTCTTGGAACACTTATTACAAAGAAGTGACGGCGGATAAAGTGCTTAACAGTATTCGCTCGCTGCGAGACCAAAAAATACCCATCGGCTTTGTGCTGGTCGATGACGGTTGGTTGAGCGTGAAGGAGAACAAGCTGACGGACTTCGCCGCCGATCCGGTAAAATTCCCGCAGGGACTAGAAGGCTTGGCGAAGACGCTGCGCGAGGAATACAAAATACCTCATATCGGCGTCTGGCATACTTTTCAAGGCTACTGGGATGGCGTGGACAAAAGCTCCGGCATCGGTCAAACACACAAACTATTCACGGGTATCGGCGGCAAAAGCTTGCCCGATCCGCGCGAGCGTGCCGGAGAAGGCTTTTACGCGGATTGGTACTCGCGCTTGAAAAAATGGGGCTATGATTTTGTCAAAGTCGATAATCAGGGAAGCAACGGAAAGTTTACCAACGGACTGCTGCCGCTTTTTGCATCCGGCGGCGGCAGTCAACACAATTTGCAAGAGGCCGCGCGCAAGTATTTCAGCGACACAACTAATGTAAGCGCAGGGCAATCTGCGGGGCTGAATTTAATTAATTGCATGGAGATGTCTCTGGAAGGCGCTTTCAACTGGAGATTTTCCAATCTCGCGCGCAACAGCAACGACTATGAGCCTGACTCGCCGCAAAACGCCAAAGAGCATGTTTACCAGAACGCTTACAACGCTTACTGGACAGCAAACTTTGCTTATCCCGATTGGGACATGTTTCAGTCGCACGATCCTTCTGCCGAATTCCATGCCGTCGCGCGTGCCATCAGCGGCGGCCCCGTTTATTTCACGGACGAACCCGGCAAGGAGCGTCCTGAAATCTTGCGCCGCTTGGCCTTTTCCGACGGGCGGCTTTTGATGCTCGATGAACCGGGACAGGTAACGCGCGACCTACTTCTCACGGACACGGGACTCGAAGCCGTGCCGCTCAAACTCTTCGGACGCATCTCGCGCCCCGAAATGAATACGGGCATGATCGCCGCTTTTAATGTCAATAAGAGCGCGCAGCGCGTGGCGGGAGCGATTAGCGCGGCGGACGTTGACGGCTTAATCGGCGCAGATAAAAATGCAGCGGCGGCGCGCGTCGCAGTTTACAGGCGCAGCGATGAGCGTGTAAGCGTGCTCGATGCCGCACGTCCGACTCTGCCCGTGCTGCTCAACGGAAACGGATTCGATCTCTTTACACTGGCTCCAATCGAGCAAGGCATCGCGGTCTTCGGGCTGCTCGATAAATACATGGGCGCGGCAGCGATTATCTCCGTCAGCCGTCAGCGGAATCAGTTTGTGGTGCGGCTACGTGAAGCGGGAGATTTCGGCGCATGGATGGAGTTTGCACCGGCAAAAGTAGAACTAAACAAACGCACCTTGCCAATAACATCTTACAGCTACAGCGAAGGATTGCTGCGTATTCCGCAATCGAGCTTCGGCAATCGCACAGGTGAGCACGAACTACGCATCATTGCGGCAACACGCACGCGATAATGTAGAGCATAGCCAGACGAACAAGCTGTGAGTGAGATTGAGCTGCTAGTAAAAAGGCTCTCCCGGAAATGGGAGAGCCTTTTTAGTCAAGCGATGCCAGACGCGTTAGAAGTTCAACTTGAATCCGAGTTGAACTTGGCGCGATTGATTGCGTGTTCCGTTATTCGGGTTCAGCACGCCGAAGGTATTGCTTGTCGCATTACCGGAGTCGAGGTTACTGAAGATCGGTGTATTGAAGGTATTGAAGGTTTCAAAACGAATCTGCGCGCGGACGTTCTCTGTGAACGCGAACGATTTGTTCAGCGACATATCGAACGTCGGGCGCGCAGGAAACCGCAGATTGCTCAAACGGAACGGGATTGTACGCAACGTGTTCGCCGCGCGGATCGCAAACGCAGGATTAGTGCACGTCTGCTGTGCGCGTGAACCGGAAGCATTGGTTACAAACTGCAAGCTGGTGCCGTTAAGCTGGCGGACGCAGTTATTGAAGAAAGACCCGGAAAATCCGGCGACATTTGAAGCGCCGATGACCTTATCGGAGATTCTCGGATCGGCGATTAGATCGACGCCTCCGGGAAGATTGACCGGAACGCCCGTGCGATATTGGGCATTGAGTGTGTACTCGAAACCGCCGATCAGCAGATTCGCGGCCTTGCCAGCGCCGCCGAAGAAGCGCTGTCCGCGTCCGAACGGCAATTGAAAAACGCCGCTGACAACGAGGGCGTGCGGGCTATCGAAGTCAACGATTGATTTTGTTGGCGCGGCATCCTGATCGTTCAGGAAACCGAGCGCGCCGATGTTCTTCGAGAACGTATATGAAACAACGCCCACCAATCCACGGCTCAAGCGTTTTTCGAGGCTTGCTTGCAGCGAGTTGTACCAGAGCTTGCCGACGTTCTCAGAGTTCTTTATTACCTGACCGAATTCCGGGAACGGAACCAGCAACGCTCCTCGATTAATCATCGCCGCGTTCAAATTCGCGTTGCTCGGAATAAGTCCGGCAAAAGGATTTACTACGCTCGCCGTAAGAAAGGACGGGTCTGAACGCGCTTGCGCAAGTTGAGCCGCCGACAGCACGTTGATATTACGCCCGCCCGCGCCCTGCTGATCGCCTGTCACAATACCGCGACTGCGGCTGCCGACGTAAGACAAATCCAGTTTTGTGCGGAACGGCAATTCTCGCTGAATGCCTGCGGAGAACTGATGAATGTAAGGAATCCTGCGCGACGGATCACTAAAGGTAATGCCCGTGCCGACTTGCGTCAGTTGTCCGAGCGACGAGCCTGTGGGCGTCGCTAAACCATTCGGAAACGGGTTATTGAAAGCATCAGTGCGCGGAATGAACTGGTTTGCTCCGCCGCCCGTCAGCGTGCCGGAGAATGGCGTGGTCACACTGAAGCCTGATGTGCCGCCGTATTCAGCCGACGGAAAGTAGAAAAGCCCGTAGCCGCCGCGCAGCACAGTCTTTTGGTTGAGTTGATAAGCAGCACCGACGCGCGGCTGGAAATTATTGCGGTCTTTGACGAACGCGCCGCGTGGTTGTCCGCCAACACCCGCAAAGAGCAAACCGCCCGTCAGATTGCCGCATGACGGACAATCCGTTGTTGAAGCGCCGCGCACGGCAGCAGCCAACGGATTGGCTTGACCAATAGCGAAGCCGCGATTTTGGCGATTGAAGCGCTCGACGGGCGGTTGTTCGTAGTCGTAGCGAAGTCCTAAGTTCAAAGTCAACTTCGGCGAAACTTTGAAATCGTCTTGAATGTAAGTGGCGTAATACCCCCACTGAAAGGTGGTTGGCGTAACGTTTTCAAGCTGGGTAATACCGGCATTACCGTTACATTGAAGGCCAAGATTCGCCGCCGGAGCGCCGAGCAGCAAATCGGCGAACGCCGCGCCGCCGCCGCCGCCGCGAATATTGTTCGGGTTCGCCGCAGTGAACTGGCCGTTGAAACAGAAAGCGCCGCCGCCGAAGTTAAATGAACCGCCCGATTGATTAACTTGGAAACGGCGATATTCGCCGCCGAGCTTAACCGTATGTTTGCCTCTGATCTCCGTTAGATAAATCGGCACACTAAACGTGTTCGTGATGTTCGAGTTCGGGTTGCGCGAACCGAATTCGGGAATGCCGCCAGCGGGATCATTGAACGTGATGCGCGGCACAATGGCGACAGGGCGTGCGGCTGAAAAAGCCTGTGAGAAACCGAGCTGAGTAGCATCAGTAAGCGTTGATGCTTGACGGAAAGCCGCTTGCAGGAAACGCGAGAAACCTAAGCGGACGTTCAAAATCGAAGTCGGTGAAAGCGTCGTCACCGAGTCAATCACCGCGCCGTAGTTCTCACGCACCAGCGGGCCTTGCTGGTCAATTCCTAAACCGATGCGGTTGTTGCCGCCGAAGGCAAACTGGTTGCGGCGATTATTCACGAAACGAACGAACACATGCTCGGCATCGCTGTACTGGTGATCGACGCGCGCAACGTAGGAGTGGAAGTCGTCTGTTCCGACTCCCTGACTAAGGAAAAAGTTATTGAACCTTTGTGTTGCCGAGCCTGTGTTCGGAAACGAGAAGCCGTTAATGATGGCTTGTCCCGTCGGATTGATGCGGTTCGCCGGAATGATGTTGTTGGCGAAGGGCTGGCGAGTGCAAACGCCCGCCGCATTGCAAGTCGTCGTCAGCGGGTCGAAGATCGTGATGCCGGATTGCGAGAAATCGCCGTTGCGTTCAAGAAGCGTCGGGACTGAACTGAAGCCCTGTCCCGGCTGCAATTCTTTGTAGCCCTCGGCGTTGAATAAAAAGAACGTCTTATCCCGGTTGCCGATGACCGAACGGCCACCTTCACTAAAGTGCGGGAAAAGCACGGGGCCGGAAAGCACAAAGCCGTATTGATCTATCTTGTTGCCGCCGAGATTCGCACCCGTCAACGCATTTCTGGTAAAGCGCGGGGACGCTTCCTGCCCGGCGAAAGGACTGGATGAGCCGAGCGTCCCACGCGCATTGTTGGAGAACGTATTTGCGTTTAATTGGTAACGACGCGCGAATTCATAAACCGAGCCGTGAAATTTGTTGCCGCCGGATTTGATCGTGATGTTGATGGTGCCGCCGCCCGTGCGCCCGTACTGCGAGTCGTAGGCATTGGTCTGTATTTTGAATTCTTCGGTGGCTTCGGCGGACGGCACGAAGGCGATGTTGTTGCTGCTGGTTGTGCGGCTCGCGTTGACGTCCGTATCGGCGTTGTTCGGCGCGCCGTCGAGCAGAAAATCGTTGTGGCGATTGAGTCCGCCGTTAATCGAAAAGTTGACGTTGTCGCCGTTGTCGAACGGGCGCTGGAACGCCGAATTGCCGTTGAACGTGACGCCGGGCGAAAGCGTCGCCAGATTGAGCGGATTGCGCCCGATCAAAGGCAGTTCGCTGATGCGCGCCTGTTCGATCACTTGACCGCGCGAAGCCGTGTCAGGCTCCAACAGCGGCGCTTCGGCATTGACGTTGACGGTTTCGCCGACGCCGCCGACTTCCAAAATGACATCGAACGTCGCTTTATCGGCAGTGTGCAGTTCGACGATGTTGCTGGCAGCCTTTTTGAAGCCTTGCGCTTCGACTGTGACGTTGTATCTTCCGGGCTGCAAGAAGGGAATCGTGTAATTACCTTCTTCGGAGGTAGTCGCGGTTTTCTGCTCGTTCGTTTGCAGATTCGTGGTCGTAACTTGCGCGCCGGTAACGACGGCTCCGCCCGGATCGCTGATATGTCCGGTCAGTGTCGCGCGAAATTCTTGGGGGAACGCCGTGAACGCTAAAGTCAAAATAAGCCCGATCAGGGTTAGCGCACGCCAGCAGAAATTGGACTTCATAGAGCCTCCTAAAGCTAGTTTGATAGAATGAAAGTTACAAAGCATTTGCCTGTAACTCTGGAAGTGTACAAATTGCCGAATGCCCTCAAAAGAGTTTTGCTAACTCCATGAGAACCGCAAGAATATGAAATATATTTTGGCTAGAGTTTGTTGTCTCAACAAACAAACTAAAAAGCGTTTGCCGGAAACGTGCGTGATAGTATATTCAAGATCAAAAAAAAGCAACGGGAAAAATTTCCGGCTCATCATTGCCTTTTTGTAAGGAAAGAATTGACCGAACTTCTCGCGCGCAAATATCCAAAGGAAGCTCAACTATGACATCGAACGTAAAAAGATTGCTGTCCGTTTTCTTCGCCTACACGATTGTTGCCGCCGGTATTGTCGCTCAGACGCCGACACCGCCGACGGCAGCGCCCGATTTAAGCAAAGACCCGACGCTCTATGTTGTCGGCTATGCGCACTTGGATACGCAGTGGCGCTGGGAATATCCGCAAGTCATCAACGAGTATCTACCGAAGACGATGCGCGACAACTTCGCCTTGTTTGAAAAGTACCCTAACTACATCTTCAATTTCAGCGGGGCAAATCGCTATCGTTTGATGAAGGAGTATTTCCCGCAGGACTACGCGCGGCTCAAGCAATACGTTGCGGCGGGGCGTTGGTTCCCTGCCGGGTCGTCGATGGAAGAAGGCGATCCCATTTCACCTTCCGCCGAATCGCTCGTGCGGCAGCTTCTTTACGGCACGCATTACTTTCGTCGTGAGTTCGGCAAGACGAGCGCGGAATATATGCTGCCGGACAGCTTCGGATTCTCTGCCTCCTTGCCGAGCATTCTCGCGCACATGGGACTCAAAGGCTTTTCGACGCAAAAACTTTACTGGGGATCGGCGGCAAATGTCGGCGGCGTTGAATCGCCGGAGCAAACGCCGAAGGGCATTCCGTTCAACGTCGGCTTTTGGGCAGGCCCCGACGGGCGCGGCGTCATCGCGGCTTTCAATCCGCGAGATTACAGCAGCAACGTGCGCGAGGATTACACCAAGAGTCCGCCCGCCGCAGCCGCCAATCCCGCCGTCGATTACACTCCGGTTGACTGGCCTAAACGTATCCAGCGCAACGGCGAAGCGAGCGGACTTTTTACGGATTACACATATTACGGAACGGGTGACACAGGCGGCTCTCCGCGCGAGTTTTCCGTGAAGATGCTGGATGCAGTCGTCGGCAAAAAAATGACTGTGCTTCCGCCGCCGCCGCCCGTCATACCGCCGGTAAATGCAACAGGCCGGATGGTCAAAGTAGGAGACGGCGCGCTGCACGTTCGATCCGCCACTGCCGAGCAAATGTTCTTAGACATCAAGCCGGAACAGATGGCGCGGCTGCCGAAGTATAGCGGCGAATTTTTATTGACCAATCACTCCGCCGGTTCAATTACGTCTGAGACTTACCAGAAGCGCTGGAATCGTAAAAACGAATTACTGGCTGACGCAGCCGAACGCGCCTCCGTCGCCGCCGCATGGATGGGCGGCAGAACTTATCCGCTCGAACGATTGAATAACGCATGGACGCTCGTGATGGGCGGGCAGTTTCACGACATACTGCCGGGAACAGCGACGCCGAAGGCATTCGAGTTTTCATGGAACGATGACGTGATTGCAATGAACCAGTTCGCGGGTGTGCTGTCGAGCGCAACGGAAGCGATTGCGTCCGGCTTGAACACACAGGGCAAAGGCGCGCCCGTCGTCGTTTACAATCCGCTGAACATTGCGCGCGAAGACATAGTTAAGGCTTCTGTTTCATTCGCCGACGCAGTGCCGAAGAGCGTGCGTGTTTTCGCGCCGGACGGCTCGGAAGTGCCAGCGCAGTTAATCGGCGTCAAAGATAATCGAGCGCAGATTTTATTTCTCGCCAAAGTTCCTTCAGTCGGCTACGCAGTTTATGACGTGCGCGCTAATGATTCGGCAATGGAAGCGACGGCTTCGACGCTCAAGATAAGCGAATCGTCAATGGAAAATGCGCGCTATCGTTTGCGGCTAGATAAAAACGGCGACGTGTCGAGCGTATTCGATAAGGCGCTGAACAAGGAATTACTGTCCGCTCCGATACGATTGGCCTTCCAGACGGAGAGGCCGCACGACTGGCCTGCTTGGAATATGGATTGGGCGGATCAGCAAAAGCCGCCGCGTGCGTTTGTGCAAGGCACAATCAAGGCACGCATTGTCGAGAACGGAGCGGCGCGCGTGTCGCTCGAAATCAAGCGTGAAGCCGAAAACTCGAAGTTCGTTCAAACGATCAGCCTCTCGGCGGGCGACGCCGGAAATCGCGTCGAGTTCGGCAATGTTATCGACTGGAAAACAGAAGCCGCCGCGCTTAAAGCGACATTCGCTTTAACCGCCGCTAATCCGCAGGCGACTTATAATTGGGATGTCGGCACGATCCAACGCGGCAACAACGATGAAAGAAAATTTGAAGTTCCGTCGCACCAGTGGTTCGATCTCACGGACAAGACGGGCACATACGGTGTGACAGTGCTTTCGGATTGCAAGAACGCTTCCGACAAGCCCGACGACAACACTTTGCGTTTGACTTTGCTTTACACGCCCGGTCTAGGCACGGGCAATGCCAAGGATTACCACGACCAAACGACGCAGGATTGGGGGCATCACGAATTCGTTTACGGACTCGCAGGCCATGCCGGAGATTGGCGGCGCGAGCAAACCGATTGGCAAGCGCAGCGTCTTAACCAGCCGCTCATCGCCTTCCAAAGCGCGCCGCACAAAGGCGCGCTCGGCAAAAGTTTTTCGCTGCTGAATGTCAGCAACAATCGCGTGCGCGTGTTGGCTCTGAAGAAGGCGGAGGAGAGCGACGAAGTGATTGTTCGTCTCGTTGAACTCGACGGCAAACCGGCGCAAAACGTTCGCCTTAGTTTTGCAGGCCGAGTCATCGCCGCGCGCGAAGTAAACGGACAGGAACAGCCGCTTGCTCCGGCAAGGGTTCTGCGCGGCGAATTAACGACGAATCTCGACCCCTATCAAATGCGCGCCTTCGCCGTAAAACTCGCGCCGTCGCGCGCGAAGCTCGATCTTCCGCAATCGCGCACCGTCGAACTGCCTTATGACCTGAAGGTTTCCAGCCTTCACGACGCACAAGGCACAAGCGGTTTTGACGCAGCGGGCAGCAATCTTCCGGCGGAGATGTTGCCAAACGAAATCTCTTACGCGGGCATCGATTTCAAGCTCGCTCCGGCGGCAAGCGACAAGCCGAACGCTCTCGTCGCGCGCGGGCAAACCATACAGCTTCCGGCGGGCAAGTTTAAGCGTCTCTATTTGCTGGCTGCTTCCGCAGACGCAGATCAGCGCGCCACATTCAGCGTCGGCAACAATTTGTTTGAGCTAACAATACAGAACTGGGGAGGATTCATCGGGCAGTGGGATGACCGCCAATGGATTTCAAAGGAAGTGCCTGTGCCGCAGACGAACCCGATTGATCCCGCTGCTCCGCGCACGCGCCTCGATCCTTACGCAGAGATGACGGGCATCACGCAGGGCTTTATCAAACGCGCGCCCGTCGCTTGGTTCGCCTCGCATCATCACACAGCCGCCGGAGTCAGCGTGCCGTATGCCTATTCTTATTTGTTCGCATACGCCGTCGATCTTTCGGCAAACGCCAAAACGCTGACGCTGCCGACTAACGACAAAATACGCGTTATGGCTATGACCGTCTCGAACGAGTCGGGGCAAGTGCGTCCCGTTCAACCTTTGTACGACACGCTGGAACGAACTGCGCAGTAAACTTTGTCCACACGGATGTCAAGATGATTCACTACCGACTCGTTTTTTTAACAGCGTTCCTTCTTCTTTCGGGCAGCCTGCAATCCGTAGCCGTCACGGAGACAATCAGCGGCCCCTATAACGGCAGTTTCATCCCCGCCGGGCTTGGCTTGAAAAAGCCTTTGAGCGCCACTGATAGTGTCATCCAAGCGAATCACTCTTGGACGCTTTACGGCTGGGTCAAGAGCGACAATTCGATTGCCGGAAGAACGCTTCTGGCGGGTTTCGGAGAACCGGAAGATGCGCCCGGAACACAGCGGTACTTCGCCGTCCGCGCGGGCAAATTATCCTTCTGGTCGGGCAACGCCGAAGTCTCGACGGAAGTTTCCGTTATTCCCGGCAAGTGGCAATTCTTAACTGCCACTTATGCCGACGGGGAACTGCGACTGTACAGCGACGGCGTGCAGAGGGCTTCCGCGAAATTACAGTTATCAGCAGCCGCGCCGTTCGTTTATTTAGCTCCCGTCAAATCAATCTGGACAAATGCCGCTCACTTCGCAGGCAAGATTGCAGATTTGACTTTGGTTCCGCGCGCGCTCACACCCGACGAAATTCCGGTGTTGAAGGCGCAGGCAAAAAGGCTCGACTTAACTCCGTTCGAGGCAGGCTCGAAAACTTGGCCTATTCAAACCAAAGGCCAAGACGGGCTGCGCGTTCCACAGGATGCTGCAACACTTCCCGATTCCCTTGCCGAGTTGTCGAAGCCGCTAGAGCACATCGCCGCTCACGCAAGCAACTCGACTGTTCTCACTCCAAAGGGAGATAACGAATGGTCGCTCGCAAGCGGATGGAAATTGATTGAAGCGCCGAAGATAGATGCCGACGGCGACACGATTTCCCGCCCCGATTTCAAAACAGGCAGTTGGATGAACGCGATTGTTCCCGGCACTGTACTATCGACGCTCGTTGACGCGGGCATCTATCCCGATCCCGATTACGGATTAAACAATCTTGCGATTCCCGAAACACTGAACAAGCAAAGCTACTGGTATCGCAGCGAATTCGTGCCGCCCGCATCAATCAAAAATCGCCGCTTGACGATCAATTTACACGGCATCAATTATTCGGCTATCGCTTGGCTCAACGGAAAACGCCTCGGCGAAGTTCGCGGGGCTTTTATGCGCGGCGTCTTCGATGTCACAGAGATAATGGTGCCGGGTAAAATAAACGCTCTCGCAATTCGTATCTCGCCGCCGCCGCATCCGGGCATTCCGCATGAGGAATCCGTCAAGGCGGGGCCGGGGCCGAACGGCGGCGCGATGTGCATAGACGGCCCGACGTTCATTTGCACCGAAGGATGGGATTGGATACCCGGCGTCAGAGACAGAGCGACGGGCATCTGGCAAGACGTTACGCTCAAGGCTACAGGGCAAGTGAAAATCGGTGACGTTCACGTTGTCACCAAACTGCCTTTGCCGGACATCACGCGCGCCGCAGTCTCGCTGACAGTGCCGCTGCAAAACGATTCCAAGCAAGCGACAACGGGCGTGCTCGAAGCCGCATTTGAAGGTGTCACGATTCGCCGCCGCGTCGTCGTCGCACCCGGACAAACGGAAATAAATTTATCTCCGGCAGACTTTCCGCAGTTGAATATCAAACGACCTCGTTTGTGGTGGCCTAACGGCTACGGCAATCCAGAACTCTATCACTTGCAAGTAAAATTTACGGCTGCCGCTGCGGGCGATGAATCCGACAGCAAGAGCCTGCGTTTCGGCATACGGGAAATCAGTTACGAATTGACGCTGATGGATAAGACGGGCAATTTACAACGCGTCGAATTCATGCCGACAGTCGCGACGGAAGCGCGCCAGCATGTCGTCAACGTCAGCCACGAAGGAATGATCGAATCCGCAGAAGGCTGGGTGGCGTCCTTTATGCGTGGCGGCGAATCATCAACTTCAATTCGCGCGCTGTCAGACCGCCGGGCTTCGCCGTTTTTGGTGATTCGCGTCAACGGCGTGCGCATCGCTTGCAGAGGCGGCAACTGGGGCATGGACGATTCGCGCAAACGTGTTTCGCGCGAACGCATGGAGCCTTTTTTTCGCTTGCACCGCGAAGCCCATCTCAACATGATTCGCAATTGGTGCGGGCAAGATACGGAAGAGATTTTTTTCGATCTCGCGGATGAATACGGGCTTTTAGTGTGGAATGATTTTTGGCTTTCGACGCAGGATTGGAATCTGGAGCCGACTGATTCCGCACTGTTTCTCCGCAACGCGCGCGACACGCTTTTGCGCTTTCGCAATCATCCGTCGATTGCCATTTGGTGCGGGCGCAACGAAGGCGTGCCGCCGCCCGCGATCAACGAAGGCTTGGACGAACTGATTCGCACGCTCGACGGCACGCGCTATTACTCGCCGAATTCGCGCAACGTTAATTTGCAGGACAGCGGCCCTTGGCATTACGGCGATGCGTTCAAATTTTTCACGACCCGCGGGCGCGGCTTCTCCACAGAGCTAGGGCTTCCCTCGCCTCCGAATGCAGACACGATTCGGGCAATGCTCGGAGCGCAGGATCACTGGCCGCCGAACGATGCTTGGGCATATCACGATTGGCATTCCAAGAGCGGCGGCGACACCAATTTCTTTATGAAGGCGATGGACGAACAACTCGGCGCGCCGACGAGTCTCGAAGACTTCGGGCGCAAAGCGCAGCTACTGAATTATGTGAGCCACCGCGCGATGTTCGAGGGCTTCAACGGTCATTTGTGGAATCCGAACAGCGGGCGCTTGATGTGGATGACGCATCCGGCTTGGCCTAGCATGGAATGGCAAATGTACAGCTCCGACTACGGCACATACGGCGCGTACTTCGGCATCAAAAAGGCATCCGAGCCTTTGCATGTGCAAATAGATTTGCCCGATTTGGAAACTGCGGTCATCAACAACACGGCGGGCGGGGTCAGTAATTTGCGTTTAAGAGCGCGCGTGTTTTCGCTTCAGGGCCAAGAGATATTTAGCCGCGAAGACAAGCTGTCGATTCCGGCAAGTTCAGCCACAGAGAGTTTCAAACTCGCGCTGCCCGCGTTGGCTGCGCAAGGCGTCGTCTTCGTCAAACTAGAGTTGCTGAACGAAACGAACGAAGTGCTTGCAGACAATTTTTACTGGTATGCGGCAGAGGCGGCGGGCTATCGCAAGCTCAACGATCTGGCGACTACTTCCGTCGAGTGCAGCGCAGTGAAGTTGGCGAACAAAGATAATTTCGCGCGCGTCCAGATTGACTTGAGCAACAACACAAAAGTCATCGCGCTGGCGACGGAAGTGACATTACGCCGCGTGCTCGATAAAACACGCGTGCTGCCAGCCTATGCCAGCGAAAATTATGTTTCCCTGCTTCCCGGCGAGCAAAGGCGAATCACTGTGGAAGTTCCCTTGAGCGCAATCAAAGGCGAAATGGAAGTTGCTTTGACGGGCTGGAACGCGAAAGCCGTCACAGTGCCTGTTCACAACAGCAAGTAGCGGAATTCTATTTTCAATTCAAGTCCGTCACGCAGCGTTTCAACGCGACGAATGGCAACAAAGGCTAATCGCCGCTGCTGCTAATCAATCACACTTTCTTTGATTATCCGGCGATACGTTTGCCGCGCGTGCTCATAAGCTTCTGCGGCGGCGGGACGCTCGGCAGCGGAATACTTCTGCGCCTTCTGGTTCCAGCATTGATCGACGGCCTTGAGACACCACTCCGCGCTGCGACGCGAGGCGCGAATCGGTTTATTCCCGACTGTCACGAAGATCGGATTCGTATGCGACGAAGGCAAAATGCGCAGCGCAATCCAACTGCTGTGTTCGACGGGAATATCGAACGTCACATTCTGGATTTTGCCGTCCGCAAGTATCCTTTTGCTCGCCACCACTTGACCGTTGACGATTACTTCGAGCGGCACTTCGCCTGTGTTTTCGATGCGCGCTTTTTCAATGTCCCAGTACGGTTGCCGGTTGGATAAACGCTCGCGTATGGCTTCATCAACTTTTGCATTCAAGAGCGCCGCGACTTTCGCGTTGACGTGGACAAACTGCGGCTTATCGAGCTTGAGTTCGCTGCCCCGTGTGCCGACAAGCAGATCGTTGATTTTGAAATCCATCAAGTGGCTTTTGCCGTCGGACACATACGCGCGCCCGTCGCGTATGCCGTGCATCCACGCTTCGTAATTCAGTTGTTTCCCGAGCCAGACGTAAGAGCGTCCCATGCCGACGCGATCCGCATAGATACACGGGAAATCCGTTTCGCCAGCGAGCCGCGTGCGAAAGCCGCTGTTGAGCGTGTGATACCAGATGTTGAGTTCCCACACGGGCGGCGTGTCAACTGCGGAGATAAAATCAACCGCATCGTGCGTGACATCCACGATGTATTCGTTCGCGCCGATTCCATCAAAGGGCGGCATCTCGTAATTCGGAAGCACATCGGATTTTACTTCGAGTCCCCAGCCCGAATGAGCAAAGCCTGCGATTGCGCCTTGCGCCTTCGCCCAACGAAGAATCGGCAAATCCCATGTCGGCCAATCTTCTATCCGTTGCGTGCCGGGATAATCCTGTTCCTTTAGATCGAGCAGCGTTAGATGACCTGCGTGGCTCGAAGGAAAGCCGGATATTTCTATGTCATAACGCATCAGATTCTCGGCAGTCGAAAGCTTGTTGAGCTTGGCTTCAAAAAATTGTTTCTGAAAATAGTAGCCCGGCCCCCAAGTCAAAACGTCGCCGACGCTCAAAGCTTCGCCGACGATATGGCGAAAGATATCCTGCGGCAGCACGCCCTGCGTCGGAGCCTCGTAGTGCGAGCATCCGGCGGCGTGTATGTGATGATCGCCCGAATACCATCCGAGCTTAGTCGGATCAATCCAGCGCTTTAATTGAAACGTCCAATCCTGCGCCTTCAGTCCTCCGGCAACGCTCAAAGTTTTTTTCTGCGCGATGTATTCGGGGCCGCGCGTGAACTCTACCGAATAAACTCCGGCGGGCAATCTGATTTGTTCTTTGTCTGCGCGATAAATCTGCGGCTGGAAAGCGAAATCGGGCGCGAGGCGTTTCGTCTTTGCAGGATAAATGCGTTCTTGCCCGTCGCGTATGATGAACGACGCGATAACCGGTTTGCCGTCTTCATCCAGCACATGCAGAGTGACGGCATTCGACGGGCGGACATTGAAGAGAATCGAAATGTCGTTGCGATAGCCGATGTCCTGCGTGCCTTGCCCGACGTTAAAGCCTATTTGCGCTTCGCGTCGTCCGCGATCACGGCTGTACAGTTGAATGATGCGGTATTCGAGCCGAAGCCCGGACAGCTTCGGCTCCAGCGGCTGTTTGTCGAACATGGAGATGTCGAGCCAGCGATTGCCTATTTCGCGCGAGGTGATTGTTTGCGTAGGGCGCGAAGCGGTGCTGAATCCGCCGGGAATCTTCGGGTCTTGCCCGCGCGCATAAACCGGCAGCGCGTTCGGACTCGCGGCTTTAAGCTGCGCCGTCACGCCTGCTTCGTTTGTAACTTTAATTAAAAAGCAGCGCCAGCCTTTTTCAACGAGCGAGGCTTCCGCCAATCCGCGTTTGACGCTGACGCGGCTTTCCGGGTTAATATCAATTTGTAAAAGGCTGCGCTTGTCGAGCACGTTTTGAATCATCATCAAAGCACGCGCCGGATCATTTTCGTCGGCAGCTTTTTCGAGCGTCGCTTTGTCAACTGCGCTGAAAGGCTCGCCCAGATAATCCATCGCTTCGACGAGGCGCTTTACTTGCGCGACGAGCGGTTGAAGTTCTACCCCGTCATCCATCTTCATCTGCGCCGCAATCGGCGAAGCGAAGGTGAAGACGCATAGCAGCAAAGCCGCGAGCATGAGCGTGTGCCGGACGACGACGCCGTTATGACTCTTGATGACGCCCTTACTGCTCAAGCAGATTGACCTCCTTGATTTCCGCGCGCCTGTTCTTCGCTCCCGTCAACAACAGCGTCTTGATTTCCCAAGGCTTGATCTGCGCTTTGTAATTCAAAGCGAGCAAGGTGCTTTCAACGCCGTACTCTGTGGCTTTGCCCGCGCGCTCTTGCAGCCTGATGATGATTCCCTCGCCTCGCTCGGCCTGTTTGATCGCGGTGACGTTGACGTTTGCGGGCGACACGCGAAGAAAGGATCGCTCGCGCGGCTCTGTTCCTTCGTGCGCCGAATCAATCACGTACTCGGCGGGCGTCTGCATTTCATCGGCAAGGCGATCCAACTGAAGCGCGTTGAATGCGCCCTTGCCGCGCACAAGCCAGAAGCGGCGTTCCTGTCTGCCCTGATCCTGCCATGCGTTGTTGTCGTTGCGCGTCACTTGAAAAGGATCGTGGCGCGCAAAAGGCGCGGAGCGTATGAGGATTGTGCGCAACAAACCTTGCTGGCAGTCATAGCTATAAGTCGAGTTGTTAATCAAGCCGATTGTGTAATCTTCCCCGCCGCTTTTGCCTTGCACGGCGACCCAATCCTGATACGGTTCTTCTTCGCCGTTCGGCTGTCGCTCAATCGCCGCGCCCGGCACTTTCGCAAACACGCGCGGCGACGCGAGCGCCGTCGGTATTTCAAGCTTCAAGATTTGTTCGTGCTCGTGCCAATCAATGACGAAGCGCAACTCGATGGCGTCCGTCGCTTTGAACTGCGCGATGTCGAGCACGATTTCGGAGTTGTTCCACTTGGCTCGCTGCCGCGTCACGCGCGTTACTGCGCCGTCTTCGATTACCTGCGAAGAAACGAATGTCGGGCGGGCAATCACTTGACGAAACTTCGTCACCCCGTGCGACCACGTATCGCTCGGATCGCTGATGACGACGAGGCCGACGGGCGCGCTCAATAATTCTTTGCCGTCTGTAGATTTCAGCGAAGAGATGCCGAAGCCTTCTTCGTTGACGGTGAAGAAATCACTAAAGGGCGCGGTTTCGGGCGGCGTGCCGTGAATTAGCTCCAACACTTTATAACCGAAGGGCGGCAGATCGACCCACGCCGAGAGACGCGGGAAAACCTGCGTCATGCTATCTGAGGGACGAAACTGCAATGGAATTTTTTGCCCGTCCTGCGTTTCGAGATGCGTGATCGGGACGACACCCCCCGGAACGGGAACCCATGGATTCGAGTTCGGATTTCTCTCCGTATGATATTCGACAAGCGCCTTCCGCGCCCACGGCAATGAATTGAAAAGAAAGACCGCTCCTTCCTTGACCGCGCGCAAGTCCACCTGCCGCGCCATTGATTCGAGCGCTTCGACTCTCGAACTTTGCGCCGTCTCGCCCGCCCAACCCATCTGGTCGCGCGAATCCTGATAAGCCGTATAAAGCGCCGTGCCAGCCATCAAATCGTGAAACTGATTGAAAAGAATTTTGCCCCAGGCGGAAGCATAATCCTGCGCGGGATACGAATGATCGTTATTCAAATTTGCGGCAAGGGAAATCGCTTCCGCAGACCCGAGCCACCGTTCGACTCTGCGATTGAGTTGCTTTCCTTCGCCGTGCGCCGAATAACAACCACGCGAATGATGTTGCAGTTCGGTTTTAATGACCGGCAAATTCGCCATTGCGGGCGACTGCTCTACCGCCGCGAAGAATTCGCCGACCGTGCTCCAACGCAATTCCGGCAACGTCGGCTCGCTTCGTTGTTCGATAACTCTGGCAATCTGCGCCTTCGTGACTGCTCCGCCGTGATCGCCCACGCCCAGAAAGTATGCGGCGTGATCGAAGCCCGCAGCAAAGTTATTTTCCGCCGCGTCCGTGATTCTTTCGGCGTTCTGGCTATAGCCGCGACGAATGCGAAGAGTGAGCACGCGCGAGCCGTCGGGCGCTTCCCACCAGAACAGAAGCGGCAGTTTCATTTCGTTTTCCTGCGGGCGCATGAACACGTAATAACGATAACCGGCGTGTTTGAGAATCGAGGGCAAGCCCGCCGCGTGACCGAACGAATCAGGATTGAGACCGATCTTGACATCGACGCCGAACGCGCGTTGGAAATAGTTTTTACCGTAAAGACAATGGCGCGCGAAACTCTCTGTGGAAGGAATGTTGCAATCCGGCTCGACAGGCCAGCCGCCGACAACTTCCCAACGGCCTTCACGCACGCGCGCTTTGATTTCCTCAAACATCTTCGGATCGGCGCGCTCGACCCAACTGTAATGAACCGACGACGAATGACAATAGCGAAACTCCGGCGTTTCCTTCATTCGATCAAGCGCGCTTCGCATCGTCGTCAACACGATGTTCGAGCCGTCGCGCCAAGGCCAGAGCCAAGCGGCGTCGATGTGCGAATAGCCTATGATGTGCAACACTTTGCTTTTCGGATTCGCCTGCGCGCCGATTGAGGAAATTGCTGGCTGTGAATTTTGGAATCCAAGCGCTGGAAGCCCGCTCGCGGCAACTGTGCCGAGCGCGCCAAGCGTCGCCGCGCCGTTGATAAGAAATCTCCGCCGCGACACTTCTTCCGGTGTCAGCGAGACAGGCTCAATAGACTTATCCGACATCCTTTGATTCCCTTTCCTTTCATGAACCGCTTGCCGCAACGATTGTCTTATCTCAATGTTCGAGCTTGCCCTAATTGCTCATCGAGATAGACGCACCAGATGTGCAGCAGCATCAAATGTACTTCCTGTACATGCGCCGTCACGCTGCTCGGAACTGCCAGCACATGATCCGCCGTTCCATCAACTAATCCGGCTGCGCCCGTGACGGCAACGGCAATCGCGCCGCGCTCTCGAGCCATCGCCAGACCGCGCCGCACGTTTTCAGATTTGCCGCTCGTGGTGAAGCCGAACGCCACATCGCCCGCCTGCGCCAGCGCTTGAATCTGCCGCTCGAAAAGCACTTCATAGCTAAAGTCGTTCGTGATGCAAGTCACAGTTCCCGCGTCGCTCGCCAGAGCGATTGCCGGAAACGGTTGTCGGGTCATGCTGAAGCGTCCCAGCAATTCACCGACCAAATGGCTTGCCTGCGAAGCGCTGCCGCCGTTGCCGAAAGCCAACACCTTTTTTCCATTTCTCAAGGCTTCGACAAGTGCGCGCGCCACTTCATCGGCGGGCGCTTGCAACTCCTTGAGACTCTCTTCGACGACGCGCGCGTGCGCGGCAAAGTGTTCCGCAATGTTAGTTGTTCTCATATAGCATTGATGCTTCCACACATCTTCGTATCCATGAATCGGATTTTTATATTTGCCCTAACGATTACGCTAATGACCGGATGATTACGCTAATGACCGGCGCGGCGAGACCATTTCCGCCACATTGCGCTATCGGACAGCATCTTGACGTACACGCCGCCGACAACCGAACGCGCTTGAAAACCACGCTGCTTGCCGTCAATCGTTCCGTACCAATCCGTGAGCGGAACGCGATCCGGCGTCTCGTTAGCGAACCTGTAAACGGGCGCGATGAAGCGCTCAAAATCTTGCGGCGATTCTGCCAGCGTCGCCGTCCACACCATCCAATCCAGCTTCGTGTAGGCTTCACGATTATCGAGCGGCACGCCGTAGCGATTCTGTTTCGTTTTATAGTAAGCGATTTCGCGCCGTGCGACTTGCGCCGGAAACAAATTTAATCCGAGCAGCTTGTCCCACACGAGATTATATTTCTGGCTCCACGTTCCCGCCTTATCAAACGCGAGACGATAGTGGTCGCCCTCGCTCGCCATCGACATCCATTTATCCGCCATGCCTTTCGCCGTCTTACGATAAATCGCCGCGTCCGTTTTTTTACCCGCCATGTCGCACAAGCCAGCGTAGCCGCCAAGAGCCAGAATCGCCTTCAAGGAAAGATTCGTGTTGTGCGCGAGATGCCCCGCGAAATCGTCCGTGCTTAATTGATTCTCCGGGTCTAAGCCTTTCTCGCGCAAATACTCCGCCCACTTCGTCAGCACAGGCCAATACTTCTCTGCGAACTCTGCGTTGCCCTCTATTTTTGCGAGTGCCGCCATCATCAAAAGCATATTACCGCTTTCTTCAATCGGCATTTGATTCTCTTCGGACGTTTCTCTGCCGCCGTAAGTCTGCCCGTTGGCGAACGGATATGTTCCCAGATCGTGCGGCGCAAAAGGAAAGCGCCAGCGCGTTGAACTCGCATAATCGAGCACGGGCTTAAGCTGTGCCTTGAGCAGTTGCGGATTAAAAAGCAGAAAGAAGGGCGACGAAGGATACGTGACATCGACGGTTGCAATCGAACCGTTGCTGAAATTTTCCTTCGAGAAAAAAAGCGGCGCGCCGTCCCAGTCCGCCGCCAGCTTATGCGCCGCAATGGTTTGCCTGAAAGACAAAGCAGCAAGCTGCGCATATTCCTCGCCGCCCGTTCGTTTCAAGTCCGCCATCAATTCCGCATCGAAGGCTTCGCAGCGCTTTTTCAAAGAAGCGTAATCGCGCACCGCTGATTTTAAGAGCGCATCGGCTTCCGAATTATCGCGCCGCCAATACGGGCGCAATCTGCGTTTGAAGTATTCGACGGAGTAAACATCGTCATAAGCCAGAGCCACATAGCGCGAGACGGGAACAGCGCCGACTTCGCCCAAGTCCATCACGGAAGCCATGACGGGCGTTTCAACTCGCGCGGCGCGCGGCATACGCAAGTCGTCCGAATCCGGCAGCGTGCCCTTCGCGGCGAAATCGTTGCGCGTTGTTTGATTCCATGCGATTACGTCGGACGTGACGCTTGACGGCGGCGCAATTAAATACAAGTAGCCCCAATCTATGCGCAGATCATCGCCGAATTTTTCGAGTACGGATTGCTGCTGCGAGCCGAACGACAGTGTTTCCAAGTCTCCGATTTTATTTCTCGACCAAACGACGTTTTCAAATGTCGTGTTGACTACCCACTCGGCTGTGCAATCAAAGTAGATGGAAACGCGATGCCTTCGATTGTCCGTCGCGCGCGCATCCCACGTCAGATACGTGACAGGGCGCGACATCACATCCAAATCGCCGGGCAAGAGCGGACTCATAAAGGTGAGCGCGAGGCGCACGCCGTCGGCTTCAAATTGATAAATGGTTCGCGTCGGCAGCACTTCCAGACTGATTTGCTTCATCGCTTCTGGCAAAGGACTGTAAGACTGCCCCATGAAGCGGTACGGCCGTCCGTCGATACGAACCATTCCGACCATGCCGTTGACTGCGCCCGTCCAATGCTTCGTTCGCTCGCTTGCTAGATTGTCGTTCATAGACCACACGCTGAAATACGGATCATGCGTGACGAGCGGCACGGCGGGCGGGCGCAGTTGCTGTGCGAAGGCGCTGACGGAAAGAATTATTAGCAGGCAGAAGACCAGCGTTATCTTCGCCTTCAAATAAATCGCATCGAGCATTGCTTAACTTTTCGGAATCGAGAAAGCAGATTAACAGAGAGGGAAAATTCAATTACAGAAGAACGAAATAATCGGGCTAATGTTTTTGCGGTTTAGTTTTTGATTCCGCCCGGAGATTTGTTGATTTGGTCTGCCAGCACAGCCAGCAAAATCACCAGCCCCAGAGCAATCTTTTGGATGTACGGATCGATGCCCGCGAGATTCAAACCGTTATTCAGGATGCCTATAAAGACAGCGCCCCAGAATGTTCCGATCACGCTGCCGCGCCCGCCGTTCAGTGATGTTCCGCCGACGACCACCGCCGCAATCACATCCAACTCATACTGCAATCCCGCATTCGGCACGCCCGCGCCGAGCCTAGACGCCAGCACCCATCCCGCCAATCCGACCAGCAACCCGTTCAAGACATAGACGAGCACGGTCACGCCTTTGGTGTTCACGCCCGCCAGAAAAGCCGCTTCACGATTGCCGCCGACAGCATAAACGTAACGCCCGAACGTCATGCGCTTGAGAACGAACCAACCGGCGGCAAACACCAACAGCATCAGCAGCACGGGAACAGGCACGCCGAGAAGACGCTCTCTGCCGAGAAAGCCGAACCCCGACGGCAGATTGCCAATCGAGCGCCCGCCCGTGACGATGAACGCCAGCCCGCGACAAATCGTCAGCATCGCAAGCGTCGTGACGAACGGCGGCACGCGAAACTGCGCGATGACAATGCCATTAAACAAGCCGACGGCAAGCCCTATGCAGAGCGCAACGAGGCCGCCCAAAACGACTCCGCCCCAATCCGCTCCGGCAATGATCGCGGCGACGACGCCCGCCAGCGCCGCCACAGACCCGACAGACAAATCAATGCCGCCCGTCAAAATCACCGCCGTCATGCCGACCGCGAGAATCCCCGTAATGGCGATGCTCAAGGCGACGTTAATGAGATTCGGAACGGAAAAGAATTGCGGCGCGATAACGGCAAACACGATTGATTCCAGAATAATCGCCACCACGATGACGTACTCTGCTATCCGCTGCCACTGTAAATAGCGCCCGCCGAAGGACAACTCCTGCTCTTTTATCACGTCACTCATAGGCTTGAATTCAGTTGGACAACAACATCGTTTGTTTCGCTCGCGCGCTCGAATGTTTACAGCTTAAGCTTTATTTGTTTACTGTGCTGCCGTCGTGCCGCCGGACGTTTTCAAAGTCTCTGCGTCAACGAGCTTGACCGGAACGGCGATGCTCTTTTGAACTTGGCCGCCGCTGAAATGCGCGCTGATGGCTTCGATGGTTTTCGCGCCGAGGTCGCGCGGCTGCTGTGCGACATCCGCCTTCAGTGCGCTGCCGCGCTGTATCGCCTTCACCGCTTCGGGCGTCGCGTCGTAGCCGACGATCACCAGATCATTGCGGTTGCGCGCTTCACCTGCCGACAAAGCGCCGAGCGCCGAATCATCGTTGATTCCGAAGATGCCTTTTAATCCCGGATTGCCTTGCAGCATATCGTCCGCCGCCTTCAGAGCGCGGTCACGCACGCCGCCGCCGTTCAAGACCGACACGACTTTGATGTTGGGATACTTCTTCATCTCTTCCTTGAATCCTGTTTCGCGGTCGAGTCCCGTTTGCAATTCTTGCTGGCCGATAACGCCGACAGCGCCTTCTTCTTTAATGGCGTGCGCGATAAAGTCTGCCGCCAATCGCCCGCCCGACAGATTATCCGAAGCGACGTGGGCGACTACTTGCCCGCCCTGCGCGGCGATGTCAGCCGTGAACACGGGAATCTTCGCTTCGTTGGCGCGGTCGATGGCAGGGCCTATGCCCTTCGAGTCCGCAGGGCAAACGATGATCGCGTCAACGCCCTGCACGATGAAATTTTCAATCTGCGATTGCTGTTTCGCCAGATCGAAATCGCCGGAGGTGACAATAAGTTGATAGTTCTGTTTCGCCGCCGCATCCTTTAATCCGGCTTCGAGTTGACGGTAAAACTCGTGCTCTCTGGTCAGCAGTGTAACGCCGATGCGCTTGCCGCCGGAAGCGCTTTTTTCGCCGCCCTTGCAGCCGCTCGAAACGAGCAGCGCCGTGAGCAGAACAATCAGACACGAGTTGTAAACAATGTGTTTCATCAGTAAAGTCGCCTTTCAATAAAATAGCCGGGAAGCAGTCAAAAAATCATAAAGACGCGAAGAAGTCAAAAACAAAGTACGACGCTTGCGCTTTCCTTTAAGCAGCACGACATGGCATCTACCTTAATTAAGATCACTTGATAATGGCTCTGATATAGTGCTAACAATTCCAGACAACAGACGGGCGAAAACGAAAGCCTTCGGATGAGAAACGAACATTAGCAGTTGAACCTATTTGCTGACAAGCATTATTGTCACAACCCCGTGAGCGAGCATAATTCTCTTCAATTCATCGGAGCAGCAGGAACATGTCAAAGAACAAAATAGCTTTTATACACACTTCACCGGCGGCTATCAGCCCGCTGATGCAGTTCTACGGCGAGGCCGCTCCCGAATTTGAAATCACGAATCTTTTGGATGACGGACTTCTGCGCTTGCTGGCGGCAAAGGAAATCCCGACTGCCAAGAAGCGATTAAGCGACATGATTAAGACTGCCGTTGAAACGTACAAGGCGGAGTTAGCGATGGTCACTTGCTCATCTGTTTCGCGTGAGGTAGTCGAACAATTAGGCAGCGAGCTTAATTTCCCGATTTTGAAAATAGATTATCCGATGGCGCGCGAGGCAATTAAAACAGGAAAGAAAATCGGCGTTGCCGCGACCTTCGCTCCGACTCTGATTCCTACCTCGCAACTTCTCAAGGAAGCGGCAGCGGAAGCCGGAACCGAAATAGAAATCATTCAAGAGATTTCTCCCGAAGCATACACGGCGCTGTTGTCCGGCGACACCGCAACGCACGACGAAAAATTGCTCGCTGCAATCGAACGACTCGAAAAGCAGGGAGTGGATGCCATCGTGCTGGCACAAGTGTCTATGGCGCGCGTGCTGCCGCAGGCAACTGAACGCGCAAACGTCCCCGTGCTAACGAGTTTGCAAACGAGCCTTGACGCAATCCGCGATGCTTTGAGCGTTCAAGCGAAACATTGATTTTTCACGTCAACGGGACTTTCTCAAATGGATAGAGTGGTTTTCGCAGCGATTGCGGATGATGATACGGGGGCCAGCGATCTGGCGGGAATGCTTGCCGGGCAAGACGTGCGCACGCTTCTGGTAATCGATCTTCCGACGCACGCTCAATTCATGGAATGGAGCGAAGGCTATCAAGCGATTGTGATGGCGGAAGGCACGCGCAATTTATCCACCGCTCTCGCGCATGAACGCACCAGTGAAGCCATTCGCATCGTCAAGGCACGCGACCCGCGCATCTTTCAAATCAAGTATTGCAGCACGTTCGATTCGACTTCGGAAGGAAACATCGGAACGTCTCTCGATGCGGCTCTCGACAGCCTCGATGAAGATTTCACGATTGCCGTTCCCGCATTACCCGTAAACGGCAGAACGACTTATCGGGGCTATCATTTCGTTCACGATCAATTGCTCAGTGACTCTTCGATGCGTGAACACCCTTTGACGCCGATGACGAATCCCAATCTCGTCGATCTGCTCGGCAAACAAACGAAACGCCGTGTCGGGCTAGCTTCCTACGGCGATGTCGAAGCGGGCGCGCTTCAACTCAAACAACGCTTTCAAAGCTTGCGCGACGAAGGCATCGCCATTGCTATTGTCGATTGTTTGAATGACAAGCATGTGGAAACTATTTGCCGCGCGGCGGCAGATTTTCGCTTGATTTCCGGCGGCTCTGCCTTCGGGATAAAAATGCCTGCGGTCTGGCGCGAACGCGGCTGGATGACGGATCACTCTGCGAATCACGTTCCACGTTATGCGGCGGAGAACGCGTTCGGTTGTTTGCTGATTGCTGGTAGCTGTTCTGTCGCCACTCGCGGGCAAAATGAATGGCTCGCCGCGCAAGGCGTCTATGTAAAGAACATCGAGCCTAGAGAACTCTTAACGGGCAGCTTCAACAACGCTGCGCTCGTGTCACAGGTTTCAAAGCATCTGGCGGCGAAGCGGCATTGCCTGCTGACGACCACATCCGCGCCCGCCGAAGTTCAGCGTATGCAAGAGTGGGGCGCGCAGCAAGGATTGACGATTCCCTCGCTGGGCGAAGCGCTCGCAAACGCTCTGGCGGAATTAACTTTACAGACCTTGCAAAATCAAACAATCGGCGGATTGATTATCGCGGGCGGAGAAACATCCGGCGCTGTGTGCCGCCGTTTGAATTTAGGCGCGTTTCATGTCGGGCAAAACATCGAACCCGGCGTTCCCTTGTGTTTCTCGCGCGGAAGATTTCAACTCCCCGTCGTGCTTAAGTCAGGCAATTTCGGAAGCCGTGATTTTTACGGCAAAGCACTACAAGCAATCACGCATCCCGCAAAATATCTGGCTTAAAAGCTACAGGCACTCAATTATCGCGCGAGTTTGCGGGATGTAAAACTTATTCAACTTTCGTTTTTTTTAATAGCAGAAACATGAACAATCCGGCGCTTGAACATTTATGCGAAGCGGGAGACAGCCTTTATCGTAGAGGCTACGCCTTCGGCTCGACAGGCAACATCTCCGTTCGTCTCGAAAATCAAATATGGATTACGCCGACCGGAAAATCCTTGAGCGGACTAACAATCAATCAACTCGCCTGCATAGACCTTCAAGGAACAAGCCAAAACGAAAATAAGCCTTCCAAAGAGTTCCCCTTTCATCTGGCGATATACCGGCAGCGCAACGATGCGCGGGCGATTGTTCATTTACACTCGGCCTACTCCGTCGCGCTTTCTTGTCTGGAATCAATTGAAACGAATGACCCGCTGCCTCCCTTGACTCCGTATTATTTTATGCGCGTCGCTCCGCTCGCGGTGCTGCCTTATTTTCGTCCCGGCTCGTCGTCGCTCGCCGAAGCGGTTGAAGGAGCCGCGCCTTCGCATAATTGTATGTTGCTGCGAAATCACGGAACGATCTGCGCGGGCGCGAATCTAAGCGAAGCCGTTGACCGGGCGGAAGAGTTGGAACAAACGGCGCGCCTTTATTTCATTCTGCGCGGCGAGCAAGTTCGCGGCTTAACCGCAGATGAAATAGCAGAGCTAGAGACATCCTTCGGTTAGTGGTTGCAATGTTAGTTTTAGATTTAATGAATTGCCACTAGCTTCAGCTAATGGGCAGGATAGAATTGAATTGATTGGCTTTAGCCGAAGAGTTTGGCTAAAGCCAACCTTTTTCTGGATTCGTTACCATCCAGCTAAAGCTGGAGGCAATTTATCGAAACTTAAAAAGCTGTTCGCCGTTTAAGCGATGCGTGACAGCCAATCCATGTCGCGCCCGCGATGAGCAGTTTGAGCCTCCAGAGCCTGTTCGAGCGTCCAGCCTTGATGAATAATGCCGCCGACGCTTTCAATGGCGGCGAGCGGATCGCCGTCGCCGGGGAAAAGTATGTTGCGCCCGACGAGCGCGCCGCGAACATTCGAGCCAGCGGCAAGCCCCGCGAAGAGTTCGCGCAGGAAAGGCGTCGCGTCGCCCACCGATTCGCCGCCCAAAAGAATAATCGGCAAGGTCGTCGAACGCGCCACCATTTCGTAATTTTCGCAATATGGAAGCTTCAGCCACAGGTAACGGCTGCTGTCGCCCATTGCCGCCGCCGCGCCCGCAGTTTTCGCTAATTCTTCAGCCGTCTTGATGAGCCGATAACCGTTCGCCGTTTTCTCTACCGGCAGAGATTCGAGAAACATCGGCAAGCCCGCCGCATTTAATTCCGTAATCGCCTGCACGGTGGCGAGCAATGTTTTGAGCGTGTCGGGTTCTTCATCACAAATGCGCAGCAGAATTTTCGCGCCGTCCAAACGCCATTCGACACACGATGCGGCGGTTGGCCCCGAACAAGGATCGTCTATCTCCCAACTGCTGCCGAGCAGTCCGCCGCGATTGAAGCTTGCAAGCAGCACCTTGTCATCCAGAAACGCCTTGCCGCCAGCGTCACGCATCAAGTCATGCAGGAGCAGCAAATCTTCCAAAATGTCCATTGTCGCCAATAAACCATCCACCGCATCGCTCATCATCACGCGCAGGATTCGCGCCAGATACTCATGCCTGTCCGTCATGCGCAGCGGATTATCGCCTAGGTATGTGACGCGCCGCGCCGGATGATCGGCAGCGAGAATATTGAGCTTGCCGTCGAATGTCAGATGCTCACGACGCTTGCGCTTTTTTGCCACACGCAATGAGCGTTCAGGATCGGTAACGCGAATGTCAGTCAATTTCGACAGGATTGTTGCCGGAAGAAAATCCTTCGGTTGGAAAGTCAATTTTTTAGAAACCTCCATGTTCCTCTATAAAGTTTAGAACCTCTTGTTCGTAAGGCATAAAGTTAGCGCAGCCGTGCCGCGTGACCACTATCGCGCCGCAGGCGTTGCCCATGCGCGCCGCCCTGTGCCAATTCCATTCCTTGAGATAGCCGTAAAGAAATCCGCCCGCGAAGGCATCGCCCGCGCCGAGCACATTCAAGACTTCAACCCGAAAAGGCATTGCTTCGATAGTCTCACCGCCGCGCGTGTAAACGAGCGTGCTTTCACCGCCGCGCTTCATCACCAACGCTTCTGTCACGCCCGCGAGCGTCGTTTCAATTTCCTTCTCAAGATTGCGGCTCACGCGCGCGCCGGAGTTTTGCGTTCCTTCGGAATCATCGCCGGAGTGTTCCTTCATGACGGCATTTTTCACTTCGTCGTATGTTCCGATGACGACATCGATGAGCGGCAGGATCGAACGCATCGCAACTCCGTAGCTGCGCGTGTCCGTCCATAGCTCTGCGCGAAAATCCAGATCGAGTATAACTTTGGTATCGTGCGCCTTAGCTTGTTCGGCGGCGAAGATAGTCGCATCGCGGCTCGGCTGGCGGCTCAATCCTGTGCCTGTAATTAAAAGCGCGCGGCTCGCGGCGATGGGCGCGGCGAGCACATCGTCAATCGTCAATTCGAGATCGGCGCAGTTATCTCTGTAAGGCACGAGGGGAAAGCGATCCGGCGGTTCTATGCCGAGCAGGAACGCGCTCGTGCGTCTGCCCGGTTTGCGTTTGCTGAAATCGGTATTGATGCCTTCCTTGCGTAGAAAGTTCAAGACGAAATCGCCGACCAAATCTTCGCCTAAGGCATTGAGCAAAGTTGTTCGCAAACCGAGACGCCTTGTACACACACTGATGTTTGTCGGACACCCGCCGACATACGCGGCAAAGCTTTTTATCTCCGTGAAGGGCGCGCCAATCTCTTTGGCATAGAGATCAATCGAACTGCGCCCGATGGCTAAAACGTCAAACTCGTGTTCCATTCGTTGCCCTTTTGCTTGCTGTCGCTAAACCGCGCCGACAAGATTTTGGTCGAGCGGGCGGCGCGGGTCTATGAACAGCCACATCACGACGCCGACGGCGAGAAAGGCAGCCGCCACATAAAAAGGAATCGTCCACGAACCCCACTTTTGCAGCACGTAGCCGAAGACGATGGGCGCGATTGTGCCAGCCAGATTTCCGAACGTGTTGATCGTACCGCTGACCACGCCGGAGTTTCGCCCGCCGATGTCCATGCACGTCGCCCACACCGCAGGCGTCGTCAAAAATTGAAAAAAAAGCGCGACGGCGATGAGCACTGCGGCGACGACATTGTTCTCCGCGCGCGCGACGAGAATTAGCATCACTCCGCTCATCATCAAACCGAACGTGCCTATGCCGACGCGCGCCAATCGCTTATGCCCGCGCCTTACCAAAAAGTCTGTCAGCCAGCCGCCGCACATAAAAGCGACTGCCCCGAATATCCACGGCAGCGCGGAGAAGAAGCCCGCCGAAGCAGTTGTAAAGCCGCGCGCCTTCAGCAAGTATGTCGGCAGCCATGTGATATAAAAATAAAGACTATAACCGTAAGCGAAATACATCGCGCACAAAAAGAAAATATTTTTACTTCGCAGAAAGGCGCGCCATGGAATCTTGTGCGACTGCGCGGCCTGAACGACGGGCAAGCCCTCGCGTATCAAATTTATTTCGGCGTCATTCGCCGCCGCATGAGTTTCCGGCGTGTCACGAAACCAGCGGTACCAGACGAGACACCAGACGAAGCCGAGCGCGCCGAATTCGATAAAGGGCAAGCGCCAGCCTTGCAGCTCGATCAACTTGAAAATAATCGGCGGAGTCGCCGCCGCGCCGATTGCATGACCCATGCACACGCCGCCCATCGCACGCCCGCGCTGCGACGCAGGGAACCAGCGCGAGACAGTCGAAGCGCTGTTCGGAATCGCTCCCGCCTCGCCCATACCAAAAAAAAGACGCACGAAAAACAGCGAGGTGAAGCCGCGCGTCAAAGCCGTCAACATCGTAAAGGTTGACCACCACAACACGATTCGCGTCAGAGCCTTACGCGTGCCGAAGTAATCGCCGAACCAACCGCTCGGTATCTCGAACAAGGCGTAAGCGAACGTGAACGCACTGAAGATGTAACCCATCTGCACCGGAGTGAAATTGAATTCCTGCGTGATGGCGGGCGCGGCGACGGAGATGGTCAAGCGATCCAGATAAGTAAGAGAAGCGAGCGCAAAGAGCAGCGAGAGAACTTTGTAACGCGCGTTTGTCGGACGCATCGCCGGGACGCCCGGAAGAACGGCAACAGCATTTTCAACTTTGCTAACTTGCATAGTTTACGCTCATCTTTCTGTGCATGAGTTTTTGAATTGCCTCCAGCTTTAGCTGGATGTGACAAATCGAGAAAGAGTCTGGCTTTAGCCAAACCGATTCGGCTAAAGCCGATAATCTGTTACCAATCCCGTCCACTAGCTAAAGCTAGTGGCAACTCATAAAGCCCTAAAACTTAAATTGCATAGCACTTGCCATCAATGTCCCGCTTGCTCTGAATCCCGATTACCGCTGCGCCTGCGCGGGCTTCACCTTCATCGTGAAAATCTGTCGCGGCGTGACATCGAAGCTAAAGCCGTCCGCGCTTTTCGATAAAGCTTGCCCGCATTCTTCAACCGCATTGCACGTTTGCGCAAAAGCGGATTTCAGCAGTGGACTGTTGACGGAGAGATGAACGCGATTGCCGCCGAGTTCGATGAAGCGCAGCACGGAGCCGTCGCCGTCTTCCGCTTGCTTCCACGCGCTTAACACGACGGACGGATTGTCAATTTGCAGAAAGCTCATCTTCGCCGCCGGAAGCGTACTCTTGACAGGATAAGTCTGATCTTGTCCTTTGACGAGCGTGCGTTCGAGCGGCGTCGTTTCCTCCCAACCCATTCTGCTAAGTGCCGCTTGATCCAACTTCGCCGCGCTTGTCAATACATATCTGAACGTGAACTCGCCTCCCTGCGCGGCGACGTAGTTGGTGTTCCAGTAATTGTTCATCACGTAAGAGAACGCCGTCGCGCCGTGCTTGCCGAATTCCTTAGGCCATGTGCCGCGAACGACATCGCCGAACGTCCACAGAAAAGAGTCCTTGTTGATAAGACTAATCGCCACGCCGGGCGCGCTGACATTAATCCAATTCTGCGATGAGAACCATTCCAAGCCTGCGCCCGGTATCATGTCCTTCGCCGGATTAACGACGGCGCTCTGCACTTCGTAATTGAATTGCGGATTACTCAACGCGAGCGGGAAAGCGAAGTAAATGCCTTCCTTTTTATACACAGTGTCTTTGACGACGCGATTATTGAATTCTATTTTTTTCTCGCCGTCGAACAAAACAATCTCCGTGCTGATCTTAGGAGTATTCACGCCCTGACTTTCCAGTTTGGCGGTTGTGCCTGTCGGCGTTTTGGAAATTGAAACCAATCTGCCATTGTTCGCCGCGTGCGTTTCCAGCTTCGCAATCGGAGACCATTTACGATACGTCAGCAATTGGTTCGGAAATTCATCGCCGCCCGTGACGTACACGTATTGATTAAAGCGGTAAGGGCTTGCGGCGTCCACCAATTCTCGTTTCAATTGCTTATCGTAGATGCTACGCACCGCGCCGCTTTGCAGGTCAAGCACAACTTTATAGAACGAATTTTCAATCGTGTTGGATTGCGGTTGCGTAGAAGCATTGGCGCTTTGTAATTTATCTGTCTGAACACCGAGCGCAGCATTAGATTGCAGAGCCATTGCGCCCGCGCTTTTATCTTTAACGAAGTATGTACGGTAGCCCATCGCGGGAACGCCCTGCGCGAGAAAGCGTATGCGCTGGTAAGCAGGATAATCTTCTAACACATCGAAGCCCATTGTTCGTTGCGTCTCTATATCCACTAACTCGCGCGTCTTTTGCAGATCGAATTCGACCCATCCGTTGCGCATCCAATTAAGCGTATTGAAGACGACTAAAGCGCGTTGCGGAGTTTCGATTTGTCCTGCGATAGCCGTCATCGCGCGGTCAAGCACATACTCCATGCGGTCGTGCGCGCTCGTTCCGCGCAATCGTTTATAAGCAAGCTCTCTCTCGGAATCTTCGCTGTGCGGCTCCGTGACGCTGCGTCCCCAACCCCATGTATGCTCATTCATCAGCAGTATGTCATTCCACATCGAAGCGAGCGCGTCGCGCGAAGGCTGCGTGCGCGGATCGACGAGCGCGGCGATGGTCGATAACTTCTCCGCCGACACAGCGCGGCGCTCATTCTCGCGTTCGAGCGCGGCATAGCGTGCATCTGAAGCGATGCCGTCTTCCCAGTAAGGGCCGCCGTCGCCGCGCACGACGGGGAGTTTAGTTTTTGAACTCGCGGCGATTTTCTCAATCGCTTCGCCGAAGCCTGAGTATTTGAGTTCAGGGTAAGCGAACAAGCTATTCCATTGCCCGACAATCACCGATTGCTGCGGATAAAGCGAAGTGTTTTCCCACTGGCTGCCGTGAAGCATAACGGCGTTCGCGGTGTAATCGGGACGCTCGTAGACATGAAAGAAACTAGATAGTCCTTCGTAACCCGTCGCAACAAGAGTCGGGAGTCCGAACTCGCTGCCGATTTGATGATAGTGCCGCGCGTACCACATCAAGATGCGGCTACCGTCGGGGCCTTCCCACCAGAACGGCGAGTGGCGATGCAAATCGCCGAGCATCAAGGTGGGGCCTCTGTCAGCGTTGGCGGCAGCGGAGAAATACTTTAATCCGGCGGCGGCCATAATCGAAGCATACGACCATGAATAAGAAGGCACGTCCGTCGCGTTGGCATAATTCCAATCGCCGCCCGCCGCGCGGTTCAATTTATGCGCGCCGTAAAAGGAACGCACGAGAGTTTCGGCAATCGGAAAGCCCGTCAGCATCACGGAATGCTGCGCCGGAACAAAGATTTTCCTATCGCGGACGGCGGCATAAAACTTTTGCTTCTCGGCTTCGGAACGCCCGTCGAGAAATTGCTGCGCCTGCCAGTAACCGTCGAGACTGAACTTGAATTCAGGATGCTTGTCGCTCATCTCCATCGCGTCGTCTATCACGCGGCTATGCAGTTCCGAAAGCTTCGTTTGAAAATCGGAATAGCCGACGTCTAGATGCTCGTGTGGAACCAGATAAGCCGTCCACTTTTTCGCGGGATGAAGCGTTTGCGGGAAATCGGAATTGCCGTTCGTCGTCTTCAAGCTGATGTTGGCGCGCGTGCCGTCGGCAAATTCGGGGACGGAAAACTCGAAGCGCTGCTCGCCGAATTCGTTGCCGCCCGCAACGGTCTGCGTGCGGCTCCAATTGGGAACGGAAAAAGTTATTGATCCTTGCGGAGCGTTTTTGCGCCAGTGAACCAGCACCGAAACGATTTCGCCGAGCCGTCCGCCTTCCTCGCGCTTGTAAAAAATCGTCGGCGTTGCCTGTGCGCTCACAGGAGCCTGCACGGTCTGCGCACGCGAAACAGTTTCCAGAGAGAGCGCGTCGTAGTTGAGCACCGCATCATCCGTCACATCGCCGCCGGGAAGCTGCGTCGAGAGCGGATCGGTGATTGCTGTCAAAGCGATTTCGTTTCTGCCCTGACGAAAAAACTCGCTCGGAATTTCAGCGACGAGCGTGCCGATGGCATACTGAGGGAAAATAGCGCCCTCTGTGTTTCCCTCCCGATATTCTTCTGTGCGTTGATAAAACCAGCCGCGATGCCCGTTTACTTCCACCTGCACGACAGGCACGCGCGGCTTAATCATAATCAGACCGAGTTTCAAAAGGTAAACGCCCGGCTGCGGCGCGTCCGGCAACTCGAATTGAATCTTGCGCGCAACGGCTTCGCGTGCCTTGCCGGGCGTCACGGACTGCTGCGTAATTTGCCAATCGCGTGCTTCGCTTTGGGAAATGACGAACACGCGCGCCGCCGGAACCTGTTCGCTGAACTCGGCGGATGAATTATCGAACTCGCCTATTTTCCAGATCGTGCGCACGGCTTCTTGCGCCTGCGCCATGCCGGACACGATTAATAGCAGCACGACTGCGCGCAGAGCATGTTGAAACATCAATTGCTCGACTCCTCAAATTGCCGCGCTAAACCGGCGGCGCTCACAGAATGTAACGGAAGGATAATTTGCGTCGTGAAGTTCTTAACGCAAAACCGAGTCTCTTGCAACACTTTTTGTCGTATTAAGCAAGACGGATTGAAAATACGGATGCTAGAATCTTTGATTATCGAGCGGCAAACATAAACCGGCATCGAAGCTCTTTAACTGTTTGTCAGGGAGCGCGATGAAAATGGAATCGAGCAGTGGCTAAAGGGATGAATCGAATCAACGTCGGTTTGATTGGTTACGGCATGGCGGCGCGCGTTTTTCATGCGCCGGTTATGCAGTCGATTCCGCAACTCGAATTAACGAAGCGGCAATTCAAAGCAACGCAGAAAAACGCACAATTCAATTCTCTTCTTAAACACGATGCCGAATTGCTTGCGTAAGCGTTACATGCCTAGATTCTTCAAGTGATAGCGCTCCGTGTCGTAATGGCGCGCAATATCCACAGTATTCAAACTTCCCAAAACGGACTCAATATCAATCAGCGACAACTCGCACGCTGGCGCAATGCCGCGCGCCGAAACCATCTTGCCGAAATCTCCGTTCGCAATGGCATCGGCGGCTCGCGCTCCGAACATCATTCCCATAATGCGGTCAACGGGCGAAGGCGGGCCGCCGCGCTGCGGGTGTCCGAGCATCACTGCGCGCGATTCATACGGCGTTTCATTTCTGATGCGCTCCGCCAAAACTTCGCCGATTCCGCCGAGCCGCGCGTGGCCGAATTCGTCTTGCGCCCGCGTCAAGGTAACGAGTTCGCCTTCTTCTGCGTGCGCGCCTTCGGCAACGACGATGACGGAATAACGCGTGCGCTGCATGTTGCGATTGTTGCCATCGACGTCGCCCAAGCGTTCGCGCAGATGCGTGTAAATTTTTTCATAACGAAACGGATGCTCTGGAATCAATATCAGATCGGCTTGCCCCGCGACGCCAGACCACAAGGCCAGATGCCCTGCGTGGCGACCCATCACTTCGACGACCTGCACCCATCCGTGCGAGCCTGCGGGCGTGCGCGAGCGTTCGATAATTTCCGTGACGTTTCTGAGCGCGGTATCGAAACCGAGCGTGTAGTCCGTGCCTGCAAGGTCTTTATCAATCGTCTTAGGCACGCCGACAATCGGCACGCCCTTTTGCGATAGCTTCGCCGCGACGCCGAGCGTGTCTTCGCCGCCGCACGCGACTATCGCATCGAGTTCGAGGGCGGCGATGTTGGCTGCCACTTCCGACGATTTATCGAGCGACTCGCCTTCTTCGGTTTTGCATTTGAAGGGATTGGTGCGCGATGAACCCAGATTCGTTCCGCCGTCACGATCCCAGCGCCTGACCGCTTGACGATCAAGCGGCCACACGTCCATCAATGGATTGAGCAAACTACGCCAACCGTTGTAAAGTCCGATTGTTTCAATGCCGTATTCGGAAGCGCGATACACTAAACCCTTGATTGCCGGATTCAATCCCGGCGCATCGCCGCCGCCTGTGAGAACCCCTATACGTTTTACCTTCGCCATAGAATCGTAGAGTCGGAAGTTGACCTTTACCTTTATTGTTTTCGCCCGCCTTCGTTCACGCGGAACGCTTTGCAGTTCAGACTAACACACCACGCAAACGCATCGCTCGAAACTGATTTCAGCGCGGCGCGATTAAATTGTGTTGATATTAGCGGTGAATCTTCAATTGCCACTAGCTTTAGCTAGTGGATTAGTCAAGCGCGGATTTTCCTTCCCGCGTGCGTTTATCTTTCAAGACCGAGCTTGTGCTCGCGTTCTTCCGTGCGTTTTCCTTCGATTGATTGCGCCGTCGGATGCGCGCCCTCTTGTGCGCCCGCCGCCGTCGCGCGCCGCGCTAAGACGATCATCAACGCGCCGAAGACGACCATCACCATGCCCCACCACAAATTGACGTTGGTTCCGCCCGCGCGCGTGTACAACTCTATGTTGCTGCCGGTCAACAGCCCGTAAAGCGCGAGCAGAACGCCGATGATAAAAAACATCGAGCCGATTGGAAGCCGTATGTCTAAGCCCATTATTTTAGCCTTTCAGAAGAAGATGATGTTTAGGATTACCGTGACGAAAAGCACGATGACGGCGAGCACGACGGGACGCTTGAAGAACGCCAGCGCGCCGTCTTCCGGCTTCGGCGTCAGCGAATAAACCAAGCCCGCCAATTCCTCTGCCGCGCGCGGCCTTGTCACAAGACTGACGAGGACGGTCACGACGAAGCATGTCGTGAAGGCGGCGATTGCCGTCCAAAAGGTCTGCCCGAGTTCGCTGCGGTAAACGGCATGAACGCCCAAGTAGCCGCCTTTGATGCCGACGCTCGCGCCTTCGGCAAGCGAAAGCCCGTGATGAATCGCCGCCGCCAGCGTGCCGCTGATCAAACCCAGAAAAGCGCCGTGTCCGGTTGTTCTGCGCCAGAACATGCCGAGCGCAAAGGTCGCAAACAGCGGCGCGTTGACGAACGCGAAAACCAGTTGCAGCAAGTCCATAATGTTATTGAACGATGCCGCAACATACGCCGCCGCCACCGAAGCCAAGATACCGAATACCGTCGCCGCCCTGCCCATCCATAAGTAATGTTCATCGGATGCGCCCTTGCGTATGTACGATTGATAAATGTCATACGTCCACACGGTATTAAACGCCGTCACGTTGCCCGCCATGCCCGACATAAACGACGCGAGCAGCGCAGTAAGCCCGAGTCCGAGCATCCCTGCCGGAAAATAATGCAGCAGCATCGAGGGTGTCGCTAAATCGTAGTCGATGACGACGCGCCCGCTGCTGTCGCGCATTGCCTGACCCGTCTTTTCGTCGATCTTCGCCGGAATGATGCCGCGCCCGTTGACAACTGCTGCCGATGGCGAGTTCGTTGTGCCGCGATCCGTTTGCAAAGAAGCGTTGACGATGTTCGCCGTGCCTTGCAATTGCGTTGTCGTCGTCGTTGCTGTCCTTGCGCCCGAACCGACTGTTAAAGCAATCATGCCGGGAAGAATAACTAGAAACGGAAACAGCATTTTCGGAAACGCGGCGATGAGCGGCGTGCGTCTTGCCGCGCTCATCGAATCAGCCGCCATCGCGCGCTGCACAACGAGAAAGTCCGTACACCAGTAACCGAAACTAAGCACGAAACCCAAGCCCATCATCAAGCCGAACCATTCGACGCCGATGGGATTCTGCGTCGGGCTTCCCATGTGCGCCCAAGACTGCGTGTAGGTCGTCGCCGCATAGCCGTTTTCGGTGGCGACAACCGCCAGCCGCGACTTCAAACCGTCCCACCCGCCGACATCGCGCAAGCCCAGAAAGACGAGCGGAACGAACCCGAAGACGATCATAAAAAACTGCAGCACTTCGTTGTAGATGGCCGAAGTCAAACCGCCTAGGAACACATAAGCGAGCACGATTACCGCCGCGACGCCCATCGAGAGATTAAAATTCCAGCCCAACAATAATTGAAACAACTTGCCCATCGCATACAAAGACACGCCGGAGGAAAAGACGGTCATCAGCGCAAACGAAATCGCATTGAAGCCGCGCGTCTTTTCGTCGAATCTTAGTTTGAGATATTCCGGCACGCTCCGCGCGCGCGAGCCGTAGTAAAAGGGCATCATAAAAATTCCGACGAAGACCATCGCGGGAATCGCGCCGATCCAGTAAAAGTGCGAGGTGGCGATGCCGTACTTCGCGCCCGACGCGCCCATGCCTATGACTTCCTGCGCGCCCAAGTTGGCGGACAGAAAAGCGAGTCCCGCGACCCACGCAGGGATGCTGCGCCCCGACAGAAAAAAGTCCGTCGAAGTTCGCATGTAACGCTTCAGCGCGAAACCTATGCCGACGACAAAAGCGAAATAAACAAGCATCACCGCGTAATCTATCCAGACCAACGCTGTCGTATGCTGCATAAACTGTGCTCCTCTTGAATTGTTGTTGAATGCTGACTATGCTCTAACATTATCCGGCATGAATCTCAAAACTTTATTTGGAAAATTCGCCGCCGATGCCGAACACGGAAAGCGCGCGGGCGGCGATTCCCCTTCCTCTTTCGACACTGCCCCCCGATGCCTGACGAATATTTCAGGGTGTAAGCTATAATCCGCGTTATGAATAAAAAAGCCAAAAAGCGATTAAAGGAAGCGATTCAGAAAGAGATCGCAGAAAAGGTAAAAACTGCCGCGCCGCCGCAGGATTTTTCCGCCAAGAAGAACACGCCGGACAGTCGCGGGTTCACCGCCAAACCGGAAAAGAAACGCGGCTAGCCATCGCGTATCGCATGTGTTCGGAAGTTCCATGCGTCATGGTATTCGATTCCGCAGCGACAGCCGCTCAAGGTTTGTGCGGCTGTCTTCAAGTCATCTCACGCGAGTCGTTTTTGAAACCTCATGTCCAAACAACTTCTCAATAATTACTACAACAAACTCAATGAAACGATTCGATTCGGCGGCAGCCGCAACGAAACGACCGTCGAGCACGCTTTTATACAGTTGGTGAATTCCTATGCCGAGCGGCGCAATTTGATGCTGGTGCCGAAGATAGCGATTAAGAGCGCGAAGGGAACGAACATTATTCCCGACGGCGCGTTGAAGAACGCCCTGCGCCTCGATTTCGGTTACTGGGAAAGCAAGGACATCAAGGACGACATCGACAGGGAAATTCAGTCGAAGATCGACAAGGGCTATCCGCTGGCGAACACGCTTTTCGAGGACAGCGAGACGGCTGTGCTGTTTCAGGAGAACGCGCAGGTGATGCGCGTTTCGATGAAGGACGCGGAATTGCTCGAAGGGATTCTGCACGCCTTCGTCAACTTCGAGCCGCCGCAAGTCCGCGAGTTCAATAAGGCGCTCGTGAAGTTCACCGAAGACGTGCCGACGATTGTGCAGAGCCTGCGCGAGTTGATTCAAACCGAAGCCGACACGAACAAGGATTTCATCGCCAAGCGCGACGAGTTTCTAATGAACTGCCGGACGGAAATCAACCCGGAGATTACGCTCGAAGATGTGCGTGAGATGATAATTCAGCACATCCTGACAGAAGATATTTTCAATAACATTTTCGGCGATTCCGGTTTTCTACAGAACAACAATATCGCGCGCGAACTCGAAACTGTTATCAGCATGTTTATGACGCGCGCCGTGCGGCAGAATTATCTGGGCAATATACGCAGCTATTACGACACGATCAGAGACGCTGCTTCCGGCATCGCGGATCATCACGAAAAGCAAAAGTTTCTGAAGAACATCTACGAAAATTTTTACAAGGTTTATAACCCGAAGGGCGCAGACCGTCTGGGCGTGGTGTACACGCCGAACGAGATCGTGCGGTTTATGATCGAGAGCACGGATTACCTTTTGGAGAAACATTTCAACACGAGTCTGGCGGAAAAGAACGTGGAGATTTTAGACCCTGCGACAGGCACGGGAACGTTCGTCGCGGAATTGATCGAGCATATCCCGGCGCAGTATCTGCCGCACAAATTCGAGCACGAGATACACGCCAACGAAGTCGCCATACTCCCGTACTACATCGCCAACCTCAACATCGAATACACGTACCAGCAGAAGATCGGCAAATACAAAGAGTTCAAAAACATTTGCTTCGTTGACACGCTCGACAACACCGCCGCGCTCCACTACAAAGACAAACAAAATTTGATGTTCGGCATCAGTTCCGAGAACGCCGCGCGCATCGTGAATCAGAACGAACGCAAAATTTCCGTCATCATCGGCAACCCACCTTATTACGCGAACCAAGCAAACTTTAATGACTTCAATGCAAATCGTACTTACAAGGAAATTGACCGGCGCATTAAGGACACATACATTAAAAATTCGACGGCGCAAAAGACGAAACTTTACGATATGTACGCGCGCTTTCTGCGCTGGGCAAGCGACAGGATTGATGAAAACGGCGTGATTGCATTTGTCTCAAACAACTCTTTTATTAACGCCCGGACTTTCGACGGTTTTCGCAAAGTTGTTGCCGAAGAATTTAATGAAGCGTGGATTATAAATTTGAAAGGCGATGCGCGGACGAGCGGCGAACGACGGCGACGCGAAGCGGGAAATATCTTTAGCGACCAAATTAGAGTTGGCGTAGCAATTTATTTCCTTGTCAAAAACAGTAAGAAACAAGGCTTCAAAGTTTATTATAACGAAATCGAAGATTACAAAAAGGCAAATGATAAGAAAGATTATCTGCGCGAAAACAAACTCGAAAATCTCGCCTTCGAGCGTATTGTTCCTGACAAAAAGAACAACTGGATAAATCTTGCTGATACGGATTTTGAAAGTTTGCTGCCTTTAGCTGACAAAGCTGTAAAATTAGGCAGAACAGAAAATGCTGTTTTCAAGTTATTTTCTTTGGGCGTTGTCACTGCACGCGATGAATGGGTTTATGACTTTGACGAAGAAATGTTAGCTCAAAAAGTTCATTTTTTAATTGATTCTTACAATAAAGATTTGAAAGCTTTCAAAGGCAAATCAAAGGACGAAATAAAAACCTTAATTGCAAAGCGCGATGAGCACGGGATCAAATGGACGAGAGCCGTAATCAACAATATCTCAAAAGGTAAAGTTGCAAACTTCAGTGACTACGAAATTATCGCGGCGCATTACAAACCATTCGTAAAAAAATCTTTATATTTTTCCCAAGACTTCAATGAAATGCAGTATCAGTTGAGAGCTATTTTCAAGCAAGAGGAAAATCCGTGCATCATTTTTAATAGTCTTAACAATGTAATGTGGTCGCCGTTCAGCACAAAATATATTTTGGATTACAACTCGTTTTACGGCGGGGCGTTACATTTTCCTCTTTACCGTTATGACAAAGACGGTGAGCGGCACGACAACATCACTGATTGGGGTTTGCAACAGTTTCGCACTCACTACAACGACAAGACCATCACGCGCGAAGATATTTTTCATTACACCTACGCCGCCCTGCATCATCCCGCGTATCGCCGTAAATACGAACTCAATCTCAAGCGAGAATTTCCGCGCCTGCCCTTCTACGCGGACTTCCGGCAATGGGCGGCGTGGGGCAAAGAGTTGATGATTCTGCACATCGACTATGAAACCGCAAAGCCGTTCAAACTGAAAATAGTCCACGCCAAAACAAACTCCACGCCGCGCCCGAAGTTAAAGGCCGACAAGACAAGCGGCACAATCGAACTCGATTCCGAAACAACGCTGCAGGGCGTGCCATCGTCCGCTTGGGAATACAAGCTCGGCAATCGCTCCGCCCTCGAATGGATTCTCGATCAATACAAGGAAAAGAAACCGCAGGACGCGACCATCCGCGAGAAATTCAATTCCTATCGCTTCGCCGACTACAAGGAAACCGTCATCGATTTGCTCCGGCGCGTCTGCACGGTGAGCGTCCGGACAATGAAAATTATCAATCAAATGCCTACAGAAGATTGAGCCTGCTTCCCTCGCCCGCAATGCGTAAATCAGGAGTTACATCGCACTCTGCTCCAACATTAAATTTCAATCACTGATAGTCAGCCTTCAGGTTGGCTGCTGTCTTTTGATAAATCTCTTTCGCGTTCAGCAAGCGCCGCGCGCGCCGCCGCCAGCCGCGCAATCGGCACGCGGTAAGGCGAGCACGACACGTAATCCAGATTGATCGAATGACAAAACTCGACGCTCGACGGCTCGCCGCCATGCTCGCCGCAGATGCCTACCTTCAAGCCGGGACGCGTCGCCCGCCCGCGCTGCGTTCCCATCTCGACAAGCTGCCCGACGCCTTCGCGGTCGAGCACAACGAACGGGTCTTGCTCGTAAACGCCGAGCCGCTGGTAGGCAGTGATAATCGTTCCCGCATCGTCGCGCGAAAGGCCGTAGGTCGTCTGCGTCAAATCATTCGTGCCGAACGAAAAAAAGTCCGCGTGCTCGGCAATCTGGCCTGCGACGAGAGCCGCGCGCGGCAGTTCGATCATCGTCCCGATGCTGTATTCCACTTCGCGCCCGCGCTCATCGAATACGGCGCGTGCGGTGCGCTCGATCAACTGCCGCTGAAGCGCTAATTCGTTTGTCGTGCCGACGAGCGGAACCATAATCTCCGGCTTCGCTTCGAGTCCTTCATCCGCCACATCGCACGCCGCTTCGCAGATGGCGCGCACCTGCATCTCCGTGATTTCCGGGTAGGTAATGCCGAGCCGCACGCCGCGATGTCCGAGCATCGGGTTAATCTCCGCCAGACCGTCTATGTGGCGCAGCAGCGCTTCGAGTTCTTCGACCCAACGATAACGCCCGTCGGCGCGCGCATCCCTTAATTGATCCGCGAGGTTGTCACGGTTCGGCAAAAATTCGTGAAGCGGCGGATCGAGCAAGCGAATCGTCACGGGCAACCCCGTCATCTCACGAAACAGACCGGCGAAGTCCGCGCGCTGCATCGGCAACAACGCACGCAACGCGCCCAGATAACTTTCAATGTGTTCATCGTAATGTTTGTGCGCGGCGGACACTTCGGCAGAAACCGCGTCCACATGTGAGCGATCCGCGCGCTTCTCTAATTCGCCGATGCGCACTATGCCCTCGCGTCCCTTCGCCGCCGCGACGATCATGCGCTGGACAAACGGCAATCTGTCTGCGGCAAAAAACATGTGCTCCGTGCGGCACAAGCCTATGCCGCGCGCGCCGAAGGCACGCGCCACACGCGCATCGCGCGGAATGTCTGCGTTGGCGCGAACACCCAAACGCTTGACTTCATCAGCCCACGCGAGAACGCGCTGAAGCATTCGATAAACGTCCGAGTCTTCCGCTGGCATCTCGCCCTGCACGACGCGCAGCACTTCGGAATCCGATGTCGGAACGAGGCCCATCATTACTTCGCCCGTCGTGCCGTCAATCGAGAGTTCGGCTCCCTCGCGCACGACAATCGTTTCGGCAACGCTGCTGATGCCCGTGATCGTCAGCGTTCCCGCTTCTTCGTCTATGTGCAGCGCGGCACAGCCGACCACCGCAGGCTTTCCCATCTGCCTACCGACAACTGCCGCGTGCGAAGTTTGCCCGCCGCGCGCCGTCAGAAATCCTTGCGCGGCTTCCATTCCGGCGATGTCGTCGGGCGTTGTTTCCTCGCGCACAAGCACTACGCGCGAGCCTTTGCGCGCTTGCTCGACGGCCTTCGCCGCCGTGAAAACGATGCTTCCCGTCGCCGCGCCGGGCGATGACGGAAGGCCGCTCGCCACCACAGGAAATTTCATGCGCTCCGCCGGATCGAACATCGGGTGCAATAATTGATCGAGCAGCGCCGGATCGATTTTAGTCAGAGATTCATGCGCGGAAAGAATTCCTTCATCGACCATCTCGCAGGCGATGCGAACGGCGGCCAGCCCCGTGCGTTTGCCGGAGCGTGTTTGCAGCATAAAGAGTTTGCCTTCCTGAATCGTAAACTCGAAATCCTGCACATCGCGGTAATGCTTTTCCAGACGGTTGGTAATTGTTTTCAGTTGATCGTAAACGTCCGGCAACGCTTCGCGCAGGCGATGAAGCGGCAGCGGCGTGCGAATGCCCGCGACGACATCCTCGCCCTGCGCGTTAATTAAAAATTCGCCGTAGAATTCGCGCTCGCCCGTCGCAGGATTGCGCGTGAAGCCGACGCCCGTCCCCGATGTTTCGCCCATGTTGCCGAAGACCATGCTCTGCACGTTGACGGCTGTGCCGAGCGCGCTCGTGATGTTATTCATGCGACGGTAATGCACCGCGCGCTCGTTGTTCCACGAACGAAAGACGGCATCGCGCGCCTCTCGCAATTGTTCGCGCGGGTCTTGCGGGAAAGGCCGCCCGCCCGTGTTGTCGCTGACGATGCGCTTGAAATCTTCGACGAGTTCGCGCAAGTCGTCTGCACTCAAGGCCGTGTCTTCCGCAACATTGCGGCTCTTTTTACAGGCCGCGAGTCGCTGCTCGAAAAGATGCTTATCGACTTTCAGCACGACATCGCTGAACATTTGGATAAAGCGCCGGTAGGAATCCCAAGCGAAACGCTCGTTGCCTGTGCGCCGCATTAACGCCATCACGGTCTTGTCGTTTAAGCCTAAGTTCAAGATCGTGTCCATCATGCCGGGCATCGAAAACTTTGCGCCGGAGCGCACGGAAACCAATAGCGGGCGTTCTTCATCGCCGAGCCGCTCGTTCTGCAAGTTCTCCAATTTGAGGAGCGCTTTTTCCACTTCCGCTTCAATCTCATCGCCGAGCCTTTGTTCCCTTTCGTAAACCGTGCAGGCCGCCGTCGAGATCGTGAAGCCGGGCGGCACAGGCAATCCGGCTGCCGTCATTTCGGCGAGTCCAGCGCCCTTGCCGCCGAGCGTATCCTTCATCGCGCCCGTCCCTTCCGCCGCGCCGCCGCCGAACGAATAAACGTATTGTTGAGCCATGCACATTCTCCTGTTTTCGTTTGCCGACTAAGCCTGATGGTAACAGACTGCTCTATTCGATTAACTTTGCGTAGTCTTCGAGCGGTGCTCTAGAGACGAAGCACTCACAACCATTTTTCTCCCTTGACGCGGTAATGATCGGGGAGCGTTTCGTGGAAATAGTTGTGGGGTTTTCTTATCAAATTAAAGTAGAACATATGCCTGAGCGCGGCGACCCCGTCCTTCCATGTAATCTTTTTTCCTTCGAGATACTTGCGCGGAAAATAAGAGATCGGCAATTCCATAATCCTCAATTGCAGACGCGCGATTTTCGCTGTCACTTCAGGCTCGAAGCCGAAGCGGTTCGATTCGAGCGTAATATTCTTAATCACGTCGGCGCGAAAAAATTTGTAGCAGGTTTCCATATCGCTCAGGTACAGGCCGCTCATAATGTTACTGAGCATCGTCAGCGTTCGATTGCCCAGATAGTGAAGCGTGCGGTGAACTTGATCGTTGTTCTTCTTGAACCGTGAGCCGTAGACGACATCCGCCTTGCCTTCGACGAGCGGCGCGAGCAGTTTCGGAATATCGTTTACGTCATACTCGAAATCCGCGTCCTGTATGCCGATAAAGTCGCCTGTGGCATGTTGTATTCCCGTTCTGATCGCCGCGCCCTTGCCTTGGTTGCGCGGTTGATCGAAGAGAATAACCGATGATTGAAATCGATAGCTCGCCAGAATCTTCGCCGAATCGTCCGTCGAACAATCGTTGACGATGACGAGTTCCTTTCGCAACGGCAGCGGTAGTTTATCTATGCCGTCGAGGAAACGCTCTAGGTGCGGGGCTTCATTGAAGATGGGGATAATCAAGCTAACTGTTTGTTGCATGAGAAATTCGCTGCCGAAGGACAATCGAGTTGTGAGCGAAAGAAAAACCGTATAATCTTTGTTCGATGGATGGCTCGACTAAAACAATTTCCGTCTATTCACGCTTTCTACAAGGCCGCCATAGTAACGTGCGTGCGTAGCCACTGCAAGAGTTACTGCCGCTGCGCGACAAAAGTTTAGCTATCGCCGCCCGCAACGTTCGATTATCCGTTTATGTTTTAGGCTCTAGTGTAGCAAAACTTATTTAGAGCGGATGTATTTCAAGTAATGAGAGCAACTCCCGATACAAGTTTTTATGCCGGTTGTTGAAACGATATTCGCACTCTTTCAAGTGCAGATAAAAAGTATGCGCCGGGATGCCATTGAAGTTTTGCAATCTCCGTTTAGCATTTGACCGGAAGCTTTCAATGTCGCCGTCGCAAGCGCATGAAAGCCGCCATGTTATAATCTGAAAATCATCAGGCACGAAAGACTGGCAATCGAAGAAAGAAGGGTTCGGCAATGAGTCGTTGGCGTGGACGCTGGGAAGGCTTTTGAGAACTAGCCTTTGACGGCGGGCCTCCCGTGCGGGGGTCCAAATTGACGGCGTGGCAAGTGCCTTTCGTGATGGCGAACGGAACGAACGATCCCGTTCCCGAAAACTCGAAGGTTCCGCAGGCGCAGAAGCAATTGATGGACGCGACACGCGCCGCGCTCGCTGCCATCAGCGCGGACGTGGATGCCGGACTGCGCGAAACCGTCGGCGTCGGTGCAGTGCTGGACATCGATGAGCGCGCATCCGTCATACTAGACTTACCGCCCGAAGCCGACGCGGAGATTATGGCGCGCGCCGTCGATATGGAAAACATCGAAGCGTGGTGCGATGAAAACAAGCGCGTTCATGTGGCGATCAATCCATGGTATTCGACAAAGGACGTGGATCAAACAGTGCTCGCGGTTATCAAGGTCGTCCACGTAAAGCTCGGAATGCACGCTTCGGACGCAGCGCAAGGCGCGCCGAAGACTATCGTTCAAAAATTATTGGGATCAGTCGCCGAAGTTTTGCTTGTCCAGAAACGCCTCGCGCAAGATAAGGACTCCAAGACTGACTGAAGCAAAGGAGTTTTCCTGCAATCGCAAATCCAAAACTGCAAATAACTTTGACGCATCAAAGATTCCTTTTCGAGCGCGGTGTGAGATCGAAGTGGTAAATCGCGTTGCCGCTTTCGGCTTCAACTCCGGTTAGAACAAACCCTATTTTGCGCGCAATGCCTTTGGCGGAAAAATTGTCTGGGTGCATCTTCAACATAATGCGGGTTGCGCCGCGCAGATTGCAAATCACTTTTGCAGCCTCAAGCGACAACATCTCCAGACCGTAACCGCGATAATCTCTGCTTATTATCAAACCGTAAGCGGGAACTTCAAAACCTGCATCCCATCCGCGCAGCATAAAAAAACCGACGAGTTTATCGTCCCAAATCATTCCCTCGTAAACATCTTTTTCGCAGTCTCGCAGAATCTCCGCGATGGTGGCGATGTCGAAACTGAACGGATAAAAGAAGCGCGCATATCGCGGCGGCTGCGCAAGAAGCATTGCGGATAGCAACGGCGCATCTTCAGCGCCAAGCGCGCGGATCGTCAAATTATTTTCGCTCATAAAGTTCTTTAATTAACTTTTCGCCGCAGCTTGCAGGCATACTCCGAGCGCATCGGTAATGTATGCAACTTCTTCTTTGGAGATACGTGCGGACGACGGCAAACTAAGTCCCTGCGCGCTCAACTTCGTTGTCACAGGAAACGTTTGATTTTCGGCATTGAGGCGGTACGGCGGCTGTCGATGTGTGGGATAAAAGAAGGGGCGCGTTTCAATGCCTCTTTCCAACATTCGCGTCATCAGCAAATCTCTATCAATCTCTTCTGGAATGCAAATCGAATAAAGCCAATAAACGCTTTTTGCCCATGACGCTTCCATCATCTTCGTAACAGCAAGATTCTTCAAAGCGTTGTCGTACCACGCGGCAACTTCGCGCCGCCTTTCAATGAACCAATCAATACGCTCCATTTGCGCCACACCGATGGCGGCTTGAAGGTTGGTCATGCGGTAATTGTACCCGACAATCGGGAAATGATAGCGGCGTTCCGGGTCCATGCCTTGCCCTTTGAGAAGGCGCGCCTGATCCGCAAGCTGAGCGTCGTTTGTCGTAATCATGCCGCCTTCGCCTGTGGTGACGACTTTGTTGCCGAAGAAACTAAAGGCAGCGATGTCGCCGATACTGCCGACGCGCTGGCCTTTGTATTCTGCGCCGTGCGCTTCGGCGGCGTCCTCGATGACATGAATATCATGGTCTTGCGCGAGTTCGAGGAGCGGCGTCATGTTCGCCGGATGACCGTAGAGATGAACAGGCATAACGGCTTTCGTGCGAGCCGATATTTTCGCGGCGGTGTCTTGCGGATCGAGCGTCCATGTTCGTGCGTCCACGTCGGCGAAAACAGGTTGCGCGCCGCAGTATGTGACGGCGTTGGCGGAAGCGATGAAAGTTAAATCGGGAACGATCACTTCATCGCCGCGGCCGATGCCGAGCGCGAGCAACGCGACGTGCAGCGCCGCCGTGCCGTTGACGATGCTAACGGCATGTTTCACACCGCAAAAGTCCGCAAAGCTTTTCTCAAACGCTTCGACGTAATTGCCGCTGCCGGAAATCCAGCCGCTCTCCAAGCACTCATTAACGTACTTTTTTTCATTGCCCGCGAGCACAGGCTCTGCCACCGGAATAAACCGTCGCGTCATCGAGTGATTACCTTCGATCCAAGTCGTTCCATTTCGATTTAATCATTAAAGCACAGAGGCGAAGGCTTCTAAATATTCGCGCCCGACGTGCGATAAGTTGCGTGAATGTATAAATTGCCGGGCGTTTTGCGCGCGCCGCGCGGATTGTGCCGGATCGTTAAAATGCTTGAGCAAGGCTTCGGCAAGCGATTGCGGCGAGTACGGATCAAACATCGAGGCGAGCGCATCATCTGTGCCGAGCCGTTCGGTGAACTGCGGAATGTTTGAACAGAGGACGGCTTTTCCGTAATACATCGCGTCCATAATAACCGAGTTGAGTCCGGCTTCGCTGATCGAGGCGCTGACGACGAGCGATGAACTTCGATGAAGAATCGGAATGTCTTCGTCCGTCACGTAGCCGAGCGCGAATAGATCGCGGCCTATCTCTAAACCGTGCGTATCGCTGCGCAAAAGCGTTTCCGTATTCGGCCCTGCGATGACGAGCGCAGCATCCGCATTCGATCTACGCTTGAACAATGCGAAGCCTTCGATAATTGTCTCCACGCGTTTGTGTTTTGCCGCCCAGCCGAGCGTGAAAACATACTCGCGGTTTGCGATGCCGTAACGCTGAAGCACAAGCGCGCTTTGCTTACTAACTTGTTCATGCTTGTCTTGTTCGCTTTCGTTTTGTTCATCATCGCTTGTTTCATTGGGAACAAGATAAATCCGTTTGGCGCGGGAAGCGGGCAAGCTGTAAATCGTCTGCGCTTCGTTGCTGATAAAGTCTGAGGAAAAGACGACGAGATCAGCAAGCTCTGTCCATCGCCTGACTTCACGCCGCAACGGCTCCGTCCATTCGCTCCATGCGTCCGTGTGCTCATGCGCCAGATCGTGCAGCGTGATGACAACGGGTTTCGTTGGCCGCCATTCTTCACTTTGCGGAAGCGTAAGATACGGATACGGCATAAAGATTAAATCGAATTCGTTTATTCGTTCATCGAGCCAGCGCAGTCCGCGTCCGTCAAGCGCGCGCAGGCTGCGCTGTTCGAGGAAGCGCGCGCGTTGTTCATAATCCGTAAAAAATTTGGAAGCCGGTAGATCGCTGGCGCAACTGTTTTTTCGGGCGCGCGCGTTTTTTTCGAGCGTCGTGAAGATTCGGTTGCGCGTGTTTGAATTCGCGTCGATGCCGATTCGCTCGAAGCTGGTGTGCGGCAATTGCGGCGCGGGCAAAAAATGGTTGCTCGAATCAAAGAGCGGCCACATTAAATGAAAGTGCCAATCGTTTCCGGCGAGTCTGGAAAATTCTTCGAGCAGCTTGACCGTAAAGAGCCGCACGCCGCCGCCGCTGACAATCTGATCGAAGATACCGACGCAAACAGTTTTGCATTTCATATTTCGATGGCCTGAAAGCAGTACGGCTGAAGATCGCGCTTTGGATTGAAGAGGCGGCTCTTAAACTTTGAAAACCCGCTGTGCGCGAGATGCTTCAAGTGTCATTTTGTCGCCTCTGCCGGGCAAGGTGAGATGACAGCGGCAGAAGATAATAGCGGAGTCATTGAAGGCCGCGCCGCGATGGGCACGCGGAGCGGCGATGTTAGTAAAGTCTGGCAAGAATTATATTGCGCGGGAGAACTTGCCCGCCGCGCTTTTAGGACTTCGGCAATTGTTTCAATAGCAATTTACCGACGGCCTCGCGCGACATCGAGAGTTTGACGGTGATTTGTTTTCCGTTTGACGACACAGAGGTATTCTCATAAACGGTTTCTTCATCTCTCCCGCTTTTGACGGCACGACCAATAGCAAGCAGTGCGTTATAGCCTTTGGCTAATTGTGCGGCACGCGCGACGGATTTCGCGTCGGATGTGGCGGTAAGAGCGACATCGCTTTTGGTCAGCTTCGCTGTTAGATTCAGCGTCCCCGATCCTTCGAGAAAATCCAGCGCGTTGCTCTCCTTCAGTGCCGCCGTAAAATCTCTGGCGATAGCCTCGAATTTCGGGCTGCCGGTATTCTGGCTAACCGTCGCATCGCCGAGCGTACCATCGGAACTGCGATTAGCGGTGACGGTTATTTCAAATGGTTTTTTAAGATCGAAATCGCCCAAATCCTTCATTAATTTAACTTTTGCTAAAAGATCGACGAAGGGTTGTTTGCTGATTTTTTTCGGGCGCTGAATTTTCGTTTCTGTGACAACCTGATCGAGCTTTTCTGTGTCAATCTTTTCCGTCGCCGCAGGTTTCGCGGCTTCTTGTCCCTGCACGGTTTTTGTTCCGGCAGCCGCGACAGTCGATAAGATCAGCATTAGCGCAAAAATATTACTTAGCGCCCAATGCTTGCGAGACGAGCTGCATGTAAATCTCAGATTGCCCTTCGATAAAGGCGTCGGCTCCGCTTTACGCACTTCCGGCTTCATACCTTACTGCTCCTTAATTATTCGCGACAGTTAAACTGTTTCTCATTTATTGATTCGGGAGATTACTAAATTACTTTATATAGCACTTGTTGATAACGCAAGTGGAGACACTATGGGAGTGAATACCTAAGAAGAATTTGCACGGAGGTGCTGCGCGATAAGGCCATTGAACTTTAAGAATTGAAAACAAGTGAACGCCAACGCGTTGCGCCCGCAGTGGAAATTTGTTGGCAATCAACGGGAACGTGCCTCGCTTACGCTGCCTTAATTATTTCGTCGTATAAGGCGATGATCCCCGCAATGTAAGCGTCAAGGCCGAACTGCTGCGAAGCCCACACTCCTGCTTTCGCTCCGAGTTGCGCACGCGCGGACTTGCGCCGATGAGTCCGAGGTTGTTTACAGGCGCGCACCGCTTGCGCGTCATGGTTGGAATGAGCAATCAAGGCTGGAAGATTACGAACTCTACTTATTGTTGAGCGCAGATGGCGATTTCGCGTTTGATCCACAAGTGCTGTCGGCGTGGCGCAGGCACTCTTACAATACCAGCCGCGATCTGGAGTTTATGGTGACTGAGCTGCTTGAAACGCAAGGCCGCGCCGGAGCGAAACCGGGCATCGGCGCAGAGCGGCTTGCAGACATACAAACATCGCTCAAATGGAAATGCGCGGGGGATTTCGCGCGTAACAATCAAAGGCGGAAGAAACCGAACACCAGCTCGCGGAGTTCGCCGCAACGTGGGACGCTCGCTATCCTTCAATGGCGAAATCATGGCGTGCGAATTGGTCACGAGTTGTTCCGGTGTTCGGCACACCCTTTGAGATTCGGCGGACGGTTTATACGACCAATGCTATCGAATCGCTGAACATGAGTTTGCGGAAAGTCATCAAAACACGGGCATCGTTCCCGAACGGCGACGCGGCGTTCAAGCTCTTGTATTTGGCCTTGCGTAACATTGCCAAAAAGTGGACGATGCCAATCCAGAACAGGAGTCAGGCGATGCAGGCTTTTTCGATCATCTTTGAAGGCCGCGTACCGGCGCTGGATGGAAATTCGTTTACACAATTCATCTGACACACTCATTAACCAGATTGTGAGCAGAAAGGAAAACGTATAATCTCTCCGCGATGCACGGCTCGATTGAAACGACTTTTTATCTATCCACGCTTTTTGCAAAGTCGCAATAGTAACGTGCGCTCATGGCGACTGCAAGAGTCGCTGCGGCGAGAGAGTGCTAGCAGTCGCTCAGTTGGAGCGTTGATTCAACACAGAAGGCGTTGGTGTCCGACGTCGCACGCGGCATCTCGCGAAGGCTGGTTTTGATCCACTTATTGCAATGAATCTTGAGCACTCCACAGTCGGCTTCTGGCTCGGCGACCTCTCTTTGCAACACGGCGGCGTCTGGCTCTACGCGCGGCGAACGCTTCACGCGCTGCTCACAAAGCGCGAAGACAATTGGCGTTTCTCGTTGCTGTGCCACGCCGATGCGCGGACGAGCGCGGCTTCGCTCATCGAGGAATTCCAAGATTTCGCAGAGATTCAATTGATTCCCGACGCGCCCATCGCTAAAAGCAATTGGCGGCAGCGATTCCGTAAGACACGCGGCCATCTCGACGCATCGATTGACGCGCGTGCAGACGTTCTTGCTCATCAGGATTATCTTTCCGAATGGGTGGACAAACTTCCGCTCGATCTTATTCATTTCCCGACTCCGACGCCGCCGTATCCCGCCGGTCATGTTCCTTACAAGGTACCCGCGCTTTTGCGAATGACGCGCCCTTTTATTCTGACCGTACACGACGTGCAGGAGTTGCGCTTCCCTGAATACTTTTCTGCAGCGCAGCGCGCCATACGCGCCATGCACCACTGGGAAGCGCTCGACAAAGCGCGCAAAGTGATTGTTTCCTACGATCACGTCAAAGCGGACTTAATCAAACACTTCGCGCTTCCCGAAGACAAAATTGATGTCTGCCCAATCGCGTACCAATCAATCCATTTGCAGGAACCGACGGGCGACGCCATTCTCGCTTATGAGTTGAAGTACGGGAAGAAATCACCGTATCTGCTTTATCCTGCGCAGACGTGGCGGCACAAAAATCACGCGCTTCTTCTACGGGCATTGCGGAAGGTGCGTGAGCGCCACAGGCCGGATTTGCAATTGATTTGCACGGGACGGCGCAATGAATTTTATACTGAGATCGAGCGGGAAATCGAAGCGTTGTCGCTGGGAGATGAAGTGTTTTTTACGGATGTCGTGCCGGAGGATGAATTGGTGTGGCTGTACCGCAATGCGGCGCTCGTAGTGATTCCGACGGAGTACGAAGCGGGAAGCTACCCGTTGCTCGAAGCAATGATGCTCGGCGTGCCTGTCATCTGCTCAAACGTCACGTCTTTGCCGGAGACCATCGAAGATAAACGATTTCTGTTCGATCCTTACGACGAAGATGCGCTGGCCGCTTTGATCCAGAGTATGCTGACAAGCGAACATCTGCGCGGTGAAAATATGGCTAACGGCTTAAGGCAAACAAAGAAGCTGCGCAGCTTCGACGCGGCAGCCAGCTTTTACAAAACTTACCGCAGCATTCTTTCGTCAACGAATCCTGAGCGGTGAAAGGGAGAAGCCTTTGCGGTGAAACTTTGCGGCGCGCCGATGCCGGATATTCGCGCCCGTCAGTCCGTCTTCATCATCTCGGCATACTCATAGGCAAATTCCAGATCTATCTCATTTCGGCTGATGCCGCCTCCTTCGTAATTAGCAATGACATACGCGACGTATTTTTTCGTGATCCGGTCATTCCAGAAACACTTGATATTAAAGGCATGATCGGCCAGCACTTTATATCTCAGATCATACATGCCAAACATATCGAAAATCGTTCGCCCGTAAAAAATTGCTTGGTGACAGATGTTACGTCGCCGAAGTTTGGCCTTGCTAAATTCTCCATCGTAAACAATGCCCTGATCCACCATATAGGCATTTCCATAAACGAGCGAAAGATCATTTTCAGGCAGCACGCGCGCGATTTTGCCGAGCATGTTTTCTCTCAAAGAATCGCCCGCGCCGATAAAGTATAGATACCAGCCCGATGAGGCCTCTATGCCTTTGTTGATCGCGTCGTACACGCCCGCGTCCCGCTCCGAAATGACTTTCAACTTGTCGCCGTAGGTTTCGAGAAGCGGCAGCGTTTCATCCGTCGAACCGCCATCGACGACGATGTATTCGAGCAAGTCCGATTCCTGCGACAAAACTGAGTTGAGGGTCTTCTCTAGCTTTAATCCGCTGTTATAGGTGGGCGTGATAATTGAAAACAGTTTGCGATCCATCGGCTTTACGATTACAAAGATTTTAACGCTCGAAATTGAATTTCAAAGCTGCATTGTTGTAGGGCGACGCGAAGGCTTGAATGAACGGTATCAACAATTCATAATAATCACATCTAAATGTTCTGACAACTTATTCGATGAAGTCACCGGCGTCTCAATGAGCATCACAGAATCCGAATCGCTTTCTTTCCGCTGCAACGTCTGCGGGCGAAGGTGCGCGGCGAAAATGGCTGACATCGGTCGGGAAATTCCATCCTGCAAGAATTGCGGGTCAACGCTCAGGTGGCGCTCCGTCATTCATGCACTGTCGATGGAACTGTTCGGCAAAAGTTTAAGACTTCAAGACTTTCCGGCAAGCCCTCGTATCACAGGATTGGGCATGAGCGATTGGGACGGTTATGCCATATTGTTAGCCCGCAAATTTAATTACAGGAATACTTATTACCATCAGGAACCGAAATTCGACATCACATGTTTCGATCCGTCTCTCGAAGGCACATTCGACTTTATCATTTCATCGGATGTTTTCGAGCACGTGCCGCCGCCGGTTTCAAAGGCTTTTGAAAACGCCCGCAAATTATTGAAGCCGCGCGGCGTGTTAATCTTTACTGTTCCTTACTCAAAGGATGAGAAAACAGTAGAGCATTTCCCGGAGCTTTATGATTACCGGATAACCGAAACCAACGGCCATTATATTTTAAGAAATGTTACAAGAAATGGTGTTCGACAAACCTTCGACGAGTTGGTTTTTCACGGCGGGCATGGAGCGACGCTTGAAATGCGTTTGTTTTCCGAATTATCGCTGCTTGAAGAATTCCGAAAAGCAGGCTTCGACAAAGTTAAAATTTACAAAGACGATGATCTCGCTCATGGCATACAGTGGAGCCACGATTGGTCTTTGCCGATCTCCGCGCGGCTATTTTAGGCGGAGATAAATTACAGATGCGGAACAAACTTATGCCGTTGTTATCCCTCACGCGGCGATTGCTGAAATCCGAGTTCATCACAGCGCCGCTTGTGATGAGTTGCCTGTTTCTGTTTGGTTTCAGTAAGTTCATGGGCGGCGACCGGAGCATCGCCACTTTTCAGGACAACACGCATTTTCTACTGCCGCTTTTCCATCATATTTCAAGGAGTTTTAGTCTGGGCGAATATCCATACTGGATAAACACCATCGTCGCCGGGACTTCGCTTTATAATTCGCCGCAGTTTTCTCTCACCTATCCGTTCTACTTTTTTCAGTCGGGCTTGTATGCCACGCCTCTCGATGCGTTGCGGCAAACACACTATGTGACGTTCCTTCACCTGTTCATCGCGTATCTGAACAGCTACATTTTGTTGCGCGTGCTGCGCCTCGCCTTCCTGCCCGCGCTGCTCGGAGCGTCGCTGTTCGTGTTTAGCCCGAACATGTACAGTTACAGCACTTGGATCAACATCATCGCTCCCTACGCATGGTTTCCGCTCGTCGTCGCGGCGGTGTTTCTCATTCTCGAAAACAATCACGCGAAAGTCGGAATCCTGCTCGGCGCAATCTCACTTGCATTGCTCATACTGGCCTCGCCTGCCCAACCGCTGATCCACATCGTTTATATGATCGGCATTCTTTATGTCTTTAACGCCGCCAGCCGCTTGCGAAACAAAGAGCGCGCGGCGCTTCGGACGGCGACACGGAATCTGTGCGTGATGGGAGCGCTCGCGTTTCTGCTCGCTTCGCCCGTGCTCGTCCCTGTGCTCGTCAACAGCAAACAAATGATCCGCTTTATCGGAGATGCTCCGGGCGTAGTCGGTTATTCAAAAATACCTTTCGCGGCATTCACCATCGGGCAGTTGGAGATACGCCATCTGGCAGGCTCGCTGCTCGCGCTGGAAGTGCCTTCGGTGATCGGAGATTCCTTCGTCGGCATGAGCGCCGTCCTGCTCGCTTTGTTGGCGATTTTTAAGAGGCGCGCAAACTGGATTATCCGGCCTGTATTATTAATCAGTCTCTACGCGCTGCTATCCTCGACAGGCAATCATTTAGGGCTGGCAAAACTTAATTACTACCTGCCGCTGATTAACAAGATCAGGGAACCCGGACGCCATTTATTTCTGTACGCATGGGGCGTCTCCATGTTGGCGGCCTTCGGCTTCGCTTATTTGATTGAAGCGCTGAATGAGAATTACCGCGCCGTCTTTAAGTTGAAGCACGCGGCGGTCGCGGCGGTTTTCCTTGTCTTGCTGATTGCTTCCTTCAGCGTGGACTTGCCCGATAAAGGAAGCCTCTCAAAGTGGGTCTTGCTGATTCTTTTCGGATTGACTTTCGGATTGCTGCTAATGCTGCCGCGCTTCAATGGGCGCGCACGCAAAATCATTCCCGTGCTGGCGGTTTTGCTGATTGTCTATTCCAATTTACAGTACCCTTGGTATCTGCCGAAATTACAGGACGGCGATTACTTTGCGGCGGAGAATCTCGCTTCGCATAAGACGCTGGAAGAGTTGGCGAAAATCCAAGATGTGCGCAACTACCGTATAATCTTTGCCGATAAAACATTTAGTTCGCAGTACTGGTCGATGAACGCGAGCTATTACGGCCTGCGAAGTTTTCAGGCTTTTATGAATCCGCTGCCATCAGCCAAACAGTTTGAGGAAGTGTTTCAGCAGTTCGGCGTGCGCCATTACTATCCGTTGCTCGGAGCCAGATATTACTTATGCAGTTCGTGTGATGCGATGCTTTTGCGCGACTACGATTTTCAGCGTGAGATAAACGGTTATAAGCTTTACGTTGCGGCGCAAGCGTTGCCGCGATATGCGCTTGTCAATCACGTGGCAGGCGCGTACACCAACGCGGACGATTTCTACGCCAAATCCGACGCTGGTTACGACTACACAAAAGCAGTTTATTTAACGACAGCGGACACACCTTCGACACGCGAATGGCTCGGAGATCAAACCGCCCTTCCCGAATATGTCATTAAGGAAGAAGCTGACTCGCTCAATAAATTGCGGTTAAGCATCAACGTCAAAGAACGCGCGATTTTTTTGCTTAATGAGTATTACACTAAGGACTGGAAGGTCAGAGTAAACGGCGTTCAGACGGGCGCGCTCAAAGTCAACCTGAATCAAGTCGGAGTGCTGCTCGACAAAGGAGCCAATCTAGTCGAGTTCGAGTATCGCCCGATTTTGTTCATCTGGCTGCTCTGGATACAACGTGTAACTTTGGTGTGCCTCGTCTTATATATTTTGTACAGCGCCCTCTCTTCATGGTTCCTCCGACTCGACGGGCAAAGCACGCCTGCAACTTTAGCGACCACTGGAAGCCTAAACAAAAGATGAAAAAAGCCTTTCGCTATAGCCTGCCCTTCTCGCTAAGAAAATCCGTGCGGCGCTTGATTGTAGGCATTGTCGCACGCGTCGTTCGTTTTACTAATGACGTGCTGAACATCGCCGTCACCAACGGCCTCGATCTAAAGCAGGAATTGACGCCTTATGTCAGAGAAAGCTTAGCCAGCGTTCTCGGCGCGCTGCCGCAACCGCCCGTGCAGTCGAATGCGGTGCCGCAGGATGCCGCCGGTGGATCAAACGCGCCGCGTCCGCTGAGCGCGCGGGACTTTCTATTTTTGATGGATGTTATCGCCGCCGGGGGCGACAATGCGGGAGCGTCGAAGAAGGCTGTGCGCGCCTCGATTATCATTCCCGTCTTCAATAATCTCGATTACACTTTTCAATGTCTCAAAGCGCTGATGCGCGAGATAGATTTACAAACAGACGAAGTCATCATTGTCAACAACGCTTCGCAAGACGATACGGAGTTTGTGCTTTCGCGCATGAAGGGCTTCGTACACTTAATTAACAATTCCGAAAACATGGGCTTTGTTCACGCCTGCAATCAGGGAGCGAGCGTTGCGCGCGGCAAATACCTGATTTTTCTGAATAATGACACGATGGTTCAATCGGGTTGGTTAAGTAATCTCGTGGAGACGGTGGAGCGGGATTCGGCAATCGGAGCCGTCGGTTCGATGCTGATCTACCCGAACGGGCGGCTTCAGGAAGCAGGCGGTATTATCTGGATTGACGGCAGCGGTTGGAACTACGGACGCGGGGAAAGCAGGGAAGATCGCCGATTCAAGTTCGCCCGCGAAGTCGATTATTGCTCGGGCGCGTCCTTGCTCGTGCGCAAAGAGATTTTCGATTGTCTCGGCGGCTTCGATGAGCGCTACGCTCCGGCCTATTACGAAGACGCGGATTTGTGCTTCGGCGTGCGCTCGCTCGGGTTCAAAGTCGTCTATCAACCGATGTCGCGCGTCGTCCATTACGAAGGAGTCACCGCCGGAACCGACATCGAATCGGGCTATAAGCGATATCAGGAACTCAATCGTTCCAAGTTCGTCGAAAAATGGCGGGAGGTGCTGCGCGCGGAACATCTGGAAAACGACGCGGATCAAGTCGAGATTGCGGCGAACCGGAAGGCGGGGCCGCGCGTGATGGTCTTCGACGATATGTACACGTCGCCGACGCGCGATTCAGGCAGCTTGCGCATGACGATGATTTTGAAAATCCTCGCGCGTTGGGGGCACGTTGTGTTTGTGCCCGTCGGCGCGCAGCTTTTGCCGGAGTCCGAATACCTTTTAGCGAAGGAAGGAATCGAAGTCGCTTATTTGTCGAGTTACAAGAGCATCCTTAAAAAAGGCGATTTTAAGACCGTCATCCTCAGCCGCGCAGCAGTCGCCGACGGTTTGTTGTCCACCATTCGTAAACTCGACCGAACGATCAAGATTATTTACGATACGGTTGACATACACTTTTTGAGATTGCGACGCGAACACGAATTGACCGGAGATGAAAGCTTTGCGGTGGAGGCGGCGCTACTGAAAAAACAGGAAACGCGCGTTGCTTCGACGAGCGATCAAGTCTGGTGTGTCACAGGCGACGACAAGGAAATATTGGAGCGCGAAGCGCCGCTCGCGCACATCAATGTAATTCCCAACATACACACGCTGCATGAGCGTGGAGCGGCTTTTGCCGAACGCGACGGCCTGCTCTTTATCGGAAACTTCAGCCACCGTCCAAACAAAGATGCCGTGCAGTATTTAATGCACGAGATATATCCGATCATCCGTGCAGAAATGCCGGACATGAAAATATATATTGTCGGCAGCAATACGCCGGAGGAACTGCGCGCTTATCAATCATCGAATGTACAGGTAATGGGCTACGTTGATGATGTAGATTCTTTATTCCACAAGTGCCGCGTCTTCGTTTCGCCTTTGCGATACGGATCGGGCATGAAGGGCAAGGTCGGGCAAGCACTCTCATATGGCCTTCCTGTCGTAACCACACCCATTGGCGCGGAAGGCATCGGGCTGGAGCACGGTCACAGCGCTTTCGTCGCCGATGATGCCGAATCGTTTGCGGCGGCGGTGCTGCGGCTCTATCGAAGCAAAGAATCGTGGCAGCGACTTTCCGACAACGGCTACCGGCACATAGCGGAAAACTATATTCCGGCAATTGTCGAAGCAAGAATACACCAAGCGCTCGGCGAACTCTCACGCCCGGTCAAGACACCTTTCAATGCCGCGCCGCAGAAACTAGCGAAGGTCGCAGACCAATTATAAACCGGCAACAAGCGGTAAATCTTTCAAGCGTTAACCATGTCTTCGGGACTCGCTTGCCGAGCGTCTTCCGGGACGCGATACTGCGTCGTCCAATTCAGCAAAGGTCTTATCACGCCCGGCACAGGCCCGACGTAATCGCCGCGCGCCGAATCTCCTTCCTGAGTATCCACTACCTGAAAAGTCACGACGTTATATTCGCGTGTGTGCAGGCGAGTCGCCGGAATGTGCGATAGAATCGCCGCGTTGACCAGCAGGCTGCCTTCCGATAAACAATTACCGGGAATCCACACGGTGCTTGTGTAAACGCCTGCTGCGCGCGGCGTTCGCCGCCACTCCGCGCCGACATCCTGCACGGCGAACAAATGCACACCCGATTCATTCAACAAATCGAAGCTAGGCGTCAGCACATGGCCGGGTTCGAGCGTCTCGTACTCCATTTCGAGGCCGACCGGATGGCGTATATCAAACGTCTCCGCTGTTCGCCCGTCTTCAGTGCAAACGCGCACGCGCCGCAGTCGCACGATGTCGTCGCCGGGCGCTTTCAATGGCTCGAGCCATTCGCGCGTGCATCCGATCTTCAAACTCGAACCCATATAATCGTTGACGATCTTGTGCGCCGCACCATCACCGACAACGTGGCCTTTATCAATCCAGAGCACGCGCTCACACAATCTGGTGACAGCTGGCATGTTGTGCGACACAAAAAGAATTGTGCGTCCCTGCTGTCTGATCTCGTTCATTTTGTTCAGGCACTTTTGCTGGAAGCTCGCATCGCCGACCGCAAGCACTTCATCCATCATGAGTATTTCCGTATCGAGATGCGCGGCGACCGAGAATGCAAGGCGCAGATACATGCCCGTCGAATACCATTTGACGGGCGTGTCGATAAACTTCTCGATTTCGGAAAAAGCGACGATCTCGTCGAAGCGGCGACTGATCTCCGCGCGTGCCATGCCATGAATCGCGCCGCTCAGGAAAACATTTTCGCGCCCGGTCAAATCCGGGTGAAAGCCCGTGCCGACTTCCAAGAGGCTGCCGATTCTGCCGTAGAGTTCAAAATAACCGGAGGTCGGCTCGGTGATGCGCGAGAGAATCTTGAGCAAGGTTGATTTGCCCGCTCCGTTTTGCCCGATCAGGCCGAGCGTTTCGCCCTGTCGCACCTCGAAACTCACGTCCTTCAGCGCCCACAATGTTTGCTTCGTCGAAGAATTGTTTCCGCGCAGACGCTTGTAGGGTGACAGCACGGCTCCGGCGATTGTTTCGCGAAAGGTGTGGTATCCGGGATGCAGCCCGCCGATGCGATACTGCTTGCAGAGCTTTTCAATTCTGATAATCGGTTTCATCGCAATCAGACAAGATCGGCGAAGCTTCGCTCAAAGCGACGGAACGAAAAAACGGCGACGACGAGCATTGCCAACACCAAAACAGTCGCCAATCCGAGCGATTGCCAATTGACGTTTTGGCCGGTTAGTGACGCGCGGAAATTTTCGATAATCCCGGCCAACGGATTAACCAGCAGCACCCAGCGCCAGCGCGGAGTCACGACGCTCGACGGATAAATAATCGGCGACGCGAACATCCACAGTTGCAGCACAAACGGCAGCGCATGCCGCACGTCTCTATATTTAACCGTCAAAGCAGCGAGCCACACGCCGACGCCAAGCGCAAACAGAGTCGTTAGCGCAACGTAGAGAGGCAGCATCAACAGCCCGCTCCACGTGACAGCGAGGCCGTAATAAAGCGTCAGCCCGACGAGAATAACTGACGCGATGGCGAGATCGACCAGCCCTGCCGCGACTGCCGCCGCCGGAATCAACAAACGCGGAAAATAAACCTTCGTAATCAGATTTGAATTATTGACGAGGCTCGTGCTGCAATTGTTGACGGCGTTGGCGAAGAACGTCCATGGCAAAAGTCCCGTATAAGCGAAGATCGGGTACGGAATTCCGTTTGAAGAAACGCCGACGAATTGATTAAAGAAAAGCGTAAAGACGAGCATCGTCACAAGCGGCTGAATAATCGCCCACGCCGCACCCATCGCGGTTTGTTTATAGCGCACCTTGATGTCGCGCCAAGTCAGAAAGTAGAGTAACTCGCGCGCCGCCCACAGTTCGCCGAAATTCAGCGACCCGCGATTTAGACCGCCCGTAATTAAAGGGTTGTCGGGTAGCGGCGCAACACCGTGAAGAGATTCAATCGAAGCGGCGAGGCCGTGTTCTGCCTGAGCAGCGGATTCAAACATAATGTGGTTACTGCCAAACGGCGAAGCGCACGCGTCGCTGTAAGAGGGGCAAAGAATATTCTGCTTGTTCGGTTATCGACTTGTTAATCTAATGGCGCACGGCGCGCGGCGTCAAGCACCTGCCTGCGCCAAAATTGCTAACGCGCCGGTGAATACAGCACTTCGGCGCGCGTTTACACGCCGAAGTGCGTGACGGCTATTTTTTGTCGGGCGTTCGCATAAAATTGAAATGATAAATCAAGTTACCGCTTTGTGCGTCAACTCCTGTTTGAACAAACATAGCTTCTTCGTACAAGGCTCTCGCCGCCTCGTTGTCCGTGTGGACTTTTAGCAGCATCCGCGTTGCTCCGCGCAGTTTGCAAATGCTTTTAGCCATCCTCAAGGACAATTGCGCCAGCGCGTAACCTCCGTATTTTTCGTCTATCAACACTCCGTAAGCGGGAACCTCAAAGCCCTCGTCCCATCCGCGCAGCATAAAAAACCCTCTTAACTCTGCTTGCCAATACATCCCCATAAAAACATCGAGGCTTCGCTTAGCAAGCAAACTCGCGATTGTCTCCCAATCGAAATTGAATGGATTGAAAAATCGCGTGTAAGTCTGCGATTGCGCCTTAAGCATTGCGGAGAGCGCGGCGGCGTCTTCGACTTCTAGAGAACGAACGATTAAAGCTGTTTTCATCTTCGACACATTTTTACATCTTTACCGTCAAACATAGGAAACTTATTTCGCTCATAATGATTTATCGATAAACAATTTTAATGTTCGTGCCACACACGATAGATGATTGCAGTGAGATGTTCCGCCAAACTCGGTTGAAGGGTTTTTACTTGATGGCCTGCAAAGAATTTCGATTGACTAATTCCGACTTATTGAATTACTGTTAACGGCGTAACAAAGCTAAATCAAAGTTAAAAAAATTTCCCCCAGAAAATTGTAATCCAAACCAACCGGGCTGTCCGTATATAACAGGTAAGACCGAAATTTTGTTCAGGCAATGATTGTATCTTACATTTGTATCTTACAGTGCCTGTACATTTGTTTGAATCTTTGGCCGCCACGAGAGCGGTCGAAGCCTACTCAACCCGAAGCATCAACAATTTGTGCAGTGCGCCTGCCACGCTGAAAGTGCGCTGCTAAAGACCCGGTTTCCGGGTCACTCAAGGAAAGGAAGCACAATGCGAAGACTTTTGAATTTTGCCGTCACCAGCCTGCTGGTGCTCTCAATGCTTGCCATCGGCCCGCTGAACGCGACCGTGCAGGCATCGAGCCACCGCGAAGCTCCGTCAACATCGGTCGATCCGATGATTGACGCAACCGACGTATACGCCTTTGTCGATCCGAACGAGCCGACACGCGTTAATCTGATAATGAACTTTATCCCGTTCCAGTTGCCGCAGGGCGGTCCGAACTTCTACAGGTTCGACGATAACGTCCAATACGCGATGAGAATCGACAACAACGGCGACGCAGTAACGGACATTCAGTTTGTATTCCGTTTCAGAACAGTGGTGGCTAACCCCAACACGTTTCTTTACAACACAGGGCAGGTGCTCAGCCTCGACAGCCCGAACTTGAACATCAAACAGTTTTATTCGGTCACGGTGCTTAGAGGAAACGGCTCGAACGTGACGAGTTCGACCGTTGCGCCGGCGACGCCCGCCGCCGGATCGCCAGCCGGCTTCCCGTTTGCCGTGCCGCCCGTCAATGTCGGCATACGTTCGACGCCGAATTATGAAAACAATCTCGGCTCGCCTGCGGTAACAGCCGTCAGTACCACGTTCGGTACGGCAGTGGTGTTTGCCGGTCAACGCGAAGAAGGTTTCTTTATCGATGTCGCCTCGATTTTTGATCTTCTTGGACTCCGTCCCTTTAACTCCTCCCACGTCGTTCCGCTGGCGAATAGTCCCGGCGTGGATGCCACCGCGAACTTGAATGTCAGCACTATTGCTATGCAGGTGCCGATTTCTGCTGTGACCGCTAACGGACAGTTTCCGACCGGGCCGAACGACCCGAACGGCGTCATCAGCGTTTATTCCGCTTCGTCGCGTCAGGCACTGATTGCTTTTCCCGAAGACCGTAGCGGCCCCCCGACCTTCTCCGGTAACTTTGTGCAGGTCTCGCGTCTCGGCAATCCGCTCATCAACGAACTGCTGGTTCCGCTTCAGATGAAAGATCGGTTCAACGCCTCGCTGCCCGGCTCTGATGCGCAGTTCCTTCCCTTCGTCCTCGATCCTGAACCGGCACGATTGATTAATCAGTTGTACAAGATTCCCGTCCCGCCCGCTCCGCGCAATGACGTGGCGACGGTTTTCCTGACCGGAATCCCCGGCCTTAACGTGCAAACGAATACATCCACTAATCCCAGCGTGGCGGCGTTTACCGGCCAACCGGCGAACACCGTGCCGCAGGAACGTATGCGTTTGAACATGGGCATCGCTCCGACCGGCGCGGCTAATGCGCAGGGCACGCCGAACCGACTCGGCTTCCTCGGCGGCGACCTCGCGGGCTTCCCGAATGGACGACGCCCCGGCGACGACGTGGTGGACATCTTATTGCGCGTGTCGGCAGGCGCAACGACATTCACGCCTGCTTTTAACGTCGCGCCGAACAATTTGCTCGGCGACGGCGTCAACCAAAACGATGTGCCGTTCCTAACGAGATTCCCGTACCTGGCGACACCACGTTCCGGTTACGACGCTCCGACGAGTGAAGCCGTCGGCACAACGAATACAAACGCAGCCGCGACCGCGCCGCCTGCGCCCACGCCTAGACCATAAGGCGGCACTTTAAACGGGGCGCGGATAAGCAAAAAGCGGCAACGCGAGTTTGCGCCCGCACCCTATTGAAATAATCTTGAAGCCGGAGTTAGGCCAGCATTAACACCCGACTCCGGCTTCAAACTTTTGTTTAAGCTCTCAAAAGCCTGAATTGCAGGTAGGACGAATATGCGCAACAAGTTTTTGATTGTGGCTGGGACTTTTCTTGCCGGTCTGATTATCGTATTTGGTATCCGCGCGATCTCGAAGCACTATTCTCAAACGGCAACGGTTGGACAGGAAGCCACGCCCGCCGTTGACCAGCGCGCCACCCCCGCCGATTCACTGATCAGACAAGCGATATATGCAACTATAAAAGAACCCGATTCGCCGAAAAGTTATAACCTGCTGGCGGCAGCCTATATGCAGAAGACGCGCGAGACCGCTGACTTCAGTTACAACGCGAAAGCCGAAGCAGCGCTCAAGCGTTCCTTTGAAGTTGCACCGGACAATCACGCAGGCGTTAGTCTCAACGCTTATCTATTGCTTTCTTATCATCGCTTTAATGAAGCGCTCGATGTCGCGCGCCACGCCATTGAGCAAAGCCCGCGCGACTACGAAGCATACGGCGCGCTTGTCGATGCGCTCGTCGAAACAGGTAATTACCCTGAAGCGCGCGTTCGCATACAGCAAATGCTTGACCTGCGCCCGTACACGGCATCCTACGCGCGCGCTTCGTACCTGCGTTCGCTCTACGGCAATACAGACGGCGCGATTGAAGCAATGCGCCTCGCTGCCGAATCGTCATCGCCCACCGACCCCGAAGGCATGGCATGGTGCTATGTGCATCTCGGCGATGAATTAACGAACGCCGGAAAATTGGCCGAAGCCGAACACGAATACGATCACGCGCTGTTCGTCTTTCCCGATTACCATCTTGCGCTCGCCGCCAAAGCCCGCGTACGTCTTGCGGCGGGCGATACAAACGCCGCGATAGATTTTTACAAACGCGCGGAGGAGCGCGTGCCTTTGCCCGACACGGCCATCGCGCTCGGCGATCTCTACCGGAAACTAGGGCGCACGGATGAAGCGAAGAAACAGTATGATCTGGTCGAGTTTATCGAACGCACAACCGCCGCCGGTAGCACTTACTCGCGCCAACTCGCGCTTTTCTATGCCGATCACGATATGAAGCTCGACGACGGCTTGAGCATCGCGCAAAGCGAGCGCGCCAAACGCTCCGATATTTTCACATGCGATGCGCTCGCCTGGTGCCTTTATAAAAAAGGCGATCTGGCGGGAGCAAAAAAATCGATTGACGAAGCGATGCGGCTCGGCACGCGCGACGCACGCATTAACTATCACGCAGGCATGATTAATCAAGCGCTCGGCAATCGCCGCGACGCTGCCAAATATCTTCAACTCGCCCTTAAAATAAATCCTTTCTTCGATGTTCTTCAGGCAGACGTTGCGCGGCAAACTCTGCACAACATTGATGCGTGATAGTTTCGACAGCCCGGTTATGTTTTATCGCCGATATCAAGCTATGACGCATTGCCGTCGCGCGGGAATGTTGATTGTCCTTGCCGCTCTCGCTTTGCTATGCGTTGTAAAGGCCAGCGCGCATCCGCTCGGCAATTTCACGATCAATCATTTCACGCGTATCGAAGCCGGCACGGATCGAGTGCGGCTGCGCTTCGTCGTTGACATCGCGGAGATACCGACATTTCAGGAACTGCAAACAATCAATTCCAACAGCACGCCTTCAAAAGAGGAATTGAATGCTTACCTCGAACGCGAAGCCGCCAAATACGGCGACGGCCTCGTGCTTCACATCGACGATGCGCGCGCGTTGCTCCGCGTTGTCGATAAAAGCATCGCGCTGCCGCAGGGAGCAGGCGGATTACAGACCTTGCGAATAGTCTGCGATTACGAAGCGTCGATTAGCGCAAACGACGCGGGACGCGAGCATCACATGCGCTTTGAGGACACGAATAACAAAGGGCGCATCGGCTGGCACGAGATTGTCGTCTCGCCTGCGCCGGGCGTCGCCGTGTTCAATAGCAACGCCTTCGGCAACGGCGTGACCGACGAGCTGAAACTTTATCCGCAGGATATGCTTGCCGCACCGCTCGATGAACGCATCGCCGAATTCTCCTTCAAACAGAGCACTATTCCGGCGGGCGCAAGCGGGCTTCGCACGCGTAACGGGCGCGTTATGGAACAATCGCGCGACCGCCTCGCGGAATTAATCAATGTGCGGGAAATAACTCCGTTGACGGCGCTGCTCGGACTGTTATTTGCCGCCGCGCTCGGCGCTTTTCATGCGCTTTCGCCCGGTCACGGCAAAACAATCGTCGGCGCATATCTCGTCGGCTCGCGCGGCACGGTGAAGCACGCAGCCTTTCTCGGATTGACGGTCACCATCACGCACACGCTCGGCGTCTTTGCGCTCGGAATCATCACACTCTTCGCCTCGCAGTACGTTGTTCCCGAACGGCTCTTTCCCATCTTGAGCTTCATCTCCGGCGCGATTGTGCTGGCAATTGGCTTCAGTCTTTTCGTCAGCCGCTTGCGCGGAGCAGTGGGCGATAAAACAAATAGACCGAACGCTCAATCAACAGCCGCGAATTTGCAAGCCGTTGAATCTTTGAAAGCAAATGAATCGAGCGATTTGCTTTCGCACGATGCACTCGACGAAACGCTTGTCGATTACACGCACGGCCACGTGGAACAGCAATCTGCCGAAGCCTTCATGCACTCGCATGGCGGCGGGAGCGCGCACACGCATCTTCCGCCGGGAGGAGACGGCGGGCGCGTGACTTGGCGCAGCCTTCTCGCGCTCGGCATTTCGGGCGGATTGCTTCCGTGCCCGTCGGCGCTCGTCGTGCTGCTTTCGGCGATTGCCTTGCACCGCGTCGGCTACGGCATGGTTCTCGTCTTGGCGTTCAGCATCGGACTGGCGGGGACGCTGACGGCAATCGGGTTCGCGTTCGTTTACGCAGGGCGCTGGATGAAGCGTCCGACGAGTGTCGCCGGAAACCGACTTGTGCGCGTGCTGCCGATCATCAGCGCCCTTATCATCGCGTGCGTCGGCGCGGGCATTTGCTACGAAGCGCTCGCGCAGGCCGGATACAATGTGCCGTCTCTATCGGCGGCGCTTTCGCTCAAATGAAAAAGCGGTGTGTGTATTCGCCGGAAGATGAATTCCCGTGCAAAAACGCGCTTCAGAAAAAAGCTGCATAACTTAAAACTCGCGGGGAATAAATCCGGCGGCGGCTGGAATACACACGGCAAGCGTGCTACGAATATGAGAATCGTGTAATCGAAGAAATGAACAAGATGATAGTGGAGAATATTCAGTGAGCGAACTACTGCGCTTCGGCGTGAGCATCGAAAACGATCTGCTGGAAAGCTTCGATAAATTAGTGGCGGAGCGAAAATACGCGACGCGCTCCGAAGCACTGCGTGATCTGATTCGTGATGCGCTCGTTCAATCGCGCCTCGAAGAGCGCGCGGGCGACATGGAAGTATTAGGCACGCTGACGCTCGTTTACGATCACCACGCGCACGAACTCTCCGACCAGATGGCCGCGCTGCAGCACGATCATCACGAAATGGTTATTTCCGTGCTCCATGTTCACATCAGCCACGACGATTGCATGGAAGTAATTGTCTTGCGCGGGCGCACGAAAGCAGTTCGTGAACTCGCCGATGCGCTCCTTAGTTTGAAAGGCGTCAAACACGGCAAGCTCTTTACGACACTGCCAGCGCAAATCATCACAGACGGCGCGCGGCATTCAAACACGCATACACATTCGCACAACGGCAACGGGCATAAGCACTCGCACAAACATTCGCACAAGGGGCGCAAAACCACGGCGCGGCGCAACAATAGCAGCAAATAAAATTATCCTGCGCGTTTCGCTCTAGGCGCGGCGAGAGCACGGCACTACAATTTTTTGCAACGCTTTTTCGCATTCGGTGTTACGAATTTGTATTAAGTGCTACCGCCGCCGAACAATTCTCTCAATCGGTTTCGTCAGAAAAGATCAAGGTTATGCGTCGATTATCAATTCTCGTTTTGGCCGCCGCGCTGCTTGTGCTCCACAGCGCGCAAGGATCACGGGCGCAGCAGCAGCAGCAGCAGTCGCCGATGAATCTCTCATCAGTCGCCGTCTCGGATACGCTCCAACCGTCGCAGCAGCAAGCAAGCGGCGATATGCGCACGCTGTCCGGCGTGATTCTTTCGGAGAAGGATGAGCTTGTGCCGAACGTCACCGTCACGGCGCGCACTGCTTCAGGCGAGGAACGAACGACGAAGAGCAATGCCAACGGAAGTTTCAGCCTCGCCGTTCCGAAGGAAACCGTGACCGTGCGTTTCTTCGGCAACAACATCGCGCTGCAATCGAGAATAATCGGCGCGAACGAATCATCCGACAATCTGCAAATCAAAATCGAGTTTGTCGTCGCGCCGGTCAACGAATCAATCGTCATCGTCGCTTCCTCGCTCGATCCGACGATTGACCGCCGCAATGATGTTATTTACAAAAACAATCTTTTTGAAAGGGACGACCAGCTTATCGAAACGCTCAACGCGGGCATCAACGTCGGGCAGCACGAAGGCGGCGGAAAGTCTCTTGAGATACGCCGCTTCGGTTACAACTTGGATCACGGCGGCGTCAATGGCGGCCTGAAAATCTTAGTCGATGATGTACAGCAGAACGGGCAATCGCAGGGACACGGGCAAGGTTATCTAGGCCAATTGAAAAGCCTCACGCCTGAATTAGTGCAGGGCGTGGACATCCTCAACGGGCCGTTCAGCGCGCAGTACGGAGACTTTTCCGGCCTCGGCGTCGTTCACATACGCTTGAAGGAATCCTTGCCGGATCAACTCACGATGCGCTTTCAGGCCGGAGCGTTCGGCAATCGCCGTATGTTTCTCGCCTACAGCCCGAAGATAGGCAACACTGATTCCTTCATCGCTTATGAAAAGTCACATTTGGACGGCCCCTTCATTAGTCCGGGACGTTATAATCGAGACAACTTAACGGGCAATTACACTTGGCACTTGAACGAGAACGAAGCGATTGGTTTCAAGATGAACTTGGGACGCAACTACTTTTATTCTTCAGGGCAGATTCCGCTTGACTTGGTAAGCGCAGGGCAACTAGACCGCTTCGGCTTCATTGATCCGACTACCGGCGGGCGCATCCGCTCCGCGATTTTTGGCGCGTATTATCGCAAGGAATGGGCGAACGGCAGCATCCTCAAGGCGGATGGCTCTTTCACGCGCTCGCTATTTGATCTACTGTCTAACTTCACGCTCTTTCTGAATGATCCAATCAACGGCGACGGCATTCAGCAAATTGATTCACGCCTTCAACAGGGCGGCAATGTCCAATATATCCGCCCTTATCATCTCTTCGGACATCAGGCGCTATTCATGGCTGGCGGCTACGAACTCGCTAGTCAGGCGAGGGTATCGCTATACAGACAGAAGGCGCGCGTTCCCTTTGCCGTCACCACGCTGGCTCACGTTAATGTGGCTAACACCGCCGGTTACTTGCAACAGGGCACTGATTTTATGCACGGCCATTTGCATCTTGATTTAGGCTTGCGCTATGACTACTTTCATTTCAACGTTGACGACAAGATCAACACGGAGTTTTCCGGCACGCACGGATCGGGACGCTTGCAACCGAAAGTCAACCTTGCTTACACGCCTTCGGATCGCATTCCGGCGACTTTTTATTTCAACTACGGACGCGGCATCAACAGTCAGGATGCGCGCGGCATTGTGCGCAACGGAATCACGTCGCTTCCGACGCCGGACGCGAATCGCGGAACGCCCGGCCAGAACGTCGGCTCGGGAGTCGGGCCAGCGGTTGCGACGACAGATTTTTACCAGACGGGCGCGTCATACAATCGCAAGAGATTCTCTTTCAGCACCGATCTGTTTCTGATCGACCACTCCAACGAGCAAGTCTACATTCCCGACGACGGCACGCTCGATTTCGCGGGGCCGAGCCGCAGTTCCGGTTACGAGTTTAAGGCTTCCGCCCAACTCACCCGTCGTGTAGCCTTCACCGCAGGCATGACGCAGGTGATGAATGCTTTCTTTCGCGGCACGTTTCCGCGCGTGTATGTTGATAGCTCTCCGCACACAGTGGGCAACGCCGGATTTACGCTGGCGAACTTTCACGGCTTCAACGGTTCGATGCAATATCGTCACGTCGGCAACTACCGGCTTGACGGCACGGATGCCGCGATTCGCGCTTCCGGTTTAGACGTAGTGGACTTCAGCATGAACAAGCGCATACGGCGATGGGTTGACGCTAACTTCTCGATTGACAATCTTTTCAATAAGCGATACCTCGAAACACAAAACTATTTCGAGTCGCGTGTCAGCCCGGACGCGGAATCCGTCACTAGAATTCACGGCACGCCGGGCTACCCCTTCGGCGCGACTGTCGGAGTCACGTTTCACCTCTTCAATAAGGATAAGTGAAAAGGCGGGCGCAGGAGATTTGGATGCACATTCCCGACGGTTATCTTAGTCCTTCGACGTGCGCGGCGCTTTACATATCAGCCGCGCCGTTCTGGTACGTCGCCTTGCAGCGCGTCAAGCGACAATTGAATACGCGGCTTGTGCCGCTGCTCTCTGTCTTCGCAGCATTCTCGTTTGTCGTGATGATGTTCAATTTGCCGTTGCCGGGCGGAACGACCGGACACGCTATCGGCATCGGCATCGCAACTGTCGTGCTGGGGCCATGGGCGGCGATGCTGGCCGTCTCGGTCGCCCTGTTGATTCAGGCGATTTTCTTCGGCGACGGCGGCATCACAGCCTTCGGCGCTAATTCCTTTAACATGGCAATCATCGGGTCACTTGTCGCTTATGCGGTTTATCGCATCGTCGCGGGCAGAGCGGCGTTGACTTCCGTGCGGCGCGTCGTCGCGGCCTCGCTCGCAGGGTATGCGGCGATCAATGCGGCGGCATTTTGCGCGGCAATCGAATTCGGCATTCAACCTTTGCTGTTTGTAGATGCGACGGGCGCGCCGCTTTATGCGCCGTATCCGCTTCGCATTGCGATCCCGGCGATGATGATCGGCCATTTGACGTTTGCCGGATTAGCCGAACTGATCGTGTCGGGCGGCGTCGTCGCTTATCTGCAACGCGCGGACGTGTCGCTTTTGAAACCGACTGCTCCGCGCGCGATTGACATCGAGCGAAGCACGCAAAGTGTTACTGCGGCCTACCGAAATAAATCGAGCGCGATGCGTTCGTTGTGGATTGGTATTGCCGCGTTGATGATTCTGACGCCGCTCGGATTGCTAGCGGCGGGCACGGCGTGGGGCGAATGGAAGGCGGAAGATTTCGGTAATCGGGAATCACGCAAACAGATTGCTGTGGTTTCCGGCGATCAAACGCCGCCCGCGCAAACGCCGCAGGGACTCTTGCGCCTTTCATCAATCTGGACTGCGCCGCTCGCGGGTTATGCGCCGCCGTTTATGCGTAGCGCCGCGTTCGGTTACATACTGTCGGCGATGCTCGGAGTCGGGCTGATTATCCTGACGTTTTTGTTGATAAGCCGTTTCACACGCAAAACTTCGCCCCTTATACATTCATCCGATACAGCAAATTCGCCAACAGGCGTGACGAATTAAAGCGATGGCGAGTTCCAAAGAAACATTGGCATCCGAACCTTTAAGGCTCAAAACGCGCGTGCGAAAACGGCGCAGTAATTTCATTGAACGCACGCTCGCAAGCTTTGCGGGTAAAATGGAGAGCGCGCTCGATGCCGAAGAATTGGCGAAAACGAACGGGCTGCTTCAACGCCTCGATCCGCGCGTTAAGGTCGTCGGTCTTTTGAATTTGACGGTTGCTGCCGCGCTCGCGCATCGCATCACAATTATTCTCGCAATCTTCGCCGTTGCGCTCGTGCTCGCGTTTTTGTCCCGCGTGCCTGTGCGCACACTCGTGACACGCGTGTGGTTCGGCGCGCTGCTTTTTACGGGAACAATTGCGCTGCCCGCGATCTTCATCGCGCCGGGACGTATCCTGTTGAGAGTCCCGCTACTCGATTGGCCTATCACAGAGCAGGGTATCCGCAGCGCCCTGTTTTTAATCACGCGTGTTGAAACGGCGGCAACTCTTTCAGTGCTTTTGATTCTCACAACGCGCTGGACGCATGTGCTCAAGGCATTGCGCGTATTACGCGTGCCGGTGGTGTTCGTCGTGATCTTGGGTATGACGTATCGTTATATTTTTTTGATGCTGGCGACGGCGCGAAGTATGTTTGAATCCAGACGAAGCCGGACTATCGGCGTAATGTTGGGAGCAGAACGCCGCCGCATCGCCGCCGCAAGCGTTGGTGTGCTGATGGGCAAAACGTTTCAGTTGAGCAATGAAGTTTATCTGGCGATGCAGTCGCGCGGCTTTCGCGGCGAAGTCTATACACTCGACGAATTTCAAATGCTGCCGCGTGATTGGTTGGCGCTTGTACTCTTTATCCTAATCGCCGTGTTCGCCTTCTGGTTCGGAAGGTAAACAAGGGCGTCGGCGCGTTAAGATGTACGCCGTCTTTACATGGAAAGCAATATAAGGAAAGCAATTTCAATTGTGACTGATACGGTATTCGATGTTCAAAACGCGGCGTACCGCTATAACGATGTCTTGGCGCTCGACGGCATGACGCTACAGATTAAAAGAGGCCAGCGCGTGGTTATCTTGGGCGCGAACGGCTCCGGCAAATCGACGCTGCTGAAGATTCTCGACGGGCTTTACTTTGCGGACAGCGGCGCGGTTTCCGTCTTCGGCGAAGCGTTGACCGAAGCGCGCCTTCAAGATGAAGAATTCGCTTTTCAATTGCGGCGCAGAGTGGCGTTAGTATTCCAGAACCCGGACGTGCAATTGTTCAGCCCGACGGTGTTTGACGAAGTGGCTTTCGGGCCGCTGCAACTTCGCTGGCCGAAAGATGAGATTCTACGCCGTGTGAAAGAGACGCTCGAACGGATGGACATCGCGCACTTGAAAGACCGCTCGCCGCATCGCTTGTCGGGCGGCGAAAAAAAGCGCGTCGCGCTCGCTTCCGTGCTAATTCTTGACCCGGAAGTGCTGCTACTCGACGAGCCGACTGTCGCGCTCGACCCGAAAAGCCAGAGTCAGGTAATAGATTTTCTGGCAGGCTGGAGCGACGGCGCGAAGACCGTCGTGACGACGACGCACGATCTAGGCATTGTCGAAGACATCGCCGACTACTGTTACATTTTTCAGCACGGGCGCATTGCGGCGCAAGGCAGCCCGCGCGACATTCTGCGCGATGAGAATTTGCTCAGGCGCACGAACCTGATTCACGCGCACCGCCACACTCACGCAGACGGCGTCACACACTCGCACCCGCACACGCATCACGAACACAGACACTAATTATATTCTTGCGGCGCGAAGCCACTCGCCGTCTCAAGCAACCTGTAGTATTAGGTTCGGCTTCTTACTCTTATGTTTATAGAAATGAGAAGGATAAAACAAACAATTTCTTTATCCATGTTGCTTCTATTGCCTTGCAGTTCATTAGCTACTTCCAATTATCAAAGAAAGCTGCAACTCACGTATGAAGACCGAAAGATTATAATTTCATCTGCATTAAATCTTGGGCTTGATGATCTAAAACAAAGATTCAAAAAGCCAAGTATCCTTGATAATTGTCAGTCAATATCCTTGCAGGATGAAGAAGTGGTTTTTCTTTCTTCCGAGAATATTGACCGAAATCTCGTTCCTAAAGTCGGGAATATCCATTTTGAAATGATGTCTCCTGATGAAATCAAGGGCGAGGTTGTCGCTAATAGACGGCATTGTTATTTGGCGTTCGATAGATTTGAAGTTGTTGGTTCAAAGGTTGTGGTAAATTTAGTCAGGCACTTAGATTACCGCCATTGCCCCAAGTGCATCTTATATGTTTATGGAGAAGGCATAGTTTATGAATTTAGCCGAGAGAATAAGAAGTGGATTGGTCGATACAAAAATTCATATTCGATAGAGTCATAATAAGCGGGCAGTATCTCAATCACGGCGCTGTAATCGAAGGTCATAAGCGACGAAAGATTAAGAATCGAAGAAAGAAGGGTTCGGCAATGAGTCGTTGGCGTGGACGCTGGGAAGGCTTTTGAGAACTAGCCTTTGACGGCGGGCCTCCCGTGCGGGGGTCGAAATTAACGGCGTGGCAAGTGCCTTTCGTGATCGCGAACGGAACGAACGATCCCGTTCCCGAAAACTCGAAAGTACCGCAGGCGCAGAAGCAATTGATGGACGCGACGCGCGCAGCGCTCGCTGCCATTAGCGCGGACGTGGATGCCGGATTGCGCGAAACCGTCGGCGTCGGTGCAGTGCTGGACATCGATGAGCGCGCATCCGTCATACTAGACTTACCGCCCGAAGCCGACGCGGAAATAATGGCGCGCGCCGTCGATATGGAAAACATCGAAGCATGGTGCGATGAAAACAAGCGCGTTCATGTGGCGATCAATCCATGGTATTCGACAAAGGAGGTGGATCAAACAGTGCTCGCGGTTATCAAGGTCGTCCACGTAAAGCTCGGAATGCACGCCTCCGATGCGGCGCAAAGGCCGCCGAAGACTATCGTTCAAAAATTATTGGGATCAGTCGCCGAAGTTTTGCTCGTCCAGAAACGCCTCGCGCAAGATAAGGATTCCAAGTCTGACTGACAGAAACGCGCTCTCCTTTCGTGCGCCCGCCTTACCGAAAATTATGGCGCGAGCCTTCGCCGTTATTTGCCTGTTTGGGCAGTTGAATACTTGCCGCGCGGCTTCGTTACTTCCGAGAGCACATCGGGCTTCGTCGCGTCGCGCTCCAGATGCGGGTAGCGCTCGCCGTTGTGGTAACCCACATTGTATGTTTGATGAAAGCTGCCGTTCTCCACTAAAAGTTCGAGCGGCTTGGGATTAGTTTTTCCGGCAGCGATTGCTTCGTGCAAGGCGTCCGAAGAATATTTTCGATTGTTGACGGCGATCAATTTCATGCCCGGCGCGATGCCCGCTCTGGCCGCCGCCATGTCCGGGTTGACATCCGAGATACTGCCGTCTTCTTTTATGAGCAAGCCGAGCGAGTAGGACAAGTCCGTGTATTTTCTCAACTGCTCGTCGATCTTCGTTTGATTGTTCGCCGTCTCGTTGTAGACGAGCCGCCAGCCGCCGTTCGTGATTCCGTCGAGCGGGGGTTTCAAGGCGATCATGTTGACACGCTCTGTTAAGAACTTGCTCCAATCATACGGAGCGACTTCGCCCAGCGTCGCCGCGACTTCGTCGAAAGTGTAAGGCTTGACAGCAGGCAAGGTGTTTTGACCGCCGTGAAATCTGCGGCAGAAATCATCGAGCGAGCGCTTGCCATTGCTTTGCCGACGGATCAGCACATCGGCGTCCATCCAGAGCAGTAATCCTTCGTAATAATAATCCACTCCGCGACGGCTGTTTCTCCAAGCCCTAGGCGAAGCATAAGTCAATTGCACGGCGGTGGCGGTGTCTTCCAAAGGCCGCCATTTGCGACCCGCTTGATTCTCCATTTCGGCGGCGACGACGGCAACTGATTCGCGGAAATTCTCCGGCGTCCATAGCCCGCTGCGCGTCGGCAAAACTTTGCCCAGATACTCCGTCAATCCTTCATAGACCCAGAGCAAATTCCCCTTCATCGGCTGCTCGAAATCCTGTGTGGCGAGACCTGCGGGGCGGCGGTATTTGCCGTTCCAAGAATGGGTGTATTCATGCCCGAGCAAATCGCCGAGATCAATCAATTCGCCCGCATCGCTCAAGGCATGTTCGCCGACTCCGTCTTCGCTCGATTCGTGATGCTCCAAGCCTTCGCTTCCGCCGTAGTCGCTCAAGGTGATGAGAAAGCGATAGCTGCCGTAGTGTCTCGCGCCGAACAATTCGTTTGCTTCGGTGATGAGATGCTGAAAGCCTGTCAGCGTTTGCGGCTTTGCTTCGAGCGCTGACGGAGTGTCTGCGGCGATGTCCATTTCATGCGGCACACCATTGACGAAAGGAAGTTGAATTCGACGTAAGTTCGCTCCGATGATCGCCGGAGAATCCACTAATCCGGTCAGCGAAACTTCCTTGAACTCGACATCGTTTCCCGTTTCGCGCGCGATTGGCAACGCCGTCGCATACTTCCATCCGGCGGGCAGCTTCAGGGCGGCTGTGATACGCACGGCATCGCTCATAGAGCCTTGCGGATAAAGAATCAAGCGGTTCCATTTAATGCGTGCGAGGCGCGCGGTCATCGTCGTGCCGGGTTGCGAAACATCGTCGAAGTCGGCTTCGATTTCATTAATGCCGGACGGAACCTCGCAGTGGAAGGCGAACATCTCTACGTCGTCGCGCCGCCAGGGAATATCACGGCCTCCCGCGCTCAAGTGCAATCCGACCATGTCATTGATCGTGCCTGTCGGAGTATGTTCGCCGGGAATCCACTTCGGGTAAAAAAGGGTGAGCGCACCCGGCTTGACGGGAATAATCAGCCGTGCGTGAAGGATGCTGCGCGCGGCGTTTGTTGCGTCCACGCTCAACTTGATGCCCGGCGTATCTTGCGCCAGCACTCTCGTCGCGCCCGTTATAAAAAGCAGTAATAATAACGATGAAAGAAAAGCGAATCTGCGGTACATGTTTTTTCAGCCCCGATGTTTAGATTATCGTTTCAGTGATAATGATTGAGTGAATAACGCGACGCAAGTACACATCCGCTTACATCAGGCTAATAAAGCACCGTCGATCTGTCAATAAACAAGCCGCAGTGGATTCAGTTCAGCAGCTCTTTTTCCAGAAGAACGCCAAGGCGCACAAACGCGAAAGCACCGCACGCCCTCGCTAACGTGCGGTGCCTCGCCTTCTGCCAAGCGTTTAGCCTCGCCGGTTTTACCGGCAACGCGGCATGGCAGATTCCTCGTTACTGCCCGATGCTACTGCAAACCTGATCGGTGCGTGTCACAACAGAACTGAAGCGCAGTTGATATTCTGCGCTGGTGATAAACGCACAGACCATCGAGCGGTAATTGTTCGGCACTCTGTTATTCAAAACATCGAGCCAGAATTGATAGCCGCCCGTGTCCGGGTCGCGCCGCAGATAGCCGAAGTATTGCATCAGCACAAACGCCCGATTGTATTCGGCAGCTTGGAATGCCTTGGCATCCACCACCGCGCGAATTACCTGTCCGCGCGTGCCGCCCGCCTGCAATTGATTGATGAATGTTTGCCGCTGGCTCGTTAAATCGACAGTGCTCGTTTGCTTTACTGTCTGCAACAGCGCATCGACGAATTGAGCGGATGTAAGCGCCGTCGGGTATTTGGCGAGAAACTCCGCCCGCTGTGTCCAAGCGTCGGCAAACGCCTGCTTGCTCGCTTCCAGATTAGTGCCGCCGATAACGCGGCTTCGATCCTGTACGAATTCTGCGTAAGCGGGCTGGCGTCCGAGACTGCCTTTATAGAAGCGATAAACGAATGAGCCTGTATCCTGAAACTCCTGCTCGATGAAGAATGCAGCACTGACTGTGACGCGTTTGGAGTCGATGCACTTGGCGTCACCGCTCGGACAGCTTGTAATCAAACCCGTCCAGTAATCGAAGCCGCCTTGATCCGGCTCACGATTGAGGAAATCAAGATACTGCTGGCGGACAAAGAAGCGCGGATCGTCAATCGAGTTTCGGAGCGACGACGAAACGACGGTGGTTGTGGCTTCCGCAGTGGTCTTGGCTGATTCGATGTTGCCTGCCTTATCGCGCGCCACGCTGTAGAAGCTGTAAGTCTTGCCGGGCTGCCCGACGAATAAAGCTGCCGCGTCTGTGGTGCCGTCCCGCCAGATGGTGAACGCGCCGCCGTTCTCCGAAACATAGATCGTATAAGTATCTATGCCTGAACCCGTATCCGTGCCACTCCACTTAACGTTAAAGACGATTGACGGCTGCGAAGCGTCGAGCGTGGTCACGCGACTGACAGGTGTCGAGTTATCAATCGTGTTGAGCCAAAAGTTCGTCTCAAGCGCCGCGTTTACGTCGAAGACGATGCGCGCTTTGTTGCGTATCTCCGCGCCGGTCTGTAAATCCTTTGGCTGGATGGTGAAGACGACGCTGCCTTCGCCTTGCGTGCCGTTTATGTTCGGCGGCAGAAATCCGGCGCGCGCATCCGTCGTCGGCTGATTCGTCGCCGGATCGAGCGAAGTGAAACGCCACGTCACAATTCCGGTTGCATTATCAAGCCCGGCGTCAATGTTGACGAGCAGATTATTCGCCGGACGCAAATCAACAATTGTGTTGAAGGTTTTGGCTCCGTCGGGCGGCGTCACGAAGGTATCGCCGAAGCCGATGACGCCGAGACTGAAGGTCGATAAGTCGAACTTCGAGACATCGAGTTGGTCGGTGACGACGACGGATTGGGCGGGCGCGGTGGCGTCCGGTTTGTTCTCGAACATGATGTCGTAGGGAAGCGGCGGCTTGCCGGAAATGAAATGCGCGTCGCCCGCTCCCAGCCGTCCGGTCTTCTCGTTCGGATCACGCGATTGAACCCTATGGATAAGGAAATCTCCATAGTCTTGCTCGCAGGTGTTGGTAGTTGCATATAAATTCGCCGCACAACCTACCAAATTGGAGACGAGTCCGACCACTGGTATCACGCTTGACGCGCATGAAGCGAGGCTCGCACTACCTCCCAAGAGTTGTGCAAACGAGAGCGGGTCACTTGCCGAGCCGGAAGTGCCATTGAGAGCCAACTCAACATCAAGTTGCACAATGTTCTGAAGCAAACCTAAACCGGCCCTGATGCAAGGCTCACCGGGAATAAAGCCGAGGGCGCAACCCACAGCCGACTGAAACAAGGAGTTCAAACAATCCAGCCCTTGTGCACTACCCACGAAGCTGTTCTTGTGAAACTGGATGCTCGATTCCGGTGTCTTTGAGAGAGTTTGATGCGCCATGCTTTTCGCCGTCGTCGCAGGCGATGCGTTGGCGGGTTCAAGCAGCGGCGCAGTGATAACAGCACGAAGACTGAAGTCCTGCGTTGAGTTTTCGCGCACTTGCGGAAACCGCAGCGTGAACCGTAAGTAGTTTTTGCTTCCGGCGGGTATAACCGGCAGCAACAGCGGTATCACTGACCCATTCTCGGTTTTGACGACGAACGGTATATCCCTGATCGACGCCGGAATGTCTGGATGGTTCGGCACGTCCAACGGCGATACGACATTAAAATTGAGAATTACTTCGGCATCGCGCGGGATGCCCATAATCCACAGCGGAACGCCATACGCATCGGTGTTGCCGTAGTTGGAGTATTCCACCGTATAAGTCTGGCTTTGACCTCCTCTAATGGCGCTGCGCCCGAGGATGTTGACGGCCAATCCACCACGCTTGTTCGCTTCGATGATGAAGTCCGGGAACTCCGGTGTCGTGCCTGATTGCCTCGTCGTGTTATCGGGATTCGTGACGACGACCGTCCACGCGCCCGCCTGCTGGCCGATCAGATCAAAGCGCGCCGTCACCGAAGTGCCGCTCGGGGCGACGACAACCGCTTCGCCCACGATGTCGCTTTGTCCGGCGCGCACGAGTCTCACCGTCGCGCCCTGTTTGATGTTCTTGCCTGTAATGGTCGCCGTCACGATGCCTTGATTGCTGCCTCTTTGGGGCGTCATCGAGGTCAAACTGAAGGCAGTTAATGAGTCGTCGCGGATCGTGACCGTTGCGGAGTTGCTTTGCGATTCGGTGAGATACTTTCCCGCCGGATCATTTTGCAACATCAGCACAACGGTTTTGTCGCCCTTGTTGGATGAATTGAGAGGACGCACACGGATTTGAACCGAAGCTTGATTCGTCGTGACGGTGTTGCCCGTGATGGTGTTGCCCGCCGCGTCAACAAGCGCATAATCCACGTCGCGCTGTGCCGTGCCGCCTGTCGCAAACGTGAAGGTGACGCTGCCTGTGTTCGCCGTCGCATCGCCGCCGCGCGTGACGGTAAAGATGCCGTCGTTAGCGAATACTCCTGTACCCGATCTATACGTCTCCGGCGTCGTCGCGCTCAGAGTGAGCAATTGTTTATTGTAATTCTGCACCAGAGTGCAGCCGATCAATCCGGCGTTCTCCGCGCAGAAGGTGACGGAGCCGTTACTGCTTGTGCCCGTCAGCACTCCGTTGGCGTTGACGGTCGGAGTGAAATAGTCTCCGCTGCATGGATGAGCGCTGTCGCAGACGGTGCCTGTGCTCAAGAATGAATCGAAGAATCTGGCATACGAAGCGGCGCGGGCGATGACGTTGCCCTGCGCGTCTAAAAGCATCGGCAATAGTTGCGCCGTGCGTGTTTGATTGACCGAGACGGGATTCGGCTTGAGGACAAGCTGCACGGGAGTCGGAATGCTTGCGCCCGCCGACCACCATTTCGCGTCCCGGTAGCCGCCGAGCGTGCTGTTGTTGCCGATAGTGTGGGCATTGCTGCCGTCGATGTTGGCGATTCTGATTTCGGTGGTGGGGTTGGCGTTGGCGTTGTAGCTGCCATAGACGAGTTGTTGCCCGTCCGGTGAAATACGCGCGCAGCCCGAAGTGGCACACAACTCGCGGGTAGTATCTCCATTAAGGTCACCCGTAGTAGCGCCGCCTATCAAAGCCTGTGACGAGAGCGTGGTTCGCAATCCGCCGCCCGGATTGAACACGCCGTAATAAACCCTGCCCTGATTGAGGAATCCACCTCCGAATCGGTTGACGGTAATGATAGAGGCGAGGATGGTATCGCCCGTCGGCGACCAATCGAGTACCTCGCCATACAGACCGCCGATTCGCGGATACCCGTCGGTAGTGTAGTTGGAGATGGCTTTGTCCCTGTCCGCCTTCTGCGAGAAGTTAGCGCCGTGATACGGGTCTGTATCCTGATATGGAAGAAGGCTGATGGCAACGAGCGTGCCGTCGTTCGCCGCGTCAACGCTGAAAATGCGGAGCATTCCGTCCAGCGTATCTTTGTCGGCGAGAAATTCTTTATTGTTCACGTCACTTCCCGCGCGGCGATACTTCCGATCACAACGCGCCACGACGCGCGAGCTATCGGGACTCCACGCCACCTCGTAAGCCTTACTGCCCACCAATCTGCCGTTGATGTCGGCTAGAGACGTTTGTTTCGCCGACACCTGATGCAGATTCGTGCCGTCAACGTTGACGACATAGACTTCTTCGCCCAGCTTTTGCCCGTTGGCATCGAGCGGATAATTAGAGCGCCCGGAGATAAAAGCGACCTTCGTGCCGTCGGGCGAGATGACGGGCACCGTATCATTTTGATCGTCGCCAGCGGTCAAGTCGGGAGCGGAAGTTATCTGGCGAATGTTGGTGCCGTCGCCGTTCATCACGAAAATGCGCGTCTGGCTGCACGGAACGGGCGTGTTGAAATCGCCGCACCCGGCAAAGGCGATCATGCCCGTTTGCTTCGACTGCGACGGATGACGGAAGTAGCTGCCGTACTTCAAAGCGGTCAGGCTAATGGGATTGGTGCCGTCCGTATTGTATGCGCCGATGGTGAACCCTTCGGAATTGCCGACATTGTTAAGAATGCGCCCGGGCATCGAAGGTGTTGCTGTTGTTCCCTGCGCTTCGACTCTTGCAATGCGCGAGTTGACGGCGTACAGAGCGCAACACGCGAGCAGCAAAAAGGCGACGAGGATGCCGCGCACATAATTGTTTAGTGTTCCGCGTTTGATAAAGGGCGAGGTATGGGCTTTCATGGTTGTTGCTCCTTGCAATGACTCGGTTCGTTAACTCAATTCGTTGGTTTAGATATTCGTGCGGACAGGCGGGACACCGCCGCCCGCTCCGTCATTTCTGTCACGCGCAATTTCTCTTCTACCTACATAACGCGCAAAGCAGCGGCGAAATCCCGCACGCTGCGGAAATGTTTTTTTTCAGTAACCGCAGTTTCGGTGTATGCTGCCGCGCAACTCGAATCTTCGTGGGAGATGATTTGTGAACGACTCCGCCTCGATTGATGTCACAGAGATTCTTCAGGATTGGAACGGAAACGGTGATGCGCCCGCGCGTCTGATGCCGCTCGTTTACGATGAACTGCGCCGCCTCGCCGCAGGCTATTTGCGCCGCGAACGCTTTGACCACACGTTGCAGCCGACGGCGCTCGTCCACGAAGCTTACCTGCGCTTGGTAGATCAAAGCCGCGTCGAGTGGCAAAACCGCGCGCACTTTTATTCAATCGCCGCGCAGATGATGCGCCGCATTTTGATTGACCATGCCAGAGCGCACGCATCGGAAAAACGCGGCGGCCACGAACGGCGCTTGTCGCTCGACGAAGCCGCCATTCTGCCGCAGGAACGCGCCGCAGATTTGATTGCGCTCGATGATGCCCTCAAACAATTAGCGGCAATGGATGAGCGCAAAAGCCGCGTCGTCGAATTGCGTTTCTTCGGTGGATTGAGCGTTAAGGAAACAGCGGAAGCATTAGGTGTGCATCCGGCAACCGTTGAGCGCGATTGGACGATTGCCAAAGCATGGCTCTATCGTGAATTGAGCGCCGGAAACACGGCACAGGAGCAATGAATTGAGTGAGGCATGGCACAGAATCGAGGAAGTATTCATCGCCGCGCTCGAACACGAATCGTTCGCGCGCGATAAGTTTTTGGACGAAGCGTGCGGTGACGATAAACCCTTGCGCGCCGAAGTGGACTCGCTCCTTGCTTCGCACGAACATGCGCGCGACTTTATCGAAGCTCCGGCAGTTGCGTTCGTCCACGAACTTTTGCCGGATGAATTGACGGGCAGCAATGAAGAGGCTGCCGACGCATCGTCGTTGAGCGGGCAGCGCGTCGGCAACTACGCCATCGAGCGCGAGATCGGGCGCGGCGGCATGGGGACGGTTTATCTCGCGCATCGCGCCGACGATCAATACAAAAAACTTGTCGCCATCAAAATTGTGCGGCGCGGCATGGACACGGACGACATCGTGCGCCGCTTTCGCAACGAGCGACAGATTCTCGCTTCGCTCGAACATCCGAACATCGCAAGGCTTTTGGACGGCGGCACAACCGCAGACGGCGTGCCGTACATCGTTATGGAATACGTCGAAGGCGTCGCCATCACGAACTACTGCGACGATCAGCGCCTAAAAACAAACGAGCGTCTGCAAATGTTCCGCACTGTTTGCGCCGCCGTCCAGCACGCGCACCAAAATCTCGTCGTCCACCGCGACATCAAACCGTCGAACATTCTCATCACGGCAGACGGCACGCCGAAGCTTCTCGATTTCGGCATCGCCAAACTTTTAAGTCCCGAACTCTCCGGCGACACCACCGCGCACACGCTCACGGAATTACGCATACTGACGCCCGACTACGCGAGTCCCGAACAAGTGCGCGGCGAAACATTGACGACCGCCAGCGACATTTACAGTCTCGGTGTCGTGCTTTATGAACTCTTGACGGGACATCGCCCGTATCACTTGATTAACCACGCGCCGCATGAACTCGCGCGCGTGATCGGCGAACAGCAACCGGCGAAGCCGAGCACCGCCGCCAGCAGCGTCGAAATCTTAATGCGCGGCGATGATGCCAAACCGCAGACGACGATTACGCCGGAAGCGGTCAGCCGCGCGCGCGACACGCTGCCCGACAAACTGCATCGTCTTTTGTCAGGCGATCTCGACAACGTTATCTTAATGGCGATGCGTAAAGAACCCGCGCGACGCTATTCGTCCGTCGGGCAATTCTCCGAAGACATTCGTCGTCATCTTGACGGGCTGCCCGTTATCGCGCGCAAAGATACGTTTCAATACCGCAGCCAGAAGTTTATTCAAAGAAACAAACTCGGTGTCGCCGCCGCCACGCTCGTTGTGCTGACTTTGATCGGCGGCATCGTCGCCACCGCATGGCAGGCCAAGCGCGTCGCCGAGCAGCGTGATAGAGCGCGCGTCGAAGCGACCAAAACTGCGCGCATCAATACCTTTTTGCAGAGCATTCTCGCCTTCTCCGATCCGACATGGCTTTCGTCGAACACAAACAAAAACCGTGAGACGACCATCTCCGACGTGCTTGATGAGGCAGGCCGCCGCGCACAGAGCGAACTGGCCGACCAGCCCGAAGTAGAGGCGGCGGTGCGATTCACTATCGGCGACACCTATAGAGCGCAGAGCCGCTTTAAGGATGCCGAGCCGCACTTGCGCGCTGCTCTGGACATTCGACGCAGAGTGCTCGGCTCAGAGCATCAGGATACAGCGCAGAGCATGGTCGGTTTGGCGGAGTGGCATCATTTGCAAGGTCAATATGCGGAGGCCGAATCGCTTTATCGTG
>JAABUK010000167.1_pt1 | contig 157455 bp, 147 predicted proteins | sample 5559141 | NCBI WGS metagenome assembly JAABUK01 (sample SAMN10711869, study PRJNA513367) | rock metagenome | isolation source: Antarctica rocks | place: Antarctica: Victoria Land, Pudding Butte nord | collected 2016-01-03
CATGTATGCGCATATCTATGGCAGCAGCAATGGCCATGTATGCGCATATCTATGGGCCATGTATGCGCGTATCTATGGCAGCAGTAATGGCCATGTATGCGCGTATATCTATAGTAGTAGTAATGGCTATGTAAATAAATAATCCTAAGCGGCCCTGAGCGGCCCTGAGCGGCCCTGAGAATATTAAGCCGGTATTGAGAATCCTAAATAATCCTAAGCGAGCCTAAGCGAGCCTGAGCGGGCCTAAACGGGCCTGAGAATTCTTACCTAGCTTTAAGCTATTTTAGCGCTCGCGAGCGGGCCTAAACGCTCCGAGTAAACCAGGATTCTCAGAGTCGCTTACACTTTTGTAGATACTTAAAAGGGGAGGTAATTATTATATTATATTAAAACTAACTTTATAGTAACTACTAAATATAGTATATAAATCCTATATAGGGAGTATACGGCGTAGTTACGTTATTTATATTATAATATTATATTATAATTTCCGGTACTCCGGAGTTTCTTTAGAAATAAGAGGCTCGGAGCCCTCGCTTTAACTCTTTAGAGATTAATTCTATTATTTTAAATATAAAGATTATTTTTCTATAAAGGCTTTATATTTATTTTTATATTATTATAAATACCCTAGGTACTATGATTTAATAATATCTTATCGAAGGGCCTCTTTATCGAAGAGACGCTCTTCTAAAATCAACGTAGTAGTAATTAATCGGAATTCTTAATAGTCGTTTATTCTTTCTTTATACTTTCCTTTTATATATTTAAAGTTATCGTAGATTAAAATAGTACTCGCGGCCTACTTTATTATTTGAACCCTTATTTCGGCGTTCTTTTTTAGGGTTATTATATATCGCTATAATATTAAATATAAAATAATTAAATTAAATTAATATAGAGTATCGAGAACTCGTTATCGTACCCCCTCTTAATATAAATAAAGCCCTAAAATTATTTAAAAGTTAGTCGACCTATAAGGTCGTATTAAATAATAAAGTATTAATAATATAAAAACGGCGGGTTATTAAGTAGTAGGATTTATTAATAATAATAATAAATTATTTAATCTATTCTTGTAGTAAACTCGGTAGAAAATATTAAGTTATTACGGGGCTAGCCGTAATATAACCGGAATAATATTTTTAAATAATTATAAAGTACCGCCCTTAAGCCCTTTTATAGGTAGACGAAAAATATTAAATACTTTATACTCCCTTAGGACTTTAATTTCTCGTTAAAATATATTAATAACTAGCTAGCCTTATCTCTTAATTAGCGAATCGCGCCGTTTAAATATTAATTACTTTTTAAATTAAAAATCGCTAGGTAACTCGTTATAGGCGAAATCGAAAAATTACTTTTATACTAAACGGAAAGTATAAATCTTATATAGTTTATAGAGCGCTCTTAAAAATCTCTTTATATCTTATTATATATCGGCTATTATTATTAATATACTAGTAATTTTTTCGCTCTTTATTTATTATCGACGATATTTTTTATTACCTACTACCGTTTTTCTAATAAATTATTACTACTAGTAGAGGTAGAGGTAGAGGCGGAGGAAGAATTTAAAGAAGAGGAGATAAAGATTAACTTATTTAAAACTATATAAAAACGGAGGTTTAAAATAAAGGTATAACGCGCTCGTTTAAACGGGTGGCTTATAGTCTTTATATATAACGGAGATAAACGGGGAGGCGATATTAAGGGGCTAGATAATAAACTAGTAAATAATATTATAATTTCTATTTTAATATAATTTATAACGCGGATTATTAATATTAAAAATTAATATTAATAACTAGTATAGGATTATTATAATTAAGATTAAAATAACGGAGTTAAGCGAAACCGCGCCGCGCGGTTTTACTTTATAACTAATAATATCCTATACTATTTATATAATTTAATATTAGCGCCCTTTAATCTTATTATCTACCTACCGAAAAAAACTACTCTCGCTATAAAATCTTTTCTCCGTTTATTTTATTTTACCCTATACTACCCTAAATAATTTTAATATTTTTAAATAGTATCTTTAAATAATCTTTTATACGCGTATTTAGTTAATCTTTAATAATAAATTAATATAACTTTAGACGACTAAGTCCTCCTAAATTATTTTATATATTAATATTTAATTAACGGGTAATATTAAAACGAGTTAGGTACCGGCCTAGTAAGAATATAGTATTAACGAAATAAGATACGTAAGAATTACAGTGTTAACGAAATAAAATAGTAGTTAAGATTTAGTTTTAGTATATTATATATTACTTCTTTTATCTAGCGGTACGAATAAACTACTATCTTATATTAAGGTACTAGCTTTTATATTAAGGTACTAGTAATTATAATAATTACCCTTATAAATAAAGGCCTTACGTCCTTAAGGCCTCGAAATAAAAGTATAAATAAGAATAAATATTATAATCGTTAATATAGTCTATTCTTTATTACCTCGATTTAGAACTACTATAAGCGTACTATATTAATAAGAAGACGACGACGTTTTTACCTAAAGTCGTCGAGACGGAGATTAACCGTTAGGTTATAAATACTAGATAAAGGAGTATCCGTAGTTTTTAACATATTTATTATAGTACCTAGCTAGGGTTCCTAGTTATCGGTAGTTAAAATATCGGTAATAAGGCGTTCGTTATAACCGATAATAGTTATAGTAGTTTATATAACCTTATTATCGGTAATAGCTTCGATAACGGCGCGATTATTATAATCTAAAATAATCTGCGCGGTTATACCGAATTAATTATATAATTTATTATTCTCTTTAATAATTTTACCGCCTAATATAATATCGGTAGTTATCTATTATTTAAATTTCTCTCGATTACGCACTCGTTCTAAAGCCGGATATCTCTTAATTAACGAGTTTATACTTACGTTAATATTAGCTAAAAGATTATTAGCGAAATCTTTAATACCGTTAATATTTTTAATTCTTTAGATTAATTTTACCTATTTACTTCTAGTTAATTAATCTTTAGGTATTTCGATTTCTACGGAATCGAAAAAACCCCGTAGTAAATAATCGACCCTATATTAACCTAAGAGGCGGGTATAGTATTAAATAAAAGTAGTAGAAAAAGTTTCTAGGATTAATAAAACACGGATTATTTTATTATTAACTTTAATAATAAGGTCTTTTAAAAAATCTATATAATTACGTAAAATAATATTATTATTTTCTAGGAGGTTATTTCTAGCTACTAACGCGTTTATACGGTTTTCGGATTTAGCGAATATTTCCTTAGCGATCTCGACTAAGGATTCCCCTTTAATATTATCGTTTAAATCCTCCGACGATATAGAAATATCCTTAATCTCCCCTTTTATTTTTAACGGCTTAGTTTATTTATTAGGTTTTATTTTCTTCGAGCGTTTTATTCTTAAACCGGTTATATTCGCTCCTATAGCCTTAAGTAAGAAAACTTATCTTATTATACCCTTTTTATTTATAGTAGGGCTAGTATAGTATATATTATTTATTATAAAAAGTAGTTCTTCGACGTCCGTAGTAAATTAAGCGTTTAAATAAGAAGTAATATTTCCCGATTAATAATATATTAACTCCGTAATCTAGTTCTTATTAATTTATAATAATATAGAATTATCTTTTATTAAAGGCGGTACGATCGTTAATGATTTACTCGTTATTATAGAAATACCTACTATTATCTGCGTTAAAGGGGCTTTTTTCGTATTTAAATTAATTAAGATATTATCCCGTTTAATCTTCTCCGCTATATATTTTACTCTCTTTTATTTAGAGCTTTTAAATATAATAGAAGAAGAAATAATTTATTTAAAAATATCGGTTATAAGGAAAATCGAAGTCTAAAACGTAATTTAAAATATAATTAAGAAATCTTTTTTACCGATTTCGACCTATTATCTTATGGCCGTAAATATTATAATTTTCCTATTTATCCGTTTCTTCGAGGGCGTAGATAAGGTAGCCGTAGTTTTCCGCTTTAAAGAATTTATAGTTTTAGTTTCGGTAGCGACTTTTACCTTAAATATTTCCTTAGTCTTATCTAATTCTTCTAGTTATATAATTAAGTCGCCGGACGTTTATATAGTTCTAGTACGTTTTTTCTAATATTCCTGCGCCTTAATACTAGGTAACTTAATATTAACTGGCTAAAAATCATTATTATCGATCGATTTTACGAGGGAGGTTATCTTTAAAGTCGATTTCTTCGGTAGGAATAATTTCGTTATTAATTTCTTTAAAGATTTCTTTAAAACCGAAAGCTTTTTTTCCGTTTCGGACTCGCTTTTATCGTTCTCGTTATCTTTATTAGGTTTTTTAGATATTAATTTCTCCTATATTAAAGATTTCTTCGAAGCTATAAACTTCGTTACCTTCGGGCCTTTTTTATTTAGTTTCTTCGACGGCGTCGAGAGCTCCTTTACTCTCGTTATCTCGTCCGCCGAGAAATAATTATATCTTTCTACGAAGATATATCGGTTATATTTCCCCCCTTTTATTAAAATTAATTAATCTAGCTTTTATAATAAGTTCCCTTTATCCCCGTATAATTAAGTATAATTAAAAATAATCGCGTATTTTATACGATTATCCTTTATTAATCGTATTATAACTAGTTACCCGTTATTTACCTATTTAGGTTATAGGTTATTTCTTAAATTAAATACCTTTAGCTAGTTCTTAAATCGCGTATTTAAGGAAATCTTATTGTATTAAATAACTAGCCCGGCCTATAATAAAGAAAGATATCTGCCCGTTAGTAGCTAGGTGTTTTTATCTTCCGTTACGTTATATACGGGTTTATCGTATAGTAAATCCTTAACTTCTTCGTTATCGACTTTATCGTCGACTTCGTTTTTAATAACCTACTCGTTATCTACCTTATCGCTCTATTTAGAAGTAGAAGCGCTGGACTTTTTATCCTTATTATTATTCGTTATTTTAATTAGTTTAGTTTTAGTTATTTTCGCTACCTTTTTTATCTTTATTTTATTAATCTTTAGGGCTAGCTTCTTCGTAGCCTTTCCTAAACGTAATTTAATTATATTATAATTAAAAATTTATTAGAACGAAGATATCGTATTATACTCGATAAGGGCGAGCGATATAAGTAAATAATTAATTTTAGGATTAAAAGAGGAAAGATATATTAATATTATTTAGTATATAAGATACTGTAGCTAAATAATACGATAGCGGTAGTATTTATTAATCGTATCGAGCGAGAAAAAAACGATTTATTATTATTTAAATGAGTTAGAAATATCGTATTAATATAGCGGGGCTACTAAGAAATTCGTTATTATTAAATAATAAAGTTATTGTCGCGTAATAAAGCGAAAATAAAATAAAGATTAATAAATAAATAAAGTAATATCGTCCTTTAAACTACCTACGTGGTTTATAACGACTTTATATTATAGTCGCTGATTACGCCCTCTATATTTTTAAGATCCTAGTTATTATATTATATATTCTAATAGGGCCCCTAGCCCTTTTATTTAATTAGATATTATATTATTAACTTCTTTCCTTGTCCTAGAAACTTCTTTATCCTTTTATCTAAAATATATTTTATTTTAAAGTAATTATTTATACTTTTATTATTATTATCGAGAATAATAGCCTACCCGACTTTTTAAAAACGGTTATATAGATCCCCTCCTAGCGGAGTAGGTTCTAAGGCGGCGATCGAAATAACGGGGTAAATATTTATTATCGGCGGTAACTTTAGTTTATAGGCTAAGCCGTTTATTCGCTTTAAAATTTTAAACGGGCTAATTCTTTAGTTTAAAAGTTTATAATTCTTTAAACCCGGGATCTTATAATTTTTATATAGTTTTAAAAAGGTTATATCCCCTTTTTATATTATTAAGGGTATATATTTATTATTATATCGAAATTTAGTATTAATCGCCGCGAATGAAATCGCGTTAACGGCTTCCTTCCGGTTAATAGTTCTAGTATCGGTAAAATTTATTCTTTTTATTATATTTTAAACCGAAATTCTATTATTAAACTTTATACCGTAGATAATCTCGTTCGGTAAAAGCGTCGTTATTAAGTTTAAAGAATTATTTATAATAAATTATAAAGTAGTTACGAATTTATCCTATAAGTTATTAAAGTAGTATATTAAATAAAATCGTAATATTATTTCTATAATCTAATTTATCCGTTCCGATTAACCGTTAAACTAAGGGTGGTAGGTAGTAGAGATTATTAATTTAGTTTTTAATATTTTAAAGATTACTTTCTATAAGCCTAAAAGAAACTTAGGGTCTTTATTAGAAATAATCGCCTTTAGAATTCCTTAGTCGGTAAAGGCGAGAAATAACGCGCTTATTTATTTTTCGGCGTTAAACGTATTTTTCCTTAAGGCCGTAGTAACTACTTTCGAGAACTTATAGGTAATAGTTATTAGATAATTATATCCGTTTATAAGTATAAGGAGCGCTATAATGAAATTAATAATAACGTAATAATAGATCTTTAGCTTTATTAGGATTGGTTTTAAAATACTATATAATATATATCTCTTTATCTAATTAAATTAATATTAAGGGTAGTATAAAATATAGTATTTAAATCTTCGAGTTAAATACCGTATATAATAATTATCGGCGATATTCTCGTACGTTTTATGAAATCCTATATGATTTCGTTTATTATACGCGAGTTCGAAAATATTCTATTTTATTAATTTCGGGATATATAGGCGTTCCTTATTAATATAGTCGTCTTTATATTATATAAGTAAATCTCTAAAAAGGAAAGGAATATTAATATTAATTATATTAACTTTATCCGTAGACCTTAGAGCTTCTTTCTTAAGTCTATTCTTTTTATATATAAGGAAATTTATTACCCTTAATTATTTCTTATTTTTAGAATACGCCTTTTATTATTTAAGGCGGTATTTAGAAGATATTTAACTAGGGTAAAATAAAAAGCGAAGATATCGTCTAAAATACCGGGACCCTTAGTATCGAGATATTCTTTTTTACCGAGGAGGCGAGATAATATATCTAGTATAATATTTTACTTTCCTAGATATTAACGAATATCGAGATCGTATTATAATGTATATTAGGAAGTTTATATTAACCGTAGGTTTATCCTATTAGAAGAGGACGACGATAATATTATTTATCGGGTAATATTAGTAGTTACCGAGTAATTAGTAAAGATAATAACTTTCTTTATTAAGATTTATATAAATAGGTATAGGATCTTCTTTAGTATTTAAATTAAATTTACTACTTCTAATTCCGTAGGCTAGTAGCGCGACTCCGTAGGATTAAATAGTTTGGATAGGAATAAAATTGGTTATATATTAATACGGGGGAAATTATTACCCTAAGGATCTTTTTAAATATAATATATTATCGCGTTAATTCCGTACGATTTTAATATATCGATATTAATATATAATTAACGAGCTGGATCCCGATAATATAAATAGGTTTTAGAGGTAAATACTTTTTATAGTAATTTAAAAGAAATTAATTCCTCTTCTATAGGTACGAAGTAAATTTTTCTAAAATAAATCTTTCGTATATTCCCGCTTTACAACGGCGAGCCCTTTAAAAGTTAGGTTTTCCGGTATTAAAATAACTTAATAATCTAGGCGAAATATCTAATATTATTTCGTAATTAATTTATTATTCCGATATATATTTCTAAAGCCTATAGCGTATTTAGGAAACGAAGTTCCTTAATTATCATAATTCTTTTTTTAGTGGTAGTTAAATCTAACCTATTTATTTTCTAGCCTAGAAGTATAACGGAGGGGTAAATTAAAAAGGATTTTTTAGGTTTAAATAAGATCTTAAGGCCTACGAATAAAGCGAAGATAATTATAAGATATTCGATATACTCGGAATAGGACCGTAAGAAAATTACGACGTTATCGACGTAGTATCTTACGAATACTTTATACGGGCGAAGAAAAGTATTTATTTTATATTAAATATACGGAATTAACCCTTTCTATCTTATTACTGCGACGTTATAATACTCCGAATTACGGTAAGAAACTATTATGAATTTATAATAATTATCTTTCTTAACTAAGAAGAGATAGAATTATTTATTATAATTAATAATATTTATATAAGTACACCCTTATACTAACGAAATAATATCGTTTTAAAGCGGAAGAGGGTGGTTATTAAGGTTTAGATTATGAATATTAATTACGATTTTACCCTTCTATATCGGTATTCTCTTAGGGCCTTTATATACCGTCCGCTATATAACGAAGATAAGGAAAGCGAATAGGGAAGGCTCGGTAAACTATAATATTTTCCTTTATTAATATATTTTATTAAATTTCTTATTTATTAAAGCTTTTATATCGGGGTTTAATAGGTAGACTTTATAATTAAATTTCGTATTAAACGATTATTAGTCCGTAGTAAACGGAATCGATAGTTATTTAAATTCGGGTAGGTCGATTATATCTCCTGTATCTTCCTAAATACGAGGGTATTACTCTATAATCTTTTTAATCGCGGTAATATCGGAGTCGTTACCGTAGATCGTGATTTTATTCGGTAGTTTCGTTTTTATAGAAGGATCGACCTTAGGCCTTAAGATTAGCCTCGGATTATAGAGGTTAGTAAAGCGTAATACGATTATATTATCCTCGTAAGTTTTCGCCGTAAGGGAATAGTTATTTAAGTCGATAAAGTACGTTTTTTTTACCTCGTATTCTATAATTAATCTTATTCGTTAGCGGCGAGGAATAATAAGAGGTATATTCCCCTCGTTATAAATATTAATAATATTAATTATTAAGTTTATAAAGTAAATATAGACTCCTTTTATTTATAGTTCGAATAGGAAGTCTCGGTCCGGTAATTATAATTTCCTTTTTAGTAAGATTATTACCGCTAATATAATTCGTATTAGAATTACTTGGCGGCGCTCTAACCGTATAATATATCGGATCTTTATATTATCCCTAGTTATAGATTAAATAGGGATCGTAATATCTTCGTAGTTACCTAAAATTATTTAATTATTAAGGAGGTCGATAACGGCTTTCTTTTAGCCTAGGATATTTATACCGATAAATATATTAACTTTAAAGTTATCGATAATATAGAAGTCTTTAGTAATTTTAATTATTACTTTTATATTATCCTTCGTTTTTCCGTTTATATAGAATATAATTAAAGTTTATTTTATAGTTAAATAACGGTTCGAGCCGATACTTCTTAAGGTAATGATTTTATTATGGGTCTATAACTAAACGCCGGGGATTCGTTACGTAATAAATACTTTATCGATTATACTTATCGGATACCTAGTATTAAAATATCCTAATTTTCGAATAATATTTAGGGTAAGGTTTATTTAGCCGGTAAAATAGTATTATATACGAAATATTATCCCGTTAATTAGTGAAGGCGGAGTAGTAGATTCGATTATTAATCTACTTTTTTATAAAGGGGAAGATTTAGGAGCTATCGACTTTAACATTATTATAATCTCTAGGATTAAAATCTTCGGAGTAATATTTAACTCGGTATTTTTAAATTTTATAGAGGTAAGATTAATTACTTTTTAAATATTAATCGAGCGTATATATTTCCTTTCTTTTTAATATATATATAGAAGATTATTCGACGGGAAGTTAGATTTATAGTTCCTATAAATAGGACGTTAACTTATTTTCCCTATAGAAATATAATACGTAATTAAGACGAATTTAATATTAACGTCTTTATTAACGCTTTATTCTTCGTTTATAATACTCTCCTTAGTATTATAATAGCTTTTATCGGCGTTTATATAATAGTCGTAATAATTTATCGGCGGAGCTTCGGGAGAGCCGAAATAGTTATTAATAAATCTAAAGAAGATACCGTAATCCGTATTCTCGTTATTAAGATTATTATATAGTTTATTAAAATAAGTAGGCTATATCTATACTTAATTACCGAAAATATTATACGGTCTCGGTGGGTAGTATAGGTATATTTTATAGTTTTTATAATTCTAGTTATTATAGCTTTAGTTCCCGTAGCCCCGATTCCTAATAAATGGATTTTGGTTAGGCTGAGCGTTTCCGGCGGTGATTATAAATAGTTATTTTAGTAGTAGTAGAGCGTTTTTTAAAGATTCTTACAGGGGAGGCTTTTAAACTTATTATAATTATTACTACTATTATATCTAAAGTATAACCTACCGATTTTAAAAGTAAACCGGTTAATTATAAATATTAATATAAGGGAAAGAAGGTCTAGCTATTTATTAATATAAAAAAGAACGAGAATTATAAGGATTCGGTTTTATAGTAAATAGTCTCTATCTTTAAAAGCCTTAAAATTAAGGACCTTAAAGTATTTAAAAACCTTAAGATTAAAAAAGTCGATACTATTACTAAGGCCGATAAGGTATTAAATTATAGTACCTACTTTACCGCTATAATAATTATTTATCCCTAGGTAATTATTTATCCTCTTTTATATCGCGATTCTTTTCTCGCTCCCTAATTTTTTTTCGATGATCTTTATAACCTTTTTTATTCTTTTAAGTTTATATCTTATACTATATCTCCTTCTTATTTTTAAGCTATTCGATAAATTATTTAATCGAAGTATTATTTATTAGAGGAGGGATAGTAGCCTAGAAATTAATATCGAGGTAATTCTATACCTATATAACCTATATATACTCTTCGGTAATACCGGTTTAAACGGTATATTTAATTATATTCTAGACGTAAATAGATAAATTACTTCGTTTAGTCGTATCCTTCGATATATATAATTAGCGATTAAGCTCTTCTAGAGTTATAAATATTATAATCTTAAAGTAATTTTATAGTCTAGTGATTTAGCGTTATAAATTATTCGGTAGTTATATTATTATATCTTTCTTATCTTAGGAAAGGATTTTGAGTTATTAATTTATAACGGTGCCGCGGAAATAGTTATTTAGATTCCTCTTTACTATATCTTTATCTTTTATTATAACGAAATCCTGAGCTCTATTATAGAAGGTATAAACCTTTTTAAATATTAGTTTTTTAGGGTTAAGGACGATATTACCGGCGCTTTATAACTTTAAGTAATCCGGATAAAAGAAACCTAATTCGTTAATATAGAAATACCTAGCCTATTACTATATTTATTAAATATACCCGTTTTTATTAATTAGTTTTTATAGTTTAATAGGTCCTAGAGGCCCTTTAAAAGTTTAACCCTAATTTTATAAAGTAGCTTTAATAATATTTAGTACAGTAGATCGTATAGCCTAGATTATAGTATTATATAGGTTTAAATCAATCCTTACCGGCGGAGGCGGTATTTATAATTAACCTACGGTTTCTTATTCTTATTAGGATTAAGGATTAAATAGAGTAAATTAATTTCTTTTAAGGTTATTAAAACTTTTTTAGTTTTATCCTAAGGAGCTAGACTAGCCTTTATTATTATTAACTATATTATCGGTCTAATTAAAAAGAATCCTTCGTATAACGTCGTCCGTAGTGAAAATTGATTTTTATAAAAGGAATTAAAATATTAATTTTCTCGGAGTTAATTAAACTATTAATTTAATTAGACTAGATAATAAAGAAAAAGACGGAGCTAGAAGAGAATAAATAGGAGTAATTAAAATCCGGTCTTTAACTCTTCTTTAAGAACGAGGTAGTTAAGGGTTTAAAATTTTTTTATTTCTTTTTTTCTAATTATTAAAGTACGCCGAATCGGTATAGTACCTAACGCCTTTAATAAAAGCCGTTAATATTTCCGCGATTAAAGGAGGGTACGTCTAGGAAATTAGAAATATAAAAAGGTTTTCTTTTATAAAACTTTCTTTTTCTTAAATATTAATAGAGGTAGAATATCCTCTTTTTATAAATAACTCGCTACTTTTTAATACGTCTAATAGAGGATCGTACTAGTCGATAATAAAAAGAACTATTTCTTAAATTAATTTATTAATATTTTTATTATACTACTCGAAATATTTTTTCGAAAATATAAGTAATTAAAACGCTAGAGAGATAGTAAGTTTTAATAAAAACGGCTTCTTTACCTCCGCGTGGCTTATAAGTAAGGAAAATAGGATAAATTACGTATATTTATAAAGATCTTCTACCGGTATATAATTCGAAAGTTTATTTATATAGTATTAATTTTTTAAACCTCGATTACGTAAATTAGAAATAACGAAGTAAAAGGTAAGAAATAAGGGATTAAAAAGAAATTTTTAGAGTTCCTACTTTAACGCGGGGAAAACTTATCGATTTCGTTATAATTCTTAGTAAGGTAAATACCGCTTCTCCGCTTTCGGGTAAATATAGGCTTTAGATTATAAGAAAAATAAACTCCGTTTTTAACTCCGTAATTCCGGCGCGATTTAACTTTCTTAATAATTAATTACGGTTAGACCGAGATCCTTAAGAAAAGGTAAGGATTTTCTATATAGACGAAAATAGTAATATATAATATAAACGGCGGCGACGCTTTAATTTAATATAGATCGTTCCCTACGCCTACGGCCGAAATATAGAGTACTCTTTATAACCGTAGTATAGATATTTCTTCGGGTTTATAAAGCGTGTTTATAGATTATTTTATATACCTATAAAAGCCTAGTATAATAACTCGATTATTAAGATTAGAGGTAGGCGTAGCTAGAGTAAGGAAATACCGCTACTATATATAATAATTAAAACGAAAACGAAGCGGCTCGCTTCGTTCGTTATCGTAGAACGTTAACGGTTAAAGGGTTAGTATTAATATTATAACTAATAGTAGATATAAGGACGAATTATAGTTAATTTATAGTCCCTTAAAATAATTCGACCTATATAAGGGAATAGTAGTGCGGATAATAATTATATCTTCGAGATATTAGTAGAGGATTTAGTACCTTATAGTTAATATTTTAAGGGCTAGTAGCCGGTCTCCTTTTATTTATAAATAGAATTCGACTACGCCGTTACTACTAAATAGTAAAAATATAGTATTAACGAAATAAGATACGTAAGAATTATAGTATTAACGAAATAAAACAGTAGTTAAGATTCAGTCTTAGTATATTATATATTGTTTCTTCTATCTAGTGGTACGAATAAGCTACTATCTTATACTAAGGCACTAGCTTTTATACTAAGGTACTAGTAATTATAACACGGCCGGAAATTAATAAAAAATTAAATTAAATTTATTCAATAACCCCGATAATATAAGATTTACTACCGTTTACTTTAAGTAAATAAAGGCGAGGTTTAATTATTTATCGAACTCCTTATTATTTAAGATTTTATTATTTTCTTTTATCTTTACGAATTATAAAAGGATAATCCTTCGGAGGGTAGTATCTAGGCGGCCTAATATTAAATTATATAATATTTTAGGCCGAGTAATCTTTACGTCTTTACGTATATATAATATTAAAACGAATTAATTATAATTAGCCGTATTTACTAACTTTTAGATTTTATTTATTTTATATATATAACCGTTTATTACCTTTCCCCGCCCCTTTACCCTCTTTTATTATTCGGCTATATTTTTATAAAAATCTAAAATAATCTTTATATAATTATTAATAGTCTCGTCGTTAAGAGATATTAATTTTTATATAATATTAACTTTATACCTATAGGCGAGATATTTAGGTACGTTTATATCAATATATTAAAAAAAAGTCGAGTCTCTAGGCCGAGTATATTTAATATAATAAAAATATAAAACTAATCGGTAATTACGATTAGGTCGTAGGTATATATATAGAGCCTAATATATCGGATCTTACTAGATAATTTATTATATTAATAAATAAAATATTATCCGTAACTACTCTTTATTAGGTTATCCGTTCCGCTTTATTTAATAATAAAGATATATATCGAACTCCTCCGTTATAATATTTCTAATTTTAACTTTAAAACTACCCTTTAAATTTACCCCCGTTTATAATTAATTAAATATATCTTTAATAATAACGTTACCCGTTTCTTTTTAAATATCCTATACTTCTAGCCCTTTTATTTTACGAATAATAAACTATAATATCTAATCGGTTAAGAATACTTTAATACTCGTTTTAATCGTTCGGTATTTATAGACCCTATATTTATTATCGTTTATCTATAATCGGGCTATTATCCGTTATTAATTTTTAGTAACTATATTAATCTTAAAAGTATTTATATTACTTCGATAACGCTAGTACTTAATTAATTATAAACGGATACTCTCTTCGTTTAATAATTTAGTCTATAGGCCGAAATATCTAGTTATAGTATATAAATATATATAATAAATATATCGTAAATCGGACCTAGTTTTTATAAATACTCGGAGGGTACCGATTTAACTAGCCTCGCTATTTATATTAATAATTTTTGGATTTTTCTTTACTACCTATTTAAGGGAATTAATCGATAAATTTATATAATTATAACCGAAATACTTAACCCGATTATTTATTCCTTAATTCTTATTATCGTTATCGTCGTTATTATTATCGTCTTTATTAAAGTTACCGCTCGAAGATATTATATCTTTATTCTCCGAGGTACGGCTTAAATCGTTATTATTAATTTTATAATCTACTAATTTAGGCTTAATCTCTTTATTATTAACGATTTAACGATTATATCTTTTATATTTTCCTCGTAATAAAAGTCTCTCGTTATTATCTATTCTTAACCTTACTAGATACTTTCGATTAATTTTTAGTTTTATTAATTATTTATCCGTTAGGCCCGACTTAATTAAAAGAGTATAAATATTAGTTTTATTTAAGTTATTTAATGTTTACTAGTCTTTTAAAATACTTTTACGCGTAGATCCTCGTTTATAATCGTTTCGTTTTAAATAATTAACCGTTAACTAAATAATTATAGAATAAGCGTCGTTATAAATAAATTTTTTAACGATTTAATTTATATAGCCGAGGTGATTTTTCTTTATAGTATCGAATTATTAATTTTATACTACGGCCCTCTATATATTTCGTATACCTTTAATATATTTTTCTTTTCGTCTACGATTAGTTATCGCCCGTTTTTATATATCCTATAAAATCGTCGAGTCTAGCGCTTTATATACCTTTTATTTACTCGCGAATCTTATTATTTAAAGTCTATCGTTTATTAATATACCCTATACTTTAATAATAATCTCGTTAGCGATCTCCGTATTATTAACGAACTTTTTTAATATATTTTAAATTAGATCGATTTATACCCTAGGTTCTTCGGTTTAATATATTATTTCGTTAATCTTTTAGTGTATATCTACTAGTAATTTATTCGTCGCTTTAATTATAAATATAAGGATCGAGACTCTAGCGATTATTAAGGAAAGAGAATCTTTATAAGATATTAATAAGAATAATATAATAAATAGTTAAATAATAAGTCGATAAAAAATAAAGAGAGGTAAGGAGCTTTAATAAATAAAGATAATAAAGATTTAAATAAAATTAATAAATAAAGTAAATTATTATACTACTGATAATAATAATAATAGGGTTAATATAGTAAATACTAATAATAATACTAGTAATAATAATCGTTAATAAACCTTACGTATTAAATCTTAATATACGAAGGTATTACTCTAGAAGATTATTTTGAAATTTAAATATTTTTGGCTAGGAGGTAAAGTTCAAATAAATATTTAATATTAATTAATATACGAAGTTAATACTCTAGAAGATTATTTTGAAATTTGAATAGTTTTAACTAGGAGGTAAAGTTTAAATAAATATTCAATATTAATTAATATACGAAATTATTACTTTAGAAAATTGTTTTAAAATTTGAATATTTTTGGCTAGGAAGTAAAGTTTAAATAAATATTTAATATTAAATAATAATATTCTAATCTAATCTCTTTATTTAATACTAGTAACGGTTAAATTTTAAATGTCCTTAAATTAAATAAAAATTTAAAGTTTATTTTCGAATAATAAAAATTCATTTTTAAGTAATATAATTATTAATAATAATATTTAAGCGCCTCTAGCCCCGCTTAAAAGTCTTTAAACTCTAAAATTATTTCTTAAATTAATTTTTATTTTAATTTTTACTTCTTCTTTCTTCTTTTTAAACTAATTTTCTTAATCTCTTTATTTAATCTTTATACTTTAATATTAATTATAGTAAAGGATAATAATATTTATAATTTAATATTAATTACGGAGATTAATAATCTTTTAAACGATATAATTTACTCTAATAATAATAATAACGAAGGGGATTTATTAGGTAAACCGTCCTTCGATAATATAAATATAAAGATAATCTTAGGCGAGATACTTAAAGACGGAATTTTAATAAATCCTACTCGTTAACCTTTATTATCTATTATATTAATATTATAACTAGAATTACTTTACGGAGGATTATGGACTAGTTTTCGAAGATAATAATATTAAACCGAAATATAAAGGGCCTACCCCGAAGCTAGGTATAAAATATAAATTAAATAAAAATAATACGTTAGTCCCGAAAGTTAAACCGGTGGTATCTAAGGCTTAAAAAGTTAAGAAGGAATAATCGATTTATAGTAGAAAAAAGAAGGAAAAAGTAGATAAAAACGACGACGACGGTATATTAATCGATGATAACGTTATATTAATTAATAACGACGTTAATTATAATTATAAGAATATAAAGGATTAACCTAATAACGAGGAGATATTTATTAAGCGTAAATAAAAAATACTTATTAAATCTAGAAAAGATAAGGTTATAGGGTTTATTAAGGGAATATTTATAAAATAAGAGAAAAAGAGAATAAACCTTAGAATTAAAAAAGACGAGGACTTTAATAAATTTATAAAGAAAAAGCGCGATATTAAAACCGCTAAACCTCTAACCTAAGGAATAATAATATATAATATTATTTATTACGATCTTTATAACTTAATTAGAAAGAATATTAATAGACCCGCCGAGCGCCTATATATATCCTTCGTAGCCTATAATTACTTTACTTTATTTATAAATTTAGGAATTTTAAAAGTTAATTAAATCCCTAAATCTAGTATCCGCTTAAATAATTAAATTATTTTATTTATAATTAACTAGTACCCGGCTAGAATCTTTATAAATTAATTAAGCGAATTCGATCTAGCCGGAATAATACGTAGTTTAAAATACTTTCTCGGTTATACTACTAAATAATAGAAAGCGGTAAAGAATATAAATATTAACGGGAACGTATTAATAACGGGGGAGGAGAGATAATACTATATATAAATAAAGAGCCTATATATATTAGGTAGATAAAAGGTATTTAATATTAACCTATACTTTAAACGTCCGGTTAGGGAAAAGATTCGTTATTAAAAACTAATATAAAAACGATTTTATAAAGTATATATTTAGTTTATATCTAGATACCCTAAGGACCCGACCTTCTTAACTCTATTATTATATATTAAATTATTATTTTTATAAAGGGGGCCGCCTAGGAACCCTCTTTTTTAATCGCGAATAATATTATATAAACCGAGATTAATAAAGTAATAATAATAATCTAGTAGAGTATTTTTAAATATAATTACGATAATCCTTAATAACGGTTAGAAAGTTAATAAATCCGCGCGGCGTAGTTTTACCGCGTCGTTTATAATAGTCCTTTAGATAATAATACTAAACCTACGAATAATTATAATAAAACTAAAATTTCGAATTTACTACTAAAGTTTAAGACCGTAAATATATTAATTTTATTTTTTATAATTACGAGTATACTAGTACTAACGTCCTAGACTTCTAGATAATAATAATAATAAAAGTTTACGTATAATAACGATAAAGCCACGATTATAATAATAGTAAATCCGAAACTTTAATACTAAATAATTAAAGTTTTAATTTTAAATAATTAAACTCTTAAATTTAAATAACCTTAGGCTCGACCCTAAAGTATATTTATTATTAATTATTCTTAAGAGTTTAATATTAGAAGGCTAGCCCCCCGCCTAAAACTTTTAAACTTTTAAAATTATTTCCTAGACTAGAGTTTAGTTTTAATAAAATTTTAAATAATCTCTTTTAATTTTTAATCCCCTTTTAATTATTAATCCCCTTTCGATTATTAATTTATAATATTAGAATTATTATTTAAATCGTTAATACCCTCTTTTCCTAATACCTACTATAATATAATATATATATTAATTAATTTACCTTATATTTAAAATCTATCGGACTATTATTATATTATAATAATATTCGAAAAACTTCTAAAAAAGACCCGTAATTAAATCTACGGGTATTACTTTATTTACGCCGAGGAAATTATTCTTTATTTAATAAAGAACGAGAGGTTAATATTTAAAAAAGACTTTCGTAAATTAATAAAGTATAATATAAATAAAAATTATAATATTTTAATCGGAGACCCCGAAACGCTCGGGGGGGTTATTTATATAATAAATTAATTATATATTACTTTACTCGGCGTTAATAAAGTTATTCGTAAAGATATAACGAGTATTTTTTTTAGGTATAACGTCTAGCGTTTAGGTTATCCCGATTACTCGATTAATAACGAGTATAATAAAGATCCTAGATTTATAAATATATAGTTCTATTTTAATTATTATTTCCGTTATATTAGAGTTTACTTAACGATAAATAATAGTCTTAATCGTTTTCTTATTATAATGAATACTCGAGCGGAGTAGCGAAATATAGGATTTAATATAAAAGATAAAGTTTACGGAGCCTTAATAACGAATTTAATAGACTCTTTTAAATAAAAAAACGAGCGTCTAATATAAATAACTTAATTACGATCTTTAATTTTTAATATAGAGAATTTATTCTATCTAAATAATTACTATCGTAGGGAGACTTTATATAATTTATATTATTATATAATTTAAAAGGGCTCTTAATATAGAAAGGAGTTTAAACCGGCGAAATTTTATAATTATACTAGAATTAATAATATAATTCTTAATAATAAAGATATACTAGATATTAAAATAAAATCTAAAACGGACGTAAAAATAATCGGCCTCGATATAAACTAGGATAAACCGACGGAAAGAGAAAAAGGAGAAGATAAAATAATAAATAATAACGGGGATAATAAAAACGCGATCTTTATAAAGTTTTAAAGTTTAAACGCGTCGTACTTTATCGGGGGGGCTAGGTAAAGAATAATTTTTAATCTTTAACGATAAATATATACTCTTTAATATTTAATAAATAACGATAATTAATTAATTAGTAAATACTTTTAATAGGATTTTTATTATATCGGTATTATAATTTTATAAATAATAATAAGAAAACCTATAAATAATCGTTTATAATTTAAATTCTATTAATATTAAAGTAATTATTAATTATAATATTTCTATACGCGGTTATATTAATATATAATAAATTTAGATTTTATCGCTAAGATTACGGTATTAATCTAAAAGTAGAATAATACGGGTATTTTAATAATCGATAGTTAAAATAAAGCGAACTAGATATAATATTCGGATTTTATATTTAAACGTACTACCTAAAGATTCCGTAGTAAATAAAAGGCGTTAATTTAAAGGGGTTTAACGAGCGGAAGTTAACCCGAAGAGGTTTAGCGGAGCTTAGTATATCTAAAGAACTAAAATAAAGATATGAAATCGTAGTACTTAACTAACCCAAGTTTAGTAGTGGTTACCCGAGTGTCGCGACTAGCCGAGTAACGCCTGGTTTTACCGCAAAATCCAAGTATTCTAGTAATTACGATAGTGTGGTAATACTACTACGTTCTAGTTAATTCGAACTTATTTGGATAAGAAAGGATAAGGATTCTAATTTCTTTTTTATTTACTAGTAGGTTTAATAATAAGAATTACGAAAAGTACGAAAAGTAGTAGTTTTTTAATATAGCCTATTTTTAAATTAATTTATAGAATTAATACTAACAAAAAGATTACGGTAGTTATCGATATATATATAAAGTTAATAGTATATATATAGATTATATATTTAGATTTTTAGAAAGATATAAAATAAATCCTAGTTAGTTTTTTATCCCGTTATTAATGTACTTTATAATTAAATTTCGACGAAAATAATACTACCTTACTTTAATAGAGATTATTTAATAACGAGGGCCTAATATTTATTTATACTTTTTAGAGGTATAAATAATACTTAATTCTAGGGTCATTGAGATATTTAAACCCTAATCAGTATATAGTCGTCCACAGTAGCTGTTTGTTTACAGATTCATGATTTCCCGCGATACTCGGCTGGTCGCGACACTCGGGTGGCCACTACTAAGCTTGGCTTAGTTAGGTGTTACGATTAATGGTTTCTGATAAGAATAACAATGAGGCAGCAGCTCAGCCACGTTCAAGGGGGCGCACCCAGGCTCACGCGACGCTCACCCGAGAATAAAGCGGCGCTCACCCTATCCTCGAAGAGGGGTGAGATCGGGGCAGCTTTCTGTCACCTTGGCAAATTCGCCGCAGACTCAGCCCTAAGAACGAACATCGAGGACGAATGCTGTTGCTTTCTGAAACAGCTTCATTGTCCGTCGCAGAGCTGAATGACAGGGTCGCTAACCTTGTAGTGAATCTATCTGATATTTCGCACTTTTCCCCGCCTGTATACTGCTCTACGAAGCCAGAAAATGCTTGGCAAGCTCCAATGATAGCCATTGGAGACATGAAGGCTACGCGGCTCCGATGAGCGCTGCAAAAGATGAGGCCGAAAATGGTCGTCTAGATCTTAGCAGCGAGGATGAAAGCGTGGAAGAGAAGCCTGTGAAGATCGACGAGAGCGCGGAAGCAAAAGAAGATGATCTACCCACACCAAGACTGGGGAAGCCTAATGGAATTAGAGGGGAGGACGATAGCCTGACTATCCAGAAGACCAGTTTCCGAAGCAGCGAGAAGCAGGCAGAGGAGTTAGGGAGTGAGATTCTAGGTTCTAGACAGGCTTCTCGTCAGGAATTGGAGAGACCATCAAGTGCTGATGGGTCTATCTCAATACCTGACGACACGCCGTCTGCGCCAGGTTCGGTAGCCTCATCTTCGCCGGGCAGGGGTGTCCGCCTGTCCAGCTATGGACGAAGCCCGACACCCTCTCTACGCCCTTTCGATCGCCGGTTTCGAGCACGGATTTCTTCATCACCTTTCAACTCTCCTCGAGCCTCTTCGCCAGCTTTCCTCAACATACATTCCCGCTCTTCCTCTGTCAATCATGCGATACCGGATATTGGAGGAACAGAAGCACCTCAGGCGCCGTGGGAGGTCGTGCGATGGACGAAACTCCGGAAAATGACCGGCGAAGCTTTGTCCGAGGCTGGGAAGCGTAGTTTTGGTCGGCCTACATGCATTACCATTGCTGCATCGATCGCGTTGGGTACCTCGAAGGGCATCATATTGATGTTCGACTACAACCAAAATCTCAAGTCAATCATTGGTCCAGGAACCAAGGCAGTAGAATCTGGATCCGTCACGTCGATCAGCATCTCTGCAGACCACTCCACCATAGCTGGCGGACATGCATCTGGCAGTATATTCACATGGGAAGTTGCGAAACCTGCAAAGCCATTCCTCCACATACCACCGATTGACAGAAGTCGGACACCGAACGCAGACGGGCATGTCTTGGATGTTGCCATCCTGCATCTTGGCTTCCTAGGAATGAGACATACAGCACTAGCATCTGCTGACGACAAAGGGATGGCCTTCTCTCACCTGGCTACTAGAGGCATGGGATTAGTAGCGCGGTCTGTCAAGACAACTCGAATACTTGGACGCTATCCGGATAAGACCACGGCTATTGTTCAGCAGAAGAAGCCGAGCTCCGTATTATCCTTCTCACCCTTGCCACTGGGCAACGCTGCACATGCAGCTGACTCTATGGGATTGGTTGCAATGCTCACGCCATACCTTCTGGTTGTTGTTTCCACAACCCCAATTGCACAGACTCAATACAAGACTCCTCGGCCAAAGGAGGTCGCCGCTCATGGCGCTATGACGGGCGCATTGGCGTGGTTTCCAAGTGTAAAACTCAAAGCAAAAGACTCAGAATCCTCTGGAGACGTATCCAGAGTCAACTTAGCTTATTGCTGGTCAAACGTTCTTACAGTCCTCGAGATTGTTGAAGTAGAACCCTCCGGGAATGATACAAAAGATGAGCCTCCAAATCTCCAATTCAAGCCGCGAAGTAGATGGAAGGCCGACGAGGCTATAATTGGCGTGCAGTGGCTACGCCGTTCTGTACTCGCAATCTTGACCATTACGCAACAGCTGGTCATTCTGGAGGACGTCTCGATGACTGTGACTGATTCGTCAGATTTGATTCAAAAACATATCTATCATGCAGATCTATTCTCTCCGCAACTGACTCAGCTTGTCGATCAGTTGGAAGATGAAGAGGTCGCTGCGATGCATGGCGTTGTTGCGGATGCATTCTATATGAGCTTCAGAGCCTACAAAGGACGGTTGTTCCTTCTTGGATACAATGAGATATCTTTTGGAACTCTTTCCAACTGGGCCGACCGGCTGCTGGCGCTAATGGAAGAAGGCAACTACATAGGGGCGATCCAATTGGCAACTTCCTACCACAGCGGCGAAGCCAACAAAGTTGCAGTGGGTCTTCCTGAGGACGACACCTTGAGACACAGATTAGTCCTGGAAAAACTTATGGAAATGATGTTAGCATCGCTCAAGTATGCATTCGGGAAGAGCGACCAGGCGCACGAAAGACTTGGAGATCGGCAACAGCTGGAAGAGCTTGCGAGGGCTTGTATTACGGCTTGCATTAGTATTGAAGATAACGAATTCCTCTTTGATGATGTCTACCCCTGGTACCAAGACGCAAAGGTGCAAAGCATGTTCATTGAGAGTCTCGAGCCCTACATTGTCGACGACCAGATCACTGACATACCTCCGATCGTGATCAAAGATTTAGTCGGCCATTACACTGCACGAGGTCTCAATACGCGCCTTGAAGAGATGATCTGCCATCTTGACTCTCGGACAATGGACATTGATCAGATCACCACGCTGTGCAAGAAAAATCATCTCTACGATGCCCTCCTTTATGTCTGGAACCAAGCGCTTGGCGATTATACCTCCATCCTCAGCGACCTACTGGGCTTGGCCGAACATCATTATAATTCCGAGTCGGATCTCGACCCTTCCATACAGGAATCGGAGCTTGCCAGTGCTTCGAAAATCTTCCCTTACATGTCCTATACACTTACAGGTCGCATCTACCCAAACGCCAAGCAAATGCCAGACGATGCTGCGGCTCTGGCAAAAGCCGAGATCTACTCTTTCCTCTTCTCTGGCAGTAGTAGGGAAGGACAGCTGGATAATCAAAGAAGTCCACGCTCACCCAAGGCTGGTTCAAACGTTAGTTTTCCGAACCTGAGAAGAATTCTCAACTTCGACGCTCCAAGTTTCCTCAGTGTGCTCAACGAAGCCTTCGAGGACAGCTTCTTGAACGGCCCTCAAGACCGTATGGTCGATGAAGAACCAGGAAAATTGACAGAGGAGCAGAAATTCGGTCTCTCGGTCAACAGGCAATGGATTGTTAGCATCGTACTCGAAGTGATGACGCCTCCAAATTACGAGTCCGATGATATGATCTACCTTGATATGTTCATAGCACGCAACCTTCCTAAATTCCCACAGTTCATCTTACTTCCGGGCCATGTGCTCCACCGGGTGCTCGTTGGCCTCTGCCAGTATCCAAGCGAAGAGGTAGCAGATGACTGTCAGCTCAGTGTCGAGTACCTCCTCTCGATGTATCAACCGCCAGATATCGCATCACTGATAACCCTGATCGCGAAAGCTCGCTTCTACCGAGTACTGAAGTCGATCTATAAAGCCGAGAAGCGATACTCTGAGCTTCTGAAGACATGTTTCGATGATTACCAAGATCCGGATGCTATTTTCGAGTGTATTGGCGACTGTCTAAGGCCTGGCGCTGGTTTGAACGAACTACAGATCAGCGAAGTGCGATCCGTGATTGTTGATCATGCCGACGATCTAGTGGCGACTGATGTGACAAAAGCTGCCTCCACGATCGATGACTACGCTCCTGACCTTCATAGTCTTCTGCTAGGAACGCTAGATGAGGACGAGGCTGTCCAATTCAAATACTTGCAAATCGTCCTTGAGCCGCCCACGCCGAGAGGGGAGACTGAAGGACCAAGATCTTCACAACGTGCTTTTGTTGAGCAATATGTGCGACTTCTGTGTGATTATAATCCGTCTCACGTGAGCGACTACGTTGACCAGCTCAAGGCTGGTGATCTGCGGTTGGAAGAAGTTCTTCCGGCACTAGAAAGCAGCAGTATCGTTGACGCCGCGGTTGTACTTCTGGCACGAGAAGGAAAGGTCCGCGAAGGCATCGATCGTTTGACTCACCATCTCAGCACCTTGGAGTCGATTCTGCTTGGTCTTCTGGACGGTGCCAATGAAAGCCCGGATGTTGCAAATACAGCCGAAGCTAGTCGCGACCTCATCTGCACCATCCAGAAATATGCACGAGTAGGCGTATGGCTTTGCCAGAGACAAAGTAAAGCTGCACAGCAAGGTAAATCGAGTATATCCCAAGCTGAAAGCACGAAATCACTCAACGATACGCTTTCCGAAGACGAAGAGCTCTGGCTTGACCTCATCGATTCCGTGGTTGCGGTGGCAAAAAATGGCACTGTGGTAATCGAAAGGCATGAGCGACATGTATCGTCCAACGAAGATGACACTTTACAAAGAACTTCGAGCTCTATAAAACTGGGTTCATCTAAGATGATTACAGATCTCCGTACCATTGTCCAGGAAACATTTACTGCTCTCCTCGCCACCACAAATGCTCCACATAGTAAAGATGCACGACGCACAGACGTCTCATTCTTGCGGATCCTCCGAGCTTTCCTCAATCGCGCCTCATTATCTTCCCCGTCCGTATCAAATTTGCGAGCTGTCCTAGCCGCCATCTTCTCAGCGTACTCTTACGAAGAGTCTCTCCTGTCTCTAGCAAATCGTTTGCTGGACAAAGATCTCTTTGTGCACGTAACAGAAGCAGACACCCTGCGCAGACGAGGCTGGAGACCCCTAGGTCGAGTCTGCGAGGGTTGTGGCAAGCGATTATGGGGACCGGGTGCTGGTGGCTATATATGGGATGCTTGGCAGCACAATAACGAAGAGCGAGAAAATCGGGAAGGAGACCATGCTAGTGCAACAGCATCCAGGTCCTCATCTAAATCAAGGGAGGGCACCGGCAAAGGGAAAGCCGTGACGAGGGATGAGCAGATGGCAAGTTCGGAGCATGATCTCGAAAGTGGTAAAGGCAAAGTTGCAAGGCAGGAGGAGACGGGTCCCGTGGTGATCTTCTCTTGCAGGCATATGTTTCATCGCGCTTGTTTGAAGAAGACGCAAGATTCGGGAAATGAGCATGAAAATAAGGGGGACGGCCCAGACCTAGTATGTCCGTTATGTACATGAGCTTTGGTGCTGCATACGTTTGTACAATACATGAACCCTGTCCTATCCTTGGCGGAGGCTTGTCATTTGCATTTCGGGGATCTAGGTACGCTTTCAAACAATTTATATATCAGGCCTTGTGCAGCCGTCACTGCCGATACATGCCGATGTTTGATTCCTCGGCGATAGAGAGATGCTATCGTGAGCGCTCACACACCCCAGACATGGATCTTGATCGCTTAGGATGCATTTCTACACAGCAAGGCCTGGACTTTGACCCGAGCCTGCCTTTCCGAACCGATCTTAGTCAGGGGCAACATCAATCTTATTCACGATCCCATCTTGAAGGGTTCTCTCGAATACCGGCTTTCTTTGCCACCTGTGCTATCGCATACGTGAGAGGCGAGAAGATTGAAACATCTGGATTTGACGTTGCTGATTGGTTGATTTCAAAGGCAAAGGGCACGCTAAGATCACGTCATCACGGACACCAACGCTTGACCACATCTTGACAAGGCCATCTCAGTGGCTGCAATTGAGATGAACTAATGACCACCGTCTCGCTGCTAGGTCGCTGCCGTCCCCCAAGTCTCCGCTCGATTCCTTCACCAGGATCAGGATCTTTCTAGACGCCCGCTTCAACCCATTACCCCCTAGTTCTACCCCCCTAGACCGCGCGCAAACACTGAGATCCATTCATGCTGGATCTCAGGGGCTGGCTCATAGCATTTGATCTTGCTTTTACTGTCTCCACCACTTGCCTTGAATCTCAATTCAGCGAATCATGGCAGGTAGTATTACTATTCCTACAAAGACAGATCGACGAGGATGTCAAGCACACACACTCTCCCCCTGAACCACCTCGTCTCGTCTCTGTACAGCCAATATGTTTATATTCGCGCACTCTCCGTATTCTCAGCATTCACCGATTTTTCTTCTCATCTGGTCTTGCGTCTGCTGCCTCGTCCATCGCATTTTTCTTCTCCACACTCCTTTACAGCAGCATATAGTCATTCCTTAAAATCAATATGCATCTCTCAACCCTTGTTTTTGGCGGTGGACTGGTATCTCTCGCCCTAGCCAGCTACGGCATTCAAGATGATTACAGCGGAACCAATTTCCTCAACATGTTCACCTTCGACACTGAAGACGACCCCACTCACGGCTACGTAAATTACGTCGACGCCAACACCGCCCAACAGAACAATTTCACAAACGTTGAAAACGGCATCGTCACCATCCGCTCTGATTCCACATCCGTAGCCAGCGGACGCGGTCGCAACAGCGTCCGTCTGACAAGCAAGGCCCAATACACGCACGGCCTGGTAGTACTGGACCTGCAACACATGCCCGGCAGCGCCTGCGGTATCTGGCCCGCTTTCTGGATGACCGGCCCCTCCTGGCCAAACAGTGGCGAAATCGATATCATAGAGGGTGTCAGCTACCAATCTGAAAACGCCATGACAATGCACACTAGCTCTGGTTGCTCGATGGTCAATAAAGACTGTAAAGGCAATACCGGCTGCGGTGTCGTGACCGGCGGTTCTGCATCTTACGGCGATGGTTTCAATAACGCTAACGGCGGCGTGTATGCTATGGAATGGACTAGTGACGCGATTAATATCTGGTTCTTCGGCCGGAATAGTATTCCGAATGGTGCTACTGGCGATGCTCCAGACCCAACTACCTGGGGCAACCCGATTGCATCGTTCCAGGGTGGGAGTGGGTGTAATATCGATCAGCATTTCCAGAACAATAATATTGTCTTCGATACTACCTTCTGTGGTGATTGGGCTGGTCAAGTGTGGTCTCAAGACGCAACTTGCTCATCTAAAGCTGCTACGTGCCAGGATTACGTCGCCAACAATCCCGCGGCGTTCACGGAGGCCTACTGGACTATTAACAGCCTAAAGGTCTATAGCCATGGAGCTGGCAGTGCATCTGCTCCCTCACCGACGCCTGCGCCAGCACCAAGCCCAAAGGCTGTCGTCTCGGTCGTCCCAATTAATCCGCCTGCGTCTGAACCGACTACTACGCCCGCCCCTGCGCCCTCACCATCAACGACCACCGCCGCTGCTCCCTCCTCCGAACCAACAAGCACGCTCGCCGGCGCACCCCCACCATCCCCAACATCCACATCGGCCCCACCCGAATACACAGGCAATGTAGGCATTGGCAGCTCCACACCCGGTGGACCGCTTGGCGCAAACCCGGTGGCAGGCAGCCAAGGCCTTTCCGTTGGCCCCAACGGCCATGTCGTGGAGAACCCGATCAAGGCCAGGGGCGTCAAGGCCGACAGCGTAAAGCTGAGTATCGGGAGTGATGGGCTGATTGAAGAGACGCCCGTTAAGGCGAGAGATGTAAAGGCCGACAACGAGACTGAGGTCGACGGGCCGTTTATGAACAAGAGGGTTGTTGCTGGTGGGGCTGAGGAGATGCATTTTAAGAGGGGGAAAGTGATGAGGCATTTGAGGAGGCATCAGATGGATTTTGGGGTTAGGATGCATAAGCACTGATGCGTTGGCTTTCCCACAGATGGTCGACTACAGGCTGGAACTGGAAAGACCGATTTACGTTCTGATTTCGTCTAATGTTCGTTTCTGGTTGGATACTTGAGGGTTTCTTTTGGTTGTATATAACTCCGTTGGCAGCCTACGAGCTGTCCGAATACTTTCACAGAATAGACATTTATATATACGCTTTTCTACGCCAAAAAGGCTTCTTATTGATGACTGCTAGCTTCAGCCTTTTAAATGTTGTTCCAGAGACCGCTCTCTAATGCTTCTCCATCTCGGACATGCCAAGAAATGCCACGATCTTACTTCTATGCGCCGTTAGAGCCGTTGCTCTGATGCTCACCCTGCAAATTCTCGATCACGATGGCACTCGCTCCACCGCCACCATTGCAGATCCCTGCACATCCAAGCTTACCTTTCTTCTCCCTCAACACGCCTAGAAGGGTTGTGACGATTCTCGCTCCGCTACATCCAAGTGGGTGACCTAATGCAACGGCACCGCCATGTAAATTCACTTTCTCCTCGCTCAATCCCAACAATTTCAAGTTCGCGAGCGCGACAACGCTGAACGCTTCGTTGATCTCAAAGGCATCAACATCGCCGATATCGATGTGGGCGTGCTTCAAGGCCTTCGGGATCGCTAGCGAAGGAGCGGTAGTGAACTTCGAAGGCGCCTGAGCTGCGTCGCCCCATCCCAGGATCTTCGCCAGTGGAGTGAGATTATGCGATTTCATGAATTCTTCTGATACGAGGAGGATAGCTGAAGCACCGTCCGAGAGGGGTGAGGCATTCGGCGCTGTGACAGTACCAGAGCCATTGGTAATGAAGGCTGGCTTCATTGACTTGAGCTTTTCGACATTTAGCGGCATTCCTGGCTTCTCGTCCTTTGAGACCAGAGTCGCTGGCTTGCCTCTTGGACCCGGGACGGAGACAGGTGCAATCTCTGGTGCGAACAGGCCTGAGTTGGACGCATGCTGCGCTTTCTGTATCGAACGAATCGCGTAGTCGTCCTGCGCTGCTCTATCGAAACCATGATCACTAGCGCACTCTTCAGCTTGCAGGCCCATATGTTCATCCGAATAAGCATCTGTAAGCCCATCTTTCGCCAATCCATCCACGAGGGTGGCATTGCCGTATTTCGAGCCCTGGCGCAGGGTTGGTAGGTAGTGAGGGACATTGGACATTGATTCCGTGCCGCCTGCTATGACGGCGGAGGCGTTGCCGGTCATGATCGTTTGGGCGCCGAGAACGATCGCTTTGAGGGAGGAGGCGCAAACTTTGTTAACGGTTGTGCAAACGATTGAGTTGGGGAGGTGGGCGCCGAGGGCGCATTGGCGGGCTGGGTTTTGGCCGAGACTGGGTCATGTTAAACGTTGTTTGTTAAGACGGGGCTTGGGACGTTTAGAAAGACGGTACTTGGGGACATACTTGGCGGAGAGAACATTGCCAAAGAAGACTTCGTCAATGTCTTCAGGTTTCACGTTGGGCACTCGTTCCAAGGCAGCTGTTGCAATTTAGTGTAGCTCCACTCATGCTGGGGCAGGCTGGCATACATTGGATAGCATGAGAGCCCAACTGGATTGCGGTTTTGCTCGCAAGCGCCCTGGTATGATGCTGAGCGGAGTCTTGCTGAAAATATTGATGTACCTACCCTTGGAATTGGCCAATTGGAGTTCTGACAGCGGAGACGATATACACTGGAGGCATGGGAGGGGGAGCCATGTTGAGGTTTTGTAACGAGGAGTCGAAGGAGACAAGTAACAGCAGACAAGAGGGGTTTGTACACAGAAGTCGTAACGCTCGTCAATGCTCGATGGTCAGTACTGAGCGTATCTACGAGTTACCATTTTCTCCGAGTTCAACAAAATCCCAAAAGACCTCTCCATGTAGCAGCGGGAGCTAATGAATTGGATTAAGCGCGACATTTTTAGCCGCATATTGATTTTGACTAGCGGATTTGAGAAACTCGAAGTCACAGCTCATTGACTACCACAGTCTGTGGATCTGTGGTCGCTGACAAGATGGATGACCTATACGATGAGTTAGCACATGCGCAATGCCCCAGCCCAAGCGAACTGCTGACACCCGTTCTTAGATTCGGCAATTTCATCGGCGAGGCAGAAGAGTCCGAGGAAGAATCGCAAGATGGCGCAAACGGAGACGCCTACGTTTTCGAAGACGAGGCAGAGGAAAATGGAGTTCCTAACGATCAAGCTCTCATGGAGATCGACGAAGATGGACCATCGAACGCTGTCGTCCTGCACGAGGACAAGCAATATTACCCTACCGCCCAACAGGTCTACGGTCCAGGCGTTGAGACTATGGTCCAGGAGGAAGATACCCAACCGCTTTCGCAGCCAATCATTGCGCCGGTCATACAGAAGAAGTTCACAGTACAAGAAACCGACCTACCGCCCGTCCATTTCGCACGTGACTTCATGACGGACATGATGAATTTTCCAGAGCAGATCAGGAATATTGCATTTGCGGGCCATTTGCATCATGGTAAGACGGCTTTCATGGATATGTTAGTGATGCAGACACACGATATTAGCGATCGTTTGGAGAAGAGGACCGGCAGGAAACAAGACGAGCAGCTCAGGTACACAGACGTTCATATTCTGGAGCGGGCAAGAGGATTGTCGATCAAAGCCGCCCCAATGAGTTTGATACTGCAGGGCACGCGTGGGAAGTCGCATTTATTCAATATATTGGATACGCCAGGCCATGTCAACTTTGTAGACGAAGTGGCCGCGTCTCTACGGCTTGTTGATGGGGTTGTCCTCTTAGTTGATGTCGTGGAAGGCGTCCAGATCAATACCGAGCAGATCATCAAATATGCCGTGCTTGAAGATCTTCCTTTGACGCTAGTAGTCAACAAGATGGACCGCTTGATACTTGAGCTGAAGCTACCACCTATGGACGCGTATTTCAAATTGAAGCATGTCATAGAAGAAGTCAATACCGTCATCGAGAACACAAGACCTGGCCAAGGAGAAAAGAGGCGACTGAGCCCTGAAAAAGGCAATGTTGCTTTCGCTTGCAGTAGCATGGGATGGACCTTCACGCTGTCTTCGTTTGCAAAGATGTATGCCGAAAACTACCCAGATGTCAATGCCAAGGATTTCAGTGTGCGATTGTGGGGCGATATTTTCTTCAACCCAAAGAGGAGATCGTTTACTCGGAAAGGTACAGAGGAGCAATCTAAGCGAACTTTCGTCAAATTCGTCCTAGAGCCAATATACAAATTGTACTCACATACGATAAGCGAAGCGCCAGAGGATTTGACAGAAACACTGGCAACTCTTGGGATTACACTGAAACCATCGCAGTACAAGACTGATGCGAGAGTCCTACTGAAAACAGTATGCGAGCAATTCTTTGGTGCAGCTGAAGGCTTTGTCGACATGGTGGTCGAGCATGTGCCATCACCAGCAGAAGGAGCACAGAAGAAACTCGATCGTTATTACACTGGACCTACAGATACTAAGACCGCGGCGGCTATTGCAAATTGCGACCAAGATGGGCCACTGGTGGTCCAGATCACCAAGCTTTTCAATACAACTGATGCTTCAAGCTTTTACTCGTTTGGCAGAGTCATGAGTGGTATTGCGAAAGCAGGCCAGCAGGTTCGAGTCTTGGGCGAGGGTTACACCATTGATGACGAGGAAGACATGACAATCTCGACAATCTCGAATACGTGGATTGCTGAGTCGAGGTACAATATTCCCACAAGCGGTGTCCCAGCCGGTAATTGGGTGCTGCTGAGTGGTATCGATAATTCCATTGTCAAGACAGCGACATTGGTCCCTCCTAGACTTCCGGATGATGAGGACGCCTATATTTTCAAGCCTGTTAAGCATTTCACTGAGTCTGTGTTCAAAGTTGCAGTTGAGCCAATCAACCCTTCGGAGCTTCCTAAGATGCTCGACGGCTTGAGGAAGGTCAACAAGAGCTATCCTTTGATCGCTACTAAGGTCGAAGAATCAGGCGAGCACGTCATTCTCGGGACAGGTGAACTATACATGGACTGTGTTCTTCACGATCTACGAAGGCTCTACTCGGAAATGGAGCTTAAGGTCTCTGATCCCGTCACGCGATTCTGTGAAACTGTGGTGGAGACATCTGCCATCATGTGCTATGCCATCACACCTAACAAGAAGAACAAAATCACAATGGTCGCCGAACCTCTTGACGATGGTATCGCTGAGGATATCGAGAGCGGCAAAGTCAATATCAAAGATCCAATCCGTAAAGTCGGCCAATTCTTCGAGGAAAAATACGAATGGGACAAGCTAGCTTCACGAAGCATCTGGGCTTTCGGGCCAGACGAAATGGGGCCTAATATACTTCAAGATGATACTCTTCCTTCACAAGTAGACAAAAAATTGGTCAATACTGTCCGCGACACTCTCCGCCAAGGTTTCAGCTGGGGTACCCGAGAAGGCCCTCTTTGCGAAGAACCAATACGCAACACCAAATTCAAGCTCACCGACATCTCGCTGGCTGCCGATTCGATCTCTCGCGGCGGTGGCCAAATTATCCCGACCACCCGTCGTGCTCTATACTCCTCCTTCCTGACGGCCTCTCCCCGCCTCCTCGAACCACTCTACACAGTTTCCATGACCGGTCCTGCCGATTCTGTCACGTCTCTTTACACAGTCCTCTCTCGGCGAAGAGGACACGTCTTATCAGACGGACCCATAGCCGGCACCCCACTTTACGGCGTCAGGGGTCTAGTACCCGTGATTGACAGTTTTGGCTTCGAAACCGATGTAAGAATTCATACCCAAGGGCAGGCTATGGTGAGTTTGGTGTTTGATCGATGGAGCGTCGTTCCTGGAGACCCTCTCGATAAGGAGGTCAAGACGAGGCCGCTCGAGATGGCGAGTGCTATGGCAACGGCTAGAGATTTCGTGCTGAAGACTAGGCGGCGGAAGGGGCTGAGTGAGGATGTCAGTGTTGGGAAGTTCTTGGAGCCCGAGCTGTGGAAGTCGTTGAAAGAAGGTGGAGTGCTGGACGGGTAGAAGAGCTGGATCTATCAGAATGAGCAATTCGAAAGAGACTCGCGTCTATCGAGAACCCGAGGCTTTGCAATGATTATTGATCTTCTACTTGCTCATCACGTTCTTCTGCCCCTCAAACACCTCTGTCTCCATGTTTTTCTATTAAGCGCCCAGTATGCTCTGCAAAAGCGTACTATCCATCGAGCCCGACGTCAGAATTGCCACAAATGAGCTATTACTCAGCAGCGAAGGCGCAATAGTGCGATCAATACCGAGCGGGAACTCCCAGGTCATATACTTATTCATCAACCAATCATACGGGGCACCATCCTCCCACATACAAAGCGATAATGCCGGGCTTCCTTGGCTGTCTACGCGCTGATCAGTAAAACTACGTGCTGCATCAACTGTATCCCTTATGATTTACTGATTAAAACAGCCGCCCCACCTTGGTTGATCGCGAGACATATAGGGGCCATCCTCGACGCAGCGGTGAAGATATCGAATTAAGAAGTAGCGCTATAATCTACTATGATAGATTGGTGCCTCTTCTAACTCAGAATTGCTATATCACACGTCCCTGCCTCGTCCGATCAGTCCACAAACCCAAACTCAGAGCAAACCCTCTCTCATTGCACGCTCAGTGTCAAGACAAAAGACCTCCAAGCCTACCATGGGACCACCACTTCGGGCCTTGCATGACGTCTTGTGTATATCCTGGAGGACGAGGATGGGCAAATTGCAGCCAATCTGCTTGCGGTGGCGCCGTGCGCATCTGCTGTTCCACGAATAACCGGACGGTTTTGTCTTGTGGGAGGTTGGAGAGGGCGGTGTTGCAGGAGCTGAGGGATGGGGCGCCGTGGAAGGCGCTGCAGTATGGGAGATGCTTTCGTTGGGGAAGTGGGAGCTAGGATTAGGAGGGAGAAGAGTTGGAGGCATTTTGTATGCGATGACATTGAGAAAGCAGCTTCTGCGATGATTTGATGTGATGGCTCATCCCGAAATCGTGAGATGTATTTTCGAAGACATGATAGCTCGTGAGAAAGTTGTATCATGTAAGATCTGTGTATGATGTAGGGAAGAGGGAGGCTGAGTGATTGTGACACTCTGTTGGCACAAAGCCAACACGGCCAAGGACGAAACCTCCCAGCTGCATGATACAGTCGCGAATATACGTCGAACATAGTATTCAATCTCGAACCTACCTTTGCACACCTTCTCCACCTCCAGGCCTTTACTTAGTCAAGATCAATCCAACGTCCATTACTCTTGAGAGACCATTTTGACCATGTCCAACAAACCGCCCTCTGTTCCGCCAAAATCAGTAGCTATCTATCTCTGGTTCCTCTCCTACCCTTTCGTCAGCTCAACATACTGCCATAGCGGAATCTACGGTACCCCCGACGTTCCAGACTGCGAAAAAACTCTAGGCTTGATCCCGTACGCCCTATCACCTCCTTTGTATCGTCTATCGCAGCAACTCCGTAAATTTTCTGAGCCTCAATTCTTGCAGCCGCCGTTCAGTGCTGTTGATAATGTGTATCGACGCAGTGCGATTATTCAGTTGCCTAAGATCTATAAGTAAAGTAAGTAGCTTCCCGAGAGTTCCCCAATTTAGTTCCTTGGTAGTGCTAAGACTATCTGTGATCCCGCAGCATCCTGCCGTGTAGCTTTTATAAGTCAAGGGGCTTTTCGCAAACCGGGAGCAAATAGACCGATCTTTGTTGCGAGTTGGAGGAGGGTTATTGACCAGCTGTTGGGCCTAAGGATGTGCCTGGTTGGTAGGACGCCGCAAGGAGGGTATACTCCATTTCAATGTATGTTCCCCTGTCAACAGATTTTGGGATGTAGTGAGATGAAGAGGGCGATCCTGACGTTTTGGACTGTGCTTAGTGAGTGTGGGTGTGTGGGAGCTGAGGCGGCGGGCTTGTATATGTATATAAGTGATTCGCCGTTTGCGTTTCTTGATACGAATGATTATATGAGCTTCGGTCGGACTATTTGGCCCGTCGCTTCGGAGAACGAGTATTTTGCCTCCTTGGGCAATGGAACATCGGAGACTCTGTTTGTTGTTAGTGACTCGTCTGGGCCGGTCAACACGACGGTGGCAGGCAATTATATACTTCCCGAATAGTCTCAAGACAGTGATCCGAGAACAAGGAATATTCCAGCAAGCGCAAGGAGTGCTTGCACAATCCCGGTTTGTTATAGCTATAGAACAAGGCAAAGAGGCCGCAGCAGCTGGCGAAGCGGTAGCTGGAGGAATCGGATGATGCGAGGGAGATCAGGTAGAGGGATGGGAAGTTGTTGTTAGATGCTGCTATTGGCCAGGAAGATGGTGAGGCTGGGATGAGATCTCAGCAAGGGTTTTTCCGATTGGGCTTTGCTGATGATGTTGGCTTTATAATGGCACATTCCTGATTATGCTGTTGCGAGCTACCGTCATAGGCGTCTTTTTCTTCTTAGCAGAGATAGCGCAGCTTCCACAGTCGCTAGTGCCAGCAGGCGTGACTCTAGCTATGTCGTCCCCGTTTAGCAGGGTTCAGGACAATCTTGTTCCATCTTCATCTCCAATACAGGTCTTCAATAGATGGACCAACACATCACTAAACACGTCTAACACGATTTTAGTCCATTGCGACGCGATAATGCTTGGCCAGGGTCTGAACAAGCGAGACTGCTTGGAGGCAATAGCATCTGCTCCCCCCGTCACCAGTCCTCCCCACAAGCTGCTCAGCTTTGGGAATCGGTATGTAGGTCATTTCGACATTGTGCTTCCAAGACGGTATCTGAGTAAGAACGGTCTCTGCGCGGTTCAGCCAAGGCTTGTACGAGGAGCGATAGAAGCGCATTTGACGCCCATCGACGCTGACCGGGGGGCCACTACTGTAACCGGGGGGCCACTACTGTAGTAGACTCGTGCGTGGATGGCCAGGTCTCGACCGGTGGTATTGCTGGTCGGATTGGTGAGCTATAATGGCCTAATGCAAATTTAGCTTGTTGATGCTTATTGATATAGGGGGAGACAACAAGCTTACAGTGTCGGTGTTTGCACTCGATCCCAAAGTACGTTGTGAGGGGACGTTGGGCGGGCCGGGAATCATAGAGTCATGTAACAACCTTTAGATACGATGCCTGCTTCTATGGCATCGCTTTCGCTTTGGACTCGAAGGTAGTTCACCCGCACTCGATGTCCGAGTCCCGTACGGACTTTCTCCAGGTAGGCACCTATCTTAGATAGCAACATTAACAGCTAACGAAGGATATGATAGAAAATCGATGCATCATGATAATCACGGCTCTTTCAGGAATGCCTCGTGCGGAGCAATCCAGCTGGTATGAATTGTGGGGCGCAGAGGTGGCGATTAATGCAATGTGCATCGGAGCTGGCACGCAGGGAGCTTCGCATGGTATAGGATTAGAGGGCAGACTATCCATTGAAATAGGCGATGTACTAGTAGGTGACAATGTAACGGCGACTGCATGACGGTCGTTCATTCGCTTGACGGTAGGAGCGGGTGCTGTGAGTCCCACCTCAAGTATTTCGGACGACGTTTTACAATTTTGAGGACCGGTAAGGGTTCTGGTCCTGAAAACTAGACCACAGACCTCCACAAGGACGGAAGGCGATATTTTGAACATTCAACGCTTTATTCGGAAGAGCTGCTTTGGTCTCGCTCCATATCTCTATTTCGCTTTCTTCATTCCCTTTTTCAACCTCTTAGCTTCCTTGTCCCCAATCTCCTCACGATATACATCCTCTGCGGACTCTCCTTTCCGTTTCTTGTCCGAATTTGAAGATTTTACGCTCACAGTCAGATCTTTGGCGCCACCTTTCGCCTGAGCTCGCTTTACCTGCTTCTCGGCTTCTTCCCAGCCGGAACCTCCAGTCTCGATCTCATACTTGTCCAGTGGCAGGGCATCGATCAGAGCTCGTTGCTTCTCTTTCAATTCCTTGTCTATTTCTTCGCCCCCCTCCTTCAACTCTTCGTCGAGATTGCTTTGAAGAGGTGCGAATCTCTGCGTATGCTCTTCGTCCACGCCATCTTCCGCCGGAGCATCGGCTTGCGGCATTGCATCTACCACCGCTCCCTCGACTAGTCTCCTGAAACAAGTAGATACTTTTCGGACGATCTTCACAAACATTGCTAAGAGCTGGCTGGTGGGTAACCCTAGCTCTTTCTCAACATCTTCGAGCACTTTTCGTTGCAGGCCTATGGCGAGTAGGATACTCGACTGTACACCAGTAAGGCTCACTGATGGCTTCAGCCTGCCTGCAAAGTAGAGATGTGCGATCGGCGGTATCATGTCCAGAATTACGTGATAGTCAAGCATGTTGTTAGCGTAAGAATCCAGACGCTTGAGATCGAAAGGGGAGAAGGAGGCGTCGAGGTCTGCTTTGGTGAGGGGGGAAGGGGTGAACGAGGGGTCGAGTTTTGCGCCTGCGTTGGCCGATTCGATTATCGACAGGGCGAGAACAGAGGGGAAGGCGCGAAATTGGTAGGAAAGTAGAGAGAGAAAGCGCTTATGGAAGTCGCGGGAGAAGGCACCTAGCCAAGCGTTGTCGGTGTTGCCGCTGTCATTTGTAAGTGTTCGTATCATGACACAAGAGTGCTCGCCTGTGAGTTCGTTCGCTGTTTGGCGAAGGTAAACGGGGGCGAAGGATGCGCGTTTCCAAAATTTATGAAGACGCGGAGTAAGACCAAAGGAGACCCCTAGATAGTCTAGAGCCTGAGGGCGTCGTTCCGAGAGTCGGGAGAACAGCGGTGGCATGCTACTGATATCGCGTACTTTGATGTTGTCGGATTGTAGGGTGGAAGATTCGAGCTCAGCGTCTGTGACGCGAACGATGGAGTCGGCTTGCGTGGGTTCGGCTTCCGAGAGATTGGCACATTTGCCTTCGTAGCAATCCGTGAGGAGGCTAATAGCACGACTGCCGTAGCCCATGTTGGTGTATTCTGGGTTCGTCGCAATGCGTACTATTCGAGCTCCCGAGAGGCCTGCAAACTCTTCGTCCTGGAATTGTTGGCTTACGAGCCATGGGATCATGTCTCCGCCCGCTCGCTGACCGCGGCTGAGGCTGCTCAGCAGGCTTTGCTTGCTAATTTGGCCCTCCAGTGCAATCTGGATCACGCAAAGTGGCTCTGGTAGTCGGGTGCTGTCATCCTGGACGGGTGGGACGAGAACGAACAGTTGATGTGCCGGCGCATCGCTCATCAATTGCAGATCATTCGGCGAGTTCTTGTAATGGCTTGCGACGTATAAAGCAATCATCTGTTGAAGGAAATTTTCGGAGACAGGGTGAAAAGAAAAGAGGGTATCTCTGTTGACATGTAGAAGCTCGCATTTAGACGGGTGAGGACAACCTCGCGCATTATTCTTGGAGCTGGGTAAAGCAGCATCCAAGCAGAGGACTTTGTTTAGCCACTTCTCAACGGAGTCACCCTGAGCATAACGTATGGGCTCTGTGAGAGTGATTTCTCGCAGCGATCGCCCTCTCGTAGGTGCATTGTCTCCGTTCGTGGTCGTCTTGCCACTTGATCGATCAGCTATCTCCGCATCAGCTGCACCGTTGAGCTTTACGCGACCACATGACTGGTCCCGTAGCTGCTGTATCAGCTTCAATGAAAGAGATCTGCCGGTGCCCTCATAGCCGTTGATAGTTGAGGCCATAAAGATAAGGTATGGACCCATCAACTTTCTGACCAGTGGGAGCGGGATGGCTGCAGCCTCGTCTATGACTACGAGCTCTGCTTGGCCTAAAGTGTAGGCGTCTTGCGGTTGAATGTATTGTATCGTCTGTCTATGCTGCCGATGAACATTCACTCGTACAATCGCCTTGTTGAAGTCTGGATTTGTTGATTGGATGATGGTATAATCAACGTGATCCAGGTAGTTGAGCGCATCAAAGCCCTTGAAAACGAATTCGAACAAAGTTTTCAAATTTTCAGGGCTAGGAGATGTTATGAAGATATTGCTATATCCATGTGCTATAGCAGCTGCAATTGCGACCCCAAGAGCTGCAGACTTCCCTCTACCTCTTGCCGCCGTCAGTGTGACAGTACTTCTCAAGGTTTTTTCTGCAATTGCGTCTACAAAAGTCAGGAGCGCTTTCGCTTGATCAACTGTTTTTGCAATTTTGACCAAGGAGCCCACGGGCTGTGTGTCGACCAGACTCTCTTTGATGCCATCCAGCTCTCTCCTGGCCTTTGTCTTTCCCTCGTCCTCTGGATCTGGAGGAGGGAGAGGCTTGACATTCTTCCCTCCAGAGATTGGGAGGACGTTTAGTTCATCGTCTATAATCAGACATGAGTCGCAGCTACCCAGGGACAGGACAAAGCGCTCGTTAAAGCGAGCAACAACGTCGTTGTGTGCTTCAGTACGATATCTCGAGTGAACGTCCATCGACAGTGTATACAGCTGCTTCAAACTTTTCATTCCCTTTAACAGCAGGAGAACCATTCCCCCACCTTCCACGGTTTCGATTGTTCTCGCCAACAGATTGGGTGTGATGGCCTCGAAGTCCTGAAGTATGCACATACCAAAGGTATTCCCTAGAATTTTCTCCGTCTCTTTATAGTAAACATATCTTATATTATGTAGCGTTAGGAAGAGTTCGAACGGATCTTCTGTGTTGGGTTCTCGAATTCCACGCTTGATTTCTTTTTTTATCTTGGTCTCTCGCTTCTTGCGATGACTCGTAAATCCTAAGAGATCTTTCTTGTATGCCCATAGAACCGATTTGTTTTGTTTGATGTCCACACTGGACATGATGTAGTGCAGGTGGACAATGACATCTTTGGCTCGGTCTCCCACCACGACTATGAAGCTGCGTTTCTTCTCCTGTGGGCGTGCTCTGTAAGTAAGTGCCGACTACCTGCGTGTAATTGAAGGTTTGGCTTACCTGAACACAATTGCGTATCAGAGCAGGTATCCGCGAGTCTCTGAGAGCAAGTCAACATTAGATCGGGTCTTTTGATCGACGAGAATGGAGGTGTGTGGACATACACCGCTTTTCGGGGCATCGTTGCAGGTCTATAGCTTCACAAATGTCACATAATGAGGAGTGTACGGAAGGAAGGGGTAGCCGACCGTAAGAGCGACCTGCAGACTAGCAGTATAGAGGGAATCGAGTTGCGCACTGAAAATTATATTGCTAGCTGCTGGATGGGGAAAGGTTCGGGGAAACTTAGCTGGGGTTCCGTTTTTACCGCTTGTGCCAAGATGCCAAGTTTGCCAAGCACTAAACAACTTGAAATCAGGAGCGCTTATCGTTATTGACGAGCAGAAGAAGCATTGTAAAGCAGTATCGCTGAAGCGAGAGAATCTCCCTTAGCCAGCTCAATGCTGAGCAAGGCTTCACTACTATCCCATGGGTCAGCCCTACCTATCCTTCTCATGACCCGACAGGTCTCCTGGACTCAGCTAACCTACCATTAGCGTCCTTTTCTTTACTGCTTCTTTCGCATCTATATCATATGGCAGCACTCCAATTCTAGGTAAAAGAAAGTTCCTTCGAATCTTTCTTGTGGTCTAGCGCTAATGATCTCTAGGCCGGCCCATTCAGTCTTCAATCTTCATTCTTTTCTTGTCAGGTCTAAGCATCTTGATATTTCGCAACGTGATACCCCAACTGTTTTCTGCTGCTTCAGCCTCCTCTTTACTGCCGTTACAAGATTTTGGCCCGTCTAGTGCACTGAAAGACTCGAAAGACCCATCGTCTGAGCAATGGAGTGCCGCTCAGAGCTTTCTACCTCGCAGCAGGTGGCTAGTCATCGTTTCCATGGCCATTGCCCTGTCCTTGCGCGTTGGGCTTCTCCATCTGATCATTGATGACCGACAATGCAAGGTATCGAGCGTCGAGGTGAGCACCCTTATAAAGTGTTTACGATCCACTGCTGAAATTCTGCAAGAGCTATTTGCCATTACTCTTGACCATCTACGACTACTGGTACATCCAGCGTAGGAGAGGAGCACTAGAGAACGCATCGAGCAATCATGGTGTGGTCCCTAGCAAGGCTGGTAGTTACGTCTTGCCAGCGCTCTGTCTCTGCGCCGCGGGTGTGCTTCAAACCTCCCTGATGGCGAGTCCGAGGTCTACGTTCATCTGTCCGATATCCTCTTCTGTGCGCACCACGATACCACTGCTCCAGATTGCGGGCGTCTTGATAGATTGTTACATCCTAATAACCCTTGTGACTATAATCAAAGCATCAACAACGGATACGACCTCCCAGAATGGAATTGCGGTTGTCCTGAGCTCCATATGTCTGGTACTACAATACCTGCTGATTCCTCCTGCAGCTTCAAAACGCTGATCGGCCTAGGTTTCTGCAGTGGTCTTATTTGTTGGCGGCGTTTTGGCACTCATCAGTAACACAGTCTATTGGGTGGAGTTGTTCGATATTGGCTGGTCGTACTCTGGCACTATAATGTTACAGTCAGTGGTCTTTACAGTAACGGTGCTTGCCGCGCTTTATGTGGTAATGGTAGTCCTTCTCTGGTTTCGCTGTTGCGCTGATTTGGTCTAGTCGTTGAATCATGGCCTCCGGCATTTGGCAATGTTCGTGCTGTGCATATGCATTCATTCGACAGGGCTTGGTTATGCTTTCATGGACAGGAGAACGTTGCCAACTATTCCTCGGATACCAATGGTGATATTTCTTGGCCTTTTCCTCCTGGGAGCCATACTATGGCTGCATGGCCCATCAGGAGCCAGAATACACGTATCGTCGCAGCGTCAAGCCTTGCAGGCACCCTCTTGGATGTACGCTACGCTGATACTGCTGATTATCTTCCTTGGCTGGTTCCATACCTCGTACAATATGGAAGTCCTTGATTCGCATCCCATCGAGACGTTCATGAATGAAGCCTCAGAGCGATCTAAAGCTTGGATGGATCAGGCTTCAAAAAGCGAAAGCCTTGAAGAGAGCGTCGAAGAGTACCGACGCCGTTATGAGCGCCATCCGCCCCCAGGATTTGACGCATGGTACCGCTACGCGACCACAAGATCATCCATTGTCATCGACGATTACGATACCATAGTCGAAGATTTGAGACCGTTCTGGGGCATCTCCCCTGCTGAAATCCGCTTACTAAGTCGACAGGTTGTCTCTGACCCGTTTAACGAAGTCTCCGAACTCGTGGTCCGCAATGGACATGCAGAATTGGGTCCCAACTTCTTGCCTACCCATCGCTGGATGCTTGATGGGATTCTGGATTTGATCAAAGATTTCTCGAAGTGGCTACCTGACATGGATCTGGCTTTTAACCTGAATGACGAACCCAGGGTAGCTGTCCCATATCGCGCTCTTCAAATGCTCCGCAATGCAGGCTCAGGCGACCATGTCAGCAACATTGTGCGAGATCGTTGGACCGCGAACCGAGCAACGACTTGGCAATGGCCAGATGACACGTTCTCCACCAGATTGTTCGAGGATCACTCACGCACAAACACCTTCTCTGCGGGGACTGTCTCTTGCCCACCTAGTTCTCCCGCACAGCAACTTCATTCCTGGGATTCTAGCTCGCTCTGCACCTCCTGCGTCGCTCCCCACTCCTTCAGCGTTTTCCTTGGCAACTGGACCGTCTCAGCTTCGCCCTGCCATCAGCCCGACCTTCGCAACCTCCACGGGTTCTACCTAAGCCCAGCTGCTTTCAAGCCCTCTCAAAAGCTTCTCCCGATTTTTTCTCAGAGCAAAGTCGAAGGCTACGCCGACATCCTCTACCCATCCCCCTGGAACTACATCGACAAAATCAAATACGACCCTAACGAAACCACACACCCTGATCCCCCCTTCTCCTCAAAAGAATCCACCCTCTTCTGGCGTGGCGCAACTTCCGAAGGCGTCTCCCGCCATGGCACCTGGAAAGGCATGACGCGCCAACGGCTCGTCCACCTCGCTAACAACCTAACCCTCGACGCCCAATCCCCCACTCTCCCCATCCTCCTCCCCCACCCCGCCCTCTCCGGAAAATTCAGCTATCACCACCTCACCACCAACCCAATAGCCGCCCTCAACCTCTCGCTCAACATTTCTATCGTCAACGGCATCGCCCGCGCCTGGGACAACGACGGTGCAGCCCAAGACGCCGAATTCGGTTTCGCGCCCCCCACCGACTTCCAAGACCATTGGCAATACCGTTACCTCATGGACGTCGACGGCGCCGGCTTCAGCGGTCGTTTCCTCCCTTTCCTCCAATCGCGCTCCCTGCCTTTCCGCGCCGGCATCTTTAGGGCGTGGTGGGACGGACGTTTGACTGCGTGGAGGCATTTTGTCCCGGTCGATGTGAGGTTGCATGGGTTGTTCTCTACGTTAATTTATTTTATGGGAGCGGCTAGTCCGGTGGGGACGGTGGAAGGGATCATGAAGGAGAATTTGGGGGCTGGGGAGGAGATTGCAGAGGCGGGGAGGGTGTGGGCTCAGAAGGTGCTGAGGAAGGAGGATATGGAGATTTATATGTTTAGGTTGCTTTTGGAGTGGGGGCGGTTGACGGATGATAGCAGGGATGAGATTGGGTTTGGGATGTGATGTATGATACGGAGAGGGAGTTTCGAACTTCATTAGGCTGATATTGTTAACTCATGTGCTTCTATTCGGCTGCATCGATATGAGCATTCGAGACGCTCATCTGCTGTCGTTCTTGCCTGAATTTGGTTCAAAATGAGCCCTGCCTTGTTGCAAGCCCTCCGGATTAGTCGAGAACCTGTGGTATGTCTAACCTGATCTGGAAGTCTAGGATCTCGAGGTTAAACTTTTCGTGTTGCGCTCTTTCAGCATTGGTGGGCGAACGAAACCGGCGCACATTGGCATAACGTATTTTATGTTCAGGTGCCCTTCTAAAATCATGTACTTCCCAGATTCTCCAATCCTCTAACCGCCGTACCCTCACCCACAACCATTTGTTCACCCCCGAGCCCATTGGACCCCTGGTCCTCAGCCTCAGCGCTCAATTTCTCATAGTTCTCGCCCGCCTCCTTCAGCAATCGTTGAATCTCCTCTTCCCTCTCCCTAATCATCACCTTCTCCCTCTGAATCTCTTCCATCCTCTTCCTTTTAACCCTCAACTGCAACTGCTTCGCCTCCAATTGCCCCCTCAACCTCTCCAAGCACCCATTGAGTGTAGGTAACGGAGTGATCCTTGGCGGTGTCTTCGGTCGTCGCGGCCTCACGCCTTCCTCTGCCTTCTTCAAGCCATCCATACCCTTCCTCGTCTGCGCAGCTTCGTACGCGGCCATTCTTTCCTTTTCGCTATCATCGTCCGAGTCTTCCGAGCTATTACCACCTTCAGCCTCGTTAATCATCTCCCGCATCTCAGCCTCATGCCTGCGTTTCTGCTCGCGCTCCGCTTTCTTGCCTAGCGCTATTCGCCCGTCTGAGACGAACTCGTCAAATCCTTCCGCTATGTCTTCCTCATCGCGGACGAGGCGCGTTTCTTCGTCTTTGGACGGTTTTGCTTGCACGTAGGGGAGCAAGGAGCCCTCGCCATCTAAGCCTTCGTCCGGTTCTTTCTGAACGTCGTCGTCGTCAAGGCTCACGAAGTCTTGCTCTTTCGCTAGGCGGGCTCGCCGTTCTTTCTTTTCGCGTATCTCGGCATTAGTGGGGATCGCGGAGTTGGAGTCGTAGGCGCTGAGGTCTGAGCCAAATTTAGCTGCTAGGTCGAGCTCCTTTCCAGCTTCATCATCGCTGTCGGGTTGGGTGCACAGATCCTTGGGTGTAGCAGGTGTAGAGGTTTTCAGCTCATTTAAGTGATCTGCGCTATAGCTTGGACGGTCGTCTGTTTGCTGAAGAGGAGTACGTTCCGAGGAGATGCTGGCAGATAAAGTTTTTCGAAGAGCGTTCTTCTCAACAACTTGGCGACTAAGGTTCGATTTCTTGGGCGTAAAGACCGAAGGTGCTCCATCGCCATCATCTTCAGTCATAGAAGTACCGCCAGGACCATAGGACATGCGCAGAGAAGAGCGCTTCTTCGTTTTACTAGATCCACGAGATGTGATAGTGGGACGTATGACACTAGGGCTACTTTCTGAGTAGGCTGTCAGCCTAGTCGTTCGATTATACACGTCAGAAACTTACGCTGTATTCCAGGGGGGATAATCACGTACCTTGTTCCTGGCTACCCAGTCCTGGACGCGTAACTGGACCGTCCTCATCTTCATCCTGGCCGATCCTGCGGGCCTGGCGCTTTGCGCCAAAGGAGGACCTCATATTTGCGGATGATAAGGAGTCATTATTGATGACTTGGTTGAGAAGAGAGTACTCGGCTTGGAAGGAGCCCGGGTCAAGACCCTCGAATTTGGAGAGGATACTAAAATTGTTTCTAAGCGAAGTTAGAAAGTCCGAATATCAATAGGTCAACTAGCGCAATTCAGCCCTATCAATGCCGCTTGCGACACCAAAAGCTTCTAAAGATTGAAACACGAAGTCAAACTAAACAACGGCTCGATCAACATGCCTCAAGCTCAGCCGGAGCTGAAGAAGGTACCTCCTCACCATAAAGTACCTCCCCATCCCCTTCCACTGCTAATCGAAGACTCATGTGAATAGTACCTCGACAAGCGGCTCTTCGTGCAACTGAACGGAAGCCGAAAGGTCATTGGAGTACTGCGCGGTTACGATGTACGCTTCTCCAATTCCCTAGCAACAATACTTGCAAAGGGGCGAGTCTTGTCAGCGTAAAAGCAGAGCTCTGACCTATGTGCCCGTGAACAGGTCTTCCTGAACATTGTCCTAGATGAAGCAGTGGAGGAGAAAGCCGGAGGAGAGAAAGTAAGGATCGGGATGGTGGTACGAAGCCTCACGATTGATAGGAGAAGGCAGCAGTGGCTAACTGGTGGGATGCGATCTAGGTCATAAGAGGCAACTCCGTGGTGATGTTGGAGGTAAGTCAGAGTTGTTGTGGCAGACATTGCTTGATGAGATTTTGCGCTGACTGTACACAGGCTCTAGAACGTATTGGCGGTGATCGGGATAGGGGATAGCATCTCTACGAGCGAGAAGGGAAGCCAAGTCTGATTTACCGGTGACGGATACCCCTGAAGGAGAGGCATACTATGGAGCAGGCATCAGGTCACAGAATTGGACCTATTGAGCTTACGCATCCAACGATCCATAGGGTTGGAGCGCATTTCAGACTGCGAGAAAATTCCGGTATTGCGCTAAGTCACTCAACGAGTGTATCTCCAATATCACACCCATGCCTATCGACTGGACCCAAACATTTGCTCCACGCTGCATGGCTCTCGTTGTTGATATGTATCTCTCGACTCGACTTTTCTTCCTGCCCAGCAACACTGTCTGCAGCCTCCACGGTCTCCTGTGTTGCCGCAAGTAGATAACAGAAGGCCGAAATGCTCTTCGCCGTTGCGGCGATGGTCTACGATTGCTCTTTAGCTCCTCATACGACGCCCCGTCATTCCGCAGTCCGACCAATCACACCGCAGGAGTTTCACATCCCTCTAGCATCTTCCTCAGCACTCCCATCAGTGTTCCATTTTCAAGTGCTGCGGCCACCCTTTCCTTGTCCCCCAATTGCCGGTTGACTTGATCAGCAGTACTGTGCGTACCTTCCTTTATTCGTACATCGACTCTAAACCTTGGTGGAAGTGCTTGCTCAAGGCGCACACGTACGCCGAGACCGATAACGGTGGCGAGAGAGCAGTGCGTTATCGTGGGGGTGATTAGGACAGTGAGGGTAGTGAGGGGCGATGCTGCACCTTTCTCTGGAAAAGTGGGATTAAGGTGTATGTCTGGTAGATTGACGACCGAGAGGGAGCCGAGCGTTAGAGGATGTTCTGGGTCAGTGATCTGCGCAATGAGATCTGGACATGTTAGTTGGGGGCGTGAAGGTCATGAACATATCACTGGATCGATCTCGAGCAAAGAAGTAGTCCGGACTGTGGAGAGGTAGTAGGGATGGCAAGTGATAAATGCGGGGAAGATGGTCTGATCCTACCGTATATCTCCTGCTCGTCGATAGGCTCGATCCCCTCTTCGTCGTCATCCGAGACAAATGAATCAGATGAATGAGGCGCAAATGGATCTGGAAGATAGGCCGAGGAAGGGACAGTGCTGGCGAAGAGACCTTTGTGGGTCTTCGATAGCGAGTGACGATCACCCTGCCGTCGACGGCTGGGTAGGTCTGAAGCGTTTCGTATTGTAGGATTGGCGTTGAGTATCTCCGACATGGTGTTGATAGCTGTAAATCCCGTGGCCAAATCTGTATGCACTTGTCTTACTGTCGATGATCTCGCATGTGATGTCGAATAAATCTGCTGCGCTTGAAAGAAAGAGATGTTGATGACAAAAATAACTTTGATACTGGGCCGAGGGACGGAGAACGGAGAGAGTGATTTAGCGTCTCGCTTAAGATTGCGAATTGAATCTGGCGTACTTTATCGTTTCCTGCCTTCACCTTCCTCTTTGAGCACACGATCAATCTTGACCTCGCTTGATGCGAAGTGATGCGTAAGCATTCTCTTGAAGGTCGCTAGTACAAAACCTCTGCGAGCGTATCAAGGCATTATAGAGGTGTGACAGATACGAGAAATTACCAGTGCTTACATGAAGGCTGACCAGGCTGACGCTCGTGCGCTTTGTACTTTCCGTCTCCCAATCAGCATTCTATGCGTGAGGAGCCGTGCAGCCCAGCAAAACTCTCCGACCCCGCCCGGGAGCTTCTGCAGATTTCTGAAGCTGACGCTAGAAGGTATGGAAGGTTCCAATCAGGTACAGAGAGCAAGCCATCTGGCCCCCAGAAGTCTTCCCTGAACGTCATACAGAGAACGTCTCACGGATGTGTGGCCCCAAATCCAAGGAATGACAAGGCAGAACGCTAGAATATTCTGAGGTTGAGTAAAGGTGACGCAACGGAAGGTTAACGACAACGTTCATCTTGTACGAGAAGCTTTTCATTGACGTGTTCCAACGAATCTACTTATCTTTGTATATCTGGCCGTAGGCAGAAGATCTCCGTCATCAAAGGACTTGGATTGCTTGATATCTGTTATCTAAGACCTCTACCTCCCATGCTTCTAGCTCGCCAGGTTGGTGGCGTGGGCACTTGCATGCGCTTGAGACGGACCTTACCGGACGATCCTACCTTTTCTTATAGGCGTCGGTGATAGCAAGTTAACCTCATGCCTGTCTTGTTCCTTTTCAGTCCCATCATTATAGCTTGATGTTTTCTGAATGAGCTGGTAGTGTCCAAAAGAAGCGCAGGACGCTTCATCCCATACTGGGATCCTGTCAACCGCGGTAACAGCATCCCTCCCGTTGTTGGGAGCGTCTTTCCTTCATCATGATATTCTACTGGCGCTCTTAAGTGATTTCACCGTACCCTCGGCATCGAATTCTGCTCAAGACACCGCCACTTGCTATAATCGTGATCCTCCACAAGACCCAAGGCGTTTGTATCAATTGCGGCCGCAAAAGAAATTGCTCACGTTTGCTTGGACATAATAGACCGAGGTTTGGAGCACACATATGTAGTCTATTTACGGCTTCATGACACCGCCTACCTGGACTCTGCCCATACTCGTAGATCTAGAGGCCAATATTCGTATAATAACCTGTACATTCCCAGACTTAGGGCCGTATAATCCATAATCTGTAATCTCACATTAATCGAGACCGTCATAAAACTGTCGTTATCCAATCTGAAGCCTGCCAAAAAAGTTTCATTTGGAGGGGCCTGCTGTGACCTGTTCGATCCAGCCTTCGAACATCATCTAGCAACTCCAGCCGTCGACCAATCCTGTGCCACCATCACAAACCTTGTGGCCTTGGGTGAAAACAAAGAATAATAATCTCTTAGGTCCTTGGTTGAGGCAGGCTGATGATCGGTAATCAGCCCCAGACGTCAAGCTGAGGCGCCTTTGCCTTAACAATACTCAGGTCATCCCTGCAGCCTCGAATCCTGCAGTGTGACATGAACGTTCACACCTTCTCAAATATTGAATGAAGACGATCGAAATAAAGAATTTGACCGTCCCTCGAAGTGCATATCTAGCACCAGATTCCTAGTCTTTATAGCGGTCAACCAACACCCTGGAAGCTTTGGGCGCTTCCACCACTACCACTCCGACTCACGGGTACCCCGCGCTCTATCTATCACATCGTTGATAATCATTCTTCGGCCAGCCTGTCCTACTCACCTGCCGGTGACTTCCACGACCTTTCGATCGCGTACACCTCCCACGGCAGCCGCTGGTACACTGTACCTCTGCTCCACCCCCCAGTCTGACACCAACATAAGCGTGCGACTGCGCCTACCATAATTTCACAGCACCAACCACAGCAGTGCGATTATTCCTACATTGTCACAGCCAGCGAATCCTTCACTATTGCCGACAAAGCCACAACTTTTGATGTCCTTGCGGTATCTCGAGAAAGTCGATGAGGTGGAGCTTTTTGAACAGGAGAGGGAACATAAGGAATATATATGCGAACAGGTCCACCTGTTGCCCTAAGACCGGAGGAGTCCCAGAAAGAGTTGTGCGTCCGAACTTGGTACCTGAGTACCTGATGTCATTAAGCTTGCTACTTTCGCCCTATTGTTGACCTCCCTACCGTCCAGCGCCCTGCATATTCTGTGGCTCGACTCGTGGTATACTGAGATTCTCGCCTACACGACTGCTGTACCAGACACCGGAGCATTACATCCCTCAAGCCTTTCCCATCCTTCGCCGACAGCTTCGAGACAGGTCGAGTGCTCTTCGAAGCAAAAGTTATCAACCTCGGTCAAGTGATAGAAGTTGAACGTTTGCTCGACATCCTCGTCGCCCTACACAACTCCTTTAATAGCAACTCCAAATCTCGCAAATCTCACCCTCACCCCCAGACTACCATCAAACACTGCTTGATAGATTGTCGTCAGGTGTTTGTTCTTCCAGGATAGTTGAACCTGCTTGAGACATATCATACAAGTGGGACCAGCTAGACTGGCTGCATTTGCACACTGGCCGCGACATAAAACCTTCGTCGTGCTTCCTACACCAGTCTGCTGCATGTGCATCTCATGAATATCGGCATCGAGACCCGGCCATTGCAGCCCCTGGAGTATCCAATGCAGAACTTCTCCTTTGCGCCGCCCAACATGGGGATTGGCGCTGATAAGAAAAGTACGCACCTTCCCTCTCTCTCATGCAAGAATTACCCCCCTCCTCCGCCTAGACTATAGACTGACTGGCGACCTAGATTATGTTTTTGTAGACGAGCATAACCGCCACAAGCGATTGAAAGGTGAGCTTGCCCATACAGGTTCTTGCTCATCACATTACTAATGTTCATCAGTCATGAGAGCGTGCGAAGGATGCAGAAAAAGAAAGATCAAATGTGACGCTGCAACCACTAATCAATGGCCATGCGCTGCTTGCGTAAGACTGAAGGTACATTGTGTTCCTCCAGCATTGAACTATGATCGTGCACATTCGACAGGCGGTCATCTTTCAGGACTTGAGAGGGTCCTGGACTTTGACAACTCTGGCAGCAGCGATGAAGAGTACAGTAACCCGGCTGGAACATCACAAATCTTCGAATTACAGAATCATCAAGATAGCATGCATGGCTCGCAAGGACCTTATAGCGCTGACTTGGGACCATTCACTACACCACCATACACCGAGAAAGCTTATAGCCAGAATGAGTTTGCTTACGATGATATTTCGGCGATGCCACTACACGTTTCCGGCCCCTCGTACCGTGACCATAACACGTTCCAACCTATCAATCCACCACACAGCGCTTCACTCCCTCCGTCAAATGTTCCAACGTGGAACAGCGAACAGTACTCTACCGCTGATCTGAGTGATGTTCTAGGCGAGCTTAAGATCAATGAGAACGGAGTTGGTAAGTACAGAGCACTACGACCGCTACAAGCGTGCTTCTTTCAGCCAACAGTACTAACAAGACTTATAGCTCCATATATTTCGCAACAGAAGAGAAGTCTTGCAGAAGCACCTGCTTTCGAGGAATTCGAAGTCAAGCTACCTACAACTTCTAACAGCTCCGGCTCCACAGTGAGGATACCTCCAGAACTTATGCCATCGGAAGAGCAATGTATGGAGTGGTTCGGGATCTTTTTTTCCCATATCCATCCGTATGTTCCGGTCATCAGCAAGCCGTACTTTTATTCGCAATGGCGATCGAACCGCCGCTCAATATCGCCACTGATTCTAGAAGCAATCTTTGCTTGTGCTGGAAGGATGTCTGACGATCCCGCTCAGGGTGCTCAATGGCTTGCGCTAGCAGCCAGTAAGTATTGCCTCCGAGACTCCGGTGTTGCCTGACTGACTCTGTACAGAGCACGAGGACTGCTTCATGGACGTTCCTCGGCTGAGCACCATTCAGGCATTGTTGCTGCTTCTGAAAGCTCGAGAATCTGCTCCCAAGCGTGGTTACTACTGGCGTTCGTGGATGACCGTGAAGAAGCTTGTCACGATGGCACACGATCTTGAGCTCCAAGATCATTATGCTGATCATCAAGCTGGCCGAAGCTGCGGTTCAGATCCCACAGAGTGCCTCATCAAGACTCGCATATGGCAAAATATCTTCGTTTGTGAGATTATGATTGGTGGTCCACAAGGTATGTCGATTCTATTAGTTTCTGCTCTGAAGGCTATGAAGCTGACTCTGCCCAGGTCGTACGGATATGGGCGTCAATCCTGAGACCGTGGATCTCAACATCCCCCGGCCTTTACCTGGTATCGATAGCTCCGACTACCAGATATCGCGATCATTTACGTACTTTGTGCGCAAAGTTCGAAGTGTGCGAAGTATGCATGATATCAAGACGAGCGTAAAACCAGGCGAGTTGAAGGATTGGGTCAACGATCCAAGATTCGTCAGCTTGAACACCACTCTTACAGACTGGCTCAAGGAGCTTCCACGGGACCTTCAGATCATCTACCCGGACGACGAGACTCCGCCGTGGCTGCCGAGCCACTTCGTTGGCAACATGCACTTATACTATCATCTTACAGTCCTCATGCTCCGCAGACCTCAGCTAATGCACTCGAGCACTTACGCAGATGGTAGCTGGAGGAGGCACATGGAAGTCTGCTATAATTCTTCCAAAGCCATGTGTCGCTTACAGGAAGGCATCCTTCAGACCTTTGGCTTACAGGGTCTATTGTGTATGCAGCGCGGTATCAACTTTGTCATCTACGCTGTGTTAACCTGCACCATGATACATCTGGTACGCTATACCACCCGGAGGAATTTGACGTGGTGTCGCTAACATTGCGCTAGGTTGCTATAACCTCGCCAGATCCAGCTTTCAACTCTGACGCAAAGGATTACTTCACACGCCACATGCGTATCCTTGAGAATTGTACTTCGGCCTGGCCAATGCCAGAAATGCAAACTCAGATCGACGCTCTTAGGGAAGCCTTCTCGGCAGACACCAGCAGGCCTTTCGAGCTGAAGCGAAGCTTCCCATTTGGAAGCCCAAGCTCATTACAGGCTTCATACGCACTACAGCCCAGTCCCCCCCTTGATTCAGTCCTTAACAACCCGATGCTAGCTCATCACGAATCGCATGGGCAAATCACTCAGACACCGCAGTATCACCCTCAACAACCGATGACGCCTCCAGTATCGGCAGGCCTTGATGCTTCGAATGATCGGAAGCTGCCCCCGGCGTCGAGGCCTATGAAGTCAAATGGCCTACCCCAAAATATGCCGCTGCAAACCACTTCGTTGGGAAACGAACAGGTCGAATGGAATCCCACTCCGATCTTCGCGTATGTAATTATGGCTTTGACAGGTGAACAATAGCTGACTATTCGTCAGTCAGTGGAACACAGCGTTTCTAAATCCTGCTGCATCAGCGGCACCCACAACCTCCTTGCCTCAACAGTCTCCTCCGATGTACCCTCCCTCATCAATGTCGTCCAACTCCATACCCACTCTTCACCATCAGCAATCTTACCCAGAGCAATCATATCCAACCCCGTCGAACGTACCCTCCCTCTCCAGGGTCCAAACTGCTCCTCAAACAACAGCTTATGCGAGCCCAGCGCCCTCGTTCGTTACCTCGAGCATGTGGCGCGACACTGTCGCGAGCACATATGACCCTGGAGGGTTGAAAAGACGATACGACTCCGACTCTAACTTCCTGCTCGACACAGTGCAAAATAAGCGGACGAGGTGATCTTACATACACATGCATATCTTTTACGACTTCTTCAAAAACCATCGGAGGATGTACCACTAGGGATTTGTCCGGCGTTGACGAGGCGGTAATGTCCAGCGATGAAGCCACGACTTGATATTGGTATTCCTGTCCTACTTGCAATGATCTATGGCGTTTACATTCTCTACATACTCTTGTCTATTATTCTCGTACATCATTTCTTGCCGTATGGCCTATTTTTCTACTATCTATGCAATAGGATATCGGTCGGAAAACGGGGTTGGCCACCAAGAATTCTATTGGCGATTATCTGCTTCACTGGGACGATGGATTGAGATAGTTAGCATAGCAATGGGATACCTCCGTTAGTTCGTTTGAGCAGTCCTGTCAGGTTGAGTCCCTCTCCCTTTCCAGTTGATTTGTGGCCCGAAATGGATGATTCCGCCATCATCTGCCCTGTACCTATTCTGGGAACTCGTGCAAGCTGATCTTGTCTTGATCGTAGGTAACAACGGTCAGTCCCTGTTCATACTTAGACAACTCGATAGGTCAGCCCTAGCAGCTTTTCTTGGAGTGGCGGCGACAACCTAAAATCCGAGTTGGTGGCGCTATTTGGTACCTGACTAATCGATTATCGCCGACAACAGGCCACATATTTCTTTGTGAATCCTTGAAAGCATTCCATTGCTAAGTTCTGCTATTCACTTGACCTTCGTTCCTACACAACGAGAGTCGAAGACAATCCCTGTCTTTCGTCCCGCATAAAGGTATGACAATGCCCGCTCAAGCTGTTTTTAAAAAGGCCACTTTTGCTTACCAACGAAAGAACAAATCCAACCGTGGCTGCCAAGTTCATAGCCCATTGAGACTATTACATACTATTCCACCCTTCCCTCTTCACGTCAAACCAATTCTGTGACCATGCGATCCGCCACGAAGGGTCTCTACCTTGCCATATTTGCTCTCTTTGGACCCGCTACTCATGCCAAACCCTCTTCTAAGATCTCTTCCAAGTCCTCTTCAGCCGAAGTCTGCGCAGTAAGCAGCCTGCCAGGCTCTCTACGCTCCAGGAATATTCGACTAATAGTAGATCAGATCAACCCAACAGCGATTGTCTCTGACGCGTGCGCCTCCTACTCCACCATAGACACACTTAACGACGCCCTTATTCCCTCACTAAAAGCCATTACGCAATCCACAGACTTCTTTGCCTACTATCGGCTAAACCTCTTCGACCAAAAATGCCCAGTGAAAGCATGGGAGGACGAATCAGGGACATGCGGAAATATCGCCTGTGCCGTAAATACTTTAGAGGAAGAGAAAGACATTCCAGTGATATGGAGAGCGGAGGAGCTGAGTAAATTGGAAGGACCTAAAGCTGCCCATCCAGGCAGGCAACTACAGAAAGAGAGGGGCACGGAGAAGCCTTTACAAGGAACTTTGGGAGAAAATGTTGGGGAGAGTTGTGTAGTAGAGTACGATGACGAATGTGACGACCGAGACTATTGTGTACCCGAGGACGAAAGCGTGACCGCCAAAGGCGACTACGTGAGTCTGGTCGACAACCCCGAAAGGTTCACCGGCTACGCAGGGAGGGATGTATGGGATGCCATATATAGGGAAAACTGTTTCTCGAAAGATTCGCAGATCTCGCCGCCTGGGAAAGCCGACTCGACAGATCCTTTCCAGGCTGTCAACGACCTTCGCAGTGTCATTCAAAAGAACGCCCCCTCAAACGAACTGGCGGTCGAGGATGAATGCCTTGAGAAGCGTGTCTTCCACCGCATTCTAAGCGGCATGCACGCCTCGATCTCCACCCACATCTGTTACGATTACCTCAACCAAACCACCGGCACCTGGGGCCCTAATCTCCAGTGCTACCGAGACCGCCTGGCTGCTCACCCTGAGCGAGTCTCTAACCTCTATTTCGACTATGCCATCCTCCTCCGCGCAGTCACCAAACTTCGCACATACCTTAAGAACTACACGTTCTGCTCGGGCGACCCATCCCAAGACGCAGCTACCAAGTCCAAGATCCTCCACTTAGCAGACAAAGCAGCAACCCATCCTCCAATCTTCGATGAGAGTACCATGTTCCAAGACCCAGACATAAGTGGCGACCTCAAAGAAGACTTCCGGAACCGATTTCGCAATGTGAGCCGCCTGATGGACTGCGTCGGCTGCGACAAATGCAGACTATGGGGCAAGCTGCAGATTGTAGGCTTTGGCACGGCTCTAAAAGTACTCTTCGAGTACGACGAGCTCAAGAATGGCGAGAATCCACCACTGCGAAGAACGGAGCTGGTCGCATTGGTGAACACACTTGACAGAGTCTCAAGCAGTCTCACAGCTTTGAACAAAATGCGAGATATGGTCGCCAAGCCCGCGCTACCCTTTGCCAAGATCTCCACACAAAACCCACGCGACAACGGCCTACGAGACGGCCGCGAGCAGAAGCCACCTTCACGCAAGAAGGACCATCCCGATGCCAACACAGGCGTAGCACCAGACTATTACTCGGGTACAGCGGAAGACGACGAAGATCAGATCATCCAACCTGGCGAATCGATCCTGGAGATCTTCTTAGACGAATGGTATCTTGTCTGGCGAACGTTCGGGTATGTGCTTAAGTCTTGGGTCACGTTGCCACCGAAAGCGTTCAGGATCATTGTCGTTGAGCTGTCTAGGCTTTGGAGTTTTTGGTTGGGGCTGCCGGTCCAGGAAAGGAGTTGGGAGTTTCAGTGGAGGCCGGAAAATTTCCAGAAGGATGAGTTGTGAAATTTTGGCATTCGAAAGCATTTAGCGAAGCTTGAAAGCATGACGTGAGATTTTTGGAAGTGCACAAATCACTGTTGGTTCCATCTTTGGGCAATTTAACCCTTGTGTGAGTAGAAAACAATCTTAAAACCTTCTTGAACCAATCGGGATACTTCCTTATGGTATTACGAGTTTTAGAATAAGCCACCCCTCAAGTTGATCTTTCAACCAATTCAATGAGTTCAGTCAACGCTATTTCCTCAATCATACTACCCTCGGTATTACGCTATACTACTCGTCAACCTCTCATACCACATCCGATTCCGGGAGTTAACCAGCCCGGGAACCTGACCATGCCTGCATCTTCTCTCCCTTCCCCATGTCCACAACACCGGCATCTACCCCTTCGGAGGCAGCCTGCTTGCCCACCAGCTCAACCGCACTATACCGAGAACCACGGGCTGTATTCCCAGATGCGGTCATGTGCTCGTTTCCCATTGAGAGATGGGGACGTGATCGATGGTTATGTACTAGGTACATATGATGCTCTTGAGGCCACCACTCTCATACACTCAGCTATACACACACTCGATAGGAAACGGAATGAGCTTGCTCTCGCCGGTCGATTAGGCCAAAAGCTGGCCATGCAGAAAAGCTCAAGAAGACCTTGATGCCCGCTCAAGCTCTTGAGGAATTGCGAAGCGAATTGACTGACGGTTTTCTGAATCAAATTTCAGTTCCTATAATTCATGACTGATCTTATCTGCGTATCTTTACACCCGGGAGCACACGTATCTAGCTCTTCTCCACCTCGCCCTCCTCCATGATAACGGCAGCATCCCCTCCATTGGTAGACTTCCCAACCAATTCTACTACGCTATACCACGCGCCGCCGGCAATAGTCCCAAAAATCCCACAGATGTTCAGGTAACTTACCGTCCAGTTGAACAAGAATACGCTTAACACAACCGTAAGAATTTGCTTGACATTGGCTGCTACCGTCATTGTGAGCGCGCCGACCTTCTTATTCGCGCTGAATGACGTGAAATTGAGGGCAAATGCCAGTGCACCATTGACCACGAGAGCGGTAACCAACCCGAGATTGGGGGATGTGACGCGAATCTGAGGCTTGAGTGAGTCGAACTCGCCGTGGTAATAAGCCATGATAAGGCTTTGAATGAGTGCCGGACTAGACATGCGGTAGAGCAGCTCGAGCGCACCGAGGTGGAGGCCGGACGTTTGCAAGCGATTGGTGACGACTGTCTTTACGGCAGCCAGAACGGCGCCGAGAAGCGTCATAGAGAAGCCGTAGATAGTCGCGTTATAGTCTCCGTAGGTGGCTAAGCCGACACCTAACATCACTGGAATAAGAGAAATGTAGGTCTGCGTAGAGTAGACAGCGCCGTAGACGAGGTGGTAGATGCCGACGGTGAAGACTGGCGAGATTGCACGCACGACCTGGTGGAATGGAACGGTAACTAAGTCCCTGCATCGAGGGTCAGTAGGGCGAATTGACTGTTCTGGGGCTGGCTTACAAGGACGCATTGGAGATGGCAATGTTGGCCGTGTAGAGGACGGAGAAGGCAGCTAATTTGAGCTTGTCTTTGGCGGTTAGAGGCTTGAGCGTGAATGCGCCCGAGCGGAAGAGGACTTGGGTGCCGATAACGCCAGACAGGCAATGGAGAGCGGTCAGGAGGTACGGAGACGAGTGCTGCAATGTGTCAGTAGCATTGGCTATTGAGAAGATGGGTGGACATACCTTCAACATAATGTACTTGTTGTACAAGGTCAACCCAAGATTGGCCATAAAGTAGAATGTCAGGAATCTGGCCTTCGTGCTTGCCGAGACGTCGGCGCTGCCATCTGCGACACTGACAAGGACCGCGTCATTACCATCGCGCTTGATCGCGCGGGAAGAATTCGACGTATTGGAGATGTTGATAAGCATATCCTTGGCGGTTTGGTTGCCTGCGTTGCATGCGTTTTCACCACGCACGAATGCGGTAACGGGACTGACTGCGGTTGTAATCTTGACATACGCGTCTTTGGCGAATTTTATACCACGAATGGAGACTGCCAGGGCGAAGTATTTAGCGGGACCGGAAATGGTGCCATTGCCTATCGACTGATTAACACCTGAGCCGAAAGCCGTGCGGTCTGGAAACCCTACGCTCAACAGCAAGGTCCCCAAGCTTGTCCATCATCTCCGTAGCTTCGCCTGCAGTGTGTGGACGGATGCTCGCACCACGTTGAGGAGATGCTGCACGCGTGTTGCTGGGAGTCGGCGATGGGCTCGGAAAGTGGCCTTGAAGGACGGCCACGATGCGAATGTGGTCTGCACCACCGATAGGTGATGAGGACCCACTGTTTACACGCGTGTTGGCGGGCGGGGCAGTAGGTGAGTCGCGACGCTGCCCAAGGGCACTGTCAATGCTTGGAAGTGTTGGTTGCATGATGGCTGAGTCAAATGAAGCTACTGTCTTGCGTGGCCGAAGCTTTTGGGTACCTGCACTCGGCGACATTAGCCCTCTCCCTAATTCTTGTATACTGCTGCTCATGATTTATCGAACTCTCAATCGTCGATTCGATGGAGCGAAGAAGCAGCCGCGGTAAGGGCAGAAGAAAAGCAAGGATGAAGAGCGCAGTTGAGATGGAAGATTATGGAATTGGGGGCGAGTAAATCAAGTAAATTATTTGGAATACTTACAGCGTATTTAATTAGTTAGATATTGCCGCTCCGGTTTGCTGGAGCAGAGCTTACATTGTTGTATAGACCCGGAAGGTGAGCAAGTGTTGTGGTTGTTGTTGTTGTGGGGTCTACCCCGGTGAGCTTTTGTGTACCACTACCCGCTTTAGCGCTATACGGGCAGGAGCGAGCCCGAGCAGCGTAAAACAGCACGTCCTGTTGCTTGGAGGGACCATGCTAGACTAGAGAAGCATTGTTGGTCTGGGAAGATAGAGCTGGTAAGCCTTGGGTTGTAAGGTCAGAGTTTGCATTGGTCAGGGTCTTGGCATAACATATTTTCGAGAGACGAAGAACATCTAAGGCATGGTACGACTCCAAGGCGACTCACATAGAAGATTGGAAGCAATCCAGAAAGAATCTCACAGTCTTTTCTTCCGTTGGATAGGACAGAGCATTTAGGATGCAAAGAGCGAAGAGGGCAGGGTATGGAGGACATCAGCCCTGTTCAGGTAAAGCTTGCCGAGTTCTTTTACTGTTCTGGTTATGCATGTCCTTTCACGTATGCAGGAAGGGAGGCTAGGCATCAAGGAATACCTTTTATAGGGATCCATGAAAGTCAGTGCTTTTGCACGAGATTTGATATCACATTGCAGTAGGAGAGCGCTCATCTTACTTCTCCAACTTCCCCGCCATTAGAGCCAAGTACGACGTAGTCCTCGTTGCTCCCTTCCTTCGAACGCCACCACCCCGGGCTGGTGCGCATTTGGTTCCGTACCGTACCTATACCGGGGTTCGTAATTCGAATCATGATGACCGCAAGATGTGCCGCTTGAACGCTTGCAAATTGTAATTCAGTTCATCCTCGAAACTCTAGCTCTTAGGTGGCTGACGCCGTGGCCCTTGACGCTTTGGTATGAAGTGTCGGACCCCAGCTTTGACGTGTGTATATCTCGCATCTCGAGGATGATATGCTGCCATAACATCGATGACACAAAAGCCTTTCGGGCCTTCCAATCGGACAAGACCGGAAACGAGTATTGTCCCTCGCTCTCCAAAGTTAGTAGGAGGGTGCCAATTCCTTGCCAGGGTCCGTTTGAAGTCCACGATAGCAGAGTCCATATCTCCACCTACCTTTGGGAAAGCGGGTAGAGAGCTTAGTATTCTGGAACTATCAGACAGCGACGAACTTTGCTTTGCTGGTGGTGCCTTGGCGCTGCTTTCTTCAGTAGCTTTGGGATCAGACATCTTATCCATCTGGTTGCGCGTCTGGGGCTCCTGTTTTGCGCCCTTTTCTTTGATCTTATCGAGAGAGATCATGCCGGAAGGAATGACCGGGCTGGAGTTTTCCGACCCAGAGTCGAGGTTCAGGTATTGCTTGACTTTCGCTAATTGTAGCGACCAAAACGTGTTGTAGCTTGCCCAGAAAGCCTGCGCCATCGGCCAAGGGAAGAGAGCTGATTGAAGGCGAGCCATCTGCAGAGACGAAACAGGTCGAGTTGTCCAAGCAACGTAGTCGTCGGCGATCTCTATGCTATGCGTACATTATTAACAGGTTTGATGTATGGATGGGATCATTCTTGCATACCCAGAGCGTTCGTACTCTCTCGGAGGCCCTTCCGGAATGACAACGTCAAACCAGTATTTTTGGATCTTCAAAGGCATTCCCAGGCCCCGTTGCATAGGCTTAAAGCCAGCCATATTCTGACCGACGAGATTGGCCAAATCTCCTAGACCATAGTTAGATTACAAACCCTTCCGGATAGGAAACGAGAAGTGTCACGTACTTCGTATTACTTTCTCCTTTCCTGGATCCTTTCGGAATTCTATAAAGCTCTGCCACTCCGGATCCGTCCCCTTGTAAAACTCCTGTGGCCGTTGACGGGTGAGGCCCACAGGAATGAAGAGTGCATCTTCTGGCATTTCGTCTGGTATTTGGACTTTACCCTCTACATCCTCTTCTTCCTCTTTCCCCACTGGATTGCCATCTTCTGATTTCTTCTTTGCCAGTGAGGCTTTTTCTTCCTCTTTCAAATCAAGATCCAAGTATTCGAGTATGTAGTAGCCAGTCGCTACGACAAGGAAGGTCTTGAGTCCGAAAAGTGCTGGCCACCTGTCAATCTCTGTGAGCGTTGTGCGTCAAAGCTACGATGCTGTCCTCTCCATACCTCTTCGGGTCATGCTTGAACCGAACGGGCTGTACGTTGACCTTGCCATACTGTTTGAGTATTGAGGACCGGACCCTAGTTGAGGCGAACGCTCGAGTACAAGCTCTCGTACGGAATGATGGACGACTAAGGGTAAAGAGAGTCCGCAAAGGTTTGGACATGGGCGGTCCAGTGGGGAAGGCCCACCGTCCTTGATGTCTACCGCGCAAGTGAGGCGTGTATCTGAGGACTGGGTAGATAGCGCAACAAGATCTGATACTTATGGGTCTAACTGACAGTGAAATGAAATAGTTAGCAGGTCCGCACGTGGATATGTGGTCGTTGATACAAGCCTTGCACCACCTCTGTTGCCTTTGCCTTCTGACATATGAATTCCGAGGGCCAAGCTTTGCCAAGCCTGATATCACTTGCCTTTGTATGAAATAGCCATCCTCTACGTATCACCACATCATTGGAGATCTGAAAAGTAGATGCTTTTCTCAATCAGCATCTCAAGATGAAGGTCCTATCAGGCCTAGTATTGGCAAGCACTGCACTTGAAGCTTACACTGTCTCCGCGCAAGCCCTCATATACATTTTCGATGCCGTATCGCCGCCATCCAAAGCAGGGCAACCGTCGATATCTCCCAATACAGCCCGACTACTGTTCGCACAGCGATTAGGGCTATCCCAGTATCACAGCCTCGAAGATGCCGAGGAGTCGACACTAGACATTCTGAATAGGTACGGAGGGAAACGACAGCAGATCTTTGCCCATGAGGAACATAAACAGGACTCCGAGAAAGTCCTAATCATCGTCGATGGAGTCTCAAAATCAGAGGGTATGAACCGAGACATCAAGCATGCGTGGCAAGAAGGTCACTGAATATTGTGCCTCAGACATCTTTGATCCTTCAATAGCGCCTGCCGCAACCATAAACCCCCAGCCCTCAAGCTCCCAGAATCTGCAGCTGGCCCTAGATCTGCTTGACCAAGACGAGTACCGCAGATCAAGGGGCAAAGATATCTGCTCCATCCATTTTCCATCGTCCTCTCTTTTCCGCGGTGGACTGAGCAGCTCAAAATCGGTACATAAGATTCAGCAAGCCCTACGAGCCTAAGCTGACTCTTTGCTAGGGAAATCATGCATGTGGAGAATGGAGCAGGCTCCTAGCTGAAGATATGGAAAGTGGATCGCAAGATTACCAGATCTCGACATACAAGGACGTATGCGAGAATCTTCGTAACGGTGGCCATGGACAGACTACTGTTCTCCATGTCTCCTCTCTACAGGTAAGGCGCTTTGGCTTTCCACAGCAGCCTAAGAACAGTAATGTCTAACAATTGCAGGGTCTTACACCCAAAGACGGCCCCCGCTATACCACTGCCGTCTCGGAACTCAAAGCCTTCATCTCTCACTTCCACTCGTCCAAACAAATCTCAAGCACCATTGTCCTTATGCCCGCCACCTCCACCCCCACCAAACGCACCATCACATCTCCCTACGGTACTTACACCAATCCTCGACGCCAACAACCGGAGGAACCTCTCGTCTCACCCGGCTCAGCACCCTCAACCCACCAACCCTCCGCACCCGAAATCAACCCCCTCCAAGCATCTACCACCACTCTACCCCGCGGCATTATCCCCGCCTGTCACCCAACGCTCCAGTCCGCCATCGCTGCCACAAACAACTGCTCAGGCCACGGCACCCCCTTTAAGAAGTCTGGTGGCGAAACAGATTGCTATGCGTGCAGGTGCTCCAGGACTGTCCTTACGGATGATGAAGGAAGGACTAAGACTGTCTACTGGGGCGGGCCGGCGTGCCAGAAGAAGGACATTAGTGTGCCATTCTTTTTGCTGGCGGGGCTGAGTATTGCGCTTGTGGCGGGTGCGACGTGGGGGGTGGGCTTGTTGATGAGTATTGGGGAGGAAGAACTGCCGAGTGTGATTGGTGCTGGGGTCGCAGGACCACGGGCCCAGAAGTAGGGGTTTAGGAATGGAAGTGTAGGATTCTAACCATCTTGTAGATCGACCTCGGGGCGTTACGGTCGTGCCGGGCTTCCCATGTACTTGAGAAAGATTCGCGCCCTGTAGATCAAACCACATTGACGAAAAAAATTTGCTCCAAAGGTGTCATCATAGTTTTGTGACTAAACGTGTGACAAATATAGGTCTGGTCTTCGGCCAACGCCAGTCCAAAATCTATGAAGCTCCGCGAAGCTATTAAAGCATGCCGTGCAGCAAAATGATGAACGCCAAATCCAGCTCCTTCAACCTTTCTTATTGATCCTCAATTTCCAAACCTCTTTCTCAAACTCCCTGCCCCAGAACTCGAACGTCGTACATGGCCTTCCCAACCCGCGTACTTCTGTCTTTCACTTGGTGGTCTGCTTTCGGTGCTTATTGGCCGTCTGTGCTCTGCGGGCGTAGTCATTTCGATTCCATTCGCGCCCTCGGACATATTCCGGCTGTGCGTCTTGTGCTGTTTGAGGGCTTTCTCGAGCGAGTAAGCGGGCTCGCCTTTTCCTTTAAGGTCTTCGGAAAGGTATTTCTGGAGGTTTTAATCAGTATACTATATGGGCCCCCCAGGTGGTGGAGAGCGTACCAAGCCAGGATATCGCTTGTAAGCGCCGCCTTCGGGATTGTTGTCGATCATCATGTCCGTGCCCTCTTGGTAGTTGTAGGTGTTGCCGTATTGATCAGTGATACCAGGCGGGACAATCGCTGTGCCATCAAGTGGGCGATGCTTTTCGACACTATCCTTTACCATCTCTTTGGGTGTAGCTTTCAAGGCCTCTTCGTTTGTCGTGCTGACAGACTCAACCGGACTGTTGGTGTAGTCTGTATTCCGAGCTAACAGAGTAGCGTCGTAAGGGCCTTCATGATGATAAGGGCCGGCGATGGCGAGATTGTCAAGACGGTCCACGCTGTCGGCCCCAACTTGGTGCTTTTTCCGCAGATGAGGAGCACGATTTGCAGCCTTGACATCTTTCTTGATCATGTCGAGTGGACGGTGACTCTGATCGCCTGGGTAGCGCTGGTTGAGCGAGCTGGTACGGCGGCGATGGCCGTCATTTATAGTAGAGCCTTGGCCGCCGGTGGACGTGGGGATCTGAGTGGATGCTTGGTCTATGCTTTGGCGGACCGGAGTGTAGGAACCATCGAGGCCTGGGAATGCTTCGGGTCGCTGGGAGAAACGGTCTTTTCGGGGGCTGGCGTATTGTTGGGGTGCAGGGCATCCGTTTGAAATGGCGGTACCATTGCGGTATGGGTTGTTACTTGACCCGCCTGTGGACACAGCTGGCATGGGCTTATGACCTTGTGGAGCATCGCTTGAACGGACGGATACCGAGGGAGCTTTTTTCTGAAGCTTGTTCGAGTTCAAGGAACGTTCTTCTGTTTGGGGAGCGAACATCGATCCATGATGCGTTCCTGGGCCTGTCTCGTCTGCAGGTTGAGGGGCATTGAGAGGGCCGAGAAGATATCTGGATGCCTATCGTGGATTTTCAGCGATTCGTGTCGAGCAAAGCCCTGGAGCTAGGCCGCAAGTACACACCCATTGCTTATCTTCAGAGTTCTCCATTGCGACGTGTTTAGGTCAGTTGATACGGTTTCCCAATGGGAGTTGCTTGTGTGACAACGCTGAGGATAGTATGTGAAAGAATGTAAAATACGGAAGATGTTATAAGACGATTGAAAAATCGTAGATGGACTCTCGAGGCCACGCGGTTTCTGCGGCAGGGGTCCACGTTGCTGGCTGCGCTAGCGAGCCGTCCGAATGGGCAGCACTAGCCTAAAGTAAGCCCTAAAATATAGACCCGTCAACCTCGACAAGCTCGAGTCAATATGCCGCTCGTTGAGTATTCTGACAGCGAAAGCTCCGAATGTTCTAGACCCGTGGAAATCCAGAGTAAGAACAAAGCCGGTCAAGGTGTCAAAAGAAAGCGCGGCTCGGATTCGACTCTTCCTCCATTGCCAGACGCCTTTCACGATCTGTATGCTTCAACGTCAAGAATCAGCAATCAGGATGACCCATCTTTGCATGGCGGACGGCAGAGGGTGTTGCCCCATGCAGATGGCAATTGGCCAACTCATGTCTATATTGACTGTGAGTCTCTTTCAAAGAAGCATTCTAGTACCCGCTGCTTGGGATGTTTACTTACGGAAACGAGGGTATCCATCAACAGAACAATCGAGACAGCTCGATTATTTTTTGAGAAATCTCAGCCATGCTCAAAATCCAGACTCGTCAAAAGTGCAAACCCTGTTGAAAAGTGATCTCGGTGCAGAATTGCCTCTTCATATAAGTTTGTCGCGGCCGATTGTGCTGTTGACAGACCAACGCCAACCTTTTACTGATACTCTGGCAAAGGCCATCAGCAAATCGAACCTTCCTCCGTAAGTTTACTCTATGACTTTTGGTATATAAGTTCATCATGCTGAAACTTAATGCAGATTCGAAGTCTCGGTGACAGGGTTTGATTGGGTCAGCAACGATGAAAAGACTCGCTGGTTCTTAGTGATGCGTTTTAGTAGAACTCCTCAGAATGGTTTGAACGAAATGCTACGCATCTCAAATCAAATAGTCCAGGACTTTCGGCAACCTCCGCTTTACACTAAAGTACGACCATCTTTTGACGCCCACTATTCTCAAGGGTACAAGATGACCCAAAAGCAACGGCTCCCAAAAGATCCAAGACCCTCGTCACAGAGACTTCCGTCGCAGCGAGAACCATTAGAAGAGGCAGACATGTCTTACAATTTCCACATTAGTATCGCTTGGGCTTTGAGTGGCCCCACAGAGGACTCGAAGGAGAAGCTCGACCAGGCCAGCCATGATTTCCAAGCTATGGAAATTGGAATCAATACTGTGAAAATCAAGATTGGAAATAGCGTTACATCAGTATCTTTGACATCCAAGCTAGGAACCTCGAATGCAATTATTGAGAAATGCTGCTTTTAAAGGCTCTCTTGGTTTGAGATGTTGAAGTAATTGAAGATTACATCTCCATGTTTGACAATATCGGTAGAGAAAACGAGGGAACCCTCGCAATTCATCGCCACAATGGAATTCAATGAAGACCCCCCCATGAGAGCCCCCCAAGAGAGCCCCAAGGGACCCTTAAAATCCCTGGGGAATCTTCTAGGGCGGCACCAGGCGGCTCCGCGGTAGCCATAAGGGCTCTCTGAATTCCATTTTGGCGATGACGTGCCTCGGAAGCCTTGCCAAGCTAGTCGGAGATACTTCGGCCAAATGCCAAGATCATAGTGTGCCTACTTCACTTTCGCCCAATGGCCCGCAAATACTTCAACCTCCGGATATGCACAAGGTAGCTTGACCCAAGCGTGTAGGGAGTGTTCACGAGACAACATGTGGTGAAGGTACCAGACAAAACTTCATATGTCAATCCTCCCTCTGTATCGAGACGAGTCTCCACGCCAATTGGTGGAACCTGGGAGCATGAAGAAAAGTACCTCCTCTTTGGCTTCTCTACAGCTTCCATCTCGTATTCTAGGCATTGCTGACAATTGATTCCTCCGTAGGTACTGCATTCCATGAATGCGTCTCTGAGGAGGCTCTTGTAAACCTCAAATCCTACAAGTACTCGAGCGTGGACAAGTCCTTGATCTCCCACTACATCCTACGGCACTACGTGCGTCAAACCGTCCTAGCTATGCATCCAGCGACTTACCAACTTTGATAGTGGAACGGCTTCGTTGAACTACTCCCGCTATGGCTTGCCCCAAACATGGTGACCCTGCTGGGGTTTTTCTTCATTCTTAGCAATGTCATATGCTTGGAGATCTTCATACCGGATTTGGTCGGACCGGTAGGCTATATACCCCGTTGTGAGGTACCTATGGCGGAGTGTATACCTGGGATACTGAACAAACCCTAGGGTCCGTCATGGGTGTACTATAGCTTTGCTTTTGGGTTATGGATGTGAGCCACAAGAGGGAATGACAGCATATAGCACCGAAGAGCTGATGTGTAATTCAAAACCAGGTACTCGACTATGGACAACGTTGATGGCAAACAAGCACGACGGACGGGACAGTCGAGTGGGCTAGGGGAGCTGTTTGAGTATGTTCAGGCCTCCCACAGAAAGTCGTCCACTGAATGAGCACCCCGCAGCCATGGCATTGATTCCCTAAATTGTACCCTTGCGAGCCTGTGCGAAACAGCTGCCATGGGCCTGGGCTCTACGCCCAAAGGCGTCTTTACAGCTTTGATACCTTGTCTGCCTATGTTCTTCTCTACATGGGAAACATATCACACGCACACCCTCTACCTGGGATACTTCAATGGGCCTACAGGTAGAAGCTATCACCCTTCCGTATCAACTGTGCTGAAACTGTGGCAGAGGGACTTATCCTTGCCTGTACGTTCATGATATCAGCAGGATACTATGGCCCTGGGATCTGGCAACGTCCGATAGCCGAGCTCGTTGGCTACCCAGAGATTCTTGGCGACTCGTCAGTGATCGACATTTGGATACCTATGCTGCTGGTCTCCTTCTTCGTAGCTCACCTGCCTGCTTGTGTGTCAAACGTCGTCAAAGCCAGACGTGCGCAAAGCCTTCCCGTGGCTCCTGTCTTCCTTGAATGGACGCCAATGGCCGTCTACACCGGAGCGATAGGGGCCTGGCTCTACTCTCCACACTCAACGTTGATGCGCGAGAATAGGTTGGTACTGTTCTGCCTAACCATGTCTTTTGTGTTTGGACGTTTGACTACGAAGATCATTTTGGCGCATCTGACTCGGCAGCCGTTTCCCTATTGGACTGTCATGCTTGTGCCTCTGCTGGGAGGTGTCGTGCTGGGTAATTTGCCACGCATTGGTCTACCAGCTGTTAGCGCAGAGGTTGAGCTGTGGTATCTACGGGCGTACTTTGTATTTGCCATGGTAGCTTACTTCCGCTGGGCGCTTTTGGTCATCAACAGTATATGTGCTTACTTGGGCATCAATTGCCTCACCATCACCGACAATTCTGCTCCAGGTCAGTCTACGTCGTCTGAAAAGAGGGCTTTGAATGGCTCCGCAGCAGAAGAGCGCGAAGGAAATGGCAGGATTTCAGGGAAGGGTGACTAGTAGCGTGCATAGCATGCTGAGTCTACAATAGCGATGGGCGTGTCTCAAATTGATTGTGTTGCGTGACTGTTCTCTGAATATTCACTAAAAGCATATGATGCTGCGGGCGTTCAATTGCCATCTATTTCGATATGAGCATTCAACGTGCGACACGACCCCTAAACGATCGTACATAGGCTACCATTGTGGAGCAGTTGCTTTATGACATTAATGACACGCAACCTGATGATGTCTTGGGTCATCGCAACGTGAAGACTTGTTTATAGTGGCTTGGCAACGCTCTTGTAGCTTCCACATCTGGTTTTGTTTCCTTCCTCTGAAGACCATGAACTGCGACTCTTCTCAAACTGCATCGTTTGATATCGATTGATATAACGCGCTGCTGTACATTTGAACAAGATTGCACTCAGCAACTTCACATAGCAAGATTATTCATGTCCACGATAAGATCCGAACTGCAAAGCAAACTCTTGAGGCTACTAATATTACATACAGATATTATACTGATGAGTCATATGCATGCTAAGTCCAAACCTGATACCCCTTTTGAGAAACCGCTGCAACGAGCATGCTGGATATGTAGCACAACTTTGGCCAACAAATTCATACTGGTGCAAGCCAATATGTCCACTATTTCTTCTTGCCACCACCGATACCCAAGGACTTGCCGATGCTTCCAAGGCCCATGCCTCCCAGCAGCTTGTCGATACCAAGACCACCAAGTAGACCATTGACGATGCCACCAAGGCCAAGACCGCCGAGCAACTTGCCGACTAGACCCAATACACCGGTAAGCAGTAGACCGACAGCGGCGATGATCTGGAACAGAGGCTCGGTGAGCAGACCCCACAGAGGACTGAGCTCCTTCTTGGCGTGTGGCATATCTGCCAACTTCTTCTTGGCGTTCTCGATCGTCTTGACAATGTTCGACGTCAGCTCCTTCAGCGAATTCGCCAGAGCGTTCTCCTCGGGAGTTGCCTCGCCGGCTTGGGCTCGTGCCTTTGCGTTGGCAGCAATTGATCCGTCTGGGTCGAGTCCTCGGATGGCACCGTTGCATTCTTGTAGGATGCGGTTACCTTCTTCAATCATAGGTTTGACGTCCTTGACGACTTCCTCCTCATCGAGCTCCTCCTTTGGTGTTCGTTCAGCTTTGTCGAGACGCTGTGCAAATTGTTAGCCTACAAATGAGCGAGAAACAACGGTATCAAACTTACGTCGGTTATGTTCTTGCAGACGGGCTCCATCTTCTCGATGGTTTGGACGACGACGTTGTTGATCTTCTTGGCGATGTCTGCGTCGTGCGCTTTCTTGATCTCTTCTTCCGTGGGACCCTCGTCTTCTTGCAGGTTCTGCATCAATGTACACTCACCAACCTTGTTGCCGTCATTATCAACAACATATCCGTTGTCATCGACTTCAAGGCCGACTAGCGTTGGCAGATGGCCATCGGTAACCATGCCGAGTAATTCACCATTCTCATCCCGGACTTCACCATCCTTGTTGACTTTGTGACCGGACATAGGGTTGATGTTCCTCTCCTTCTCTTCTGGCGTCCATCGGATAGCCCTGCCAATGCTGTTACCAGCCTTGTCGAGGATCTCACCGTCTTCGTCCACCTTGCGACCGAGGAGTTTCTCGGCATTTGGCATTGATTCTTCGTCGAGCTTGCCAACAATTTGGCCGGACGCGTCTTGAATCACACCGTCCTTAGCAACAACCAAGTTCTCCCAGCCTGCGAAAGGACCTTCTGGCTTCTGGGTTCCGCCGCCTGGCAAGAGCTCGGCCTGGCCGATGACCTTTCCATTGTCGTTCCAGATTTGGCCTTGGCCATCAACCCTCTTGCCTGCGAGCTCCTCAGGATTGCCCTCGGCGATACGGCCAAAAATTGTGCCGTGCTCGTCAACAACATTGCCAGCCTTGTTGACAACCTTGCCGTCTAGCATGGACAGATCAGCAACCTCCTCCGGAGGCTCGTCGTATGGCTCGGCGTGGCCCTTGACGTTGCCATACTTGTCGATGATGTCACCATCCTCGTCGACAGCACGTCCAACAAGCCTCTTAGGATCACCCTCAGTGACCACACCAACAGTGTTTCCGTCTTCGTCTTCGACCATGCCGTCCTTGACAACAACAACACCCTCTAGGCCAGCGAAGGGACCTTCTGGCTTGGCTTCGCGCTCATTCTCTGGAATGGGCTCGCACTGCCCGACGACTTTTCCTGAGTCGTTCCAAAGCTTGCCTTCTGCGTCACATTTCCGACCAGCAAGCTCTTTGGCGTTACCTTCGACAAGCCGACCGATTGGTACGCCCTCAGGACCAATGACATTGCCTTGCTTATTGACAGCTAGACCTTCAAGGATCGAGTAATCCACCTTGACTTCTTCCTCTACGGGTTCTTCGTATCGATCAGCGTGGCCGACGATATTGCCGCGCTTGTCCATAACATCACCGTCCTCATCAACGGCTCGGCCCACCAATTTCTTGGGGTCGCCTTCGGTCAAAATACCGACCTTGTTTTGGTTTTCGTCCTCGACCCATCCGTCGGGAACGACGATCAGACCTTCTAGGCCTGCAAAAGGAGCGTCTTCTTCGTCGTCTTCCTGAGGCAGTGTTACAGCCTTGCCAATGACATGTCCTTTGCCGTCCCAGAATTGACCTTCAGCATCACATTCGGCACCCATCTTGGCAAGCTTTTTGGCATCACCTTCAATGAGCTCACCAAGTGGCTTGCCTTTAGAGTCGACAATCTTTCCTACTTTGTTGCATTTCAGACCTTCCAAGATCGAGAGTGGTGGAAGCTCAGGGCCGGCATCTTCTTCCCCAGCAATTTCACCCTCCGCAGGCACCAATTCGACTTTGCCAATCACGTTGCCCTCGGAGTCGAGGACCTCGCCTTGAGGATTGATCTTCTTACCTTTGCAGGCATCGATCTCCCCCTCAACAAGCTTGGCGAGAGTCTCGCCATCTTCGTTGACAACGTCTCCGTTCTTGTTGACCTTGTAGCCTTCCAAGACTGAGAAATCTGGTCCAGGCTGCACAGCTTCTGGGAATGCTTCGGGAATCAATTCGACCTTGCCAATGACGTTGCCTTCTGAGTCAAGAACCTCGGCTTGGTCATTAACCTTCTTGCCCTTGCAAGCATCAAGTTCACCCTCAACAAGCTTAGCAATGGCGTCACCATCTTCGTTGACAACCTCGCCCTTCTTGTTGACTTTGAGACCTTCAAGGATGTCGAGACCTGGGAGCTTGGGCTTCTCTGCCTCTTCCTCTCCCTCGCCTTCCTCCTCTGCCCCGGGCTCTTCGACGTCGAATGCCTCTGGGATCAGCTCAACCTTACCAATGACATTTCCGTCCTTGTCAAGGACCTCGCCGTTGGCATTGATCTTCTTTCCAACGAGATCAGTAATCTCGCCTTCGGAGACGCGAGCAATGGGCTCTCCGTCCTCATTAAGGACTTCGCCCTTCTTGTTAACCTTGAGACCTTCCAAGATATCAAGCCCTGGGAGCTGAGGAGCTTCTTGAGCGGCCTCCTCTGCCCCGGGCTCTTCGACGTCGAATGCCTCTGGGATCAGCTCAACCTTGCCAATGATATTTCCGTCCTTGTCAAGGACCTCGCCGTTGGTATTAATCTTCTTTCCAACGAGATCAATAATCTCGCCTTCGGAGACGCGAGCAATGGGCTCTCCGTCCTCATTAAGGACTTCACCCTTCTTGTTAACCTTGAGACCTTCCAAGATATCAAGCCCTGGGAGCTGAGGAGCTTCTTGAGCGGCCTCCTCGACGAGTTCTGGGTGAAGTGCTTTCATGGCCTCGTCGGCGGCCTCTCCTGGAACAACCTCGACTTTGCCGATGATATCGCCATCATCGTTTAGGATTAGGCCCCTATCATTGGGGATCTTACCGGCACACTTCTTGGAATCAGAGTCCTCGGTGAGCTGGCCAATAATCTCGCCCTCATCATCAAGGATCTTGCCCTTCTTGTTAACCTTCTTGCCTGCGAGGATTGTGAGATCTGCAGTGATTCCTCCAGTGGCCTCCTTGGTCTCTTCAGCGGCGCCCTCAGCGGCACCTTCTTCGCCTTCAGGGGCCCCTTCAACACCCTCTTCAGCACCCTCCTTAAGCTTGTCGGCGGCCTCGCCAGGTACGACTTCGGCAATACCAATGACATCGCCGTCCTCGTCCACAATCTCACCCTTTTCATTGAGTGTGTAGCCAACAAGGTCGGCGGGGTCACCTTCAGTGATCTTTCCGAGTGGTGTTCCGTCAGGACCCAGAATATCGCCATTCTCTCCCACCTCTAGGCCTTCGAGAACGCCAACATCTGGAAGCCGGCCCTTTTCTTTTTCGGCGAGCTGCTTCGCTTTGTCTGGAAGAACAGTGGCGACACCAATGACGTCTCCGTCTTCGTCGAGAATCTCTCCATTGTCACCAATCTCTTGGCCGACCAAATCTTCGGGGTCACCCTCTTCGAGTTGACCCAATGGCTCACCATCTTCTCCAAGGATCACTCCACCCTCGCCAACCTTAAGACCTTTGAGCACTGAAAGATCTACTGGGAGCTCCTCAGCAGCGCCTTCTGCGGTCTCTTTGGCACCATCAGCGGCCTCGCCAGACTCATCGGCAACATCTTCAACGCCATCGGGAGCGGTGTCCACAGCTGTGTCCTTCGCGTCTTCAGCAGTCTCTTCAGCATTGTCCTTTGCTCCGTCGGCGGTCTCTTCGGCTGTATCCTTCGCGTCTTCAGCAGTCTCTTCAGCCTTGTCCTTTGCTCCGTCGGCGGTCTCTTCGGCTGTATCCTTCGCGTCTTCAGCAGTATCTTCAGCCTTGTCCTTTGCTCCGTCAGCGGTCTCTTCAGCTGTGCCTTTTGCGCCCTCGGCAGCCTCGCCAGCTTCGTCAGCGGCACCATTGACATCACCATCTTTGGCGTTGCTTGCAAGGCCACCAGCTGCGCCCTGCGCCTTCTCAGCGGCACCTCCAGCTTCGTCAACGGTGTCGTCAGCGGTCTCATCAGCGGTTTCTGTGTCCTCGCCAGCTCCTTCGGCAGTCTCTTTGGCACCGCCAACAGTTTCTTCACCTTCGTCTTCGGCGGTCGATACTGCGGAGCTAGCCTCCTCACCAGTTTCGTTGCCAGTTTGGCTGACTTTGCCCACTGGAGTATCCTCCTTCTCGTTGTCAGCTTCATCTGCGGTCTCGTTGTCTTTCATATCGATCTTTCCTTGGCCTTCTTCGCCTGTGTCTTCGGCCTGCTTTTTGGTGTCCTCAACGTTTTTCTTGCCGAGCTTTGGGGGCTTGGGTCGCGCTGATTGAGGAGTGCTGCCATTCTTAGGTCTTGGCGGTAGCTTGGGGGAATCTGTGTGGGCAGTGTCCTTGGCTTTATCTGCGGCACCACCACCAGCGCCTTTAGCAGTGTTAGTCGCCGATTTTGGGGCACCTTCAGAAGACTTTGCATCACTTTGTGACTGACCAAGCTTTGGTGTTGTACTGGACGCAGGATTCTTACCAGCTTTTGTTGGCGTTTGTGGAGCCTTTGCGGGCGTCTTGCCTGCCGCGGGTGAGGGAGCCATGCTCTTGGAGGTACGTGCGGTTTGAGGGGAAGGGGTTCTTGACTTCGATTTTGAGCTCTCTGGTGGAGAAGCACGGTCCGGAGTAGGGGGAAAGGAATAGTATGCGTATGAAGCGGAGGAGCGTGGTCTCTCGCTTGTCATATAAAGTTAGGTAAGGAGAAGTAAGGGGAGAGGTAAGTATTTTGGGAGAGAATGTTTGAATGACTAAAGGGTGGCTGGGGTTTTGTTCACTTAAGAGGATCGTTCATCTACCATGGAACCACCCTTACTTTCTACGTCATGGTAACACGCAGCAACAGCTTCAAACGAAGTTGGCGACCGAACGCCTCAAACTGTGGCTTCAAAGCAAGAAAATGGGCGGGGCTGGGAGAGCGGACCAAATTGGCCATTGCGTCACAGATGCTGGGGTCACTGTCGGTTTTCAACTACATACTGGCCAATGGGAGGAATACAAGAGTGGCTGGAGCAGGGACACCGACTTTGGGATCGACGATGTTGGGGTCCCATGATGATCTGGAGCGCAAAGAGGGATTAGCGGTGGTGTCTGAACGGGGAGGCTACTGCCGCTTGTGCAGACTATCCTATCAACAGAAGTTCTGATGTCGGAAAACCTGTTTCTGGCGCATCGGCGCGACATGTGGAAATGAAAGGCAGGACTACCCTAGGGCTAAAGTTGAGCCACACCCATAGATGTGCCTTTCTCCGAAAAGTGTTCAAAACAAACCCTACGAGCCCATGAAGCGTCCATCGCTGTGACCTTGGCATTGTAAAATAGTATTGCGAGAGCTCAAATGAGTTGATGATGCAGGTAACCTGGGTGATTGCTCTCTTCCGATTTCTCGGCTATTTGCGCAATATTTCGTTGCAAGGAGAAATTCGACGATTATCCACTGATCCTAAAACCCGTTGTTGCGGTACAGAGATCAGATCTTGACGGTACATGTAGGAGAAATGCCTACAGTCCAAGGGAATCATTGCCCATGGTGTACTCAGTAACCGCATGCAAGCTCAAAGTCCAATTTTCTCTTCTACTTTCCGCACTGCACATAACAATCTCTGGCTGCATATATCCATCCGCATCAACAAGGACGAAAAAGAATGTGAAAATTGAGCATTGATGTGTCGATCGTTTGTTGTCACGATTTGTGTTTCTTTCGAGCACATCAACTCGTTTCCAATCAATGATACCGAATATTCTCCTATTTGAGTTCTTCGAGCAACTAGACTTTCCAAGCTGGCTCCAAGTAAGCCAAACTTTGGGTCAGATATTGCGCAAAACGGCCAACGTCCTCCAATCAAACCTATCCTTCGGTCCTTCCAGCCAATTTTTTTCCTCCCACGGTATCTACCTCTCTGCAACAGTTGACTCGGCCCTGCTAACTTGACTCCTTTGGGTAGAATACCTCACAATGTTTCAGCAGAATGTGGCTATTGCAATCGTCATCCCTATTCTGCAAATTGCCTTTGCCGGTGGTGCTTTTGGTGTATATTTATGCGTGCATCAGGCGGCGAAGCATTGAAGGGGGTGGGTGATTGATGAGATAGAGGATTGATAAGACTGTGATTGGGTCTAATAAAAGATTGTTGGAGGAAACTGAGTAGAGAGAAACACATTTCTGAAGTAAAGTGCCTTCCTGTGGAACTCATGGTTAATTAGTGGGGAAGAGGGCGTGGAAGCTGTGGTGAAATGATGGAAAAATTGTGAGTCGCTAAGGTTGGAGACGGCAAGCGTCAATTGGAGAAGGCGAACGAGAGGCAAACATTGGTATGTAGGACTAATAAGTGAATATGCTTCCTGCGTACGTCCCAATGGTGGAAGCAGTCATCTGCCCGTGAAAACATCCCGCTTCTTCTATATTTGTTGTCACGTTCTCAATATCATCCCGCACCTCTGGTCATTCCCTGGCAAGAATATCTCATTAGTGGAAATAGATGGTGTGGCTTGAACCCCAAGGATTGCCTCCACCCTCTTGTATCTTTGTACCCCTTCCCACTTGAACCACCCATGACCCCGCCTGACCATGCCAAGCCCGCTCGGAACTACCCCTCCATGGCCCCTACCCAGGATTTGTGTCCTCCGCAACAATCCGAAATGAGCTCAATAGCTCAGACCCAAGAAAAGAAAGAGCACGAAATCCTGAAGAAATATAAAAATGCCGAGTCCCTCAAAGACGAGGACTTTGACCGCAAACAGTCTGAGGCTGCGCGGACGCTGCAGAAGAACTACAGAGGATATCGAGCAAGGAGAGAGTTGAGAGGATTGAGCCTCGATCCTTCCTCAAGATGGGTCGAGGTAAGTACGACCCTAGCCTATGGTTGTCACCCTGTGCGCTTTCCTAACATTCATAGGCAATCAAAGAAGCCCAATACCGAGAGCTCACGACGCCTCGTCCACGATCCTCAGGACCAGACGACCTTACCAGAACTAAATCCGAAGCTCGTGCCAACTGGTCTCGTGTGGGTAAAATCGCCCGAAGAGCAGGCGGTAGCGAGGACTCTTCCCTCTCCTCCTCGGACGAATCCAACAATGACAAATCATATGCCTCGCCAAAAGAAGCCCGGCGGCGGCAAAAGCTGGCTGAAAAGCAAGAGCGGAATAAGTCAGCGAAACAGATGGACTTGTCATACTTTCTAGAGATGATAGACGTGAAGCACCGCTATGGTAGCAACCTCCGCAAATACCACGCCGAATGGAAAAGTCGGCCTACGGATGAGAACTTCTTTTACTGGCTTGATTATGGCGAAGGTAGAGACGTGGAAGTGGAGAAATGCTCGAGAGAACGGTTGGAGAATATGCAGGTGCGATACTTAGGGCGAGAAGATAGGAGACTGTACGAAGTCATCGTCGATAAAGACGGGAAGCTATGCTGGCGGAAAGACGGAGTACGGGTTGATACCACAGACCAATGGCGAGATTCAATCAATGGGATTGTTCGAGTCGGTGACCCAACCCCGGAATGGGCACACAACCGCCCGGCAATGTTGAGGGGGAGTAGCGAGTCCAGCGGCATGAGTAGCGAAGAGGAGAATGTCACTTCGCCAACTAGGAGTACGCCTGCTTCCACTTTTGAGGAGAGCAAAGAGTCCGGGTCTATTGTGGGAATTAGGAAAGAACCCGAGACGCCGAAGTCGACGACGAGTAGCAAGTCTTTTGGGGGTATCTTTCGGAGGCCGGCTGAGGCGAAGAGGGAGAAGAAGAAGGATAAGAGGAAGAAGCAGATTTGGATATTTGTGAGACATGTTGGAAGTCTGACGTTTGGGGGATTCTGGTGACTGACTGTGAATGTAGGTCGCGGATACGAATAATAATCTCTACATCGGTATCAAGCAGTCGGGCGCTTTTCAGCATTCGTCCTTTGTGCATGGTGCGAAGGTCTCGGCTGCTGGGTTGATTACCATAAAAAATGGGCAATTACGGAGTAAGCATCCCTCATCCTATCTCTCCGCCTACTCTTCAGGCTGGGTGTCAAAATAAGTCGTAACTGGAAGGGCTGCAGAGTCTAAAAGGCCCAGCACATCAACCCAGAAGAGCAGATACTTTAGCTATCGGCAGTCAAGCTCGTTGACCGCGACTGCGTCTACGACTGCCACTTATTTTGACACCCAGCCTACCTTTCAGCTACCCCTTCACCAGATCTTTCAGAAAAGTCACAACGCTCCCAAACAATTTCTAGCTAACAAATTTGCATCATAGTTATCCAACCCCGAAGCGGGCACTACAAAACTCCATCGCACAATCTCCACATCTTCATCAAGTCTCTCCAGTCTCGAGCCGTCGATATGTCCATGACTGCCGTCGGGAGTACGTATGCTGCTATGGTGGGGATCGAGACGTTTATGAAGAGTAGGGGGAAGATTCGGAAGTTGAAGGAGGATTTGGGTAGTTTGAGCTTTGGGAGGGAGAAGAGCAAAAATGGCCAGAAGTGATGAAACAAAAGGGGGGCGTCTGAGAAATGTTGGACTTGGCGTCTGCGACGGGTCTCGATCATAGCGATTGCTTGAGCGGTCGAGAATCACGACGTGACGAGAGCTGTGATGACGATTCATGTATGAAAGAGCTAATTGCACACAGTGAAATGCAGCTACAGAGACGTTGCGATTACGCTTGACAAAGATGTGAATTAATTTATCATTAGATGGGAATACACTTGGTTGGTAAAATTGGAATGAATCAAGTCCGCAGAAGGATTATCAATATATCAAATACAGCTTGTCATTCTGACATGACAAGAATTTCCTCCAAGCGATAAGTTTCAATAGATCTACTAATACCCCCCAAATTGGTCGTCCCAATTGAACAAAGACATCAACCTAAACTCCAGTATTCCCAAGATCCCCTCTTCCCAACTTCCCATATCGTCAAACAGCACCACACCCCCTCTCGCCATCCCTTTTCCTCTCCTCCCTCTCCCTCTTCCTCTCCAGGCATACTCCCTCCAACTTCTCATCCTCCTCCCTCTGCAAATCCCGCGTCATCGTCATAGCCACCCTCCTTCCCCTACATTTATACCCCCAGGTCTTCTCGCCTATGAACCAGCACACAAGACCGAAACAGCACAAGCCCAGGAATATTCCAAGGCAACCAATGAGGAGGAGACCGACTTCTGTGGTTGCTGTTAGCTGACGGCTGAGGGGAAGGGTGGGGTGGGAGGAGATGGGTGGGTAACCTGAACGAGTGGGCTCTGCATTCTCGAACAGACCTCGTGTCTGTAGTTGGTGATGGCTTTGAGGAAGGAGCTGGTGGTTGGTTGTGCGAGTCGGGTTTGCAGGGCCATTCGTAGCCCCAGATGCTGCAGGCGGTCTCGCCGAGACTATCTTCTGTATTCCATATATAATCTTGGTCAGCTTGGGATGGTTGTACTTGGGCAGACTAGGATGGTGATGGACCACTTGAGGCTAAGTGTCAAGTCATCTCGCATGGAAGTGCGTATGCAAATACTACGCACCATGTGGCTTCGCAGGCTCCTGAGGCTCATCGTCCCGACGGGCGAGCAGGTCGCGGATCTGGGTGAGGTGGTCTTTAGGGACAGGTGAGCCAGATTTGATACTTGTCATGATTGCAGGCGAGGCGTTTGTGAGGATATTCTTGGAGTGAGCGCGTGTGTCGATGTCCGACTCACATGAGTCGAGGTTGCGGGTTCCTTGGGGAGCGCATCGTGGCATTGACTGGGGTATCAATGAATGGGGGGCCATCCTGTCGCGATGGAGTGGTGAAGGGAATAGAAATGGTGAATTGGATTTGGGGAGATGTTTTAGGGGTGCGGGAGTGGTTTGATTTGAAGGGAGTGATGATTGCAAGATCAGGCTAGAGATGTAGAAGAAGTAATGCAGAGGGAGCATGGAGGAGAGGAGCACAGAGGAGAGGAGCACAGAGGAGAGGAGCACAGAGGAGAGGAGCACAGAGGAGAGGAGCACAGAGGAGAGGAGCACAGAGGAGAGGAGCACAGAGGAGAGGAGCACTTTATAAGTGAATGAAGTTTTCAATTTTGCATATCTGGCATGTGGCTTACGCCCAACCCACAGTTTACTTCCTGGGGATCCGGAGGGACGAGCAACGTCCAATCGTGTCATTGGGATTCGACAAACGTGGGTATTCTAAGATGTGTCTTTATTCATTAGCACACGCATCATGTCTCGTTGACCAATGAAGTGATTTTAAGCATAGTCGTGGGTATTCATCTCAGACATCCAAGGAAGGTTGCTACGCACACAGTACTGACGGCCTAATTGGGTTGACCGGCCAGCTTCGCGTGAAAACTGCGAATGTGGTATGGTTTGCATCATAGAAATGAAGGGGAAAGGCTTGAAAAGAAGAATGAGTGCTTACCATGAACATTTGTCGTAGCAAGCGTCGATGTTTTCTATATATGCTGATATATATGGCCGGCTTGTGGGTAGTAAGAATACTCTCAAAACTGTGGGGTTCCTAATAAAAACCTGTTAGCATAGAAGAACTTGTTGCTAGGTGATGTAGATTTTTAGGAAGTGGATGTTTGTCAGAGAGAAGATTATGGTTCGCCATGATCTGCTGCGATCCCCCGGAAAGTGGTTACGAACAGAGACAAAACACACTCTCAGGTTTGCAGGATCTTACCAGATGTCCGACTAAGGATGACGATATTGGGATTTCATCATGTAATTGGGGCAGAAGTGGAAAACCTGAAAGTCAGAGGCTCACCTTTTAATGCCCCTTGGATATAAGGATTTGGACGAGTTGTCGCTTTCGACGGGATTCGTGTTCCCAGCACAGGCCACCAGATCTTCTTCCCCTCCACCAATGGCTTTCGGTCTTGAGCACAAGCACCAGCTTCTGACGCAGCATTTCCCGTAATGGTGGCAGCAGCTTCTGGGGCGATCTCCGGTTGGGGTGCAGTTCTCTCTGTAGGCGTAGATGGTTCATCACCGTAATCTAGTATCTGCTCATCCGCAACAATCGAGTCCAGTTCTCGAGCGAGTCTTCGATGGGTGGGCTCTCTGCCATGCCGATCACCTAAATCTGATTGATTTCTTTTTCGCTTGTTCCGTGAAGCTGTTCTCGCAGATCCAGTATCCCTATCTTGCTCAAAATGTTTCACAGAAGCGTTGTTTTCCCAAGCTATGCCGCCAGATTGCACTTCTCCCTGCTCGCTCGAAGCCAGTGGAGCTGGTGCAGCCTCCTCGAAACTGGATGTTTCGCCCTCTGAGCGCTCGTCTCCATCGGCTTCTCTGTTCTCTTTGAGAACCTGCCTCTCACGTAGGATAGAGTATATTTCGCTATGTCTGAACATAGCGATTTGATCATCGGTCAGGGTGCGTTTGTTGCCATCTGGATAGTAGCCCAGATCGTCCTCAACCACTAGTCCATCGTAGTCATGTGTTGCTGTATTGAGAATTTCGGTTTCACTAGACTTTAAATGGGCTGAAGGGAGCGCAAAGCCGAAGACGAGTTTGTGGAACGCGTAGAGGGCATCCTGTCGCTGAACATCAGCAAAATGACCCCCAAAGGAGCATCAGGACAGGCAGACCTGCGTGACTGTTGGAATCTGTAGCATCGAGGCGACGAGGCCATTAGCAGTAGGTACGCTTAATTAGAATATCTATACCAGAAGCCCGTCGATCCAGCATCGCCAGAATCCCCACATGATCATTGGAGTAAGAGGATATCGGGTGGACTCGGTGGGTTTTGTCGAGAAAATACAATCTCGTGCGGAATTATTTCCAGACTCTTGGCACTCACTAAATAACAAAATGTTCTACTGCGCTCTTCTTACACTACTTGGGGTAGTTACGGGCTTCACATTTGGCACCCTCGAAGAGTGAGCGTTAAGCTCACTCCTTATGGGATTTTAATATTTGATCTATTTTGGCTGGCATATCTTGATTTGGTTTGACACTGTTTTGCACAACAACACTGGATGGCTTCATTTTTGGCCTCAATTTGGCTGAGGTTCAGCTTTAAGTAGATCTCATGACACCCAACCCCACATAGCCTAGCGGCTAAAACTCAAGCCCCTAAGGGCAGAGGGGCGTAGGAATCAACAACAACAACAACAGCAACTGCGCTCTTCTTCTTCTACCATGTATGAATCAGCAGCCCAGTGTCTAAGAGCGACGACTGCATAAAATGAAGAAGGATAGCGCGCACAATGGCTTCGAAGACTAAGAGTCATATCAAATCCTGACAACTTATACAATACGAATACTCATCCTGCCTTCGAAGGCATTGCGCTCATCCTCACCACTATCTTGAGACGCTAGGTTATTATACTGGAGGCTCTCCGCTTGCCTTGTCATTTGCTAGCTTTCTGAAACACCATATTTGCCACTCTCATGGCCTCACTTTTGGCACAAGGGCCGCTCTGAAACTTAAACCCTCATTCAGTGAAGGTAGTCAAGAAATGGACCGAGACACGTGGACTTAAAAATGTCAATAGACCGTATCTGGGGCTAGAAGCCCAAGGCTTTTCACCATTTTCTGCGCTCAAGTACCATTCTTCGTGCACATTCTTGGACTATAAACTCTTTACATCGATGCCAAATTCAAAAGCTCCGTCGCATTCACAATCTTTGCAAAATGTCAGGACTTATCGGGTCATCAATCTTAGGCCTAGCAAGCATAAGTCAACGAGCGAATCACCAAACATTTTCCCCAAGACCCACCTCCCTAGATCGCTAAGGCTAACAGTGCCGCCGGATGCCTGAGATAGTCAGTACAATCTCAGATGGTGATTCAAGCGGAGCTGGCTAACGAGAATAAGATCCTTAGCCATGGCTAATGTTTGGAGACGTTGGGAGCTTGAGAATGATCAAGATGGCGCAAGTAGTGGACACAGGTGCCGACCAACAGGGTAAGCTTGAATTGAAGATACATGGTGAGAGGGAAACAATGAGATGGTTGAAGTCTTTTGTACTCAATGCAAGCACGAAGTAGACGAGTGGGGCCGAGGAACAGTTGCGGTACGATTATTGACCTGCCGGGATGCATTATTGCGTATATAACCAAGTTTGTGGAATGGATATATGAGGCATTTCAGGAAGGCTCGGATTACTAAAGCCTGCGTGAGAACCGTGTTCTGCGCCCCGAGGCAGGTATGTAAGCAGGTGCATACACTAAAAGCAGCCATCCAAGACCTTTCGTTTATTGTCGTCTTACGATCCTACTGCATAAGTGCATAATCATTATGGAATCTGGGCCTAGAGCATTTAGCAAACTGCATCGCTTACGGGCATGGAATTCAGCGAGGGAAAAGGATTGTCAGGTGTTAGCCTGGGTAGCAAACCCCAGCAGCGCGTGGAACATACAGTGCTGAACGCTGACAAGACAAGCGGAGAGTCCTATGGTGCCTATGTATAATAATCTAGTTTCAATACCCCGATCGTGTCTTAAGATAGTGAATATAAGGGTAGTAATAATAATACCGTCTAAGGTAAGATGAGCGTTATATAAGTTATAGGATGACTCGTAGCCTTCGAAGTTATCAAGCGCGCTTTCACTCTAATCAGTAGGAGAAAAAGAAAAGCGAGATCAAGCAGCATAACGATCCCGTTAGAGGGCACTAAAGGGAGTGTTGCTCGACAAATGGCCTCCATGCTTCATTCGCACGCAACGCTCACTTTTCGATCTGTACACGGTATTCATCTTATCGTACAAGATCTATTTCACAGTAGCCCCTGTGCACACTTCGACTTACAAAATGTTTGTCCACCCACCATGTCGTCCCCACCATCTCCACCCTTCTTCCAAGCACCTAGCGGTCCTCACCCACCCTCTAACCCCCTCCTACACCCCTCAACTATTTTCTTAACCTCCCCCACCGCCCCCTCATTGATCTTCTCCATCTCCTTCAAAGCTCTATGCAATTCATCAGGCCCAACCTGCTTCCCCAACTCCATCGCCCTGTGTCTCTTCCTCTGCGCGCCCCTTGCCTCTCTAAGCACAAAATTACAGTTCTCTCCCTTCTTCGAGGCTAGCGCTTTGGCTTCGTTGCGCGATTCTCGCGTCGTGGGTGGAATGGGAATGGTTATGGTGAGAGGATCGGTAGGCAAGGTGGAGGGGTTGAAGTTTGAGGGGGAGGTTTGGAGGGCTGACATTATTGGTTTCACATGCTGTAAATGAAACGACGATAAGCATTTATACCTTCATGCGAGCATTGAACTACCCGTCTTTTCAACAGCCAACCACAACAAGGGCCTAACTCACATCCTTCTCCCCCACCAAAACACCCACATTCCTCCCCCTAAAAACCACACTTGCCACATCCCCCAACTTCACACTATCCCTACTCCCCTTCTCCAACTTTACCCTCACATTCTCAATACCCTCCGCATTCCTCCCCCCAGCTTTGACTTTGGCCAATTCACTTTTCAAATCCTCATGGGCGCGCGCAATGGCGGCGTTGTAATCGCTGAAATCAAAGGCGTCGAGTCCCTCGCTTTTTTGTGCGTTTATCTCGACAGTCCGTTTGGATTCTTGTTTGCCACCGCGGGAGGCTTTCTTTGCAAGGGACTTGTACGTGGAGAAGAGCCGAGAAGCGTTTTGAGGGAGCGTTGTGATTTGAGGCTTGGTGTATAGCTGGGTGCTGCATCGACTGCATATTGAGGGGGAGCTGTACTGTAGTAGTAGGCGGTTGTATTGTCGTGGGAGGGCTGGAAGGAGTGTGGCGGGCAGCTTGGCCTGCATTGCTGCTGGAGCTGCTGTCGAGAGTTTTGTAGCTTTGAAAGTTTCTCCGCGTAGAGATTAGGGTTAGGGCTAGGCGGCTGTAAGGCTATAAGGCTACTGATACCTTACTCTACAACTCCAGTGGAAAAGAGTATGTACAATCAAGAAATTTTGGGAAATCTGTAACAGCATGTAGGATCCATCTATTCATTCTAGCTAGAAGGGTGATTTGGTGAACAATGCAGGGATCAGTAGATTCTCCTGATGTTCGGATAGTAAACGTGTGCAGGCAGAACATAGAGGGGCTATCCAGCAATGTGGCTGCGCCGAACTTTTGAGCACCATAACAGCCTATCAAAGCTTCGCTGGAGCACATCGTGGATATCGTGGTCAAATGTAGGTCAGGTCTTCACTCTCTCAGTCAATCAAACATTAAGGTCTACGCCTAGCGCGTCGACATGGCCTTGGTTACCAGGCGCTTCAGCGCCAATTCCTTCTTCTTCAGATCATCAGACTTGGAATCTTCGATCTCGAGCTGGGCCATGGCGTCGCTGAGAGCGGTTTCAATCTTCTCTTTGGTGCCGCGCTTGAGCTTGAGGGACATCGTTGGGTCGGAAGTGATTTCTTCGACACGGGAGATGTAAGATTCGAGTTGTTGCCGGGCTTCGAACTTCTTACTAAAAGCGTCGTCGCTATTCTTGAATTTGGCGGCATCTAAAGAATTATCAGTATTCATTTATAGAACAATGCTCAGAGTGGAACTTACCGCTAATCATGTTCTCGATCTCACTCGACGACAGCTTACCGACAGAGTTGGAAATAGTGATGTTGGCACTCCTGCCAGATGTCTTCTCGGTAGCGGTAACCTTGAGAATACCGTTGACATCGACTTCGAAAACGACCTCAAGGACCGCGTCACCGGCCTTCATTGGCGGTATAGGTGCAAGGGTGAACTCTCCGAGGGAAGTGTTGTCCTCGCAATTCACACGCTCGCCCTGGAACACTGGAAATTGAACAGTCTGCTGGTTGTCTGCGACGGTGGTGAAGGTCCGCTTCTTGATCGTCGGGACAGTCTGGCCACGAGGAACCACGGGAGCGAAGATGTTGCCCTCCATGGCAACACCCAACGAGAGAGGGACGACATCAAGGAGCAGGAGATCGGCGGTGTCGGCGGAGGTCGCCTTTCCGGATAAAATACCAGCCTGAACGGCTGCACCATAGGCGACGGCTTCGTCAGGGTTGATGCTCTTCTCGAGCTTTTTGCCATCGAAGTAGTCGCTCAGTAGCTTTTGTATCCTTGGGATACGAGTGGAGCCACCAACAAGCACAATCTCGTCAACCTTGCTCTTGTCCAAAGCAGCGTCCTTCAGCACTTGCTGGACTGGGTCAATTGTTCCGTTGAAAGCCTTTGCATTGAGGTCCTCGAAACGAGCGCGGGTGATCTGAGCATTGAAATCCTCTCCGTCAAAAAGCGAGTCAATCTCAACAGTGGTTTGAGTACCATTGGATAGTGTACGCTTGGCACGCTCGCAGGCCGTCCTCAGTCGTCGAAGCGCGCGAGCATCCTTGCCAAGGTCCTTCTTCGTCTTCCTCTGGAATTCCTTCTTGAAGTGGTCGAGCAGGTTGGTATCGAAATCCTGGCCGCCAAGATGAGTATCACCAGCGGTAGCCTTCACGGTGAACACACCACCCTGGATATGTAGAAGAGAGACATCAAAAGTTCCTCCACCAAGATCGTAGATCAACACGTTCCGCTCCTTCTCAGATTTTCCGGAACCGAGACCATAGGCAATGGCAGCGGCAGTGGGCTCGTTAATGATTCGCAGGACTTGTAGATCTGCAATGGCTCCTGCATCCTTGGTCGCTTGACGCTGGTTGTCATTGAAGTAGGCGGGGACGGTGATGACGGCTTTCTTGACTTTTTTCCCAAGCTTGGTTTCTGCTACTTCCTTCATCTAGATGATTGTCAGTTGTGCAAGAGGCCGCGAAAGGTGGTGAATGTACCTTCATGAGGACCATGGAGGAGATTTCCTGCGGCGAGAAAGTCTTTGTCTCCTTCAGGTATTCCACTTGAACCATTGGGCTACCGCCTTGGTCAATGACCTTGAATGGCCATGACTCGATATCCTTCTTGACTGTGGGGTCGTCGAATCTTCGTCCAATGAGTCGCCTGAGATTTGTGTTAGCTAGTGCAATAATTCTGGTCCCTCGGGCAATGTCTTACTTAATATCGAAGATAGTGTTCGCTGGGTTCATAGCAGCCTGGTTTTTCGCCGACTCGCCAATCAATCGCTCCTCATCTGTGAAGGAGACGAACGAAGGTGTTGTGAAGCTGCCTTGCTCATTGGCAACTGGGGAGGAACATCGTTAGTCTCGAGTCTCGGTAGGCTTGAGAGTCATGAAACATACTGATCTCGACGTTGGTGCCCTCATAATTGGCAACGCATGAGTACGTGGTACCTAAGTATCAACTTTTTAGTAACGCCCAAGGCGCCCGTAATGTTGGCCAATCTTACCCAAGTCGATGCCGATAGCTCCCTCGTACACTTCGTCCGCCATTTTGTAATGTCGCGTCAAGAGTATTGGATGGGGTGGTGTTGGTAGGTGGAGAGGGTAAGGTGGTTTGGAGGAAAGAGAAGCTTTAAGGAATTATTCGCGGTCAATCCAAAAATTTCGTGGGCAAGATGCTACCCGGAGCTAAGGGCGCTAGCCGGATAACACTAAGACCGCCTTTACATGTTTAATAGCAGGGGCAGGCAGCACGGGCAGGCATACAAGCCTTCACCAAATGTACTTCAATGAGATAGGGTTTGTAGAGACACAAAATGAATCTATGGAGATAATTCGTCTTGATATTCGAAGTATCTCTGTGCCTCATATTGGAAGTCCATGACATGACATGTTCCAATACCCATTTTCCGTGCTCCAAAAAGGCCATCCCAGTGGTATAGGGTATGTCGCCGCCAGCCAACTCCAGGCTTGATAGCATAATGATTGCCCATAAAAGAGAATTGCAGTCCGAATCCATAATAGGTACATGCGTATGCCAGCTCCTAAGGTCTTTGTAAATGAACGAAAACAGTAAATTTCTCGTACTCAATCTCCTGCCCAGATCCAACCTTTAGTGCGCCCCGTGGCGGTCCCGCAATAACTTCTACCTCGATAGAGTTGACACCAGGGACGATACGAGTCTCATGAATTAGCCGACGTGGATCAGGCTCCTCAGCTTGGGGTACTTGGACTAGTCTGTTATTGCCACAGGAAACGATGGTCTTGCTCGGGCGGTGCATGAGACTCGAGGACAGTGTTGGCGTGACACGCAGGAAGTAATGCGTGTACGGTACGGTAATGGTGACGGACTGCTGGGTCCGAGTAAGGGACGCAGGTATGTCAAGGCTGAAGTGGTCTTTGATATTCAGGCCTTGGTGGGTAGCGACGTTGAGATTCGTAATGAGCGCGTCCGAAATAGCTGAGCGAGTTAGCTAGGATTCGAGAGATAGTTGAGGCCATTTCTTACCCTTTCCTGGTTGTCTGATCCGTGAGTTGAAGGGAGTGGCAGTGACATGGCTCGTAGGACCAGCACCGTTCGTGAGAGCCTGAGGATGGGGACTACCGCTTAGTCGTGTAGGCAGATTCGTAGGTGGAGGCATATGCATAGTGACAGCACTCGGGCTTTGAATCGATTCATTCATCCCGTTCATTTGTATCGCAGTGAGAGCTGGCGACATGCCATTTGTGGCTTCAGCTTTCAGGCCGTTGATGGCATGATCGGAAGAGCTCCTCTGGAGAGATGGCATCCCTGTTCCATCGTGTGAGCATATGAACAAGCCGCGGGATAGGATTATAGGTTTACCTGAACCTGGTCTGTGGCCATTAGAGCCGGCCCTGACAAGGTCCTGTTGACGCTTGAGGGCTTCGTTGTCTACAGACATTGCCGCGGAGCCGGACACCTTTTGCCCACCGAATTTCAAGGTAATCTTGGAAGGCTCTGGAGACTTTGCGGGCATCCTGAGCTTTACTCTTGGTTGCGGAGGTTCTGCAATAGAACGCTTAGCCTCGTCCAGACGCTTGTAGAAGTACTCCTATCATTAGGTCAGTGATTTGGGCTGTACCGCGGAGGGAACTATCTACTTCGAGCTCGCCCGCCAGTTCGGATATGTCACTACCGTCTTCATTGTATGTGCGCGCGTTTTGCCAAATCTTGCTGACCTCCTCTTTGAAGGCCTGCCAGCTTTTTAGGAAGGTCGTCCCTGTAGGCGGATCCCGGCCTTTGATGCCTCGAACTGCCTTCTGTGCGCTTTTAAGGGACACAGGACGCTTGATTACCTTGTAGTAGTCTACGAGAGTTCGAGAAGGAAGATGAATGAAAGGCGCATATACGAGCTGGTCCCTATTGTGAAATCAGTAACGACATTGGGGATCGTTTTTCACGAACATACTGATCATCCTTGTAATTGATCATTTCAGTCACGATCTTCTCCTGGGCTTGCTGGAAGGTATTACCCTCGAAGGTTTCGTAAGCACCCTCAGCATCTTGAACAGCGGGAGTCGAGCTTGCTCTAGGATCTTTCGCTGCAGATGAGGATCCTACACGAGTGACCAGGCGTGTACGTCTACCGGTGGACTTAGGCTCGTCTTCTGGGTCGTCCTTGACCTCTACATCAGACTCTTGAGTACCGTTGCGTACGTACAACTTCTCCAGCCAGTCTTCGGGGACTGGAGTGGTATACGCTGAGTACTCTGGATTACTGTAGGCGGGATTGTTGTCTTCCATGAATCTTGAAAGTATTTTGCGGATCTTCTCCGAGTCAGAAAAGACTTGGGACTTCTTCTCGTTGAACGACTTCGCATTGGCTATCATGCGTCGGAGGTCACCCTCTAAAGTAGTCATGGTGGGATACTCATGACGGTTCAGTTTGCCCTAGAAAAATATAGAGTCAATATAGCGGTCGAAGGAAGGCGATTACTCGGAGGTCTCGTAGGCTAGGTATCGAAATAAATGGCATTACTGAGACTTTCAGAGCCTCGGGAATACAGAACGTGGGGTACGTAAGGGCAAAGACGAGGTCCGTCTTGCCCTATAATATACTTAAGTCGACTGCGTTGGCACACAGGACTGCCGCTCATTTTGACGCTCAGCCTGCTGAGTAGAGAGGTGAATGCGCACAGGATGGGGAAAATGCTAGAAGAGAGACAGGACACGACTGACCTCGATGATGTCGAGGGCCATGGGAAGGCCTGTTCTCTCATAGTACTCAGGTAGCTTCTTCTATAGGGCGGGATGTCTTAGCAGTCGTCTTTATATGGCGGCGGACTTATGGTCTCATACCTTGTCAGGTATAGTCAAAAAATGAGTAGCTATGGGCCAATCTCTAATTGAAGTATTGATCAGTGGCTTTTCCGGAAACGCGATGTGCAGAGCGCTTGTGAAACCTACTGTTTATCGCGAGAATTCTTGAGTGAGTTTATGAATGCAAGACCCGTCGTAGTAGTACCCTCAGGGGTCTCTTCGGGGGTAGCCTACGTAGTTATGTCTGTTAGTCATGGTAGTGGTATTGCGCAGTTGTAGGAGGGTGCAGAATGTGGTTGAATGAATGTCAGGCAGCGCGAAAAACGCAGTTGCAAAAGTGAGGTTCCCAAGGCTCAAAGGCCTTAGCGAAAGGCAATGACCATGCTTGGTGAACTTCTGCCACGACAAACCCTCGCCCTTTACCGCACACGACACCATCACACAACCCCAAGCAACGACGCATGACCAAGAGCTATACACGTACCGCTGTTTTTCTTCGCTTTGAAGAAGGAGAAAGATAGATATCACCTGCAGCCTCCGCCGATACTGGGGCGGCTTTGCGCTTCGAGCTCATTGTCGAAGTTGGGCTGTCGCAGGAGGGCCTCTGGAGGCGGTGGGTAGATCGTGCTCTGTCGCGGCCGTACACCGCGGACCACTACAATTGAAGCCTTTATTACAATATTCTCTTGCTTCCTCCACGATGCGCCGATGCTGAAGATGTAGGAGCAAGGGGTTGAGTGATCAGTGATTGATGGTCTTTGATTTGGTTGAGGATTGCGCCCGCCGGATTGGGCGTGGACGCGATAACAGCCGGAGACTGCTGGGACGACGGGCTATTGTGAGTCTACTCATCGATCAAAAGAAAGCTGCAGTATCAGAACGCGATTCAGCTTTAAAGTGTAGACCTCTGCTGAACGGGTGGAGGCTTGACCACCAATAACTGTTTCGATGCATTGAGACGTAAGCGGTTAGAGCCTTGGCAAAAATTTGCCCCGCTAAAGATCGAAATGTCGAACCGCAAAGGCTGCCGGTTGGTTTGTTTACTCTACCATTCACGCCTCCCCAACACCTCTCAACTTCTACTGTTGCTTGATTGAATTGCTGGATAATTCCCAAGCTTCACAATTCAATATATACGAATCGTGAGGCGCCGACTTTTCTTGCCTGCTTAGCTGCAGCGCTCCTTCCTAACACTGTCTCGTGCTTGCCTCGTGCTAAGTGCGGTGCCCCCACCTTGCCACGAGCCGCCTATTCTTGCAGACTCAGAGCAGAGCATTTCCACGCGTTCATATCCTGATACTTATCCAGATTCTTCAACAAAGCACCTTAGCTCCGGGTTCTCTCAGATCTTCTTAGTCCTCTTGGAGAGGCCATTATCTTCAAGAACAGAAGTCAAGCAAACTTGACAACTTGACCGCCATGGACCACGACAGACGGAACAAGCACCCTAGAATGCTCACAGAGCCGGAGCGAGATAGGTTGGAGGAATTCATAGATTCCATACACTACTCATCACGGTACGCCCGTACGGAAATGGCCTCTGCTCCACGTGGCTGACGTACTGTGCCAGGTATTCTGACGATGAGTATGAGTATCGACATGTCCAGCTGCCTAAAGATATGGTAAAGAAGATACCAAAAGACTACTTCGATCCATCGAAGGGCACTTTGAAGCTCCTATGGGAGGAGGAATGGAGAGGCCTGGGTATCACACAGGTGTGTACACAGACAGAGATGCAATAGCTATTCATAGGAACTGATTCGCTATTGCAGAGTCTCGGATGGGAGCACTACGAAGTCCATGAGCCAGAACCACATATATTACTGTTCAAGTGAGCTTCCGAACAATCTTCATAACTGCGGCTCTCATGCTGATCCCGTTCTCATAGACGACCTATTAACTTTCAACCACAAGTGCAACATTGATACCGGTTCCTATGCCTCGAAGAATTCCAGATTTCACCCCCACGGGTTTCCATGTATATCAGCACATTAGCATTATAGCGTACGACGGTATGCATCGAGCCAGCATAAAATTTCCCAGATTCGTGCGCAAATGACTGCTCCACAGTTGGGCGTTGGGGCAAGATTGGGTTGATAGACGAGAGATTCCATGTTTGACTCCACTCTGTAACTAGCGGTCCATGGAGAATCAACAGATATCGAAAAGCACAATCAGATGCTATATTGCCTCTCGACTTCTCCCACGGCACATCGCTTCAGTTGACGTTCTTGTCCAGCCATTCTTCCCATTGCTCCCCAGTAAAGCCGCTTGAGATGCTACCTTCTTCGATACCATTGAATAGCACCGTTGGCGTCATGTGTACTCCGGTCCGTCTGTTTGCCTTGACCATCGACTTGACATCATCCGTCACTTGATTGCCAACGTTCAGGCTACCACCCTCACCCGGTTTGTCAGAGATCTTCAGCAGGTCAAACACCTTTATCTCATCCAAACCCACGCTCGCAGCGACCTTCGCAAGCCGCTTATATGTGTCATTCCGAGCCTCATGCACGACGTTGACGTCAAAGAACTCCTTCTGATGTTCGAATAATGCGGCACTAAAGGGCCAGAACTTGTCAGGCGAGAGTCGTAATACCGCTGCACCTGCCTCGTGGACGAGGGTAGAGGATGGATGCCATGGCTGAATCTGTTGACGAAACAGGAACTGGACCTTCGAAGGGTACTTCTTTGGGACGTCGGGTAGTATAGATGAGTAGATTGTGTTGAACATTTTGGCGCTGAATGGACAGACATAGTCCAGGTAGAGCTCAATCGTGTGGACTGTTTTGGGGGTGACACCTGCTGAATAGGCCTGCCCTGCGAATTTTGGAGCCAGCGCCATGTCGATTCATCGCTTTTTACGATTGTCAATTGAATGACTTCTTACAGACCGATATGTTTGCGGGGAGCTGCGGAATGATGTAAAACGGATAGCCTTGACGCGGGGCAGGCTCCTTCGGTTCAAATTCGGGTAAACTTAAGTGAATATTCTTGGCGAAACCGAGGTCTCAAAGCTCTGCGACAACACCGATTATTGAGGTGTCACTAACCCAGTTTGACATGCCTTCGACCGCAGGCATGCTTCCTGACATAACACTACCATTGTCTTTATTTCCCTGCTATCTCACTCGAACTCCTTGAGTCTCCCACGTCCACGCTTCTGTGCTAGTAGCAAGAGCCAGGAACAATGAAACACAGTCACCACCGAAGGCTTCGAGGCCTTTAAGCCTTGTGAGTTCTGCTACAACATCTGCGTACCCTCTGAAGCAGCAACAACAACAACAACAACAACAACAACAACAGATATGGCGCCCATCGTCGAATCACCAAACTCTCAAGTGATAGAATTGGGCTTTTCGATTTCACACCAGAAGATCGAGCTTGACATAGACCTCCCAAATCGGAGCTTGAAAGGGAGGACAGAGATCACGGTCAATCCTCACTCTCGAGATCTTAAGTTTCTACGCCTAAATTTTCGACAAGCTGAAGTCACGCGCCTTGTTGTGAATGGGAAACCTCCTTCTGGCTCTACATGGTTGGATCCCTACAAGCGAGCAACGCTGCCATGGAAGGCTGGAGTTCATCAGTATCACATGCTGCAACAGAAGGTCGAAGACCAATTAAAAGAGCCACCAGAGGAAGAGCTGGTGATTACACTCTCCAAGAATCTCAGGATAGACGAGCTCGACCCATTCTCAGAGGAAGCGCAGAACCTTCTGCTCTCAAAAACGCTTAGCAGTAGCAAGAGAGAATCTCTAGATGGATTGAACTCTGCGGTCGATCTCACCCAGAGTTCTCGGGCTGCAGCTGAGCAGACGGCGCGTTTCACCCCATTCACTGTGACTATAGAATACGTAATAGACCATATTCGTGATGGCATGCAATTTGTGGGGTGGGAAGAAGGAGACCTTCGCTACCCTCACGCGTTCTCTTCAAATTCGCTGTCTCCGGGCACCGCTTGCTGCCTCTTTCCCTGCACTGACACTCTAAATGCACGTTGCACATGGGAGATATCAATAAAATGCCAGAAAACTATTGGAGATGCCCTTCGAGAGTCCGGTACTGAGCTACAAGCAAACCCGACAAATAGCCCATCAAACGGCGTCAATAGCAACCATCGTGTTCTAAATGTTGGGGAGAAATTTAACAGCTTCAGTGACGAAGACAAGGCCCTGGATCTGGCCGTAGTCTGTACAGGGGACATGACCGACGAAGTGAGAGAAATCAATGAGTAATACCGACCGTAGCTGACATCGATAGATTATCGATCCCCGAGACCCTTTGAAGAAAACCACGTCCTTTATATGCACTACGCCCATATCGGCACAGCACGTTGGCTTTGCCATTGGACCGTTCGAGCACGTGGATTTGGCAGAGTTCCGCGAGAGCGATGAAGATGAAAGGCTTGGACAGAACGCAGTGCCTGTCCACGGCTATTGTCTGCCTGGGAGAGTCGGCGAAGTCAAGAACACATGTCTTCCTATGGCAAAGGTAAGCCCATCGTAAAACCGTCAGATCTTGTACGGGCTAACAACTTCAAGGCTGTTGACTATTTCACTACAACCTACGGCTCCTATCCATTTTCAGACTACAAGCTTTGCTTTGTTGACGATCTTCACTTGGATATCCTCGACACTGGTTCTCTGTCAATATGTAGCAACCGCTTGCTTTTCCCAGAGGACATCATAGAACCACTGGATTGCGTCACTCGTCAGCTAGTACATGCTCTTGCCGTGCAATGGATGGGAATCAACATTGTGCCCAAAGCTTCTTTTGATTTTTGGGTGGTCGTGGGTATAGCATATTATATGACCGACATCTTCACGAGGAAGCTCTCTGGCAACAATGAGTACAGGTACAAACAGAAGAGAGCAGCAGACCGAGTCGTTGAACTCGACGTCGATCGACCGTCGTTATTGAACACAGGGGCTTTGATGACCCTGGATCCTTTAGAGCGTAAATTCATGGAGCTCAAGGCTCCCCTTGTGCTGTTCATTCTAGACCGAAGGCTTACTAAAGCTGGTGGCTCGGCAGGTCTTTCTCGTATCATATACAGGATATGTCTGAACGCCAAGGTGGGTGACCTTGCCAATGGTGCTATCGACTCACAATCATTCATCAAGACATGTGAGAAATTGGGTCACCAAAAGTTGGAGCCCTTTTATGCCCAGTGGATCGAGGGTGCTGGCTGCCCTAAGTTCCGTGTCACGCAAAGATTTAATAAGAAGAAACTTGTCGTAGAGATGATGGTCCAGCAGTATCAGGCAGAGAATGTTAAGGATCGAGATCTAGAGAGTGGCAATTTCATGCGAGACGTCAAGGAAGAGCAGAATGAGGTTTATGCTGGTGAGCTCCAAGCTGTGTTCACGGTGTGTAAAAGGCTATGCAGTGTCCTATGTGCAAGAGCTGAATTCTCTACAGGGCCCGATGACAATACGAATTCATGAAGCCGATGGAACGCCCTACGAGCATATTGTTGAAATTAGCGAAGCAAAGAAGACATACGAGATTCCGTACAACACGAAATACAAACGCCTTAAACGGAATCGACGGCAGAAAGACAGGGTTATAGCAAATACAGGCGTAGACTTCGACGCTGGCGTTACCGATGAGCCTCTGATTAACTGCCTTGGTGATGTCTTGGATACGGCAGAAGAGGAAGCAGCATGGAGATTGGCTACCTGGAGCAAAGACGACGAGGATAAGATGAATCAGGAGTCCTACGAGTGGATAAGGATGGACGCCGATTTTGAATGGATATGCAAGATGAAGGTCCAAATGCCTGCATATATGTATGTCTCCCAGCTGCGCCAGGACCGAGATGTGGTAGCCCAGTTAGAGGTAAGTAGTTCGTCCACTCGTACTGCTGCAAGCATTGACCACGTACAGTCAATACAATTTATGGCGGCTGTGCAACCCCATCCTCTGGTTTCAACGGAATTGGTCAAAACGCTGGTGGATGAGCGGTACTTCCACGGTATCCGCACAGCAGCAGCAGAAATTTTAGCGAAGAATGCGAAGTACGAGCATGGCTGGATCGGCCAATTCCATCTCGAAAAGACTTTCCAGACTTTATTTTGCTACGACGACTCGCGGTCAAATGACTTCTCCAACAGAACATCATATAATATACAATGCGCCATCATTCAGGCCATTGCCAAGATTCGTGATGCTAGTGATAGGAGTCCGTTCTCCGTCAGAAGTTTTCTGTTTGAGAAGTTGAAGTTTAATGACAACTCAAACAACGAAGTAAGCTACTGGCTTCAGTGTTATCTCCAGACACATCGCTAACGGAGATTAGTATTCCGACTGCCACTATCTTGCAACTCTCCTGCGAGCATTGGCAGAGGCTTTGGCCGTGAAACCTCCCCCAAGGGCAAACGATTTCGACGACTTTGATCATGACGATGGTGGAGATGATGACCATTTCCACAATGCATGTCTTGATGAAATCGACCGGTATCGACGAATGGACGAATGGATTCCCTCCTACCATAATATCCTCTCAACCACCGCCCTCGATTGCAAACGACTCCTCACCAAGACCGGCATCATAGAAAACAAACCAGCGGACTTCCTGCAATACACCGCAGACGGCACATCCCCCAACCTCCGCCTCAACGCCTTCTCAAATCTTATGACCATGGGTGCCTTCAAAACCAACGCCATCCTCCGCTGGTTTCTCTTCGTCCTTTCTACTGATCCTTCCCCATACATCCGACACAACCTCCTCGAGGTCTTCAATCGTACCCTCGGTGCCATCGCCATCGGCGAGCACCTCGAACCAGCTACATCTCAGGAAGCCCAAAACGGCGGTCTCGTCATCGAGCAGGAGTCTTCAACAGAAGCGCGGCAGCACGATCTCGCTCGAAAACAAACTGTCATCGGCGCTCAAAACGCCCTCAGAGACGAACTTTTCTGCAATCAGACTCTGAAAAAAGAGCTATGGAACGCCATTACCTCGCCCACCCTCTCCCTCTACGAAATGGGTGATCTCCTCGAAATCTGTGACCTCCTTTACACACCTGAGACCAAGCTCGTCATAGCCCTCAAGTACCCTCGGTACTGGACCTGCACAAGGGTGGGAAAGGGCAGGATTCTTTTCAAACAATCCGATCGTATCCGCACCAAGCAGATCGAGAAACCCCAACGGCAACTCCTCACTGCTCCCTCACAACCGCCACCGCCGACAATGCAGCCCGCCGTCCAGCGGGAGAACAGTGGAGGCAACGGCATGCCACCGCCCAAAGCACCGAAGCTGATTTTCAAGCCGAAGCCGACGATGTCTGCGAGCCCGGGACCTGGTACCCCTAATCCTGCTAGTAGAGAGGGGAGTGTGGACGGCATGGAAAAGAAAACAAAGCTCAAATTGAATTTTGGGAAGTTGAAGGGGGCAGGCGGGCAGGGGAGTCCGACGCCCTAAAGGAATTGAAGGCCATAAAAGGAAAGGACTGTTGGTCTGGCGTTTGTATAGGGTGAGCGTTGCACGCATATCAATGTCGTTCGAGGGTTATGCATAGTGGTGACAGATGTTGATTAAATATCCAGCGTAGTTGATCTATTCGGTGATTTTCAAGCTGGATCAGCAGCATCGGCAATTTTATTGCATTAAGATTTATGGTATGATCTTATTTCTTAACTCATTTTAAGACCTAATCACCGCTCCATCGCTATTTATAGCGGAGAGAAGTCTACTGCCTTGCAGGATACCATCCATGAGCCCCGTATAATACACAATGCCCCAGCGCCATTTTCATACCCCCCTGTAGTCCCTCAAAAACACCTTCGATTTCACGCTAATATCACGCTGCAAGCATGCCCCATTCCCATTCCCATATGTTACATCCGTCCCTCATATCACACCTCAATTATTTCCTCCCTCATCTACTCCCCGCATCCGCCTCCCTAGCCCTCTTACTCGCCCTCCTCTTTCTCTCACTCGCTCTCACCGCATCCGCCGTTAAAATCTCCTCTCCCAACTCAAACTCCTGCTCCCCCGGCTCCGGTAGCGGCTGCCCAAATGCAAATCTCACCCTCCCTCTTCTATGCTTGCCAACAGCAGCGTCCCGTAGATAAGGTTTCGAGTAGAAAGACGTGAATGGTTTTTCCACTGGTAGGGCGTTAGAAAGCTGAGGTTGTTTTTTGCGGTGGGAGCGTTTTGGAGGTTTGCGTTGGGAGTGGGTTGAGGATTGGGATTTGGTGGAGAGGAGGGCTTCGCGGTGGAGTTGGCGTGCGGAGGCGTCGATGGAGGTGTAGTCGGGTGGGTCGCCGTCGAATTCACCTTCTTCGGCTCCTTCACCGTCTACTTGCTCTTCGTCATCGTCTTCGTCTTCGGACTGCTCTTCGTCCTCATCCTGCATAGATTCTTCCTTCTCGACCTTCCGCCTTTTCTCTTCCTCCTTCCATTCTTGAAATTTCACCAGCAGAACCTTCACTTCACGTATGAAGTAATCACGCTTTGGTTCAAATTGCTTCTTTTCTCCGTCGGTGATCCCACTAATGCCCATTACGCGCAGCCAGTCGTGCCCTTTCAGCCCGTCGAGAAGTCGTTCCAGCTGGACCTTCTCGTGCATGGCACGCTCTTTTTCAATATTGCGAAGTTGCTTTTCTGCTCTTTCGGCACGTCGATGCGGTTTGAGGAAGACGGTGTCAGGTAATGGGTCTTTTGAATGACGGGTAGATTTGTCGAGCGAGTCGAGGTCAAGGCGTGTGGCATCGGTGAGGATTGTGAATGTTTCTACCGTGAGTTGGAGGGTTTGCGAGAAGCCGTTGAGTGTAGGTGGTTGAGGGCTGGAGAGGAGACGTCTTTTGTGGCCGTTTGTGAGAAGCGAGGAGGGGTAGGAAAGTTTAGATGTGGGTTTTGAGGGTTCGTCTATAACGTGGAGGAGGGTTTCCGGAGTGAGGAACTCTGGTGATGTTAGTAGATGGTTCGAGTCAGTAGGCAATTGACTCACCAGGCTCCTTTGGCTCAATGCTCACGAGGTCATCATAGTTGGTGAAGTACAGTGCCAACTCGCTTTTTGATCGCGAGCCCCCAGCCTGTGACCTCAGGCTTCTCTTCTCCGGTTGGGCTCCGTTGCCGTTGGTATTTGTGGTGCCATTGGTATTGATGCTAAGTTTCTGATTATTGGCAAAAGATTGCGCATTTTGTGCTGCAAATATAGAGCCATTCACAGGTTGATGTTGTTGCTGCTCTTGAACTGGTGGTTCCGACCTTCGCGACCTCCCCACTTGCGTCACCGCGTCCTTTGTACCACTTCTGTCGCGAATTGGCAGAGACTTTTGAACTTCGCTCCTCACAGCCTTCGGAAGTGTATCATCTCTTTCTTGAGCCTTCTGCTTCTTGACACTCGCGTTGCTAGCACTGCCAGGTGATGAGTCGCGTCCGCGCTTACCGCGTCGTGTGTTAGGCAGCGGATTTTGCTGGATGTCGGTCGGAGGTACTTCTTCGAGACTTGTATTTTTGTTGCGCGCGGATGAGCGAAGGAGCAGCCTGGTAGAGGCGGCCATGATGATATCTTGTATTGTTGAATATCATCTTTCTGGATCTAAATGATTTGTGAATTTCAGAGTTGTGGGCTCATCATGATGGTGGTTTCTGAGGAGACAGGTATCCGCGATGGTTCTTGCCTTTAAATCTTAGGGACTTGCATCACTCAAGCCCCCACCAGGAACGGGCGTCAGTTCAATACAAGTAAGGTATGTACCTACCATCAATATGCTACAATACATGAACGGCTATGAATGATGTCCATGTTTGATGACAATTTCTCACATGTACAAACCAAATGTACAACTATCGCTAAAGATATCAGATTAGATCTGCTCGGCTTCGTGTAATGACATTGTCCAGCAAACCTTTTATATACAGCCCCAAACCTGCACGATATCCCATACGTACGTTGTATCCTATCAGACATCCCTTCCACACGTCACCAAGCCATTAGCTGAAGATGTATTCTTTGGTGACTGGTGCAGAGGAGAAGTCCGGATTCAGGAGAACACAGCTGAGAGATCGTTAGTCAGAGTTTGGGACAAGCTAAACTTTTGCACATACTTCAAGAAGTATACCAGACCCTCTCTACGCTTCTCAAGGAAACTGGGGCGGAATTTGTCTTTATCCAGGGTCAGTGGGAAGAACAGATGGAGGACATTGGGTCATGGCGTACACATTATGCTTTTAGGAGGCAATGGAGGCATAGCACCTATTGAATTCGGAAATGTCATGGCAAGTTTTGTTCGCAGATCGTCGAACTCAGAGTATCTAAACAAGTCAGTACTGAGATGGAGATTGATAGTGCTCGATTGTTTGACCTTTTTCTTATCACTATGGATCCACCCTGGAGTCCAGAAGTATTATTATGTACGAAGTGATCAAAGTTTGGGCAATATAAAACGTCGTATTGAGAATGAGACTTACATCGAGCATACCAATTCTGCAATTCCATACAATGAAGTTGCCAATGTTAGGTACATTTCCCTGCACGAGTACATAATCTTCAATCACAACTCCCTTCGCCCATACTGAATCACTTTGCTCGGAGAAACCTTCGGTATGGTCCTCCAAGGTGATGGGAGGCGGTTTAGTGTTTTCGACCGAGGCGTAGGATTCATAGCGGCGGTGAGACCAGTAGGGCGGGACTACAGACTTGGAATCATTTTTTCCATCACCGTTTGCTGGCTGTTGAACTTCGCCATTCGACTTGGTAAAGCCATGGCACTCGGACTGGTTTCCGTTGTGTAACGCCTCCATCCATCGGCCATCAGCAGTGCATCGCAAGTCTTCAGCAATCTGTTAGGAGCAACGGTAGTATGGGTCTCGAGATGGCTGGCCTGAAACGCCACTGGACTGTAGGATGCCGTGCGCCTCGTATCAGTAAAGTGGGTATGAGATGTTTTGGGGAAAGTCATCCCGTGTACCGACTAGATTTGGTGCATGCTAACCAATGGTACCCGCACATTTGGCGGCTCTGGGGGCCAGATCTGCACTAGTGGACTTTAACGTGAAGGGTTCAGATCGGTTCGTTACCTTATCGATGTTTGTAAGGTTGTGATATCGAATGGCCCGAGCTCCATCCATCTTTTTTTCTACTCCTCACTTCGACTTCTTTTCTTCTTTGAACGACTCTAGCAATCATACACAGCATTGATTTTTATCTAAACACTTGCCGCCAGGTACAATTATATCACATTCGTTACTCGTATTCACGATCAGTGCATCAGAAAAAGCTTTAAACCGAGACTCGTAAGCTACAAGCTACTTCCTTGCCTCTCTGCATCTAGATCCACCCTTATCAACCCCACCCAAAGTCTTGACACGGCAAAAGCACACAACAAGCAAGCAACAACAGCCAGTTAAGATGCATCCAACCACATTCGTTACCCTCCTCGTCGCCGGCCTTGTACCCTTTGCTGCTACACAGACAATCGACCCCAGCACTGTCGACGAAACAATCAAAGGTAAGAAAGGGCTCGGATGGAGAAAAGCCCAATACTGAGACTGTCTTGCAGAACAATGGTGCACAGACCAGAAGTCCTCTTGCCCTCTCTTGTGTCTCCAGATCCCAGGAGCATCAGCAAATCCCAAATCCAACACTTGCACGGCAGTATGTCATCCCAATGCCATGGGCCCCATTATTACTGATGTTTTTCAGAGCACGCTGGCCTATTCTTGCGTCTGCAGCAACGGGCAGCAACCGAACGCGTCCCAATACTCTCAGACCATTCCATACTACGAGTGTACAGAGGCAGCCAATCAATGTGTCAATAAATGTGCTGCCGGTGACTCCTCCTGTCAATCAGCTTGCCGTACGGACCACCCATGCGGCGCCCAGAGCCCCATTCGAGTGAACACATCCACAATCAGCACCATGGCGGCTACCACGACAGGAGCTGGAGCCTCAGGTACACCGGATAGTACTGCCACAGGGAACGTCTATACCGGGTTCGGAGGCCAACCCACCGGCTCAAGCAAGAGTGGCGCTCCCGCTACTCAGGCACTTGCCATTGGATTCGGTCGGGCTTACGGCCTGGTCATGGTCCTCGGAGGCGTGATGGGAGGCTTCATGTTCATGCTGTGATTGTCGGTGGTCTCGACCTGGGGCTTGTGACTTGACCGAAAACAATCAATTCTCGGCCAGCTGTTGCAGAACCTCGTGTTTGTTGTAGCTTCACTGACCACTCTCCTTCTTCCGACTTCACGATACTCTCTCCATATCTCATCATCAGGCATAATGGTAGCGTTGCACAAGGTCGGTCCTTACTGCATAGCGTGGGTTCGAGGGGAAATTGCGGCACCGATGATTGCTTGCACATCCGATAATATGTTTTCTGGATGTCAAGCATCTTCATTACTGTCCTTTCTGATAGCGTTTTAGCGGCATGTTCATAGCGGTATCTTGTGGTATAATGGGAAAGCATTGCGTTGCTGGACGAACCACATTCTCCAGCAACAGATTCGAGACCTGAATGAGTGAGCCCCCACGTTCTTCATGGGAAATCCATGAGGAGCAATGCCTCTGCAAATGCACTCATATCAGCCAAACCTGTCCAACCCATAGTATGACCAAAGCATCTTTCCCAGCTGTGTGTTCCCCCCAACGCCCATACTCGGACTTCGCAACCTAGGATACCAAAAATACCAATTGCACTTTCAATCCTCATCCAACCCAACTTCTGTGCCCCATACCATCATCGCCCCACAATCCTCTCCTCCCTCGTCAATCCCCCTCCCAACCCCCCCCAACCCCCCACCCTCGCCCTATCCCCCGGCAGCGGCTTCAACTCATCATTCGGATCTACCTTTGCACTATCACCATTGTTCGATGGTGTCCCGAAGGTGTCACTGTCCCTGGGGGCGTTCTCTTTCTGATTGAGAGAGGCGAGCCGGTGGTCTTCGTAGGCGGCGATGTCTTCGGGGGTTAGGGTTATGGCTGTTGGTTTGCGGCGGAGCATGTTGTGATGGGTTGGAGGTATGGTGGGGGTGCTGGTAAGGGATGTGGTGTTGATTGGTGTTTTGTTTTGGGGGGCATGAGGGTAATGTGGTCAGTGTGATGGTTTGATGCTGGCTATGTCCTCTTTTTCCAAAAAAGGATTGCTCCATAGTAAAATCCTTGGTTTTGAAAGGACCGCTACACCTAATTAGGGTCGCAGTATTTTCTGGATCCAACAGTGAGCATCTACTGCTTGGCGCCGGAGCGCACTTTTCATCTTTCATATCTCTAGATTCACTATCGCTATATATACAAACTATGACTTCATCAGAGAGTGCTTCTAATCAAGAATAATCGCTGCTGAAGATCGGTGATATCGACGGTTCTCTTTGGCTCCGAAATCCTGCGCCATAGACGAATTGTTGTAGAGAGTCTCATGGCGAGCTAGGCCCAGCTAGGACTGTAACTTGCACTCAGTCTATAGGGACAGGACATGTTTTGTCCTCCACGCAAGGCGCGGCAACATCCGTGTCTTGGCATAGTTTTGGTTGACATTTCGCGAAATCGAGCTCTCTTCCCAATCCAGACTTTGCTACCGAATCCACAACTGCGCAGCCCGGACTTGGGCGTATGAAGATGCAGAAATGGCACATCCACTCCTGCATCGGGCGAGGCAGACCTCTGCATGTCCCCCTCCACCCCAATTCCGCCTTCGCTTTGTCTCGTCACCATTTCAACACTTCCTCTCTGGCCCCCCAGAATGCAGGACAAGACACCATCGCTCGTGAGCCATCGAGTCCACCACCTACCCGCGCCGAACGCCTCCAACATGCCACTACATCCATGGAAGACCTTTTTTTCAAACACGCTACCAGTGACAATCGTACCCAGGGCCAGCCAGCCCCGCAATTCCGATCTATACCCGTGCGGAATCCACCCAATAGATCCCAAAATGCCTCGAACAGCTCGCCAACTTCGTTTAGAGAGGGCAGCGCAGGCGTGCCGCTTGGTAGGGCAGTCCTTGAGGGGAGTCAGAATACGCCTAGCTTTCGGAGGCTGCAGAATACTGTGACAGGTCAACCACGGATAAGAAGCGAGGTGCTGGACGTGAGTCCTGCTGCCATGGAGGCGAGGATGGGTGCTACGATTGAGGGAGGGGGGGAGAGAGGAGTGTTCAAGGGTGTAAAATATGCATCTGCGGGTGCAGGGGATGCAAATGCGAGGGCGCCCACTGCAGGTGCGGTAGATACGAGAAATATGGGGTCTACGCGCCTAGAAAGGCCGACAAGGGACTCACATAGAAGTGCAGAAGCCTTTGCTACAGGGGCAGTGGATGCGAGGAATTTGGGTGCGAGGCCAGAGGGTGTGGGCATTCCACTCATGAGAAGTCTGAGAAGAACGCCGAGTGAGATGATAGGACTCGAGGAGAAGCAGAGGTTTCCTCCACGGAAGGAAGGAGGCTTTGGCAATGATCAGCCCAGGACTGGGCTGGAACAAAGACAGAGGTTCCCTCCGCGACCAGACGGTGAGTCCAGAAGCGATCAGCCAAGAAATAGTAGTGGGTACCAAGGGCAGGTCCCGCGAAGAGAGGACGGTATCAGGAGCGACCAGCCTAGAAGTGAAGATGGCACGCAACAGCGACAAAGATTTCCCCAGCGAAGAGAGGACGACTTAAATACCGATCAGGCTAGTAGTGAGGACCATGTACAAGAGCGCACTTCCAGATTCGTCAGGGATAGTTTTCGGAGAGACGGTAGATTCCGAAATGATCAGCCAAGAAGCGGAAGTGGTATCCAAGAGCGTGCCCCCCAACGAGAAGGGCAGGGTCGGGCAGCGTTCAACCGCGCCCCAATAGGCGATGGTCCTCCTCAAAGGCGTGGTCGACCTGGGCGCCCTCGCACCGCTCGCGATGGCGACGGAGACGGTGAGCCAAAACGACGGAAGGCAAGCAATTTCAAGGAAAATAGACGTGGAAAGGGCGACCGTGATGCCAGACTTAGCGAACCAATTTGGGACGAAGAGGAAAAAGAGTATTTCAAGCAGAAGACGAAGGCAGAAACGCAAAAGAGTCTTGAGTTCGACCCCGGGAATATCACTCAGCAGACATTCAGCGGTATTGCTCCGGCACTCGTGTCAGGCATACAGGGTATGAGTGAAGTCCTGATTGAGCGGCTGATGCTGGCGAAGAGGTACCTCGAGGGTGGATTCATACAGTGGGATAGTAAGGAGCAGAAGGCGGATGTGATGACGCTGGTTGAGAGGCTGAAGACTCTTGATGAGCAGGGGCAGCATGATAATGATGGCAAGAAGGGCGAGCCTCTCTTGTCGAGGACAGAAGATCAGACCCAAGCACTGATGCAGAAATTACTGGGCGGAAAGTATGAGATGGTGAAGCCTCAAGAGGGGAAGGATGTCCTGGCGAACGTGGCAAGGCATGTCGATCGCAACGAGAGCTATTTCCCTGATGATCAGAGGAGCTTGCTGGAGAAGGTGCGGAGTATACTGCCTATGGAGGGGACGCGGTCTACTGGGAAGAGTGCAAAGCCAGCGGCATAAGAGCGTTGTATCATTGAACCAACATGGCATAGATAGGTTGTACAATATCAACTGGCTCATGTACATGACATCTACACAAAATCATCCTATCCACTGATCATATCTTCTCTAAGGCCTTTGGCCTAAGAAATAATCAACCACAGGATGAAGGTGCGCTTGATGGTCCATATATTGAGGCAGCAATGCAAAAGCCTGAATGTGCCTTCATAGCAACCCTTCAGCATAGAAGTTTGGCACGATCTGTTTCCATGATGCAAATTGTTGGTGCGCAAGTATGAACCATCGTCCCTTCCGGCTAATTCCCTTGTCCTTCGGTATTTTCGACAAGGTATGGAAATGATCTAGCCAACGACAAATAACAGCGGAAGACCCCAAACAAGAAGTGAACGGAAGCAATGTTACATAATGCACCAAAAACAAACATACTCCTCGATCGAGCCCGCCTTGAGCCCGCTCCCAGCGTCAACAAGGCGAGTGCGGAGGGAGAAAAGCTCGAAGAAGCGTGAGGTAAGGGACTGCTCATTTTCCACGTTCTTTGGCGACATTGATATTTTGGCGACATTGATATTCCCTTGTCGTGAAATGATACATCGTCGGCCATTATTTCGCAAAACTCTCAACGAATCTGTCGACCAACCTATTCGGTCGTCGTGAGCCCAACAACGCTGTTGTGTTGTATCTATCTTGGTCGTGTTTTGAGATCACGTGTTGAGGAATGTAGCTTGCAGCGACTGGAATGGAAGCCCACACATTGGGATGGCAGGTACAGAATGTCAAAAAACACCATCAAAACATCTCGTCTCAATTCGAGTACACTTCACAATCTGAAGAGCGACGTTGTACCCGATACCCATATCCCACACTGCACATCCACACAAAATGCACCTCGCCGCCACCCCTTTCCTCTCCATCCTCCTCTCCCTCCTCCTCCTCGCCCACCCAACCACCGCCTTTGTTCACCGCTCCAACCCCCAAAAGCCATTCCTTAAACACCACTCAATCCGCCGCGACCCCTCCTTCTGCAACATCGCCATAAACGGCGGCAACTGGATCTACCACGGCTGCGCAGCACCAGCCGCCACGCCCGTTGCTCCAATCACGCCTCTGCAGCCATCAAGTATTAGTGCGAAGGAAGTGGGAGAGAGGGAGGGGAGGGGGAAGAGGAATCTGACGGGGCGGTATTGGGATATCTGAAGTGGTTACTGCGGCTTGCGGGAGGTGGGAGCAGCTTCTTCGCATGAGAGGAACAATGATCATGCTGAAGTTGTACACTTAGCTGGTTGCATAACAATCACTTCCATTTATCACGCAGAATGCCATTTCTGTTAGGATGCTTGGAACTACCTTTGTAGAGGTAGACCTGGATGCACTGGCTCAAGATTTCACTCAAAGCGTCTTGATCTATTGTGTAGCATGTACCGTCGTTGAAAAGTCCCAAGTGTTCTAAAGCGACTCCTCTGCGCAGCTTTCGTTTGTTGAGTTATGCTTGAATTGCCTTCACGTTCTCAAAGATGCAATCCGGAAATTTGGCGCGCGCAACTCCAAGAAATCCAGCACAAGCCAGCTTACGAGGAGAGGTTCGCTTTCGAAATTACGACAGCCACAAATGTAAGAGCACCAACAATAACACCTTGGCTACAACTTACTCCATATGCTCGCTTACATGGGGACATGCAAGGGACTTTATATCTTGGAGATTGTGGATACACAGGCCCGATGTGGAAGTGGGGGACCCCAAATAATTGTCCGGCGGCAGGGAGAGAAGAGCCTGCCTTGGAGGATAGTCGACAAGGGTGTCGGTCGCCGACGGCAACTATTCTCTACGTCAGTATTGCGCGTTCGGGATCACCGCTCGACCGTGAGGGGAGTCTATGATCGATCACACACAATAAAGCTATCTTGGCCATAGGTCTCCATAAAGATGCCTTGATTTGGTGTCATCGGCATCGTTTCGTTCATCGAAGTCGAAATGTGAGGGGTTCAATAGCTTCAATAGTTCAGGGGATAGCTGCATGATTTCCATGCGCTACCATGGAAGATTCTGCGCTTCGCAGCTTGCGAGCTACGAACAAGGACAACGCGGGATGATGAGCTCACGGGCTGGAACCAATCATCGAGCAGGACTCACCAATCTCCCATTCTTTGCAGCGAATCCCAGCAATCTTATCGCTCAAAGTGGTAAAGACAGACGATCCTTGCATTAGCGGCCCAAATATTCCCACCTTTCTGGCTAGACATAACGGTCACTTATCCTTCCGAGATCCAGCGATCAAGCTGATCCTGCCTACATTTGGCTCTCGATGACGCCACAAGCTCGCTTTTTTGGCTAGCAGCTTGCTGGTCCATGCACGCTTGTCACTGACACCGAGAAAAGCCCAAGGGTCATGAAGAGTTGGACGAAATTCACCGTTTTCCCTTTCCCTTGATTCCTCATAAAGTATTCTCGTTGCCCGCTTTTACTAAATTTGCTCAATCTTTCGCATCATACAAGAAACCATAGCACCAAGAAAGTTCAACCTATTCTTTATTCGATCCTCCTATTACCTGCCCATTGGCTCACAGGAGCAATCACCATGTCTCTCAGATCACGATCTCACTCAACTCTACGGGCACGCTCGTCTGACCGTGGCAACAAGCTTACAAAGCCCAGTCCATCGAGCAGAGGCGTGTCTCCCGCAGGTACAAATCGACGCGTCGCTAAATTGAACCTCTACCTACAAAGATCGGCCAAAATCTCTGTAGAGCAGCTCCAGCGAACTGCCGACCCAGTCCAAGCCACACCACGAAATACTGACATCAGAAGATGGGATGGCAATCGAAGAACGACCATCAAGTGGGATTCTGTGCGCCGAGTAAGTGCCCAATTCAAAGATGCAAAGGATGAAATAGAATTGAAAAAGCTAATGTCCACTTGTAGGATCCTGAGCTTTGGTTTCCCGGTGGTGACTGCTTGATCCATTTCTACGAACGAGGCCAATCCAGGCGAGGCGCTTCTCTTCGTGTGACGCTTTCACATATCGAATCCTGCGATTGTGGACCTCTTTTGGACCGCTATTTACCTCACACCGCGCCGGAAACCCCAACATCATCCGCTTCAGACTCCGACAACTTTTCCGAGGCTGTTGATGTCTTCAATGACCCATCAGCGCCCGCAAAGTACGAGATCTATATTCCAGCTCCTGCTCACTTGAGCCGAGAGGATGCCTTCCGTTACCACTTGACCACACGGAACTTTTTTGCTTGGATGTACGAGAAGCCATTAGTTGGAGATCGCTTAGGCGACTCTTTGATCGCTTTGCTTCAGAGGCTGAACGAGTGGAGGGGGGACCAAGAGCAGGATCTTGTTGACATTCTCGCATACATCGACAGCGAAGGTTACACCGATTTTCGGGACTGTCCAGACCACGCTTTAGCAGTACTGCAATTCGCCGAGAAGTCTCAAGAGCGAGAGCTGTGGACTGATGCTTTCGTACATTGCACAGGCATGTGGGAACAATTGGACAAGAGTGCGGAATTCGAGGTATGCTTATACCGCCCTGCCTGATTTCCAAGCCTCTGACGATGTGTTGCAGTATATATCAAGAACCTCACAAGCCCTTATCTCCCGCGCCCACCTGGAGATGGATCTGCGCTTAGAGCGTGCAGGTGCATCTCTTGGCAACTTCCTCGAGGACGATCTCTCCGGTACATACCTCGGCTTAGGAAAAGACGCACAATTACACCTTGAACGGTTTAGGTCGTTCTTGCACACCTTTTATGTTGGCAAGCATGGCTATTGGCCGCCCACTCCGCTGGACAACAGCAGCAGCGCTTTGCCGAAATCAGTATACCGCTCGATGTACTTTGAGTTTCGCAATCTCTACGAGTACCTGGTTGACCCAAGCTCTGGAACTGCAATTCAGGACAACAAGCCAGTGGATGGTGGGATCTGTGTCTATCAGAACATTCTAGCCTACGACAGGCGACAAAGATATCCTTCGCTCCCACACCCGCTTCCCCTTGTACCAAAGATTCCAGCTCAATTGAGTCACGGGAGATCGTTGGGCAGAATCTTTGGCAACAAGCAATCCAAGCTAGTCCGGCGAGTCGCAGCTTCAAACGCTTTGTGTGCAGCTACAAACTCAGCCGACGCGGACGTAATGAAGTGCGATCTTGTACGCGAGTACCTCCATTTTGAGAAGCAATGGACTATGAAAGAAGACACTACAGTCTCCTGCGCAGACGCACGCAAAGTCCGCTGGATCCTAGTCTATGCAATCCTCCAAACCCTCATCTCCGTCACTCGCGCACCACAAGAGGTCCGAGACACAGAAGGCGTTTCCTACGCATTATGCTGCCAAATCGCTGGCACGCCGCCATGGCAGACTGGCGACAAAGCACAAAAAGCCAAACCAGTACAAGAAAAGTTCAACAGACTTTCCCTTCGAGAAACACTCCTCGAGCTCGGACCAGACATGGATATCCTTTCGGCCAAACCAAGTCCCTTGGTCGTCATCCCCAAGGGTGTCCGGACCACACCGAGTACCGTACCTGTCCCTACAAAAGTCTCCATCAACAACAACCTCTCCGTCAAATCACCCCAACCAATCCGCACCTCATCCTGGGATCTGCTCAACCCAGGCTACGCGGACGTCAGCCCCATCGAGCCCAACGGCGACGTCCACAAGTATCTCCAAGAAGTCAGCCCAATTGATCATCAGAACGTCAGCCCGCTCAGCCACCACTCCGATCCCACTAGCCCCTCGACCAGCGAGTCTGGCACTGGCAATGGAGGCTGGAGTACCAGTTCTAGCGAGGACGATATGGATCATAAGAGCGTCACGGGGAGTGATGGTGCGAGTAATTATGGAGACGACGAGGATGAAGAGAAAATTGATGTGAAGAGGAGATTATCAGTCAAGGTTCCTGTGTCGAAGAAGAATTCTTATAGCAGTTTTCAGCCGGGAAGCCATAATCCGGAGGTGGATATGTATATTTGTTCGTGAGCCTGCGTTTGGTTTTTGGGATTCCGAGACTGTGTGGGGGGTAATGAGCCACGATTTTCGTTTGTCCTTTGGCCAGGCAGGCTTCGACAGCCTCTAAAATTTCTATTGTTTCTGATATACCCATATAGCGTTTTGATCTATTCTATGGTATCCATAAGTGTTAATCTATCTATTGCCTACGAGTATACTAAGAGGTCACCTTTTAGCTTGGGCTTTATGTGATCGTAGACGACCAAATTCAGATTCATCGGCCTACCGATTTGGCGTCTGGAGACACTCCATGACTTTCACCCGCCTCCTGTGCACTTCCGAAGTTGATCATAAACTTGAAGCGGCACTGTTCTCGCACCCGGAGGTGGTTTCGCCCACTTGCAACCACCACGTCTCTTCTTTACCCCACCTTCAACCAGCCTCAGCCACGCCATTTCCCTTTCTGGTGTGACAGGATGCATGATGCACCCCGATAGGTATCGCCCCACGTCAATTCATGCAGCTAGGCCAGGGATGTCACGACCGGAATGTTGGCCTGCATATTGGAGGTGTAGCGGATAGCGACTTTCAGTATCTTGACGGAGATGCTCTGTTGAGAGAGCTTTGAAGAGTGAATATTCCAGAGCCAATGCTATCGATTTATGCTACGCGAGCTGAGCAGTGTGGTCATATGTGGGGAGTTTTCATACTTTCTTGAGGCTAGCTGCTGCAGCTGCTTTGGGGAACGACGGTCCGAATTGTAGCGATGAGTCTCGACACAGACTTTGTCTTTGACGGCTAGTCGGTTTACTCGATATTGATATCAGTCCTTGGTTATCGAGTCTCATGTGTGCACATGCCGTGTCAGACCAGTTGGAATGCGGATCTTCAGCTTGTCTGTACCAGTCTAGACTTGTCTCCTGGTGAGCAGACATGAGGCAATTCGAGTCTGGTCATATTTTGGGACGGTAGGCTTGTGTATATAACATTTCTTTATTCGTTCTTCTCTTGCCTTCTCTTGCCTTCTCTTGCCTTCTCTTGCCTTCTCATAGCCCTCAAGGGCTTACTGGGAGGTATTCCCTAACTCCAAATCTCCATCACGTCTATTCTCCCCTCATTTCCTTCCTCACAATGGGTTTTCTCGCCACAGACAACAATGCCATCCCGTTCCACCACCCTAGAAATGTGATATCTGGAAGCCTGCTTTTGCCCGACGCATTGCAGCGCAGGATATCTCCGAAGAGTTCATCTACTTTACCCAGATCTGTGAACAACTCGGCAATGCGGGTTTCCCACCAGAGGAGGCGGTATTGTACGCGCTTGAACAAGCTTTCAAGATGCAGAAGCCGGAGGATCTGAGGGATGATGATATGATTGTTGAGGAGCTGCCGAGTGGACTCGAAGGTTTGCATTGTTGGGGCTGGCGTGAGTGGTGGGTAATCCTTATTCGGAATTTGGCATGAGCTTTGCTGTTGTGGGGATTTTCTGAGGTGGAAGTAGGTCTTTATATGGGCATGATTCTTGATGAATTGGATATCACGAATTTGTCTTATGAGATCTTGGAGGGTATTGATCGTGTTGGCGGTAGGGACTATACGCACCATTTCTCGGACAAGAAGCATGACTATTATGATGCTCGTTTATTTACCATCAACTCCAGATAATGTCTTCACCCTTATTGGACTTTAGTCGGAGCAATGCGCTTTCCGGATATTCCCATCATGGATAAATAAGAACGCTCATCCAACTACATATACTATCATTCATCCGTGCTAACCGACCTTTCAGAACGTTCAAGCTTTTCCATCATCTCGGGGACGAAAAGGCGCCTTTGATACCTTACTATATGACCAGCCCAAGGAATCCAAAGAATAAGTGGGACAAAAATCAGCCATCGCGATATAACGACAGGACCGTCCTTGGTGAGGGAGTGCCAAACACAGACAATTTCCAAGTCTCGGAGAAGGTTGGGGAACGCATCATACCAGAGTGAGTACATCTCGCACGCCAGAGAACAATGCAAATCGGCCCCTAATATGGCTGTTAGGCTTGTAGGGAAGTACTTGACGGAAGTCTTCAAACCATTCAAAGACAGGCTTCGCAAGAATTGGACAACTGGGTTTCAGGCTCTGATGAAATACGGACCAGTATTCTGTGCGGGGCTATATGATGTCCCACGGCATCACCCCCATGTCGCTATTGTCAGGAGCTATAAGTATTAATGCGTAGCTGGCAGAGATGACTACTTTTCCATTCAATGGCTTGAGACACTGACTGACTATGTTTTTACCGCTGAATTTGGAAGCTACACTAATGGTTCTTGTCATGAAGTGAAAGCGGACTGTACGATCAAGCATTTGCTGAAGGCGTCATCGACGATATGGACTGCGATTACTACACTGGCTCTCAAGTGGTCGACTGGAAGTGCATCGACGGAGGTGCAGAGCTTATTCCCTCTTCAATGAACGCGAAGCTCAAAAAGCCTTTGACGGAGAAGGATCTCAAGAAGCGAGTGACTAAGATCGCAATTGACCGAAAAGACAATGGCGAGATTTCCAATGAGAGTGCGAGTTGATGGTGAGGAAGAGGAGAGAAGGTATTTTACTGTTTTTGCAACTCCAACCTTGGCTTGTCTTCAACGGATGGATCTTATGGGCCTTGAACTTCTTTATGAGCAGAATGATGCTTTACGTTCGCTCCATTATGACACTGCCTTGAAAGTTGGTATGCAATTCAAGTACGCGTGGTGGATCAAGTACGGGATTGAAGATGGTTTGGGGAAAGACTGATATGCCGCTTCGATGCTGGTAAGTTCACGTCCCGTCACAAAAGCCATGGTCTCAAGAGAGTGATCTTTCAGTGTCTATCCCTCATACAATTTGGATGACCCAAACATTACCAAGGAGGAGGGTGGCCCTGCTGTACTTCTCTGCTCATACTCTGTAGGCCAACGAGATTCATACTTGACAGCGCTTCAAGCTAATCGGTATAGTGGTCATAAGACACTGCTCGCATGAGCTCATTGATGAAAGGAGACTGGGAGAAGGAGATCGAGCTAAAGCAGATGCTCATCAAGAACCTTGCGCTACTCCACCTGGAAAATGCAAAGGGTTATGACAGCAGCATGACTTATGAGAGACTCCACGACAAGATCAACAAGTCGTACATCAAGCACCATGTGAGTACAACCCACTAACCTGCAAGTCAAGTACTACTGACAGTGACGTTCAGGCGTTCGACTAGCATAACCATGAATTCTTATCCGGTTGGTATATCATAACCCCAATCACATTTCCAAACGACTGATAATCTTGCAGGTACCTATGGCAAATTCGGCCCCAGCCACTTCTCCAACCTCTACAGTGCCCTCACCTGCCCCACCGCCAACTCCCGCTTCCCCTTCGTCGGCCGGAAGCCGTCAGCGCTCACCACGGCTGGGTCGTCGGCGCCCTCGACAGCGCCCATCGAGCCGTGCTCCATTGCCTCCGCAGCTTCAACTTGGACCAAGTACGAATCTAAACTCGCCCAGGATCGAATGGCTGGGTTAAAGCGCCTGATGAATTGGATAAGGAGACGGGCCGTTGAGAAGGTTGTTTTGGGGTATTTGAAACCGGGGTTTAGGTTGGAGGCGAGGGGCGAGATTGAGAAGCGTAAGACTGATCCGAGGAGTGCCGGGGAGATGGTGGAGGTGGAGAGGGTGGTGGTTAGGAATGCCGATGCTGAGGCTAGGGGGGAGGAGAGGAGGGAGTTGAGGATTTGAGAAGGGGGAAGGGGTATGGACGTTTTGCTCCTGGGGTTGGAAAGGAGTCCGTCTCTGTGTTATTTGATCAGAAGATCTTTCTAGTACTGATCCATTGCTCATGGTCTTTGCCCCCCCAAAACGTCCGCTCTGTCGATTCCCCCCTGTCGTTTACACAGACAAGTCGAGTTTCCTCTCATAGAGATTTCTGATCTGATGGCGGTGATGGAAGACTCTGTTATATTTTGATCTCTGGGATGTCGTTGGCAACCACATGCTTTCGGTTTCTTCTATTAGCTTGGAAATCCACCCAACTAACGATTTAGTCAGTCCTACCGCAAATGCAGACGGTCATTGGTGAGACTAGACATCACGCTGGCCAGGCTTTAAGAAATGATAACCATCTCCTCTTCCGCCCTCCCACTCTCCAGAAATGCAAAGGCCTTACCATCAACCAAGCTGTGAAAGTAACTCTCTTCAAGCATCGCATGCAGTGAAGAATCAACTCTGTCCTCACGAAGAATGTGGAGCAGCTGCCCGCCATAGCGCACACAAATCTTACCTCCAACGGCGGTTATACGCGGTAGAGTATAAGACCCATGTACCCCTTTGCAGTCCACGCCATCCTTCATTACGTAATGTTTTCGGCAGCGATTTGGCGAATTCTCCCGTGTGGGAGATCAGCCCTTATGTTAGCCCTTCCGAGGAACTTGTCGAGACTCATGATATCGTAGTCCTCAGGAAATCCATACCGCAGGCGGCCGCGGGCGTTGTAGTAGATACCCGCTGTAATGGTGTGCCAGAGTAGCCGCTAGCGTTCTTTGGTTGGTTGGATAATCAGTGGAAATGGCTGGCTTGCGTAAGATTGGGGATGGAGGGCAGCTCGACGTGCGCGCGAGAGACTTCGGCTGGGAGGGTGGAGGATTGATGAGTCGACATCTGGGACATTGACCGATATATGTGGCGGATTGCTGCGCTTGAGAGATTCAATGCTGCAAGGTATGCTTTGGAGCCTTGGTGAATTAGTGATGAAGAGGAGATTAGATCCCCACTAGCCGTAGAAAAACATAGCAGGAGTCAGAAAGCCGTGGAGTCTCATCCGGTCATGACGATGGAGTGGAGAAAGTGAAAAGTAGCACAACGTTCCACATGCCAACATTTCTAGGAGAGCAAGCACTGAGATCCAAAAGATATCTCCGTGATGTGAATGCATTGGCATCCATTGACGCCAAACAGCGGCCACATCGCATCTGGTTTACCATTCGTAAACTAGCATTTGAATTGAAGTGAGGTCCTTTAGATGCGGTATTTCCTGTTGCCATCCTGACCTCCCGAGTATGGTTGACGTCACTACAGATATTATTGTTGGCAAGAAGATATGGCGCTGGTAGATGAACCCGGCTCATACTGGTAAGTCTTTGCTGGAGTTGGGCGATTCGCTTTGGTTGCTACATGAAGTCGTGGTAAGGGAGGAGGCCGCTCCGTAATCTCTTCCGTTATCACCTTTTCTAGCGTAGCTCTGGTGGGCGAGAATGGTACGGTTGCTTCAGTCATTTCTGTCGAGTCTTTGCACTGCAGTCACTGCAATACAACCCTCGTGAAATGCCTCGAAGACTTTCATTTTCCAGTCGCTTGTTGCACTTGCAGCAAGTATGACAGTCTCGACAGGTGAATCCTCTTGCTCTTCGAACATACTTGAGATCTTCGATACGTTTACCACATTTGTAGCATTTGAAGCATGTACTGCAAAACGCTTGGTCACCAAGCAAGATGGCAGTATCGTCGATCTTTTTCTTACATACAACGCATTCATACCTGCAATAACAGCACGTAAGCGACCCATCATGCTCAAGGAGGGGATCATTCGAATCAGAGTCGAATACGGCATTGCAGGTGTTACAACGAAAGCAGCCTAGATGAAACATATAATCCCCTATGGCTATATCAGCTCTCAGCCGTAACATAGAGATGGACGAGTTAACCTCACCAAACTCCCAAGCCTTCCCTTCTGTCACCGTTTCGCCACAACTTTTGCAAGTTGGGATTTCGTCGTACTCGCGTTGTTCTGTAGATTTCTCAATCTGCGGAACCCAATCATGGGCCAGTAGAGGCCTTAAAGGATCTGAACGATCTCTCAACCAATTCTGCGAGGAACGCCAAGAATTGAAGACCTCGCCTTCAGTGACGACAAGATTGATGACAGATATGTTAGAAACACATGCAACGCTCAGGCCCGAGAGAAAGGACAGTCCAGTCGAATGTAAAGTGCTCGTTGATGCGGAAATTCCAGAAAGTCGGAAAGCTTGGTTCCTTCTGTATACCCATGAATCCTGTAATTCTTCTGTGAAGTGATTCTTGAAAACAGGACCATACATGGTAGCTGGAGCCTGTGAGAGAAACCCAGTCTCGGCAATCGTCACAATCGATGCTCCATCATTTGCAGGTGGGGAAGCCCAGCTGTCCGTCCGCACCAATTCCCGCTTCTCGAGAGCTTGCATCCGAGCCGACATTTCTTGGTAATGTTGTTCTATGAGGGCCAAGAGTCGATCCACAGAGGTCTTGGCTTCTGAGATAGTGCTCCTGATGCCAGTCAGTACACAAATGTTACTGAAAGGTCGTAATGCATGATGCCAACCCGTTCAGTATATTAAGCATTAGAGATAGCGAAGCTTTGTGGTTCTGGAGTCTTTGGACAACACTCATAACAGCTGACTCTTTCTTTGCCCATTTCACACGGTCCAAGATATTGAAATCCTCAACTTTCATTTCGTCAAGAAGCTTCTCTAATTCCGAGAAAGTAAGCACGCACCCGCTCAAAATCGTCACCAGCTGGTCGACTTTCACCAAGGACGACTCGTCGGAACAGCCGTTTCCAAGGAGAAACGATTGCAAATGCGCAAGGATGCCGCTCAGCTCGGTGACCTCTGCGGCAATGACACGAGGCTGCTGCGGAGCTTCCTTGGCTGACTTCGTCCATTTGATCAAGAGCGATGAGATTTGAGCAGCAGCTGTCAATACACCCACAATGCCGGCTGCTATGCTGAGAGGGTCTGACATTATGCAGCAACATAACAGAGACTTCTATATGCTCTAAGTTTGGAGTTACGATGATCAAGATTGCAGTGGTCTATCTTTCGGAAAGAAAGGTTCAAATTGAGCTGCGACGCCGCGTAGTTGAGGCTGAAGAAGGCGGAGCAAGCAGAGAGCCTAGTAGATCGCGATGGTGCCCTGCACGATGTCGCCATTGGGTAAAAGCAACTCCACCCATACGTGGCTGGTGCGTACGACAAGCACGCAATGAGGCACCACAAGAAACAGACTTACCACCAGCCACCACAATGAAACCACCATGGTGGGCGTCCAAATATCTCCATTGGCGAATCTCAATGATTGAGCCTGACCTATGCGCTTATCTCATGATGCCTCACGTCATCGACAAAATAGTTTGCTATAAAGGGCCCCAAAGTCCCCCCTATAGATTCCCCTAAGGTGGTTACGGGAAGCCGCTTGGGGACACCTTAGGGGCTAGCCTAGGGGCCCCCTCACTGCAAATTATTTTGTCGATGACGTGACACCTCGTTATGCCTGACAACGAAAATGCTATAGTTGAGAGCTCACCAAAAGTGATGCACGACAAACCGAGAGCAATTGGGAGGTGCAGAATTCACCCAATTCATGGTTGAAATGACTCCACTATATCCGCCCCCTTAATTCCACGTTCAAATAGCGTCATTGTTAGATCCTCCCACGCAGGCAAGCTTCAATCCCAGCCCTCACTCAAATATCTTCACCCCACAACTCCCTCACCCAAAATGACAGACACATACACCTCCCTATTCCCCACCCTCACCTCCCACACCATCACCCTCCTCTCCTCCCCCTCCACCCACGCCATCTCCATCCACACCCTCACAGCCGGCACCGGCCCCCCTCTCCTCCTCCTCCACGGCTTCCCCCAAAACCTAAACATATGGCATCGCATTACACCTCACCTCACATCTTCATACACAGTCGTACTCCTAGACCTACGGGGTTATGGCAAATCTTCCAAGCCGGAAGGCGGGAACAGCTCTCGAGACTACGCTAAAAGTCGCATGGCGCGTGATTGTGTCGAGGTGATGCAAGATTTAGGGTACGAAAGGTTTTATCTATGCGGACATGATAGGGGTGCGAGGGTGGGGCATAAATTGTGTGTGGATTCCCCCGAGAAAGTGATAAGAGCTATGTTTCTGGATATAGCGCCCACGCTGGCTATGTACGAGAAAACCGACTTCGCCTTCGCAAGCGCGTATTGGCATTGGTTTTTCCTGATCCAAAAATCGCCGCTGCCGGAGAGTCTGATGCTGGCGAATCCGAGGGGGTATGTTGAGAATACGATGGGTGGACGGTATGGGGTGGGGTTGGAGGTGTTTGATAAGCGTGCGCTGGAGAGTTATGTGATGCAGATGGGTGATGAGGGCGCGGTGCATGGGATGTGTGAGGATTATAGGGCTGCGGCGACGGTGGACTTGGAGGAGCAGAGGAAGGATTTGGAGGTGGGGAGGAAGATTAAGTGTCCGTTGAGGGTGCTGTGGGGGAGGAAGGGGGTTATTGAGAGCCAGTTTGATGCATTGGTGGAGTGGAGGAAGGTCAGTGCTGGGGTTGTGGATGGGGAGGCGGTGAATAGTGGGCATTATATCCCAGAGGAGAAACCGGATGTGGTTGTGAGACATATTATGGAATTCTTTAAAGATTAGATATTATGATAATATTATGTAAGGGTACCTGTATCACGCTCGCGGATCATTACGTCCATCTCTGCTGTCATCTATTTCCACGATTAGCAATTTTATTTGTGATATTGCGGACGGTGAACACACTAGTTCTAAATCTTCCACTGCCAATAGCACTGCAGGGTCTTCAAAGGGTGATTGGGCTAATAACCCACGCAAGGTGTCCAGCTTTCCAATTAGATCCATTTTTGCGTCCTCATGTAGGTCGTCGTTGAGCGGTATGAAGTGTTCCTTGCTGGTCATCATCACGGTTTCGGCTCGCTTGACGAGTTCATCTCTCCCTCTGGCTGCGACTGCATGAAGGACCCTGCTTGCCTGGATGAGGTTAGCCAAGTCATTGTAGATTTTCGTTTCCTCACGTACGTCTTGCAGTCTCTCATAGTATAGCAATGTAGCTTCATTATTGTCTTCTTGATTCCGGAGAGTCAACCTCAAGGCAGCCATCTGCTGCTCTATTTGCGCCGTATCGTCTTGGCTCAGATCCTCTCGATGAATGTTCAGCTGGCTGGCTGTCCTCTTCAGAAGCTTGTCTGCGTCCTCAGCCGCTTTCCTAGCTTCGCCATTCTGATTTGCTTGTATGTCCTTCTGACTAATCCAGAACTCTGCAATCTCTTTAGGGTAAGTTGTGCTCTCGTAGTCGACCTCGAATTCCCGTAAATGCATCCCCGAGCGATCTAGGAGCATCCACATTTCATCCTGGTTATGTGGCAGATTCGGAAAGTGTACTAGAATATCGCCGGAGTTCATCTGCCACGGCCGTCGCGAATCGTACAACTCCTTCACATATGCATTGAACCACCTCTGTGGCACAAATAGGTAGTGGTGTCTGAATTCCTTGTCTCTCAAAAGTTCCTTCAATGCAGTCTGGTCGTGGTGTTCTAGGTCAATGTGGGGACGATAGGCTGGGAAAGATATAATAGCATCCAAGAGGCCAACGGACCATGGATGTACCCTGAGGAAGAAGGCGCCGGCGTTTACACCGTTCCCGTCCGCTGTTGCCATCAAGTGAATGTCTGAGTATTCTTCTGGAGGCAGGAAGATGCCTAATGGGATCTTCGGGTTCATAAGGACAGTCTCGACGTCGACCCAACTACGTTGCGTCAGCGCAGCCATTATCTGAAATCACGGGTAGCGTACAATATCCACTGCAATCGATGTTCCTCTGGCTTCCTCAGCTCGTCCAACAGGACCGAGAGGAGGTACGCTGGCTTGCTGAAATTGCCTTCGATAAGAGGCTCTTGCAGCAAAAACATAGGGTAGCCATAGCGCTCGTTGTGCATTTCGTGGGTCTTAAGTGCCCGTATAAAGGTTGAATCGTCTCCATGGAAATTCAACGTCGCCTTGCCAATTGTCTGTGGGTTCTTCGGATCTCTGTTGTATGATTGAGGTAGGATAACATCGGATGGGGATTCATAGGACACATTCCTGGCGGAGAAAAGGCCCGCGACTTCAGAAGAAGACCGAGACCTTCGCAGAAAAAGAAAGATAAGAATGAAAGCAAGAGTACAGGCTAGCAGCCTCGCGATGGGCCTACTGCCAACATGCGAGTATCTTGTCCTGGGACGCATCCAGAACAGAGATCCAGCATGGATGGAGTTCTTGGCTTTTCAAAGAATGAAGAAGTGAGGTCTCAGGTTCTAGAAGGGGAATGTTCGGGTCAGGTACACGCAGGCTTCGGGTGCCCCACTGCCCCTTGCATTACACGCCAAGACAACTTTTCATGGTTGTGGCGCACAGGAAGAGACGAGATTAGAGCTGAATCCGGTTCATACCTCGTAGGGTTTAGAGCTTGGATCTTCTTATCTCATTGCTTTCCACCCTCCGACCTTCGTCTTTTTGTTCATCAACTGCAAGAGTGGGGAACCTCTTTGGCATGATTCTGCGTGGAGCTGCGCCCGCGACAACGGAATATTTCGAAAAGTCAGTAACCCCACCATATTGCCTCAAGAGATCTTCATCGAGAGCTAGCAGGCCATTGACATCTGCAATCGGAGCTTGGATCATCGCTAAAATAGCGTCCGAAAAGATCGTCGGTTTTCTTAAATCCCTGCCCTCAGCCGGGTCTCTAGCAGTGATCTGCGCTGTGGCTGCTGATTCAATGGCAGTTGCTGGCCAAATGCTTGTGATGGACATGCCAACCTTCTTTTCTCTTTCAAAGTCCATCGCCAGACCTTTCGTGAGAACGCTCATCCCAGCTTTGCCCATCGCATAAGCTGTTTTGCCCCGGAAGAACCTAGAATAGATCGGTGGTGATACCACAATGATCCTGCCTTTCCAGCCATTGGCTTTGAAATGAGGCAAGCACGCCTGTATGGTTCCATATAATCCCTCGGGATTGATCCTCTGCATGAGCTGGAATCTCTTCATTGGTGTATTCTCGACGGACGCCCACCAGATCGCCCCTGAGTTGTACACCAAGACGTCCAGTCTGCCATACAGGCGAATCGTTTCGTCGACCATGTGTTGTATGCTTTCATAGCTTCTGGTGTCTACAGCGATGGCTCGACCGTCCAAGCCAGCTTCTGTAATTTCACGAGCAACGGTGTTGATTGTGGAGTAGGGAGAGTTGGGGTCAGGTGGGAAGGGCGTGCATGTGGCTGCATCAGAAGTGGTCTTCGCAGCGACGACAACTATGATGAATGGTCAGCAAGCGGATTGTGGCTTGTTTGATTGGGTTGCTCAAGAGTACCTCTGTAGTCGTTCCTTGCGAGGTCGATAGCTATCTGGCGACCAATCCCTCTGGAAGCTCCTACTACGAGAGCAACCGTTTTTCCTGAGGCCATTTTGTGAATTCTCTTGGAACAAGCAGGTCATACCTTGTATAGTGGTTTGGTAGTCAGGTTTGAAGAAGGTTGATCGTAGCTTGAGGTCGATGAATGGCTGTGTATGGAACAAGAGACTGTACGTGAAATACAGTCCCCAGCCGTTGGTATCTTGTCATTTGGGTTGAAGATGCTGAGCGGCTTTATTGCAACACGGTTGTGCCGATGCTGGATTACTATGACCATGGTTTGACGAAGCCGCGGCTCGTCCGTGAAACCTGCGGGGCAGCGCCAAGCGAAACCCGAATTTCGTTCGCTACGCCTTAGGCCAGCCTAAAATAGTCATTAATTAATCACCACCACTCCGTTCATCCTTTTCCTCTGGACCCAGCTTTTACGCTTGCGGTAGCGACACAATCGAGATTTGTTATTGAAGCGTCTCGAGTATAATGTCTCCGATATATCTGCCTCCAGAGGTGTGGCAGAAGGTGTCCTGTCATGGTAATAAGACGAATCGTCTCGTCCACCTCTGGACAGAGTGCTGGCTGGTCTCCAAGCTTATCAAAGATGAGATAGAACATATTTTTGCCTCTAAATTCTTGCCACAGACCACCGTTGAGTTCGATCTAGGTAAGCTAACTCGAAAATTAAGCAATGGAATAAAGGTGTCAAAGGCACCTTTTACTACGAGAAGAACAACGCACAAATGGACTGCCGTTTCTAGCACTAGATGGCGACGATGATGAACTCAATGGAGGGTGGAATTTTGAAGACGAAAAGTGGACCCAGAATACCCTCGACCCCCCTGAAGTCATTGATGACAGACCATAGTACCGCAGCGACTAGTTGATGGCTGACCTTACAATTTGGGGCCCATTCGGGAGGACTGAGGGTACCTGAGAACACATTCGCGAATGGTTGTCTCAACATTTCGTCTCACCCGCCAGTTCGTAATTCAACCTGACTAGGTACCAAGGACGTTACGGCGCTGGGCGAGCGCAATTGTAAGGAAGTTACGCGCTTTACAGCCACCATGGGCCTCCACTTATGTTGATCTTCGTTGTCTTCTTCAATGGTCAGCTCATATCGCGTTTCGCCCCGCATATGCTGCTATAGTATGTATGCGCCCATGATGGGCTATTCGTGCCAAAGGACGAGGCTGAGTGCAATTGCTGCGCCGCCTACAGCTCGCCTGCATGAAGACTTGTTTTCGCAATGCATTAGCGCATGAATACATCCGTGCCTTTCGTCTATCTCTTACTTGCCAGGCGCGTAGTTTAGAAAGTTCCTTCCCTTTCTATCTTCGATGTAACGAATAGGAAACATCATCGAAACTCATATGATTACGATCGGAACTTGTGCTGCTAGAAAGAACTGAAACCCTGTAGGAAAGCTCCGCTCGAGGAAGCGTTGCGCAATGTTAATCTCTTCGTGAGTCTTAGTCTTCATTTGAATATTTGGAGTTGCTAAGTGAAGCTGCCAGTGCCGCAGAAGATTTTAGGCTCAAGCACGCATATCCTAGTCTTTCCTCACGACCCACCGAGGACAGGCCATCCGCGAAGCTGAGAGTCCGAGTCCCTTCTAGTTATTATTACACCGCTCTCCACCACGTGAAAAGGATCAAAGTCAAGACCCAGGGATACCATTTCGGTGTACTCTTCTGCGCCGTGGCCTCCGGAACGGTCTTCATCATAAATCTAGTGGTAACCATCTGGGCATCCAGTGCATACAGAATTGCTGCTGGCCTTGGGACTATACAGGACGGTGGCTGCAGCAGGACGAATAATCTTGCGACCTGGCTCCATCTCGCAATCAATGTGCTCAGCACGCTTTTGCTGGGCTGTAGTAATTTTACGATGCAATGCCTTTCCTCTCCCACGCGCAAAGATATCGACAGAGCCCACAGTGATAATTGCTGGCTGGACATTGGGGTTCAAGGTACCAGGAATCTCCGCAGGATATCTCGACCGAGGCTAGTGCTGTGGTGCTTGATTGCGTTGTCCTCGATACCATTACACCTACTGTATAACAGCGCCGTTTTCACTACACTATCTGCACGAGAGTATTCGACCTTCATTGTTAACGACAACTTTCTCACTGGGCAATCGTTCAACGTGAGCGAGCGAATTTCCTCATACACAGCCGGTTCGCCCTTTACAAGCGGGGGCGTGAACGTTCTCGATAGCAAAAGCCATTCTTACAATAACACCCCTCAAGTTGTCGACCACTCGATTCAATCGATCGCAGAATACTTACAAAGAACGCAAAAAAGCTTGCAGAGATTAGAAAATCAGGCTTGTGTAGATTATTATTCGGTTGATTTCCTCTCCACGCGCGCGGACGTTCTGCTCGTTACGTCTGAGATAAACCAGAGAGACTCATACCTTTTTCAAAGCCCAATTCCAAGTTATCTGGCTCACAATTCGCCACGCTTCCAAGATGATAACCCGGGCTATGCTACTTACTGGATGTGTGATACTTGGGTTGCTGGGACTAATTGTTCGCGAATCCTGCAGAACAACGTTACCAACCCTTGGCGTTCCAACGGATACGCAATTGACTACTGTCTAAGTCAGCAAGTGGATGAGCATTGCAAAGTCCAATTCAGTGTCACAGTTATGGTGATTGTGATATGTTGCAACTTTGTAAAAATGATCGTTATGGCCTTTATAGCTTGGAAAAGGCCGACAGAACCACTGATGACCCTTGGCGATGCCATCGCTTCTTTCTTAGACGAGCCAGACCCTACGACACGAGGCAATTGCTTAGCTGCCAAGGACCGCTTCCAAGAGTCTAAGGACTGGAGTGAGGTCATCATTGAATGGGATCCTAGACCTCGCCATTGGCTTCGAGCCACTAGCAGCCGGAGATTTGTTCATTGCAATCTTCTGTAAGGTGCTCACCTTTTCCTTGCTTGCTGGAGTCTACCAAAAGCCTAGAAGGCATGAAATTTCGTAATGGGCTTTGACTTCAACCAACATCAGTTGTCTCGCGATATTTTGAGCCCTGGATTGTTGTTTTTTCTATGAGGCCCATTTTACTAAGCACATCGTTCAACGCGCTTGTTTCGACTGAGTCACCTCAAAGAAGTGCTTCCCATCCAATATTATTGCACACACTTCACGGGGCGCGAGCATCGAAGACCAATTCGTACAAGTCATTGTGCTAATATATAGTCTGCAGGTTTGCCATCGGTCTAATCGCTCTCGCAGGATTTCTCGTCACGATACTAGGTAATAATGGTTCACTCACTGCCACGTCGATCCCCAGCCTCTGGTCAATCGGTTTCGGTACTGTAACCGCAGAGTTTTTGCTGGACATGTCCACCGCTGGCTCTTCGAATTCAGTCTACTCGAGTTTGATTCCCACGGTTATCATTGCAAATTTACCGCAACTCGTCCTCACCTTCCTCTACTTCGCATACAATGGGCTCTTCACCTGCATGCTGCTCGCCGATGAATGGAATGGCTACGCTTACGAACGAAAGTACTTACGCGTAACGTCACCGCGAGGACAGCAGCGTTCGACTTACTGGTTGCAGCTGACTTTTCGCTATGCCGTGCCTTTGATGATCATGTCGGGTCTTCTACACTGGCTTACCTCCCAGTCGCTGTTTCTTGCGCGAATCACTGTCTTCGACGAGAACAATATGCCGGATAATTCTCAGTCAGCTTCGACCTGCGGATATTCGCCCGTTGCCATAGTCTTCCTTCTCATTGCTGGCGCAGTAACCCTCTTATCCGTATCCTTAATCAGCTTCCGCAGGTTCAAGCCTGGGATTCCACTGGTTCGGAGCTACAGTGCTGCGATCAGCGCGGCTTGCCACCGGCCAGAGGCTGATGTGGATGCGTCTACCAAGCCTGTCATGTGGGGAGTCGTGGGCCACGAGTTCAATGAGAACGTCAGGAAAACGCTCGGTCACTGTTCTTTTACAAGCTTTGAGGTCGAGCCGCCTGTAAAAGGAAGACTCTATGGGAGCCCTGGAAGCAAAGGGCATTACGACTTAGGTGTATCGGGTATCTCAACTGCAAAAGGGAATAGCTGGCGGATTGAAGATTTTAGACGAGCACTCTTTAATCTTTAGCTGAGAAATATTGCCCTATCTTCAAAATGTCAGCAGAGGTCAAATAAGGGAGTCAGAGTCTTTAAATATGAAGTAGCCGCCAAGTGCGAAGAAGCTGCTTAAGGAAAATGGATGGGACTACTCGCTTACCGTATCTCGAATCTAATCATGGTGAAAGGGTGACAGAGCGAGGACCGACCTTAGCGGATGGGCGCACATGTCTGGAGCTGAAGAGGGAGAGAGAATGTGGACGTTTTGGGAAAAGCGAGGCTTGATGAGTTGAAGAAGGTCGTCAACGCAGGATCCAAATTGAGACAGACTTGAACAAGCGTGGCTCGTTCACACTGTGTAGTACCCGTCAGGTGACAAGTTTGAGAGCTCAATTGAGAGTAGTCATGCTTGTGTAGCAGCGGAGGATCACAGAACATCATCTGAAAGATTATGGGTGGGGAAGGTGAGTGATATGCCAACATCTATACTAACTTCGTTGAGTATGTTGAGATAGTAAAAGTCGGGTGTGCATATCAGCAGACATCATCGATTCGAAGTTTGGGTTTTTACTTCTTGTACTTTGAGTGAGCTGAGATTGGCGCACAATAACAATGCAGAACAAACAGTATCCTAGCCGTAAGAAGATCGACGTAATAGCTGGTGCTTGGATCATCTTCCAAGGATGGGACCCACAGCAGCAGTACGACATCATTCTGGACGATCGAAAGATCAAAGAGATTGTAGATCACAAGCCTAATGCTGGCACCTACCCACTCGATGCTGTCTTGGATGCTCGAAATTGTCTGATTGCACCCTCACTATGCCATGCTCATGTTCATCTGGACAAATGTTTTCTCCTTTCAGACCCGAAGTACGCGGACCTTGAAATCATCGAAGGAGACTTCGCGGAAGCTATGGAGTTGACCTCGAAAGCAAAAGCTCGGTTCGAGAAGAACGATCTCGTGAGGAGAGGCCAGTGGCTTATTAGTGAGAGCATTGCGGCAGGGGTGACGCACATGCGTGCTTTTGCTGAGGTGGATCAGGGGGTAGAGTTCAAGTGCTTGGATGCCGCTATTGAATTGAAAAAATCATTCAACGGAGCTTGCGAGATTCAGATCTGTACCTTTGCCCAGGAGCCGATATTTGTAGGCCCTCATGAGAATGCAAACAGAACGCTCATGAGTGGAGCCATGGCACACAAGGATGTCGACGTAATAGGAAGCACGCCTTACGTGGAGGATAATGATTCAAACATACGAAACAATTTCGTGTGGGCAATTGAAATGGGTTTACATCACAGCAAACATGTGGATCTTCATATGGATTACCACCTTGACCCAAAGAGGAAGACCATCGCTCCAGACGCCGTTCAGGTTGCCAAGGATCTTGAAAAAACCCAAGCACGGAAGACAGGCAAAACAATGGTATTCGGTCACTGTACTAGATCGACTCAAAATTCTCCGAAAGAGTGGCACGGTACGTACGCTTCATAGTGACAGGAGCAGCTCTCTCTTCATGCCAACCTTCATGACATATGTGGTTATGTTGTCCATGAAGTGTGATACTGATAGAATATCTATAGACTTGAGCAGTTCGATAAGAGATAATGATCTCCCCGTCTCGTTCGTTGGCCTACCAACATCTGACCTGTTCATGATGGGCAAGCCTGATGGATCCGATGGTGGAGGGCAAAGGGTCAGAGGGACGCTACAGATTCCGCAAATGATCAAAGAATACCGCTTGAATGGCGCTATATCAATCAACAACGTCGGGAATGCCTTTACACCACAAGGCAGCTGTGACCCACTGACTATCGCAAGCATGGGCGTGGGGCTCTACCATGCGGGTACTAAGCAAGATGCGCAGCTACTGTACGAATGCGTCTCGACTAGAGCAAAAGCAGCGATCGGGTATTCCACAAACCCCTTCGCTGTGGGATCGGACGCGGACTTTGTTCTGTTCGAAATGAATGGTGACGAACAAGGTCCGATCTCGAGACAGAGGGGAAGGCGGACGCTGCAAGAAGTCGTGTATGATCCTCCCAAGGAAAGGAAAACGATTTTCAGAGGGCACTTGATCATTGCATAATTGACAAGGCCTAATATTATCTTCTTTTCTATTCTCCTTGCGACCCCCTTCGAAAGTTTCTGTCACCGTTACTGGCTATTCGCCTTATCGAGACTAAGTATGTGTGCACCAAACAGTGCGTCGCCGAACCCATTTGCCATCTCCCAACCGGACGCAGCCTCATTGTTGTTGATTTGATATTCTATAGATAAAGAATTCGATCAAACGCAATTGCACTCAATGGAACAACGGTCGGTATCGCTTCCTCCTCGTACATCCTGTCTCCTTCCTCATCATCGAGACGCAGCCACCAATTCTCGCCAGCGGGTTCGTCAAGGAGGTAGTACACTGAGTGTTCTGAGAATTGCTCCGGAGGCGATCCATCAGCCAAGTCTCTGTATCGGATATGCTTGAGATTCGCTGGTAGACTTGAGCCTCCTTCACCAGCAGAGAACACCGAGAATAGCAAGTAATGGGCGTATGGGTGTCTCGGCGGCGTCGGCCGGTAGGGCGAGGTAAAGGTAATCTTTTTCAGATGAGGCACATGGGGAATGAAGTTGTTCACAAACGCCCTTCGAAGGTCCTGATCGCTATCGTCAACATGAGTATGTCTAGTCAATGAAGAAAATCGAAAGTTTACCTTTTGAATGTATTGGAAACCCCACTCGATACTCTCCAGCGCGGGAAGCCCGGCTCCCAGACGGCTTATGAAACCAGGCGAGAAGTCCCACATATCGATGGGGATCACCAGATGCTTCAAGTGATGGCAATTATGCAGAGCATCTGTAAACTCAGCTCGTCGGGTACGCCCACGGGATGGTCGACCAATAGCCTCGGCCCGACGCAGTACCAGGGCCGTATTCTGGAGCTTGCTGTGCAATCTCAAGGACGGAAAACCATGTAATCCACTCGTCGGTTGTCCTTTCGACCTCATGATACATGTCTGGTGGTCGTGCGAATGAGAGACTCTCCAGGATAGTCTGAGTCGTAATGAAGTCGAAAAATTGCTTGCAGAGCTGGTCGTACCTGATGTCTATGATTGCGAGCATCTTTGCTTTTGCGCTTCGTAGATGGTCCCAGACCAATGGATCAACGCGGCACTTAGGCAGATGAAGTTCTTTGATGCACTTGGGATTGAACACCATTTGGAAGGCCCAATACGGCAGACCGAAATTCCGAAGTTGGAGCCTTTCCAGGTCGAGCGCCCCTCTGTTGCTCATCAGGAGATTTGTTTGGATGGGCGTTCGTGGATCCTTGTATATCCTACGAACATGTGCCGCGACATGTTGTGTCGAAGGCTCGGGGAACAGTGCGTGGAAAAACAATGCGGAATCCTTGGGCTCAATGAAAGCCTCCTTATCTCCAAATTCTTCTGGCCGCAGGAAGTTCGTCATACTGATGTTCAACGACCTGAGTGATGGTCTCAGAGCCAGGATACCTGTTCCGAGATGGTGATATTCATCGATGAACTCGTCAATATCCGGTAGATCAATGAGGGTTAGGGCCTCCAATTTCTCCATGAGATGCATGGCAAGCTCCATCTTGTGACAGTCCGTGGGACGATGCACTGGAACCTTTAGTTTCCGCAAGAAAGCAGGGTCGAAGGTGCGAAGCAGCGTCGGGCAAAAAGATGACCAATGGAGGTTGATATTCACAATCTCAGGCTTGAGATCCCTGAAACCTCTCTGGGAAATGAACGGGTGGATGGGCTTCCAGTCCACGGCATCAGGACATGGCTCTCCCAGCAGTTTTCCATCGAGCGTGAGCTTTCGAATGCCCAACGGGAACCTGTTGACTGCCGTAGGAAGGTACGCTTTTTTAGGGAACCTGTGAATTTTGGTGGCTAGATACGCATCGACAGACGCAAGTCCCAGCTCAAGCCAACACGCTTGACAGTCTAGAGCTGCGCAAGGTCTGAGTTTGAATGAGTGAGTAGGCCATGTGCTGGTTAGCCGAACTGCTCCATTGTGAAATGCGACACACTTTGCCTTTGGTCGGAGACTGCCATCGAAGTTCCAGCCTTTGATAGCTATATTTACTTCTTTCCAGTGACGTCCTATCAGTACTTGGTAGCATTCCTTGGATGTCATACCAAGGTTCAGGATATTTCGGGCATCGTCCATCTACAGAACCTGATTAGCGCCTCGTTATCGGCCCCTTGCCCTATGACTTACTTGGTTGGCGATCATGAGGATTAAGTCGAATGGCAAGCCTGTGGCTCCAAGGGTGGGGACATCCTCCGTTGCGTTGCTGTTTGTGGACATGTTGACGGCCGTGAACTGAACCTTAGGTGTTCCGATACGTCGAAACAAGGAAACGATGCAAGTGTAATGATGAAAAGCGGTGCAGAATCCGATTTTAGGCTTTGCGAGTAGAGTTGATGTTTGGAGTACGAGATGTTGAGAAAAAATGGCTTGTGTTGTAAACGAAGGCTGAATTTTTTTTTATATGCACTAGAGAAGACGCTAGTAATGTAATAGAACCACGTGCAGAGGGCTTGGCAGTCCACTGGTGTTACTTTGTTATTGCTGTGAGTCTCTTTGAATTGGTGGTCAAAGACAGGAGTAGAAAATTCTTTGTATTGAGTCAAAGATGAAATGATGACATGTCTTTTTAGAGGAGCTATGCTCCTTCAGATCCGATCATGGGTATACCCTCGGTGACTTTATTGAGAGCAAGGCCCCTTCGTCTTCGAGACCAAGATTGAATGAATATCTGACCTTCCAGAAGAGCCGATGACGTGGGAGTTAGGTCCTGAATGTATGCTCAGCGACTTGTTGGGACTCCTGGGAGGAACGAACGATTCACAGCCCTCATCTTCACAGACACGACTCCAGTAATCTACAGAGTCGCTTGGAGGTCATCTTCGACAGGCACCTCTGCGGATCTTCCCAATCAGTGAAATGTATCCGAGGCGTCCTACCTTCCTCGTACATCCTTTCGCCTGCCTCATCATAGATGTGCATCCACCAGCTCCCCTTCACAGGACTCTGCCGGTGGTATTATACACCAGAATCAGTGTACTGCCCCTTGTATGAGTTGGAGCAAAGATGTTGGAACATAACGGCAGCGGAACATCATAAAAAAGCGAATTTGCTCAGCGTTGAAGTCTGCAAGGCTTCTGGGTCGGTTCAAGGATAAGAAAGTGATTCTACGAAGGTTGGGGACATTGGGGAGGAACCTGTGTTCGAAGGCATTCAGAAGTTGCTATCATCACGTCAGGCCCGATTGTAGGCCAGAAAATAACCGAGCTTACTGGGTCGTCGTAATCAAAACCCCATGTTCAAATGCTCCAGATGAGGCAAGCCTATGCCTATGGAGCGAACGATATCCTCCATTATGTCAAAAAATGTCTGCTGGTAAGGCTAGAGTCTTGAGAGGCATGCCATTCAAGGAGACGAGCAAATGTTCTAACGTTGGATAATTTGAAATCCGTGGTGCGTTTTGGTCGCGTCTTTTGGTACCATGGCCGAGTTGAGGAGGTTGTTTCTTGACCTTCATCAACATCTGTAGTCTGTCACTATGTCGAGATTGCATCCCACGTGCTTCATAGACCATTCTCGGTCAAGCAAATGTCGATGATCTTAGGGGGATTTGTAAAGAGATGAGTTCAATGAATGCTTCCGATAGAAGCTTACAATTCACGTCTTCTAGAACTTCGAGCTGAGCGATTTGAAGATCTTGGACCATTGACGGATCGAGGTCGGTATGAGGCAGACGTAGCTCTCTGAGATAAATCCAGTCAAAGACCTGCAGTGAGGAATACTCTGGACCATTGATATGCTTCAGGCGGAGCTTTTCCAGCTTCAGCGGTCCCCGAGCAGGCAAAGGAGACCTCCAATCACCGTGAATAGGTTCTCGAGAATTATCATACCTTTGGCGTTGTCGAATGTCGATCGATGACATGTTGGCAGAAAATAGTAAGCCAAAGTATTTTCCAATACATCAGGTTCGATGAATATCTCCGGCCGTTTCGCAATCGCAGTCATACGGATTCGGCCAGTTGAAGTTGGTCATGGATGAGTCCAGGGCTTGCAGCGAATTGGCCTTGCCCTTATTCCCTTGCCAAGGTTTGAGAAGACTCCGAAGAACATTTGGTCATCAGGCAGGTTCATAATAGTCAGAGACGTCACGTCTGGCGCAACTTTCGCGAAAGCCACGATATCTCCAAGAACGGCGCAATCCCTGACCCAGTGGACCGGTAGCTTCAGACTCTGAATGGGAGTACCAGCGGGTTCAAAATATTTCTAATAAATCTCGAAGCTGAGGCCGCGAGGTCTGAGGTCCAAGAGACACCCGACATCAAGATCGTGTGCATAGTCAAAGTACTTTCATTCTTCGAAATTACCTCTCAATGTAAGCTCCCGGCAATGTTGCCATGTTTTCTTGGTCTATGTCGCGAGCAGAGTATTCAACCTTGCCAACGCTCCAGAGATAGTGCAGGACTCGGGTTCCTTGCGAGTGCGAGATTGGTCGACGTTGTTTCTGTGATGCAATATTCAGGTGAGAGAAAACTACTCTATGATCTCTCGGGAATATGAACGTTTGAAGGTTAGCAAAACTAGATATATACGAAGAAAAATACCCAATTATGCGGAAAACTTGTTTGCTCCCAACTCGCATCACGAGCATCCTTATTTCCAACAGCTCCTAAGCTCTTGCTTGTTCTTTTACGCCCAGATACATAATCTTTTCTGTTTGTCTTTGGTCAGTAGGAATTATCATCCAATCACGCAAATAGCTGTAATTGACGGGCTTAGGAAGTCAAAATAAAGATCAGGAAGTGATGTAGAGACTTGTGCAATCACCAGCTTTTCTCTTGGAACTCGCCAGCGTTAGCCAGTGGATTTCTTGCAGGGAATGTGGAGCATAATTATATCCATTCATACGAAACCGTTAGGCGTTTATACACCACCCAACTTTCAGCCCCAGTGACAATGCCATGAATGGAGATCACCAATACGAAATTGTAACCAAATTTGTCCGGGTCGTCGCCGACCCAGTCCAATCAAAAACAACAAAAACATACAGCAGTCAGTATTCGCTGGTGGTCACCCACCCAACTACTAATTGGCCGATCTAAAGCTTGTCTTTGGCAGAGCGGACGGGATGCCGATTATTCTTTAGTCTATGGCCGTATATGCAAGAAAACAACATAAAACATTTGATAAAGGACAAAAAACGAAAATTGGCTTGCATTTGAAAGCGTTTACTCAGGCTATCACGAGACAAGTAAGACAATTGACGCGATAGAAAGGTGAAAGTGATGGTTTTTCTACTAACGTGACACAGAGATCAATTTTGACTGTGACGTTACTGGCTCACTCCTTCAAGTTAGCAAGACTCGGTTGTAGCGAGGCATTTCCTTTCCCTTTCGTTCATTAATAGCTCGGTGAATAGCCATTCTATAATGATTGTAAGGCGGAGGAATCTGCTAGCTGATTGTACTCGTGGCATCGAGTCCTGAGTCGTTCAGACCGCTTGAGCCATAACGAATAGCAAAGCCGCGAAACCACACCATAAGGTATATGCCAGCGTTCCGCTCGTCGTGATCAATCTAAAAGTAAAAAGAGCAAAAGCAAAAACATACAGCAGCCAGTATTCCCCAGTGGTCACCCACCTGAGTGCTGATTGGCCGATCTCAAGCTTTTCGTAGCAGAGCGGACGGGATGCTGAGTTCTCTTGAGTCTATGGCCGTATGTACAAGTGAAGAGCATAAAGTGATATATTATAATACTCATTTAAATTCGGGGAATCCAGCAGATCAGAGGTAGGTTGGGTGGCACCAAGAGAATGATAGGTTGATTAGTGTGAAGCCGATCCCTGTGCAACGTGAAGCAGATCCATTTTGCCTAGTAAGCGACTGTAGTCACTAGATTAGCAAGCACGGAGATTGACGCCTTCAGGGCTACCAAATCAATTCAACCTTGAGAGCTAGTGAATATTTGTCTACACTACTGCGTCAATATTGTGACAAGTCTGAAGTGGAAACCCTTGGACCTTCTCTCATACACTACAGGTGCCGGGCAAAGAAGCCTGCTAGCTGGTTGTACCTGTCCCATTACCATCAATATCTGCTATCAGAAGATCTGGGCGAATTGCCTAATGGTAGAACTCACCCTCTCTCTAATTCATTGACCACATCCTTGTCGTCGAAATCTGCCCCAACACCCATCCACCCATGACGCATGTCTCCACTACATTCTCCTTCTTCTTCATTTCCAATGCGTCCTGATACTCCCTCATCAGCTCCGGTGTACCATCTTCCTTCGAGAACAAGCAAATGAATGGCACAGTAAGCTTCTCCGCATCTTCTTTTGCTAGTCGTCTGGGAAACACGTCAGCCACAGTCCAAACACTCAAGCGACGCCCGTCTCACCCAGGATGTGCCGTCCCCGCCGCCATAAACCCCGTCTCCTCTGCACTCGCGAACGCGGCAATTATCCCAACCCAGCACAACCCATGAGTCCCCCACTTCTCCACCTTCCCATACTTCCCTTTCGCCTCCTTCATCACTTCCCCCAACATCTTCCCATATTCCCCAAACTTCGCGTTCCGTGCCATAAAATCCGCCACCATTTTCTTCTTCTCGTCTGTATCTGGAGGATCGATACTCGTGGGTATGGGCTCGCCTTTGAAGAAATCGGGCAAGGAACGAGGGCGTTGAGGGATAGGGCGAGCCGGTCGGCGCCTTAGAAGGTCTGCAGCATGAAGCCGAAGATATCGTAGATTGCGAGGAGGCCGCGGGTGGAGGCTGGGGAGCCGGTCCTGTCTGGAGAATCGGGTTAGTGGGGGGGGAGATGGCTGGGGCAAGGGGTTTTATGTACAGACTTTGAGGTCTGCGAGCTTAGTGTAGGTGCCTTTAGGTTGTAGCCACTGGTGGTCTCTGGGGGTAAGGCGCAACATGCCCTGTCGACTTCTGCCATTGTGTACCTGTGATCTGATGTTAATGAAGCTGGAAGGCTGCTCTGTTTTCAAGGTCGTTGGTGATGACCTTGTATTTGAAGACTCCAATGTACATCGGTCTCGGAACATATGCCACCCTCGGAATCCGGACATTTTCGTAGCGAGCTGTAGTGATGAAGTATGGAGAGGTCGAGTTAAGCGGTGATTGATCATGGCATTAGCGTGAAGATACAGTTTTGGCTGCAATAGGACCGACAGTGACCTTGTTCTTAGGCGGGAGATTTTTTCTTGGTCTATGCCACGGAGAATGAGCAATGCGATCTTGGAGACAGTGTGATGCTACTCGGCTTTCGATTCGTATACTGGAGAGCTAAGCTCAGCAGCTAATGCAACCTGTTTCTTCCCCTGCTCCTCCTCCTCGCGCTTCTCGACCATAATCTCCGTCCTCTCTGCTCCAAGGTCATCCTCTAATCGAGACACTTGAGCTTCTTCTGCTTCTTTTGGGGCTTCAGTGGAGTCCTCGGGGGTCAGTTCCGTCTTCCTGAGCTTTCAACCTCGCCTTCTCCTTATCCTTCGCCTTCTTCTCTTTTCGCCATTTGGCCCCGTACTTCATCAATGCCCAAAGACAAGGGCTGAACGCAATCCAGACGAGCGATGCAAAGGTGTAAGTCCATCCAACCCCGATCTTATTGACCATTGGCACAACAATATATGCTGATCTAGCTCTAAGCAGACATCGGAACAGATTGTTACATAGCTACGGTTGCCGCAGCCGCATTTCGTCAACCATCAAGATCTGTATTACCTGAAAAGCGGCTGTTGAGCTATAAATAAACACAAACAACATGATCAGCGGTCCACACAGGTTTGTTCTATAGTCTAGTGCTCAGCAATATATAATCAAGCCACAAGCACCGAGGTATAGTAATGGCAGAGCAATCTGCAGGCGTGCCTTTTCGATCGGGAATTCCGTGGGGTCTTGATAGCGATTCTTAGTCAGGGGGAATCTGGTGCTTCTTGCATGCCGTCTGTAATTCCAATCAATTAATTTTCCACTAGTGAAAGCCGAAATGAGACTTCCAGCGCCGAATGGTAGGTAAACAAGTCCCAGCTGTAGCTCATCAAAGCCACATATTCTGCCGAATTGTGACGGTAAAGCGGTCGTTGTAGCGTAGAGGAGGGACACTATCAAGCCGCCGCAGAACAGGATGAGCCCACCTTCCTTATCCGAAGCAATGAGCAGTGTCGGCAGTGGTTTTGGGAATCTGAGTCGGTAATCCTTGCGGACAGCTTCCTGCTGGACAGCGTCCACCTCGATACCGGCTTTGAGCCGTTTCCTCTCGCGTATGATACCTGTCAACGACTGATTCAGTCATGGAGGGGGAATTGAGCCGTCACCGACGATTTTCCGACATGTTTCTGGGAGAAAGAGGAATTGTAAAATATAGTATGTTCCGGAGAAGATGGTCAGAAACCAAAAGATCCACTACCATCCCGCGTATTGCGCAATTACTCCTCCCAGGATGGGTCCTAGGATGGGTCCAAGAACAGACGTGACCGATTTGTATCCAACGTAGGCACCTCGATCCGCACTGGTAACGAAATCTGCGACCACGCCGCTCGCAAGAGCTACGGTACCACTGCTTCCAGCACTTTGGAGGCAGCGAAGCACCAACAATGCCGCATAGTTTCTTTGTAGAATTAGCCTGATGTTCGCTGCGAGGTAAACGGTAAAGCAGAAGATGAAGGTCGGCCTTCTCGCTGCGCGATCTGAGAGGCCAGAAATCAACATGGGTGCTACGCCTTGGAGTATCTGGAAATCTGTCAGAGCTCGGTCCGCAATTTCGAGGAATATGGCATACTAAGAACGTCATAACTGTCAAGATGATCTTCGCACTGCTGACGTGTAGATCCCTACCTATCTGATTGAGGGACTGGGGGTATATAGTCGTCGACATTGGCGAGAATACAGCTCCCAGTGACGCGGAGAAGACTATCATCTTTTTCTGGGTGCTGGTGAAGATGGAGTAGGCGACATCTGTGCTACCAGGTTGCTGTGGCTGCTCAGTGATGGGCTCAGCTGCAGTGTCTGGCTGCGAAGCCTCAGCTCGCTCGGTCGATGCCATGTTCCTCGTGCTCTATGGGCTGGTGCCTTTATATCAGGCAGGAGGCATCGAATCTTTCTTGACAGGCCCCTCGGGCGATGCAGGCTTGGTGTCAGAACAAGTGGCAGTCTTGGACGCCAGTATCGTCAAATTAAGCACAAAAAACCCTCGCACTGGGTAACAAAATAGGCAATCCAAGCCCACGTAAGAGCTAAAGGTTACACAACGGCGACTTATATTGAGCGCTGAGAGGCAAATCCGTTGCTCCTGATTTGTGCTGAGAACATTGGGCTTTATACCCCTCGCGACTGCCACTTATTCGGACACCAAGCCTGGTGACCGCTCCTTTCATTTAGATTTTACATTGGCAAGCTTTGAAGCCATTGACTAACATGACTTTGAGGACCATGACTCTTGATACCTACACACGAGCCGTGACCATTTCAGATATCCATTTCAAAACCACGAAATGTCGAGAGTTATGTCATGTCTATCTGACTCAGACCTGCTGATCGTTCTGGTCCCTGTAGTCAAGTCGAATCCATGTATCCAAACAATAGATCCGCTCACCTTCTTTCGTTAGAGCATCGAACTTGAAAGTAGTAATCTCCCTATTCCCGTCAGCGCTGGCTTGTCTCCCCAACCATATACCCTCTAAGCGAGACTCACCGGAACAATAAACATGGGCATTACCCAAGCTGACATTGTGATCAGCGCAAACCCCTTCTCTGGAGGGCATAGTTCTTTCCGATGTGGATCCGGCTGGTCGATACTGTCCATAGTCCCGCAGAAATCGAAAGTGGTAGTCTCGTTCTCCGTGCTGTTTCCGTATCGGGCGAAAAGCGTCCACGTTGCGTTGTTCGTGATATTTTGGGAGAATACGCCTGAGGGTGCGGTCAGTGGTTGGCTTCTGTATTGATTTGAGATGTGTGCCCTCTACCGTATATATGGACATAGAATACATCGTCACTGTGGCAGTGGTATGGTCAGCGACTTGGCAATTGCCAGGGTTGTGGGGCGCTTAAGGGCGCTTACATGTATAGAGGTTTTGGATAGAGCTCTATCATGTCGATAGAATAAAGGTCGGTACCACGAAATTCGTTGCAGTATTTGAGGGGAGAACCACCAGGAATCTTTCTGTGTGCTAAGCTGGAAGTGCAACCGGTTTGCTCATGCTGGTGCAGAAGAGAAGGTGCTTAGACGGCAGTGCTCCACAACGCCGCTCGAGTGATTGACGAGAGGATGGAAAGCATGGTTTTATTTTAACCTCGCTGAAAGTAATGACTTTGGGTGCCGACCAAGAGTGTCGAAATATGTTCTAGGCCTTAAGACGCCAATTGTGATCTAGACCTGAGCTGAGTATGAATTCGACTAGTGAAGTCGGATTGTGATGCAATGGCAGGCGAGAAAATATGGAAGCGACGATGATTTTGATGTGTGGTGCAAGCGTAGGCGGCACCAGTGGGTGACAAAACTCATGGCCGGTCTAGCCAAATGTAGCTTAACCCAACTCCCCCAGTGCCTATGAGGTACGCGTGGTACGCAGGCGTATCGCGGATATGCCACGGGCGGCGTAGGAAACTACGTGGCAATGGGCGGAGGGTCCTTGAGTTAGAACCGTAGTAGTAGCTATCTGGCAAGGCGTTGATGATAGTAGAATCACTTAGTGTACTAGCCTACACATGTTGCCTAAATGAGTTAGACCGGCCATGAATTTTGTCACCCACTGGTGGCGGCGCATTTGTTGGGCTTCTGGATCCTTCCGATTCACAGCCCCCGGGAGGATCGTTCTTGGCCGTGTGCCAGAAGCCCAACTTGCAGCATTGAGCGTACTCTTGACCTTGGAGGATGCCCGCAAGAAGAACTACTTCGGTGCTGAACTTGACGAAGATGAGCGCGCAGGACTGATTCGGCAGTTCCCGTATGATATCTTAGCAAGTGTGTGCGGAGGCTGAGACCTGGGCTTCATATGACCCATATCATAATCTTTTGGGCGGTACCTGGCTGAGTGAGTGTGGTATCATTGCGATGGTGTGGGAGTGAGCGTAGACATGAGTCGAATCTTTGAGAAGGCATCTGACGAACGCGGGGTGAATTCCAACTTTTGGGACTGGCGTTGACAGCGTCCGAGGTGTCATTGTGAGACGTTTGTGTTAAGAACATCTGAAACTCCGACTTGGGATCCGATGTCTAAACATTTTCATGCGAACACAACTTCGAGGCATGTTGAAGTTGGGGGCTGGAGGAGGGCACTCTGTTGGGGAGCGGAAGCGTTTTCAGTATGAGATCTTCCTTGCTATACCAACACGGATGTGAACGCAGTAGATTATTATGACGACACACTGTTTAGATATCCTTGTTGCAACTTCGCCGGTTAGATCGATCGTACAGGCTATGAGCAACGATATTTGTAGGATAAGGTAATCCGATTTCCTGCCCATAGGCTGATTGTTACGATTATGTATAATGCGTTGGGTTGATGCCAGATTGGCTGTCTGGTGTCTCTTCTTTGCCAAACCTTCCCAACCCTCACCAAGGTGAAGGAAACCATCTCGTTGTTTTCTTACCTTACAAACTTCATTGTGTCTTTTCAGCTCATCCTTTCCAATCGCTCTCGACGTCATCAATCATGTCACAATTTCCTTCACAAGACAAGAACGACGCGTCCAAGCCCGATATCACAGACGCGTTGAAGGCCAACAACAAAGACAGGGATAACACGCAGGCGTCCAGAGACAACGACCGCGTGCCTAGTCCAACACCACCATCAGCCCAACCTGGACAAGCACCCGGCAGCCAACCTCTCCTAGCACCAAAAGCGACCATCCCATCAGACCAGCCATCTCGACAACACCGTTCATCATCGGTCCCGGCGCGCAGCCAGAAGCCGGACGAGGTTCCTCACAATCCAGCCAGCTCCAAAGCTATGTCGAATGGACAGAACGGACAAATTGATGGGATTCAATCGCTGTCACCTCCACAGGGGCCAGAGCCAGATCTAGGTAGTTCTAAAGAAGGTCTCGAAGCGTACGATTGGGATGAGCTGGAGGAGAGACTCCATGCGGAGATGGGGAAGTGTGAGGAGGTTGAGAAGGGCATTCAGCGGGAATTTGATGATTTGCTTGAGGTATGTTGAGTGCTGCACTATCAACTCCTATCAAATCTCCACTCTTGTGGCCAGCTGGAGTATTGTAGGTCGTGGTGTATCTAACGCTGAGATTAACCAGGTATTTCAAATCTGGACAGTCACTGGCTCCCAGTATGAAGAGGAGAGGGGGAGCAAGCGGTAAGTCCAACATCTCGTCACTACTGCTCACAATAATGCCCAGGCAGGTGCTAACTCTACAGACTACGAACGAGAATGGCATTCGTACAGCAGTCGGAAAAGAGCCTGGAAGCGAAGAGACTGCACTGTAAGTTCTTTCTCAGAACGTCGCCTCTTCTCAACTTTGGTTCGTACTGACGATCATCATAGACGTCAAAGTAGTCAAAGCCTTCGAGAGTGCGCTCGCTCTTCTCAGTGATCCTTGATACTTGCGTTGGGCCTCCTCAATTGCCAGCGCATTAAATCATCCGGAGACGGAGAAAAAAAGTAGGATTCCGTCATTCTCCTTATGCTTCGTGGCTAGTCACTCACAAAGTCACTACAGCTGCGGCGAAGATGAGCATTTTGGTAGCTACGAAAGGGCTGATGACGGATGTATTGTCTACTAAACCCTCTTGCTAGCTTACACGACGTTATGACAGCTTCGCGATCTACCAGAGCCATTGTAGCATTGCACAAAGTTGAGGAAATCTGCTTTAAGATTGCATGGCTGACACATCTGACCTCCCAGATCGATGGTCCGGATTCTAGCTCAATGAACCGCAGAACCCTGGTAGAAGCTTTGCAGATATAGCTCCTCTATCTAACAAACAGCTTTCTAAACAAAAAGCTCACACAACCATGCCTCTCAAATTCCATCCCTCAAGTAACTCACGCAAATCAGCTCAAAACCACCTACCACCCACCGCCCCCCTAACCAACCCCCTCAACCCCTCCTCTCCCTCCCCCCCATCCCCACCGCCCCACCTCCTCCAACTCCCACCCTCCATCCACCGTCGCAAAACCATCCCATCAACAACGCCCCCCCTCCCAATAGCAGTCGCTTCTCCCACGGCTCCCGAACTCGGCATTCGATAGCTCCGCGGGTTCAAGCCTAGTGGATGTGGAAGCGTGTTTTGAAGGTGTGATTGGAGGGAGCTGAGTGTGCGGTGTGCGGAAGCGGGGAGCGGGGTGAGGAGGGCGATGGAGCCGGAATGGGATGTTATTAGGGCCGGAGAGGGAGTTCCTGGGGAGGTGGGGGGGAGGAGGGTGATGGAGCTGGGGAAATGCGAGGTGTGGAATGTGCTGTGGTGGAGGAGGCGTTGGCCGGAGAGGGATTTGGGGTCTGCGTTGTGGATTAGTTGACTGGTGTGTAGGGAAAGGGCAGTGGGAAGAGGACATACGGTCAGGGTCGAATTGCAAGACGTGGATATTGCAATCGGCGTCTGCTACCGCTATAAAGAGTTGTTTACCGTCCGGTAGCAGGTCTGCTGCTATGACTTCAATGTGACGTGGTGATTTGCCGAAGAGGCGGAGTGAGTAGGGTTCTTCCTGCAGTCATAGCCTGGTCAGTCACCGTTTTGTCTTCTCGTGCGTGAAATGGATGGAGGAAGGAGGATGGCTTACCATATACCCAGTAAACCAAATCCCCTTTACCGCATCCCCCATCAAACACAACCCCGTCCCAGGCAGCTCCTTTACAACACTGACATAGCACTGCATGTCCATAAACGCAACAGGCAACAAGCTCCCATCCTCTTTCAGCCCTCTGACCATGCACTTCTGGCCCTGCGCAACGAGCAGAAAGCCTTGTGTTCCAACACCCGAGAGCGCCGTCACGGCCGCCTTCACATCCTCTTTCGCAATCAACTTCAGAGCATGACCAGTTTCCGGATGCTCAGGCTCGGGTACTACGTCAATGACAGCGAAAACATAGATATTCCCTGCTGATGGTAGGTCCTCACCACGAACAAGCGCGGTACCGATACAGACCAGGTCCTCGCGGGCGTGAGTGTGCTCGGAGACTTCCAGAGATATCGTCTTGACAGTTGTGACTACCTCGTAGGTCTCAAGTGCGTATGAGTCAACGACGGAGAGAGTCTTGCCGTCCAGCAGCTTGACGGAACCTTGTTCGGCCTGTGGGAGGAATGTCGTCTCTTCAGCGGCCCATTCGGCATGGAAATCGTCGTCAGGAAGTTTGAAGGGCACGGGAGTGCTGGTGCCGAGGACGAAGGCATCTTTTTCTGGGTGGTAGCTGAGGGCATGGGCTTCCTCGGCTAGGATGATACGTCGGGTTACCCAGCCAGTGTCGTATTCGGAGTATTGGGGTAGCCGGGCTGCTTGTGTCTTACCCTGTTCATAGTCAGCACGTTCTCCTGCGTACGACTTGGTTTACTTACCTCTCCATCGATATATAGGAATCCCTTTCGGCAATTCGAGGTATGAAACTGGGTAAGACTCTTTATTGAACTCTCTGCTACATCAATGACCTGTGGTGGGGTTGAGGCAGACTTGAGGATAAAGCAAGGCGTAGGTCCAGGCATGAACACTGTGCTGTAGCCACCGACATCGTGCAATTGCCGCAGCGGTTGGCGGGGCCTTTGTTGTTCTTCGTCGGGCAAAGCTCCTTCTAGGGCTCTTGGAAGATGGGTGTTCGAGGTTTTGAGCCATCGAAGGGCGGTATCTTTACTTCCTTCGAGAGGTGATTGATAGGGCTGGTAAATGATGAGGTCGTTGTTTGCTGAGCGAAGCTGATCACTTTAGTGAGTCTGTGCCAGTATTCACCACAAATAGATGGCTTACTATTAGGAAAGGAGACTTGTGTGTTGTGTCTCCAAGCTCTGTGATCAGTATCTCTGTTATTTTTTCTCTGGCGGATGAACGACGAAGGGAAAATTCGGTAGATAGGAACGGCGATAAAAAGCTGAGGCCTTCTGCTATATAGACAGGGCTGTTGAGGTTCGGCAGACGGAAGACCTATTTGATGATTAGCATAGTGTACGAAGATCAGTCCACGCTGTGGCCGGCCGCAGTCTTTGTGCGAGCTGGACCGCGAATGACGAACCTGTAAGCCGCCCGTAGTGCTCAAGAGAAACAAGAGCACGTTGCCGACCTCTTCGTCGCTTTCTTCGGGGAACTCTAATCGTAAAACATCGTTCGAATCTTCGTAAAGAGAGCCCGAGAGCCATTTCCCCGCTTTCAGCGCTTCTCCTTTCGTTATAATCTCAAGGTCACCGCTATTATCCTCTCTTAAAAGTAAGGCGTCGGAGTCCTCCGTAACAAGTAGGACATAGGGGTCTGCGAAGCTCGCGCTAATAACTTTAGGTGGCTCATCGTCCCTCTCTTCGTCACCCAAGGGCAGAATCTGGGCAAGACCAAAGTCTTGGGCAGGTCAGCAGATGAACATTGAGTATGAAAAGTACGCGGGAGGTTCGTACAGCACGGCGAGCATGGTGGGAACAATGGGCCAATGGTGGGTAAATTTTGTATTGATGCTATCAGAAATAATGGAGGCCCCAAGGGATTGCTTGTCACTGGCAGCATTCGTACCCAGACCCTCGAAACCAAGTCGTACATGTATAAATCAACAAAGCAAAGCGTGTGTTTGCTGAGTACGCTAGATAACCACCCGAGTGCCCAGCGACCCTTGGCCCACTGCTTTGTAGTCATGCTGCACATCGCACAATAAGAAATGGGATCAGACTTACCTCCATCATAGATTCGCAGTTCGCTCTGTAGCACCTGGATTGGTTTTTTCCCACCACTAATTGTACCAAGATCTACCGTGGCGCCAGCGTCTGATTCGAATTCGGTGCCCTTGAGCTCTTCAAGACCATCAGGCTTAACGGTATACGCTATCGATTTCTCTTCACTCGATACCACGACATATTTGTCGTAGTCTTCCCGAGAGGCTGCGTCCTCTTGGGCACTCTGTGTGCGGACAGACCAGATGCCGTGTGCATCAGCAAGGTCATATGGTTCTCTTTTGTTCGGCCTTATGTCTTGCTGGAAGAGTGTTAGCCCGCCAGCTTTACCTCGCCCACTAGTACTCAGTATCTCCGTCCTTTGATTTGAAACCTTCGAAGAGGCTGTCGCTGAAGGTGAAGTCCGCAATGCAACACCAGCCATTGGTCCGAGGTTCGATAGAGAGTCGTGCACACGAAAATTGTACTCATCGTTCAAGTCCAAAGCTGAGGTTGCCTGCGATTTTACTTTCGCGTCTGGTTTCGTCTCAGCGTATAAATCGTCTTCATCGTCTTCAATGTCCTCCTCATCCATTTCCAATTCATCTTCGTCGCCGTTAAGGTCCATGTTCGTCCGAGATTTTTGCCGCTTCAGTCGATCGGATCCTCGAGACCAGCCAAGCACAAGGGAATCGCAGTCCTCACTCCCAATGAACATCCTTCCGCGCCCGACCATCGACACGCATGTGGCACCAGCGAGTACAGCGTCACCCCCGTTCTCGATGCCAACACGGCGAATTGAGATTCCAGATACTGACCTGCCATCGATTTTGAAAGCCAAAACCGCGAGCTCTCCAGTATTGAGAATGATCAGGAGGTCAGTGTTGTCTGAGCCAAGCTGCTTAATGACACAACTTTCGAGTCTCACGTTCAGATCGGACTGGTCTCCCAGTGCAAAGGAAGTCGTCTGCTTTGCGAACTCGTTGACAGCCACGCCTGTCGTCTTGCCGGATTGATCAACGTGGATGATCTCATTGCCGCCCACCAAAAGAGCGCCTCCAAATATCCGTGAGAGGGGTACGATTCCGAATAAATCATACGGAAGACCGGTAATCGATAACAAAGTCGTGGAAGCGCGTTGTTCGAGATCCAGGGTATACACAGCGTACGACACGTTGTCACGCCTTTCATGAAGTTGGGCCAGAGAGCTAGCAACTTGAGAGTACAAGACGCCAAAAGTCGGTTCGCGATATTCATACAAAAACGTCAAATGTATTGGGTGGGATAAGGTGGGATCCAAGGCCAACAGAGATAGAACGAACGAAGCAGCGTATGGTGTCTTTTCTTTCGCAATGCCATCAGCGGTGGCCTTTGAGATGGACTGTTTTCGGTCGGGTGGCTCGCCATCAATGTCTGGGTCGTAATCATCCATACCAAGGTCATCTCCCACAAGGTCGTCACCGACCTGGTGGAAGGGTAGTATTGCTAGATGCCGTGTCCCGAATTTCAGAACGGCACACCTGCTGCTTGGGTCCACGCTCAGGTAATTGACACATTGTGAAAGGTCAGGTTCCCATGGGCTGCTCAGGATGTCCTCGCGCTCGTAATAATGGATGGATATGGTGGAGATGCTGTATCTTTCGGGATCCCACTCGACCAGACTGAGCTTTGCGTCTCTTAATGCAACAAGCAGAGCCTCGCCTCCAGACTTTGATTGCAGTATTTTGACGCGAGCGAGGGACGTGATTGTGCCCGATAACTCATACTGCGCTATCAAGACAAGCTTGGTTGTGTGCAGTCGATCAGGTCGCGTTTTTGTGAGCTCTGGGTTGGAGGAACCGGTACCATTGGCGGCGCTCGAGCTCTGTATCTCATTAGTCGTTATGATGACAGACTTCAACGAGAAGATCTGCAGAAGATTTGTCTTTGCAACAATAAGATTGTTCGCAGATGGCGACAGGAATGGCAGGGACAACGAGTGTGTCACGGCCGTAGGAGGTGTTAGTTCAGTGTAGCACTGCATCTTAATCGCCAATGTTCAGCAGTGCTATGCTCTTCAATGAAAGTAAGTAGTAAAGAGAGGCCTAGGACAAGCTAGTAGCGCGGTCGAGGGAGCTGTCAAAATAATGATCGACGCAGGGATCTGTTTGATGATGATACCGCCTGGGGTCCGACCGCCAAAGCAAGAATCCCGAACATAGCCCCTCACGATCACTACCATTGTTTCGCACACCTTATTATACTTGCTTGTGAAACAAGAGCAGCAGCTATGGCACTCATACAGTCAACCCTCATTTGGGTCGTCTATGCTGTTGTCCTAGTTTTGATCGTTGCAACAGCTTCGATATTCGTCTACGTCTACCAGTCTCCCAGAGAAAGATCCGCAGCTGTCACCATAGTCTGCATATTCACGCTGACTTCCCTACTTGCAACGGTGCTTCTTCTACCAGTGGACGTCGCGCTGGTATCCTCTACGACCTCTTCGAAGCATGGCGTAAGGAAAGAATGGGCTACGCAAAACCGGGTCGACAGCATAACTCTGACCCTGAGAATTGTTTACTACACCCTCTATTCCCTGGACGCCTTACTATGCCTCATCGTGGTGCCGTTCACCTATTTTTGGTATGAAGAATATGACGAAGTCGCAACAGAAGAAGGTACCCAGACCATCGGGACAAAATTCTGGGGCGCCTTCAAGTATACTATAGCATTTATCTTCCTAGTCATCATCCTTTTCCTCGTCGGCTTCTTCGTACCAGTTGCAAAGGATAGGAAGGGAGCTCATTATGATCTGGATTTCTTCAAGCACATACTCCAAGATCAGAATCGTGAGTGGAACTCTAAATCTAATCCTGCTCGTTGCTGAAACAAGTCTTCTAGATGGAGAAAGAGCCTTGACATTCGCCCTTGGACTGCTGATCACCATTGGGACCTTGATTTACGCCCTCTACACTGCTGCAGGCTTTGCACTCCTACCAATCGCTTCCATTAAGTCTGCCCCAGCCATATCTGCACCGACCCTAAGCGCTAACACGGCGTCTGACCTCGAACAAAATCGCGAGCGACAGCGTCAATTGGAAGGCCGTAACGAGGGTGCAGAAGGCGGACTTCCTGCGAAAGATCGCAGAGAGCTTGACGCGCTGATTCGAGAAGAGAGAACACTAGTACGCCGCGAGCGTCTTGCAGCCGAAGCAAGTGGAGAAGGCCATAGCTGGCTCGTAAAAGCATGGATAAAGATCGAAGCCGTCTTCCGTCCCATAAAACTTCTCGGTGGGATTTTCTTAATGATAGTGGCCGTCTTTACCTGGGTGTCTATGCTCCTTACCTTCATCGACAAAGCAAAGAACTCAATCTGTAAGACCCACTGCGGTTACATCCTTGGTCACATCAATATTTTCAACCCAATGAATTGGATCTTCGTCAAATCCGCAAAGGTCTTCCCGATCGACTATGTCCTCTTCCTACTCCTTACGCTATTCTTCTTTTCGAGCTCGGTTGTTGGCATCGCGTCCATCGGCATTCGGTTCCTCTGGCTCAAGATCTTCCAGATTCGCAAGGGACATACATCACCTCAAGCGCTGCTCTTGGCTACCGTGATGCTAACGTTGATGGCTTTGGCGATCAACTACTCCATGGCTATGATTGTGGCACCTCAATACGCTCATTACGGACCGCAGACATTTTGTGACCGACCCCTTCGACACCCTGACGACCAGCCCGATTGCACCAACCACACCAGGGCCATCAAGCCCTGTTCTGAAATCTCCGAATCTCAGGCTGCGGCGAATGTTTGCACTGCGAGTGTTGTCAGCACTTTCTTGGACAGTATCAGCATCAACTTCTCTTTCTTTGGTGCCGTGGATTTCTGGGCTCAAATTGCGTTCTTTGGTGAGTGATGCCGGAACTGTCCCTCCTTCTTCAGTGGCTGATCGCCCTCTAGCTGTCTACCTCATCGTCTTCGTTACATCTCTCGTCCGGACCCCTAAGCTGAAGGAATTTGAAATGGACCAGGACGCTGAAGAAGAAGAGGAAGAGAGCTTGCTCGCTACGACAGGTAGGCGCTTTGGAGCGACATGGCAAGATATCACCGGCCGAGGCAAGAAGACCCGGAGCTCAGGCGAAGGTCCCAGGCTTGTTGACAATGAACGTGATGACTGATCGTTGATGCCGAATCGCCCCGTTCCTCACGCGCGTTGGATGGAAATGATCACGTACATAAGCATGGAATTTGATGGCTTGGTTTGGCGTTATGATCCAGTACTGTAGTACATAAGGAGACGGTTTATTGAGTCTGTTCATTTGATTCTTTGACTAGCAACTCAATGGATATCTTCAATCCCTGAAATAAGCTGAGAATTTCATGATTATCCTCGAGGGTGATGAATTTTCAAGTATACATACTTTTGCATGAAATTGAGCTTTGTGCATTTCGGCCTTGCTGTGTTATTCGAAAGGATACGGCATGAGTCATGGCCACAGCTGACTTCTATTCTCCACGCTTCAATGATTTTACTTGCGTGGTTCCGCTCCTAGGATATAGTTGGATTTAGTGTATCATCGGGCCCAGGTAGGTGTCCCTATCTTTCGAGGTTCACTTTGGCAATTCAGTATTCGGAATTCAGATATATTTGTGTTTCGTCCACGGCAGTTGACGATTCATAATACCTCATTCAAGTCGCTGAGATAATTTCACGTCCACCTCCGATATCTCCCTCATATCCAGCCAATCCTCCTCCCGACCCAGCTCCCCCCCCAAAAGCATAGCAATCACCCCCGTAAAAACAATCAAACCCCCCATACCCACTCCCATATCCCAACACCGCCTCGCCAACTCAAGGCTTCTCCCTCAACAACACCTCATTCACCGGCCCAGACACAATACTCCCCATCGCCCCTCCTCGCAGCAACGAATCCGAAAATCAAGCCCGCCTCCGCTCTGTGGTCTGTTCTCTTTACCTCGCGAATGACGCTCGTACATGTGGACGTAAAATCACCAGCGAAGAGCCCGTAGACGAGACTGAAGATACAGAGGAGGGGGAGCGAGGCGGAAAATACCCAGAGGAGGAAAACGGATAGCGGTGCGCCAATGGTGGAGATGAGGATTACGGTGGTGACGTGGAGTCGATCGATGAGGCTGCCTAGGATTACCTGCCCGAAGACGGATGTCGTTAGATAAAAACACCGTAACCGTGTCCGAGATGGAGGAGAGACCGAGTGAGCTTGCGTAGGTGGGTAGGTAGATATTTGGGATGAAGAGGCCGAGAGATTCGAGAATGTTGCCAGCTTGGAGCACCCGGAATGTCGACGTTTTCAGGAACGCAAAATTGAACCGCCGAGGATGCGTGCGTGCGGAGACTAGTAGCCGCGGTTTGACAAAGTAGAGAAGCGGCCCCGAGAGCACGAGAAGAATGATAGCCCTGGTGCGCAACATGGTACTGAGGGAATACTCATTCAGACCCCAGTCTATGAGGAAGGGGACGCAGACCCCTGATACGCCTGTGCCAGCCCACATTACACCGAAAGCAAAGCCCTTCCGAGTGATGAACCACTCGTCTAGAAAGACGATGGTGGGCGTGTAGAGCATTGACCCGCCGAGCGCGTAGAGCACGCCCTGGGTCAGTATTAGGTGCCACACGCGACTGGAGAAGGAGGAGGTTATGAGAGCGAGACTGATTGTAAAGAGCCCGAGGACGGAACAGAGGCGGCGGTGGGTGGGATAGCGTTGGAAGAAGGCGAAGGTGAAGGGGGCGCCGATGTACTTTATTACCTGAGGAGAGGGTGATGTTAGTTGTGCGTGATATAGGGGGGTGGTGTAAGAGGTGACTGGAGACTTAGGAGTTGGGAGAGAAGTCATGTACCATTGCTGAAATACCGATGATGGCGATGCCGTAAGTACCCTTGAAAAACGAAAGGTGGGTTGTGTAATGCTCTTGGAAGATACCGAAAGAGGATGGAAGTCCTAAAACGCGATTAGTACCACGGTTTGGAATCCTTGTGGGTGGTCCTGGTGGCAGGAATGCTCAAAATAAGAAAGGTACAAGGAAGACTGTTTCTCTGTACGCAAGGGACGTATTCCGATTCCATCTAGCGTTCAAGTACTTGCATCGAAAGAACTTAGGACAGCGTATTTTGAATGCGAAACGAGTGTCTCGACTTGCCCCAGGTCAAAGCTTCAATAAAGAAGCACCCTGCGAGAAATGGCCATGCATCTCTGCCACCGTCCCGCCCTTGGGAGAGAGACATGCTCATGCACGTTCTCCTCGATGCGCGAATGCCTGCCAAGGACACGGCTTTGGCCATTCTCTTCGTAGCTCGTGGACTGTGCCTCGCCAAACCCTGACCAGACGAAACTCCTCAGTCGATGCAATGAGTGTACTGCTGGAGTTGGACGGCGACTGGCTCTTCAGACTTCTATCGTCAACTACGGATGGGGAAACTTCTGAGTTCCAGTTTCTTTAAATCAATCTGGGGTGCAAATAAATGTGAGATCTTATATAGCGGCCGACGCAAGCCGCAACCGAAAGCGGAGCTGGGATGAAGCATAGCGGGTAAACACAATGTCAATTCCACCTTTTCATGCTGCAAAATTGAATATGGAATGGGCATAGAGAGCTGTCATACACGAGAAAAAGGTGCGCATTGTTTGGCAAGATACTTCATCAACATTTGCGCCGCCTAAAAAGGGAAAGTCGTTCCAGAAGAACAAGTCGTAGAATTTGTCGACCTCATCTGGGTCCCATACCCACCTCCAGCGCAATTGAACTATGGTTTTTTCAATCAGAAGCAGCCTGCGCTGATCGAGAGCGGCTCTGCGTTGCTCGTACAATAACCTGAATCATCGACCGTGAGCCAGCGAAAATCTGCCAGAATTTGTTCATCACTGGCTCAACTTTTTCGCCTTGGGCAGTATTATGGAACGAAGTCTACGGTTATGTGACCGGTCTTCGTTGCTGGCTGATAAAACCAAAGCAGGGACAGCACGTGACCTAGACTAGCTGATATATCTTGGCGCCAAGCCATCAACTCCACCCCGTCCGAGGGAAGTCAATTGCTGTCTTATGCTTGAATTCCATTGACCACCCTTATGAGCTGACGTATCGACATCTGAGATGGATCAGATATGGATGATGCATCTGACGTTGACAATGACCTTCTGGCACGGCTGAACAAGCTCAAAAATTCGAAGGCACCATCACTCAACCAGTCAAATACCGTTTCGACCCCTTCAGTGTCAGCTGGACAAGATGACACACCGGAAGACCTCCTTGCTCGCTTCCACAAGCTGCATGGCAAGAAAGCTCTTCCCAGTGGACATCTGTCCTTGACCGAGACTTCGAATAAGGACGAAGAGAATCGGCCACCTTCGCCGACCATCGAAGAGCTTCTTGCGGATCTGGGCCCGGTAGATCAATACACAGTGGATAGTACAGATCTCAAGGAAGCCAACGACCTACTGGCCGAAGCTAAGCATGCTTTGCCCGACGTTGAAGTTCAAACCCACATACTAGATCATGAGAATGCTGCTGCTCAAACAGGCCAAGACAGAGATCCAACTGCGGACTCTGCGAAGGAGGAAGACCGAGACGAAGAAGCTGAAGCAGCAGCCTCCCTCCAGCGTATCCTAGATGAAATCGAGCTCGAGAAGCACCAAGACCCACCTGAACCCGGAGACTCTCCCATACAAGCATCCTCCCACTCGGTGCCACTAGACTCCTTCGGCTCCCTAGTCTTTCCCTCCACCCCAGAACATCTCAAGCCCCTCTCTAACGGCCTTGACCTACCTTCTGCCCCCGAAACTGCTCCGACCACACAGAATTCCAAAGTAAAACCAAAGGTTTCTGGATACAGCAACGAACAGATCGACTCTTGGTGTGTTATTTGCTGTGCGAATGCGACTGTGAAGTGCTTTGGCTGCGATGGGGGTTTGTATTGTTGGGGCTGCTGGAGGGAGGGACACGTGGGCGAGGACGTGGGGTTGGAAGAGAAGAATCACGTTTGGGAGAGGGTGGTAAAGAAGCCGAGGAAGGCGTGAGAGAGAGAGGATAGGGATTTTACATGTAGTCAGATTTCGCCAAGTCCTCACTGCAGCTGATTCTCGCCCTCGATGGAGGTGCAAGATGAGTGGGTTAAGAGCCGTCTCCATTCGGAAATATCACGGCCATAAGGCGCGATATAAGTTCACAGCTCCAGTTGTCGTTCGCTACTCGTATAGCTGACCTGGATATGTGATTCGTTAGCCTAACTTCTTGAAGCGCCGTCCAATCGTGTGTCAACGTCAAAGAATCTGCGCATGTCGCATAAAAGGGGGCTAGCGGGAACTCTGCAAGCACAGCCCCAATGCCTCGTTTTTCCTTACCATGTACACGTAGAAAAGCGAATGGGTTTTCCGATGGTTTCAAGTGCCTAAGAGTAGGACCACCGAATTCGGGCTCAGCCTACATCAGTGATCTGTTTGGCGTCAGAACAGACTGGGTAGTGACAGCCACATGACTGCTTCAATAACAATGTCAACGACAGTATCCGCTCTCAGACCTGACAGGTGGAGTTCTGGCGGTAATGGCAATATCCCGAATCTTGTCATCCATAGTAGTCGCTCAACCAGTGGCCAAGGCTCCTATTTGAGATTCCGCAGCCGTCGCGAGCGATACACGCATGCCCAAGCTCTGCTGTTATGCTTTGAAGAAATGTCAACTGATCCGAAGACTGAAGCGGAACTACACATGCTTCAATCCGTTTTCGAAAACATGTTCAACTTTGGCACTCAAGTCGAGTACTTGACCACTTCGGAGGATGCATTAGAGAGTCAGATCGAACGTATCGTGGCCACCTTTGTTGGCCTGAATGACGCCTTGAAGAATTTGCTGATAGTATACTGTGCTGGGCACGGCAGTCTAAGTGTAGACTTCGCCGGGTATGTTGGCGGTCTCTCCATCCTGCTCACTGGCTAATTGGTCACAGAGATCCCACGCGGAAGTATAGGATTCCGAATCTAAACAAGATAATATGGGAAACAACAAAGCGGCATTTGGGGCCTGCGAAAGCAGACATTCTAGAGCTGTCGGACAGGTATGACTATCACAACAAATGATAGATCTATCCTCTAACTAGCAATCGAAGCTCTTACGCAGATGTCATGGCGTCTGACACGCAGGAACAGGGAGATTTTGGATCTAAGAAATTCGAGCACCTTATTGCAAGCGTAGCACAAAAGACGACCCCTGCAAAAGCCCCTGGGGAAAATACATTCACCTCAGCTCTGATCTCCGCTCTGAAAGGTATGGTCGGAGAGCAGCCCCGCGGTTGTTTAACGACAGCAGAGCTTCTAAATAAGATATCGGACATCCCGTATTTCCCGGAGGGCCAGCCTCCTATGCTCTTCGACCGCAGAGGAGGTGTTACGGCTGGCCGGGTCGTGCTTCAGCCAATCCAAAAGAAAGGTTCCTTTGCTGTTACTACTAGTAAAGGAATAGGCAGGGAAGTGGCCACCCATGCGAGGCCCTGCATTGAAGGGCTGTCGAAGGAACGAGCTACAAGTGCTGATAATTCCGTCGAAAAGCCTGTCAGTCAGGAGACCGCTACAACGGAAGCTATTGTATACACTTCTTCTAAGGAACTCCCCAGGCCTAACCTACCGTTCAGAGTCAACCACTAAGAGATGCACGACAGAAGACATGATGCTGAAGGTAGTCAAGAAAGGGCTACTAATAAGGATCGTGCATTGGAATCGAACTTGTACTACTGATTATTTGGGCTCAAAGGATTGATTCCAATGGATGGCTATGTCTGTAATGACAGTGGGCTACACTGGCCCTTCGAAGACCACGGCTATTAGAAAGACAATATTGCATGCTTATCATCAAACCTATTGACCACTACTTTCAACCATTTCAACTCCCTAGTCTAGGAGTGTATGCGTTCGCACTTCACATCCCTTCTTCGTACTTCTTACTTGCACCATCACCACCATTGCCTCCATCATTATCGCGAGGACGAGTCTCGCCCCAAGGAGCGCCACTATCATCGGCGCTTCCTGCGTAGCGGTCAGCATAGATTAGGCTTCACATGGCGGCTTTCTCACCTCTAGCAGCTGCTTCGAGCTCTTTTTGCCTTTATGCTGCTTGAGTGGTAGGAACAAATGGACCCACGGGTGGTGCCATGTAGCGGTTGGCTTCCGTGGCCTCGGAGACTTGTCCAGCATTTTGGGCGTTGAAGTTGGCAGTATAGTTGGGCCCTTGTCTATCGCCTGACCTTCTCACATCCTACAACATCTTTTCCCTCCCTTCCTTGCTCGACATGTTGCTTTAATGGATCGACTGACGAAAAGAGGGTAGATTTGCTCGAGTGTGTGTATGTAGGAGTAGACTGAAAGCTTTTACTTCGAATGGGCTTTGAGGACTTTTCTGGATCTGGAGGTAGGTGCTTTGCTAGATACAAGTAGGAAGTGCAAACAACAACCTATCGTGCCTTTCCGACTCCCACTAAAGCCTCACTTATCGAGTCATCCTTTTCACAGAAAAGTGCAGAAATTGATGAATCATCTATACATGGAGGCGAACTTGCTTCGCCTGTGCACAAAGAAAGGGTGTAGTCGCCACTATTATTGCAATGGAGCAAATATGGCCAGCCTTAAGTCGCGGAGATGAGCCAGTAGGAATGGTACCTGTTCGAGGATACTGTCTGTAATCTCTCTAGCTTCACATAAGAAACCCCACGTTTCTGATCTCCAGATACTCGAGTTGGCTGCATCCGCGTGCAAGTGCTAACATTTCATTGGGGACAAGCACGTATTGGGCCGCGCATCGAATTTCCAGCTTTCGTTAATGGCTGCATCGAGCAATCGATGAGAGCACAGTGCCTGGTGGAGTTCTGTGACAGCGCAAGTTGTCATCGAGATATAAATCAAATATCGTTAGATTCTAAAGATGTGGTAGGAATACCTCGATGCCTTTCGGACTAGCATGGTATTTGAGTCCTAGTAGGTTTTGAAACGGGTGAATTGATGCTTCTTCAGCGACTGTGAGGATTATTGGTGTCATAATCATCTTCCAGTCCAGGTGTTGCGGAGAAGCAAGTCTCGCAAGGAGGCCGGGAAGATAGAAGAAGGCGTCTCTGGCTTCTCTGGGTCGCATATCACAGCGTTGGCAGCGTCAGTTCGACACAATCGTCAATGTGTGTATGGTAGGTACGGCCTGCAAGAGCTTTAGGAGGACAACTTGCCTAGATAGCAGTTAGGAAAGTTTGTGACGTATATTCAAATTCACCATAATCACCATTCATCAGCTCACCATGGGCTTGGTAGTGCTCACCGGCCTTGAGCACACGTAAGCTAGGTACTATGCAGTCGGTACTCCTCGTCCGCGTTCTTCGGGATTTCCAAGGCTGCTGTCTCAAGCCTTGGAAATTCTACCGAGGCGAATTGCGAATGATAGAATGCGCTTTTGCTCTCCATGGCTCCGAAGATAAAATCGTCGACGTGGCGGATGCTATTGGCGTACTTTTGGCTGCGGTAATTCGGCATTGCGAAAAGAGATGGGAATGGAGGAGAGCACCAAGAGGGTTCGTGTGACCAAATGGTGGTGATTGCTTCTTCTGCCCACATTTTGCTCACAATTATGACAGGCCTTGTAGCGTAGCCTGATATATTCACCTTGAATATGGCTGAATGGAATTGAACCCACGCGCCTCAGCGAGAAAGTCGTTCCTGTCGTTTGGTAGACAAGATTTAGGTGTGCTTATGCAGTAAGTCTAGTAAAATTATTATATGACATATCACGCGGCCATCATTTGGGCACAATCAGGGACGTTTTGAGCTATGTGAGGCGAAAACCCTTAGTAAGCCGTGACCGCAAAGCCTTGACGAGTACGAAGACGCCTACGTAGGGCATTCTAAGCTGATGCCACAGGAGTGGGGAGGAATTAGTGAACCGATGAGGTATTGAGGCACAGCTGGCACTGCAGGGCCGAGGCACTTGAAAGATGTGGAGGAAGATCAGGGGCGATTCTGAAATGGGGCTCTCTCCATTGATAGCTGGGAGACGGGTGACATTCTTCGACACGTTGAGATGGAGGGTAACATTTGATTTTCTATCTACGCATTGATTCTACTCAGTGTTGCGAAATGGTGGTCAAAATACTAACTTATCTCTTCGGATAAGACAGTGCCACCTCGTCTGCCATCTATCTCCTAATCTTCTTACTTCGATGCGTTTTTCAGCGTGATCGTGGAATATCTGTTGCGGATGAGCTGACTCTGTCGCAAAAACAAGGATCGTGCACTTACGCCAGAAAACCCCCAATAGCAAGCACAAACCCGAAGGAGTTCAGATATGGGAATTCATTACCATCCGAGATCGAACCGATTGTTACGACAGCGATGGTCGTGACACGTGCAGCCACAGTATCGCTCACAGTTCCTGCTTCCACGGCGATTCGAGCTTGGGATACTGTATTAATGCAAGTGCACACGCCACTCTGCATGCCGTCAGCGCCTATGAGCATGCTCCGTTTTATCGAGTTTATTATATATACCATCAATAACGTAGCCCAAGTACTCATAGGTATCTTCCCCCACACAGGGAACGTATCCGTCCAAGGTACGATATATAATAACGCGACTGCTGCGAGCGGTGCTTGGTTGAAAGCCAGCTGCAGTTTATCCATCTGAAACCTTTCTTGGAACATATCCGTAGACGTGGTATAGCATGCGCTAACAAGTACACCAAAGAATGCAGCAGTGATACCAACCCCCCTCTCGTTTTCAGTCTCGCCAGCGGCGTGATACTGATAATACGTAACGAGCCCGGTCCCAATACAGATAGGTATCAACGATGCCAGCGCCGTTCGAGGAACGGCCGGCTGTGGTACCTTCAAGATGAGATTCATAGCGGCGACAATCAGCGTGAGCGACTCACGGACGATCTGGTAGAAGGGAATCGATGCGTATGCCAGGCTGAAATTTGGAAGAATCACGGCGCCACACAAGACCAAAGCTAAGGGTAGCATTTCGAGGAAAGGGGCGCGTTTGACTTCGAAGAGGGCGAAGCGCGGCCGGGAGAGCATGTAGAGTGACACGCCACTTATAATGAAGTGGAAAGCGGCGAAGCTGAGTTGGGCATACTTGAACGTTGTCGAAGAGAAGAGAGATTTGTTGAGAAAGACCTGAACCGCTTCAGCAAAGATCGTTGTAGCTTAGATCATGCTCAACGATGAAGCGTACGATCGCTATGCTAGCGAGAACATTGGCGATCATCCATATAACGGCTTTCTTCCCGTTGCCGTCGGAGCTTGATGACTGCTTTTCCTCGTCTTTGGTGTGCGGCAGCAACGCATCAATGGCTTCCAAGTGCTCTAAAGAATCTAAAGACGCTTCATTTTCTTCCTCTAGGCATGACAAGTCGAGATCATCTGGATCCATGAGTCGTACATGCGGGATTGTAGGTGTCGACATGCTGTCAAGCACGAGAGTACTCAAGTGGCCTTAAGATTTTGGTGAAATAGAAATGGTACTTAATGGGGTTGAACGCCAGGTATGTGGCGTCGAAGTAAGGGGTCTTACGCAAATATGCCAATAAAACTGGCGTCTGCTACATCATAACTTCAATGCCCTCTCTGCATGGTACTCCTATCGTCATGTCGTGGCCCATTCAATCGGAGAAAAGCAGGTGGAAAGCATACACTGCTTGTCCACTGCTGTTGATTCTATTGTAGGCAGATTCCTTCTTCATTGAGTATTTAAGCATTTGAGCATTGCGACTGACCCCGTCCATCCAGGTGGACGCTTGCCATCATCGCGCCTTCTCATTATGAGAAGCTCCGCACAAACATCCCTTCCATTAAAGTCGAGTACCCATCTCAAGAGCTAGCTTTCAATGCATCGAAAGTAGCTCTTTTGGTCGAAGAACGCCCCCTTGCGCATCTAGCGCCGTTACTACTACACATGATATCAGTTGTTCCGGCGGATTGGCAATTCCTTTTCCTTGGATCCGATGAGAGCCTAGAGCATATACAGTCGAGCTTAGCTATCCAGCGGCATCAATCATATGGGAAGCTGGAATTGAAAAGGATACCAGAGTACAATTCGTCGTGGCCAGTAATCGACAAAAAGAATCACATGTTCGCTGATATGTCGTTCTATGACCTCTATCTCCATAGAGCAGAATGGCTATTAGACTTTCAAGCAGACTCGATCCTCTGTGCGGTAGCCGGCACGACCCTGAACGACTGGCTGAAGTATGACTGGCTTGGCAGCCTTGAGTAAGTCTTTCGTGAGATTGATTGCAGGATATCGACTCGCAGCTAACATGCTTAACGTGGTGGGCTCTCGTTGCGCCGAGTGTCTCGTAGCAGGCTCGTCCTTTTGTCCCAACTGAATGTAGACATGGATGGTATCAAGAATGACTGGCTATCTTGGCGCGTTAACCGGCTACCTGGAGCGAAAGTGGCCGAGGCTGATGTTGAAGCACGGTTCATTGTCCGGGACGAATGGCAAGATAGACCGTTGGGCTATCAAATGGGCAAGCAGAACGAGGAGCCATCGAAGGCTGGGATGTACGAGGAAGAGAACGGCTTTGTACCAGAGTTATGGGCGAATCCCACAAGGCGGCGTATAATCTACGAATACTGCCCCGAGATTAAGATGATATTGCCAATGGAGTGGGAAGAAAGTACGTGGGTTGGGAAAGGACCAAATGGCGAAAAAGACAGCATAAGCCAGGACGATGTAAAGGAGATTGACGATTGGTACGAAGAAATCAAGGAATTTGGTGCGGTCGAGGGGCTGGAAGATATCTGATACAAGGGCCATCCAGCAGACAAACTTCAGGAGGGACGGAGGCCTTGATATCGCAACAACGTAAGTGCTAGTGAGGTACAAATTGGGCGATTGCTACGAGTCAAGTCATGCAAAAATTTGTAGAAGGGGTCACCCCTGAACCGTCCAAACCGCTGAACCGTCCACTCGTAGGGCTGAAGCCCGTAGACCCCCGATAGAGCGCCCTAGAACGCGTTGCTTAGGCCACAAGACCGATCCCCAGAAAATT